>Ga0307372_10002292_pt1 | contig 31959 bp, 36 predicted proteins | sample OX1MG_FD_202533 | JGI IMG/M metagenome (GOLD analysis project Ga0307372, IMG submission 202533) | Soil microbial communities from Risofladan, Vaasa, Finland - OX-1 | ecosystem: Environmental > Terrestrial > Soil > Coastal area > Acid sulfate soil | place: Finland: Risofladan, Vaasa | collected... | reverse complement strand
GCCCCGACCACAAGCGTGCCCAGGAGCTAGCCGAGGCCCCCGATCTGGGCGCGGTCCCGTTGGGTCTGCGACGATGCAGGTGGCGCCGTCGCTCGGTGGCGGCCCCGGGGGTTCAACGAAGGAGGCGACCGTGGACGGCGACATCGTGATCCGGGGAGGCTCGCTGATCGACGGGAGCGGCGCTCCGGCCCGGGCCGCCGACGTGGCGGTGTCCGAGGGGCGCATCGTGGCGATCGGAGAGGGCCTCCAAGGCAGAAGGGAGCTCGACGCCTCGGGCCAGGTCGTGGCGCCGGGGTTCATCGATATCCACACCCACTACGACGCGCAGGTGTTCTGGGACCCCTGGCTCACGCCGTCGTCGTTCCATGGTGTGACCAGTGTCATCGCCGGCAACTGCGGTTTCTCCATCGCACCGATCCGACCCGACCTCGTGCCACTGCTCGCTCGCACGCTCCAGCACGTCGAAGACATGAGTTTCGACACGCTGTCTGTGGGCGTGCCCTGGGACGAATTCGAGACCTTCCCGCAGTATCTCGACGCCGTCGAACGGCGCGGCACGTCGCTCAACTACGGCTGTTACGTCGGGCATACCGCCGTGCGGATGTATGTCATGGGGGAGGAGTCCTACGAGCGCGCCGCCACGCCCGAGGAGCTGGCGCGCATGCAGGCCGTGGTGGCCGAGTCCATGGCGGCGGGTGCGATGGGCTTCGCGTCGAGTGCGTCCCCGACGCACAACGGCGACGGTGGACGCCCCGTCCCGTCGCGCGTGGCGGACCTCGACGAGCTCCGAGCCCTGCTGGTGCCCGTGCACGACGCCAGAAAGGGGGTGGTCGCCCTGCTGCCGGGAGGGGTGATCCCCAACCGTCAGCTCTTCGACCTCCAGCGTGACGTGGGACGGCCCATCACCTGGACCGCCCTGCTCACGGTCAAGGGGTACCCGTACCACGAGAAGGTTGTGGCCGACAACGACGCCGCTTGGGAGGAAGGAGTGGAGGTGTGGCCCCAGGTCTCGTGTCGACCCCTCGTGTTCCAGATGAACCTGGCCGAGCCCTTCACGTTGAACATTCGGGCCAGTTTCTCCAAGCTCATGGGCCTCGACCTCGAGCAGCGCAAGGCTGTCTATCGCGACCCGGCGTGGCGCGCCGCGACCTGGGAAGAGCTCTCGGTCGGCACCGGCGGCGGCGGTGGGCTCCCCTTCAACTGGCCGTCGTTGTCCGTGGCCGAATCAGCGTCGCATCCCGAGCTCGTGGACCGCGGCGTGCTGGAGATCGCCGAGGAACGGGGATGCACGCCGCTCGACGTCATCCTCGACATCTCCCTCGACGACGACTTGAAGGCCCGGTTCTGGTCGGTGCTCGCCAACAACGATCCCGACGCCATCGCCTGGCTGTTGCCACGTGACAACGTCTTGCTTGGTCTGGCCGATTCGGGTGCACACGTCTCGCAACTCTGTGACGCCTGCTTCGCCACCGACCTGCTCGGCAATTGGGTGCGCGACCGACGCGTCATGTCCCTCGAGCGTGCCGTGCACAAGCTCACGGCTGAGCCGGCCGGGGTGTACGGGCTGACCGACCGGGGAAGCGTCGAGGTGGGCAAGGCCGCCGACCTGTGTGTTTTCGATCCCGACACCGTCGCCCCCGGCCCGCTGCGCCGGGTCTACGACTTCCCTGCCGACGGCGAGCGGCTCACCGCCGACCAGCCGGTGGGGATGACACACGTCCTCGTGAACGGCGTGCCGATCCGGCTCGATGGAGCGGCCGTGGCTGACGGGCTCGACTCCCGACCGGGGAAACTGCTGAGGAGCTGAGTCTCAGGGCCCGGCGACGTCGCCGGGCCAGTCGGCGACGGTCGCGACCCGACGCCCGTCCTCGAGGTACACGGTGTTGGTGGCGCCGACACACGCTCGGACACGTCGACGGAGTGGACCGCTCAGAAGCTCGAGCGCGGTTGCCATGTCGTCGAGGCGGTACTCGGAGATCTCGTCTTCTTGGAGCACGATGTGGGCGAACGCGGCGTCGTCGAGCGTGCCGCAGTCGAAGAGAAAGCGCATCCCGCCGGGTCGGTCCGGCCGTGGGCGGAGGAAGTCGACGCACACCAGTCGACCGCTCTCGACAACCAGCCCGCTCTCCTCGCCGACCTCGCGTCGACACGCCTCCCAGGGAGTCTCCCCGCTGTCCTCCATCTGGCCGCCGGGGACGGTCCACCCGCTCTTGTAGGTCGGCTTGAGCACGAGGAGTCGCCCCGACCGGTCGAAGACCAGAGCACCCGAAGAGGCAGGGATCCTCGGGATCTCGAAAGCGACGTCGGCGTCGAACGCGCCAGGGGGGCCCACCACGTGAGGTTCCCGTCTGTTCGCTTCGGAGTCAAGGATCTGACCGGCTCGGCGTGACCGGCCAAGCTGGGTGACGACAACGCGGGCGAACGGAGGGTCTGGGGTCGTGGACGGGGATGTGGAGGCGAAGGCCAAGGTGGACGCCAAGGTGGACGCGGGGGTGACCTTCTCCCACATCGGGATCTGCGTGGGAGATCTCGACCGGGCGCTGACCTTCTATTGCGAGGGTCTGGGCTTCGACCTGGTCCAGTCTCATACCGTGGGACCGGAGTTCGGGCCCCTCATGGAGCTCGACGAGGTCGCCTTGCAGTCTCGCTTCGTCCGGCGTGACGGCGTCTCGATCGAACTGCTGCATTTCGACTCTCCGGGGCACCGTGGCCAGGCAGAGCGACGTCCCATGAACCAGCTGGGGCTCACCCACCTGTCGCTGCGGGTGAGCGACGTCGACGTCATTGCCGAGCGCATCGAGTCGCTGGGGGGCAGCGTCATCCGCAGCACCCGGACCGCCTTCGGCGCGGCCGGATCGGCCGATGCCTTTGACTTCGTCTACTGCACGGATCCGGACGGGACCCGGGTCGAGCTCATGCACCTTCCAAGATGAGAAGAGGGCTACGGTCACGGCCGTGGCGGCACCGACCCCCCAGCACGAGCGCAGCGACCGGTCCATCGAGAACCTGATCGCCAGGTACGCCGAGCTGGTGGACGCCGGAGACTTCGGCGGGCTAGGAGAGCTCTTTTCCGAAGGGGTGTTCGGGGGCGAAGGCGACGCCGTCGTGGGGGGTCAGGAAGCGGTCGAGAAGATCTTCCGCGCCATGGTCCGCGTGTACGAGGACGGCACGCCGCGCACCAAGCACGTGACGACCAATATCCGCATCGATGTCGACGCAGACGCCGGGACCGCCGAGTCGCGCTCGTACGTGACGGTCTTCCAAGCGTTGCCCGACATGGCGATGCAGCCCATCGTGGCCGGTCGCTACCGCGATGTGTTCGTGTGTCGCGACGGTGTGTGGCGATTTACCGAACGACACTTCACGACCGACCTCGTCGGTGATGTCAGCCGTCATTTGCTCGTGGGACCCGAGGTTTTGGCGTCATAGGACGCCCCTACGCGCAGCATCCCCGCCGATCGGGGGGCCTTCTGCTAGAACGCATTTGACGATGCGTGAGGTGTCGATGACGGGTCGTGGTTGGATTTCCATGATCCGCGTTCGACTCTTAGCATCGGAGACCGTGGAGGGCGATGGCGCGGTGACGGTACGAGAATTGCACGTAGCGTGAAACTGGCGAACGTTTGGGTGGTCGAAAGTGGATGGGGCAATGCGGGCGGGAGTCTCGCCGCATTCGACCTCTGGGTCGAACCCACCGGTTGGACGCTCACCGACGCCGAGGAGCCGAGCGTCGAACGTGTGTGGCCCTGGGCTGTCATCGGTGGGCTCCAAGTCGTGCGGGGAGCAGGAAAGACGCCAGACGGGCATCCCGGGACGGCATTGGACGTGATCGTCAACGGCTGGCCGGTCCGGATCCTCGTGTCCAGCCAGGACCTGGCCAACGAGACGATCGCCATGCTGGGTGCCTTTGCGCCTGTCGACCATCCACTGCGGGCCACGCCGCGGGTGACGAAGGAGTCCTCGCTCCGACGACTCTCCGACGCGGGTCGCCGGTATGCAGGTGAGCCGGTCCGCGCTCGCCCCGCGTTTCTTCTGAGTGCCGGCGCCACCAGGCTGCGCTCGGCCCTGGTGGTCGTCGTGGTCCTCGGCGTGACGGTGGCGGTGGCGTCGATCGCAGGTGTGGCTACGAGCGCCCAGACGACGACCACACTGGGGTCGGTGTCGGGGCATGACACCACCACAGCTCCCCATGGACTCGGCTCGGAGCCCCCATCGACAGGGGGCACCGCCCCTGGCCAGGTGCCGGGCTCGTCAACGGCACCGACCTCGTCGCCTCCGGCGCTGGCCGCCTCGACCCGCCGCAAGGCAAACGCCCGTGGATCGGCGAGGCGGTCATCGAAGGCGGCCGCCACCCAGGCCACCACGACTGCAAAGCCCACGAGCACCACCACGAAGGCCGCCACCACCACGAAGCCCGCCACCACCACGACGGTGAAGGCGACCCCGACAACGCAGGCTCCCACGACCACCGGGGCGCCGCGGCCGACCACCACGACCACTCGGGCACGGCGCCCTCCACCCACCACGCAACCGCCGGTGACCACCACTGAAGCTCCGACCACGACGCAACCGCCGGTGACCACCACTGAAGCTCCGACCACGACGCAACCGCCGGTGACCACCACTGAAGCTCCGACCACGACGCAACCGCCGGTGGCCACAACGTCGCTGTTGAAGTTGATCGTCCCGTTCTTATAGGGGGTCGGCACCCCTGTTCCGACCCCCTCCCGGGCAGGAACTGAAACATGTTCCTAGTCTTGGGCGGTCACGCACCGGGCCGAACTAGCCCGAGGGGGGGAGGTGGCGAGCGTGGTGGCAACGGAGACCCCCATCTACGACGGGATCGGTCGGGCCTATGCCCGTCACCGACGGGCCGATCCGCGCCTCGCCGCACGCGCGCCACGGGGACCTCTTTCATCGAGACGTGGTGGAGCCGGGCTTCGGCTCGTGATCCGGTCGTGACACCGGCCATGGGCTCGGCGTGCCCGTCCGACGGAGGTGGGTGTGGTCGAATATCGCGACGCAGCTCGAAGGGAGCCGATGCGTGGGTCTCGACGACATCGACCTGACCGACCTGGCGTACTTCGCGGCCGGCTTCCCTCACGACGCGTTCACACGGTTGCGCCACGAGGCGCCCGTCTGGTGGCACGAGCCCACCAGTCACACTCCGGACGGGACGGGCTTCTGGGTCGTGAGCCGTCACGCCGAGGCGCAGGCCATTGGGGCCGACGCCGAGGCGTTCTCCTCGTCGCGCGCCCCGGGGGCACCGGGAGGGGGCACGCTCATCGAGGACCTGCCCTACGGATTCGCCGCCGGGGTCCTGCTCAACATGATGGACGACCCCCGTCACCATCGGATCCGCCGTTTGGTCACCCCGGCGCTCACACCGCGCGCCCTGGCGCGCTTGGAGGGCGAGCTCCGGGCCCGCACCGCGGCCATCCTCGACGCCGTGGCGACACGCGGTGGGTGTGACTTCCTGGTCGAGGTGGCGGTCGAGCTTCCGTTGCAGGCCATCGCCATGCTGATGGGCATCCCCGACGGGGACCGGCACGACCTTATGGCTTGGACCAACGCCACGCTCACCTATGACGACCGCGAGCTCGGGGCCCGTAGTGCCGGATCGGAGCAGGCCGCCGCGGCCATGGCCGCATACGGCACCGCTCTGATCGATGCCAAGCGAGCCGAGGGAGGTGACGACATCGTCGCCACCGTGGCTCGGGCCACCGTCGAGGACGACGACGGCGACCTGGGGCCGCTCTCGGAGCTCGAGCTGCTCATGTTCTTCAACCTCCTGATCGCGGCGGGAAGCGAGACCACGCGCAACGCCATCGCGCTCGGGATGGCAGCGCTCATCGACAATCCGGGTCAATGGGACTTACTGCGTCGTGACCCGTCGGTGTGGCCCAGTGCAGTGGAGGAGATCTTGCGTTGGTCGAGCCCGACCCTCTACAACCGGCGCACGGCCACGCGCGACGTGGAGGTGGCGGGGGAGAAGATCAAAGCGGGGGACAAGGTCACGTTGTGGTGGGCGTCGGCCAACCGCGACGAGGAGGTGTTCGATGACCCCTTCACCTTCGACATCCGCCGCACCCCGAACCCCCATCTGGCCTTCGGCCACCGCAGTCATTTCTGCCTGGGGGCCAATCTGGCCCGCCTCGAGATCCGCATCATGCTCGAGGAGCTCCAAGCCCGCTTCCAACGGCTCTCGCTCGACGCACCCATCGAGAGGTTCCGCACCAACAAGCACGCCGGGGTGAAGCACATGTTCGTGACGTTCCATTGAGTGACGTCCTTTGACAGGAGGCGACATGGTGAACGACGCCGGTGACACCGACGGCACTGCGGTCGTGAGACGGTACCTCGACCGATTGGTGGCCCATGACTGGGAGGCGATGGCGTCGTGTCTGGCCGAGGACGTCGTTCGTGTGGGCCCCTTCGGTGACACCTACACACCGAGAGACCCCTACGTGGCATTCCTCGCCGATCTGATGCCCGCGCTTCCGGGCTACTCCATGCGGATCGACCGGGTCCTGAGTGCGGGCCACACCGTGGTCGTCGAGCTCACCGAGGTCGTCGACATCGGAGGCTCTCCGCTCGAGACACCCGAGGTGCTCGTCTTCGACCTCGACGACGAGCAACAGGTCGCCCGCATCGCCATCTATATCCAGCGTCTCGGCGAGGTCCCCGCCATGCCGTGACCGCAGTTCGCTGCGAGCGGGAGGCGGGTCGCGCCCGTCTCGACGCTAGTGCTCGACCACCTGGACGGTCTTGCCGTCGAGCCACTGACGCAGCACCAGGTAACGGCCCTTCAGCGCACCATGGTCGTAGTGCCCGAAGCCCATGGTGGTGCCGTCCATGCCGCTCGTGGCCGGGAGCTGCTTGACGCGTTCGAGGCCGTCTCTGATCCCGTCCCGGGTGAGGTGGGCGGCCCGGGCCACGGCCTCGGCCACGAGCCGGCCCATGTCGTAGGCGGCGACGCCGATGGGGCCGGCCGAGCTGCGTGGGGAACGCTCTCGCAGCGCGGCGCGCCTGGTGTTGTCGTTGGACACGGTGTCGACGTACACCCAGCCGTCCCAACCCGCCCGCCAGTCACGCCGGCCGTAGGCGAACATGAGGGCGGAGTTGGCCACCACCGGCACGTCCCACTTCTCGGACTCGAGCGCCACCGCCACGGCGCGCGCCGCCACACCCAGGCCGAGGTAGACGAGGCCTTCAGGGCTGCCGGCCCGCAGGCGCGCCACGATGGGCGAGACGTCCTCCGCCAGGGGCGGGACCGCCGCTACGGCGGTGATGTCGATGTCGAGTGCCCCGCAGGCCTCGGAGAAGAACTCTGCGTAGCGCCGGCCCACGGGGGAGTGGTCATGGGCGACCGCCACGCTGGTGCGTCCCTGGCGCGCCAGATATGCCGCCAGCACGGCGGGCTCTTCTTCGAGGGAGCCGACCTGGTAGTGGAACATGAACTTCCCGCGCGTCCGCTCGCCACCGGTGTAGTTGATGCACGGCACCCCCGCCGCGTCGGCCAGAGGTCCCACGATGAGCCCGTTGTCGCTGATGGTGGGACCGAGAATGACCAGCGCACCCGCCTCCACGAGCTCGGTGAACGACTTCTCCACGTCGAACGCGGTGCCTCCCGGGAGCCCATGGGCGTGGCGGGCCAACAACTCGAACGGCCGGTCGAGGCGCCCCGTGGCGGCCACCTCGTCGATGCCGATCCGGACCGCTTCTTCGAACAACGCTCCCTCGTCGGCCTGGGGGAAGTCGTAGAGGACACCGACGAGGACCGGTGCTGTCGTGCTCGGCGGGTTGGACATGGGTCCCCTTCGATCTTCTCGTCAGCGGGTGAGGACGACGACACTGGCGTTGGCACCGCGCCCCACGGTGTGGCCGAGCGCCAGGCGCGCTCCCTCGACCTGATTGTGTCCGGCCTCGCCACGCAGCTGGTGGACGAGGGAGACCACCTGTCCGAGCGCAGAGGCGCCGAGCGGCTCACCTTTGGACAGCAGCCCTCCACTGGTGTTGACGGGGATGCGTCCTCCGAGCGCAGTGGCACCTTCGTCGCACAACTGAGCCGCCCCGCCGGGCGGGCACAGCCCGAGCTCTTCGTACGAGAGCAGCTCGCGCGCCGCATCGGTGTCCTGACACTCCACGACGTCGAGGTCCTCAGGGCCGATCCCGGCCTCTTCGTAGGCGGCGGTGGCGGCCAGCGTGCTCGGGGCGGGGACCGATTCGTCGACGAGCCCTGACATGGGTGTCGATTCGTCGAGGACCGATCCCGGCAGGTGCGAACGCAGCACCGCGGCGCCGAGGCGGACCCGTGCCGGCGAGCCCGCACCAGCCCTCGCCTTGGCGCGGGTCAACACCATGGCGGCGGCTCCTTCGTTGGGAGTGCAGAGCATCCAGAGGTGAAGCGGGTCGCACACCAGACGCGACGTCAGCACCGCGGCGGCGTCGACCTCGGACCTGAACATGGCGTCGGGGTTGTGGACCCCGTGGCGGCGGTTCTTCACCACCACCGCGGCCAGATGGTCCTTGGTGACCCCCGAGTCCTGCATGAGGCGTTGGGCCCGGAGGGCGAAGTAGGCGGGCGTGGCGCCGAGCCCCGACACCTCCTGCCACGGCTCGAAGAACGACGACCGGATCATGCCCTTGGGCATCTTCTCCACACCGAACACGAGCACCGTGTCATAGGCCCCGGCCCGGATGGCACCGGCGCCCAACATGAGGGCCGCCCCGCCACTGGCACAGCCCGCTTCCACGTCGACGATGGGCATCCCGGTCATGCCGAGGCGCGCCAGCACCCTGTGCCCCGATGCCACGCCGCCGTAGGCGGTGGCGCAGAAGGCGGCCTGGAATCCGCCCGGGCCCACACCCGCCTGGCCCAACGCGCCCCGGACCGCGGTGACCCCCATGTCGGTGATGGTCCGGTCCGCGAAGCGGCCGAAGGGGTGGATCCCGACACCTGCGATCGCGACGTCGACGTCGGTCACCGGGGGTCTCGCGCCGAGAAGGCGTAGGTCATGACCCGATGGCCCTCGTCGTCGACGCCTACGGGCACCACCACCATGGCCATGGACTGGCCCGCGGACAGGCGCGACGGGTCGGTTTCGGTCAACCGGGTCACCACGCGCAGGGCTTCGGGGAGCTCGACCACGCCGAACCCGTACGGGAGGTCTCCGCCATACCCCGGCGGTGCGATGGTGACGGCGGTCCAGCTCCACAAGACCCCGGTGTCTGACAGCTCCACGGGGAGAGCCCCGTCGGCGGCGCAGTAGGGGCACGTGTCGTGGCGCGGGAAGTGATGCCGTCCACAGGCCTGGCACCGACTCCCGAGGAGTCGGGGGGGATCGGTGTCGGTGAAGAGCCCCACTCGAACAGCGACGGCGACTCCCGTCGCGCCCCCGTCGGGGGCCGTCTCGCCGAGGGTCACGGGAGCTGTGTTCAGGAAGCCTTGGTGGGCATGCTCTGCGCGCACACGATCTGGCGGAGCTCCTCCACGGCACGGCACAGCGCGTCGACCTTGTCGTTGAGGGCGGCCAACTCGCTCGATGAGCCCGTCGCGCCCGAGGGTGCCGTCGTGGCGTTCGGGCTGTCGCCCTGGCGAGCCTTGAGCTGTTCGTAGCAACAGCGCAGGAGCCGGGCCGTGTCGAATTCCTCGGCGACGTAGCGCCCGAGGAGCTCGCCGGTCTGGATGTCGATGGTGTGATCCGAGAAGATGGTGTCGAACGCGCCGAGCACCTCGTCGAGGCGGTCCTGGCCGAAGTACTCCATCTTCTCGAGGTCACTGCGGTCCGATCCCGCCACCTCGAGGCGATCGGCGAGGTTGAGGTCGTCGCGGTCGCGTAGCCCGTAGCCGAGCTCGTTGACTCGCTTGGCGAAGCTCATGCCGTGCTCGCCCTCGCGCCACGACACGGTCTGCAGCACCGCCTTCACATCGGGGTCGGTCGTCTTGTCGATCCATACCTGGAGGTACTGATGGGCGCGGGCCTCGTTGACCGCGATGGCGTTGAGCAGTCCGAGGTAGCTGGGCTTGTCCGACATCGTGACTCCTCTCCTGGGTGGCGTGGCGCACACCCCCGTGTGGCCTTTCACGACAGAGGCCCCTCCGGAACGATCCCATGGACCGCCCTGGTGGGCAAGCCGCCGTCTAAATGTGGCGCCGGGCTCTCAGTGGCCCCCGGGGCCGGCTCCGGCGACCGGCGAGAAGAGCGCGACCGCCGCCTCGTCGGACACCGCCTCGAAATGCGCCTCGACCGCCATCCCGATGCGCACGGCGTCGGGCTCGCATCCCACGATGTTGGTCATGACCCGGGGGCCTTCTTCGAGATCGACGAGGGCCACGACGTAGGGGATCCAGTCCCGGAAGGGACGGGAGTAGTTCTGGCGGATCACCGTGAAGCTGTAGACGGTGCCCCGCCCGCTCGCCTCGATCCAAACGACGGCACCACGGCACACGAGACAGCGGTCGCGCGGGTACAGCTGCCGGGCACCGCAGGTCGTGCACTGCTGGACCAGGAGCCGCCCGTCATGCGCCGCGGCCCAGTAGGGCGCAGAGTCGGCGTCGGGCGTCGGTGCCGGGCGGGGTTTGGGCGGCCGCTCGTCGGTGGCCTGGGGGGTGCGATCGGTCATGGTGCCTCCCGTCCGAGCACCAGGGTGGCGCCGGTCGACAACATTCCGCCGGTGCCATGGGCCACGGCGATGCGCGCCCCGGGGACCTGGGTGGCGCCGCCCTGACCGCGCAGTTGTCGTACCGCTTCCACGATGAGGAACATGCCCCGCATCCCGGGGTGACAGGCCGAGAGGCCGCCCCCGTCGGTGTTGGTGGGGAGCCGACCGCCCACCTCGAGCCCGCCGTCCTCGACGAAGGCCCCGCCGTCGCCCTTGGCACAGAACCCCAGGTCCTCGAGGGTGAGGACCACCGTGATGGTGAACGAGTCGTAGAGCTGGGCCACATCGACATCTGCAGGGGTGATCCCCGCCCGGGCGAAGGCGACGGGCCCACATTGTGCGGCCGGGGTGATCGTGAGGCTGGGCATGGCGGACAGGTTCAGGTGATGCGTGGTGGCATGCGCCGCACCGAGGATGTAGATGGGCTCGCCGGGCAGATCCGCAGCGCGCTCCTCGGTGGTTACCACACACGCCCCGCCGCCGTCGGAGATCACGCAGCAGTCGAGCTTGTGCAGCGGGTCGGCCACCAGTCGCGACGAGACCACGTCGTCGACGGTGATCGGCTCGCGCTCTTGCGCCTGGGGGTTGGTCGCCGCGTGGTTGCGCATCGACACCGCCACCGCGGCCAGCTGCTCGGGGGTGGTGCCGAACTCGTGCATGTGCCGGCGCGCCGCCATGGCGTAGTTGCCCACCAAGGTGTTGCCCCACAGGGCGTCGTAGATGGCGGGCCCCGGGGCCAGTCCACCGCCCCCGGTGCCCCCGGTGCCGAGTCGTCGCCCCATCTGGGAGAGCTGGACGCTGCCGTAGGTGACGAGCACCACGTCGACCGCCCCGGACTCCACGGCGTAGGCGGCGTGCTCCACGAGGACCTCGAACGACGATCCCCCCGAGTTGGTCTCGTCGAAGTAGATGGGATGGAGCCCCAGGTACTCGGCCACCCCGGTGGCGTACATGGGGAAGAAGCCCGTGGTGGCGAAGCCGTCGACGTCGGCGAAGGTCAACCCGGCGTCGGCCAGGGCCCGATCGGCGGCCTGGCCGTGGACGGCGTGCTCGGAGAGATGCGGGAGATGGGGGTAGTCAGACGTCGCCACCCCGGCGATGACGGCTCGACGACCGCGTGGGAGGTTCACGGGCGCTCCCCTCGGTGCACGGCGGGGCGAAAGCGTGGGACGGCGAGCTCCGGTCCCATGTCCTCCCACGCCACCTCGACGGCCATGCCCACGGTGACCTCCTCGGGTTCCACCTCGACCAAGTTCGACACGATGCGAGCCCCCTGCGAGCCGTCGAGCTCCACCACGATCACGACGTAGGGGAGTTTGTCAGCCAGGGACGCGACGAAGGCCTGGCGCACGACGGTGAAGGTGAATACCGTCCCGGTGCCCGCCAGCTCGAACCATTCCGAGGCCGTGCTCCGACAGCGAGGGCACACCGGCCCCGGGGGATGGCGCGTGGTGCCACACGCGGTGCAACGCTGCACCACGAGGCGGTGACCGGCGGCCGCTTCCCACCATCCGACGGTCTCGGCGTTGGCGGCGGGCATCGGCATCTCGTCGGGGAACCAACGCTCGGTCATCGCCGTCCCAACACCAGCGCACTGCTGGGCACGCCCGCTGCGCTCGTGACGAGGCAGGTCTCGGCTCCGTCGACCTGACAGGTGGACTCGCCCCGGAGCTGGCGGACTCCTTCGACGACGTGGTTGAGGCCGTGGATATAGGCCTCGGACAAGCTGCCGCCATGGGTGTTGGTGGGAAGGGCCCCGTCGGGCCACGCCAGCGCGCCCGACGCCGCGAAGGGACCACCCTCACCTTGCCCGCAGAACCCGAAGTCCTCCAGGCTCAGAAGTACCAGCCCGGTGAAATGGTCGTAGATCTGGGCCACGTCGATGTCGGCAGGCCCCACCCCGGCCCGGGCCCACATCCGGGTCGCCACCCCCCGGGCCCCGGTGCTGGTGTAGTCGTCGTCGGGCATGCCGACGTTGGCGTACTGCCCGTAGCCGAAGCCCGCCGGGGCGCCCTGGGCCGCGCCCAGGACCGACACGGGTCTCTTGGCGCTGTCGGCGGCGCGTTCGGCCGTGGTGACAAGCACCGCGCAGGCGCCGTCGTTCTCGAGACAGCAGTCGAAGAGGCGGAAGGGCTCCGACACCAGGCGCGACGCCAGGTAGTCGTCCATGGTCATGGGACGGTCTCCCATCACGGCGCGTGGGTTTCTCGCCGCGTGGGCCCGTGTCGTGACGGCCACGTGTCCCATCTGTTCGGCGGTGGTGCCGAAACGGTGCATGTGCCGCTGCAACACCATGGCGTAGGCGATGGGTGGGCTGAACATGCCGAAGGGCATGGTGAAGGCGACGTGCGCCTCCAAGAGACTGGTGGCCCGGCGCAGGTGGGGTAGGCGCGGCGGGCCGACACGGGCGGGCATGTTGCCCGGTCCCTGGCCGAAGCGACGGAACTGGCCCTGGCACAACGACCGGTACACGACGACGGCTTCCGCCGCGCCGGTCTCCACCGCCATGGCCGCGTTGGCGACTGCGGCGCAAGCCCCGCCGCCGCCCGGTAGCCAGGACAGACTGGCGTAGCGCAGTTCGGGCAGTCCCAGATCGGCGGCCATGAAGGTCGCTTCGTTGCGGTCCTCGGCGAACGAGGCCAGGCCGTCGACGTCGTCGGGGCTCATGCCGGCATCGGCGATCGCCGCGAGTACGGCCTCGACGGCCAACCGGTACTCGCTGGCGTCGGTGATCCCGCCCCACTTGGCGTAGCGGGTCTCACCCACCCCGACCACACAGGCGGCACGCCCCACGGCGGTCACCGCGCCGACCAGTCGACGAGAACCTCCTCGGTGTGCTCGCCGAGCAGCGGTGGGCGGCGTTGCATCACCCAGGGCGACCCATGGGCCAGGAACGGCGCCCCGGGGTAGGTGACGGTGCGGTCGAGCTCGGGATGCTCGAGCTCGACGAAGTGGCCTCGGGCCCGGAGATGCCGGTCGTCGAGAACCTCGTCGGGGGAGCGGATCACGCCCCAGGGCAGGCCCGCCTCCTGGCCCAGTCGGTAGAGGGTCTCGCCGTCGTTCTTCTCGGCCAGTCGCTTGAGGGCGCGCCACACCTCGCGGTAGTTCCCGGCGCGGTGGACGGGGTCGGCGAAGGCGGGGTCGGACAACGGCCCGGCCACGCCTTGGGCTTCGAGCATCTCGAGCATCCCGGCGAAGACATGGGGGCCGAGGAAGTCGGGGTTGAGCGCGGCCACCTGTTTTCCGTCTGACCCGGTGAGGGTGGGGTGGGGCCCACGCCGGTGCACACCCCCTGAGCAGAGGTAGGTCATGAGGTGCCATTCGGTCATCGAGGCCGAGCACTCGTGGGCGGAGACGTCGATGAATTGTCCCGAACCCGACTCCGAGCGCCACGCCAATGCGCCCATCACTGCGATGGCCGCGTAGGTCGACGCCGTGCGCCAGGCCTGGTCGCCGAGGCTGGCGAGCGGGGGAGTGTCGTAGACACCGTCGGCACCGGGCCCGTACCCACAGGCCGCCATCGATCCGCCCAGCGCCATCAGCACGAGGTCGTCGGCGAGGTAGTCGGCCCAGGGCCCGTCGGATCCGAAGGGAGTGACCGCGCACACCACCAGGCCCGGGGCGCGCTCGTGCAGGGAGGCCACGCCGAGGCCCCGGGCTTGTGCCTCGGGGGGTCGCAACGTGTGGACGAGGACATCAGCGCGGTCACACAGCGCCAGGAGCCCGGTGTCATCGTCGATCACCACGGAGCGCTTCCCCACGTTGTCGGCCCAGAAGGCGAGGCTGCGGTCGGGACCGGGCTCGTCGTCGAGGAAGGGCCCGATGGTGCGCGAAGGCGCCCCCGCGGCAGGCTCCACCTTCACCACGTCGGCGCCCAGCCCCGCCAGCACCCTCCCGCAGTACTCGGCGGACTCGTCGGTGAGCTCGAGGACGCGCACCCCCTCGAGCGGTGCGGTCACGACAGGGCCCCGTCGGCGGCCAGGGCGGCGACATCCGCAGTGCTCATCCCGAGCATCTCGCAGAGCACGGACTCGTTGTCCTCGCCGAGACAGGGCGGTCCACGATGCAGGACCCCCCCGGTGTGTGGTGGCGTGACCGACATCCGGAAGGGGACGCCCTCGAGGGGGAGCGGTTCCACCTCAGCGTTGCCCAACATGGTGTAGTGCCCGCGCGCCGCCAGTTGGGGGTCGCGCTCGAGGCGGTCGGCTGCGTCTTGGACCGCACCGGCCGGGACCCCGGCGCGCTGGAGGAGTTCCATGACCTCGTAGCGGTCGCGCTCTGCTGTCCAGGACCCGACATGGGCGTCGAGGTCGTCGACGTGCTCGACGCGCCCCGCCATGGTGGCGAACCGGGGGTCGTGCGCCCACGGCGGTCGACCCATGGCCCCGACCAGTGCCTCCCAGTGCTCGTCGGTGCGACAGGAGACGACGACCCATTTGTCGTCACCCGCGGCGCGGTACGCGCCCGACGGCGCGCTCGGAGGATGGGCCCGCCGGTTGCCGGTCGGGAATCCCGGGCGGCGGCTGGGCCGGTTGTTGAGCGCCGCGTCGAGCAGCAGTGCTCCCGACAGGGCCGTGGCCGGCTCGAGCTGGGAGACGTCGATGTGCTGTCCCTCACCGGTGCGACGCCGGTGGATGGATCCGGCCAGGATGGCGATGGCGCCGAGATAGCCGCCCACGTGGTCGAGATAGGAGAACGACCACCCCGCCGGGGGTCGGTCCGGAAGGCCCACCATGAAGGTGCTGCCGGTCAGGGCCTGCGCTGTCGGGCCCATGGTCACGTTGGCGGCGTCGGGGCCTTCGTGGCCGAAGCCGCACATCGAGACGTAGATGAGGTCGGGCTTGATCTGGCGCATGACGTCGTAGGAGAGGCCCCATCGGTCGAGGGTGCCCGCTGCGAAGCTCTCGGTGACGACGTCGGACCGAGCCACGAGGTCTTTCAAAAGCGCCAGGCCCTTGGGATGGCGGGCGTTGACGGTGATGCTCTTCTTTCCCCCGGTGTTGTACTTGTAGAAGATCCCGCCCCGGTTGGGGCTCGGCGCGCCGGTGGCGTTGGCGAGGGTGGCGGCACCGAAGGCCTCGCCCCGTTCGCCGGGCTCGGGGACGAAGGGCGGCATGACCCGGATGGCGTCGGGAAAGCGGGTGCTCTCCACCCGGATGACCTCGGCTCCGAGACACCCGCAGATCAAGGTGGCCTGGGCCCCGAAGCCCAGTCGGGTGAAGTCGAGGATGCGAAGCCCCTCGAGCGCCATGGTGGACGGGCCCGGCGTGTCCCGCGCGCCTGCTCCCCCCCGAACCTGTGGCGTCACGGCGCCGACGATAGTGTGATCTCCGACACGCGTGTCAGGGAACGGCGGGCCGGGCCGACGCCGGGCTCGGCGTCACCGACAGGGACGGGAGGGCCTATGCAGCTCGAGGACCTGGTGCTCGTCAGCGTGGACGACCACGTCGTCGAGCCTCCGGACATGTTCGAGGGACGGGTGCCGGCGCGATTCGCCGACCTGGCCCCGCGCGTCGACGTGCGCGACGACGGCACCGAGATCTGGCGGTTCGACGGGAAGGAGGCCACCAACATCGGCCTCAACGCCGTGGCCGGTCGCCCTGTCGAGGAGTACGGCATCGAGCCCACGTCCTTCGCCGAGATCCGGTCGGGTTGCTACGACATCCACGACCGGGTGCGGGACATGGACGCCAACGGTGTCATCGCCTCGATGTGCTTTCCCTCGTTCCCCCAGCTGTGTGGCCAGCTCTTCGCCAAGGCGTCGGACCCCGAGCTCGGCCTGGCCGTGCTCCGGGCCTACAACGACTGGCACATCGACCAGTGGTGCGGCACCTACCCGGGCCGGTTCATCCCCCTGTCGCTCCCTCCCATCTGGGACCCGGCGGCCATGGCCGACGAGGTGCGTCGGGTGGCGGCCAAGGGATGTCACGCCGTGTCGTTCTCGGAGAACCCCTCCAAGCTCAAGCTGCCCAGCTTCCACAGCGACCATTGGGACCCTTTCTGGGCGGCCTGCAGCGACGAAGGCACCATCGTCTGCCTGCACATCGGCTCGTCGTCGTCACTGGTGGTCACCGCACCCGACGCTCCCATCGACGTCCTCATCGGACTCCAGCCCGTGAACATCGTCCAGTGCGCCGCGGACCTGCTGTGGTCGCCGGTGCTGCGAAAGTTCCCCGACCTGCGCGTCGCGTTGTCGGAGGGCGGGATCGGGTGGATCCCGTATTTCCTCGACCGGATGGACTGGATCTACACGCGCCACCACGGTTGGACGGGGCAGGACTTCGGCACCAAGCTGCCCAGCCAGGTCTTCGCGCAGCACATCGTCACCTGTTTCATCGACGACCCCGCCGGCATGGAACTGCGCCATCGTGTGGGCATCGATTCCATGTGCTGGGAGTCGGATTACCCCCACTCCGACTCGACCTGGCCCCAGTCGCCCGAGATGCTCATGAAGTCGCTCGACGGGGTCCCCGACGCCGACATCGAGAAGTTCACCCACAAAAACGCCATGCGGCACTACCGGTTCGACCCCTTCGCGCACCGCCCCAAGGAGCAGTGCACGGTGGGGGCCTTGCGCGCCCGGGCGGTCGACGTCGACGTGACGCCACGGCCCGGGAACCGGCCGACCGGACCGAGGATGACCAAGGCCACCGACTTGACGGGTCATCCCGGCACCAACCGGTAGGGCACGTCCGGAGGAACTCCGAATTGCGCGCCATGCCGTACGATCTCTGTCGTGGCCTACGACGAGGACCTCGCCGACCGCATCGGTGAATTGGTTGCGGTTGAGCGCGCCGTCGACCAGAAGAAGATGTTCGGTGGGCTCGCCTTCCTTCTCCACGGCAACCTGGTGATCGCTGCGAGTGGCCAGGGTGGGATCCTCGTCCGCGTCGACCCGGCGGAGTCCGACACGCTGATCAAGGCGCCGGGTGCGAGCATCGCGGTGATGCGGGGCCGGGCCATGTCTGGTTGGCTGCGGGTCACGCCGCAGCATCTCCGTACCAAACGCCAACTCGAGAAGTGGGTGAAGCTCGGCCTCGCCTACGCTCGCTCGTTGCCCGCCAAGCGGTAGCCCGGGGCTCAGCGCATCCAGACCTCGCGGATGCTCCCGGCTTCCATGTCCGAGGGTCCGCGCCGGCGCTGGTCCCACATCTCGGCACAGGACTCGGCGCAGAAGAGCAGTTCCCGCCCGTTGGCTTCTCGGCGTCGGGTCACGGCGGTGGCGTGGGTGAGGGGGATGCGGCAGACCGGGTCGGACTGGGTGTCGGTCCCGGCTTTGGGCAGGCCGACCCGGACCACGTCGATGGGTTGTTCGAGGCCGCGCACCGAGATCTGGTCGGCGGCCTCGACCGTGGCCCAGGGCGGGAGCTCGGACACCACCGAGGATACCGCCAGGACCTCCTGGCCCACGGCGAGGTCGCAGAGCCGGGCCGCCACGTTGACGGCGTGACCGATGTAGTCGTCCCCTTCGAGCAGGATGACAGTCCCCGTCGTGACCCCGCATTTGATGGTGACCGGCTCCGGGGCCACGTCGATGGCGGCTTTCATCTCCAAGGTGGCGGCCACGAGGGGCATGGTGTCGATGCTCACGAGCATCGCCCCGTCACCGAGCCACTTGGCGATGCGGACGGCGCGGCGAGAGCAGATGTCCCGTAACGCCGCACGGAAGACACCGAGCACCGCCACGGCGCGCTCGTCACCCTCGGACTCGGTGAGCGCGGTGAATCCCGACAGGTCGAGAAAGGCGAATGTCCGTCGGACGCGCATGGTCGATGATCTCACCGCCACCTTGGTCGGAGCGAGCCAGGCACGCCGCGGTGCATCAGGCCGGAACCGGCGTCATCGCCTCAGCGGTCGTGCTCCTCGGTCTCGATGTCGGTCACCTCGGCGAGCCGGGCCACATGGCGGCCTCCCTCGAAGTCGGTGGAGAAGAAGACGTCGACGATGGCCAGGGCCAGGTCGGGGCCCAGGATGCGGGCTCCCAACGAGAGGACGTTGGCATCGTTGTGGAGCCGGGCCAACCGTGCCGTCGTCTCGTCGTGACAGAGGGCGGCCCGGGCGCCGCGGACCTTGTTGGCGGTGATGTTCTCGCCCTGGCCGCTGCCGCCGAACACGATGGCCCGATCGGCAGTGCCGGCCACCACGGCGCGCGCCGCGGTGGCGCAGTACCACGGGTAGTCCACGGGGTCGTCGGAGAAGGTGCCGATGTCCTCGACCTCGAACCCCTTGGCGCGGAGGTGGGCGGCCACCACCTGCTTGAGGTGGAAGCCGGCATGGTCACTCCCGACGACGACGCGCATGGGGCGACAGCCAAACACCGACGGCGGGCGATGGCAACCGCAGCCCCCCCTGACCGGTCGTGGACTAGACCTGGTTCATGTCCCTCGGCTTCCCCGACGACCCCGACGACCCCGACGACCCCGACGACCCCGATGTCGACGGCCGGTGTCGCTGGGCGATGAGCAGCGCCGAGATGCGGGCCTACCACGACCTCGAGTGGGGAGTGCCGGTGCGTGACGACCGGACCTTGTTCGAGCGACTCACACTCGAGGGGGCCCAGGCCGGGTTGTCGTGGTCCTTGATCCTGGCCAAGCGAGAGGGGTATCGCAAAGCCTTCGCCGGGTTCGCCCCCGACCTCGTGGCCCGGTTCGACGAGGACGACGTCGAGCGGCTCATGACCGACGCCTCGATCGTCCGCAACCGACTCAAGATCGAGTCCACGGTGTCCAACGCCCGCGTCATCGACGCCATGCACGGGGCCGGCGCCAGCTTCGGGGAGCTGGTGTGGTCGTTCGTCTCGGACTCGACCCTGCACAATGCCTGGGCCGAGCTCGGTGAGCTCCCTTCGTCGACATCGACGTCGAAGGCCATGAGCAAAGAGCTGCGTCGGCGCGGCTTTCGCTTCGTGGGCCCCGTGACGTGTTACTCCACGATGCAGGCGGGGGGCCTGGTGAACGACCACGTGACGTCGTGTCCCCGGTGGAAGGACCTGGGGGGGCGGTAGGGTCGACAACGTGACCGACCCCTCTCCCAAGGATCGCGGGAGCTCCGATGACTCGGCCGGCAACGACCCCGTCGAGCCGGCTCCGCCCGATGGCGAGCACGGTCGCGAGCACGGCAGTGACGAGGAGATCGACGAGTCCAGCGACGAGTCCTTTCCCGCCAGCGACGCGCCACAGTGGTGGTCGGGCGGGCCCGACGACCACAAGTAGCCCGGCGAGCCCTCTGTGCGTGTCGGCGTCACCTCCTTCCTGACCGACCGGTCGATGCCGGTCGACGACTTCGCCCGAGCCGTCGAAGCGCGTGGATACGACTCGCTCTACCTGCCCGAGCACACGCACCTGCCGGTGGCCCTCGCCTCGCCGCCGGCATTGGTGAAGGGCGTCCATCTCGATGACTACAAGCGCAGCCTCGACCCCTTCGTGTCGTTGGCCGCCGCCGCGGCGGTCACCGACCGGATCCTGCTTGGCACCGGGGTGACCCTCGTCGCCCAGCACGACCCCATCGTCCTCGCCAAGCAGATCGCCACGCTCGACCGGCTCTCGGGCGGACGGTTCGTGCTCGGGATGGGCTACGGATGGAACCGCGACGAGGCGGCTGCCCATGGTGTGGACTTCGGCCAGCGCCGCGCCGTGGCCCGGGAGAAGGTCCTGTGCATGCAGGCGCTGTGGTCGGACGACGAGGCCGAGTTCCATGGTGCCTATGTGTCGCTGGCGCCGTCGTTCTCGTGGCCCAAGCCGGTCCAGCAACCGCGCGTCCGGACCCTTGTCGGCGGCGGGGCGGGGCCCGTGCTCTTCGGAGCCATCGCCGAGTATGCGGATGGGTGGATGCCCATCGGCGGGGCCGGCATCACCGATGCTCTCGAGGCCCTGCGCGGCGCCTTCGTGGCCGCGGGGCGCGACCCCGAGACCCTCGAGGTGGTCCCCTTCGGCACCGTGCCCGACGAGGGCAAGCTGGCCCACTACGAGGCCATCGGGTGTTCCGAGGTCGTGCTGCGTATCCCCTCGGGCCCTGGGCCCGAGATGGTGCGCGTCCTCGACGACTACACGCGCTTCTTGGCTGGTTGACGACGAGGCCTTCAGGTCGAGGTCGTCACGACGATTCGTTGCGTCGGCTCTACCGACCCGAGAGCATCCCCCCGGCGCGCCGCACGGCGTCGACACCCGACGTCGGCATGTTGAAGATGGCGTACTGGACGCCCGCGTCGGTGAGCTCTTGCACCCTGGACAGGATCTCGTCCTCCTGTCCCACCGTGAACCCGTCGGCGTCCTCACCGGCCGCGCCATGGAGCAGCTCCCAGGTCAGCTTGGTCTCCTCGGCCGAGTCGGTGATGACGAGGGTGCTGAGCACGCTGACGGTGATCGACGCCGGGTCGCGCCCCACGGCCTCACAGTGCTCGTGGAGCACCTTCACCTTGTGGGCGATGGCGGCCGGGTTCCCGGTGACGTTGCAGAAGTCGGCGTACTTGGCCACCAACCGCAGCGTCCGCTTCTCGCCGCCTCCGCCGATCAGGATGGGCGGACCACCGGGCTGGACGGGGCGGGGGAGGTTCCTCGCCTCGTGGACCGAGTAGTACTTGCCCGCGAAGGTTGCGACGTCGTCGCGGAACATCGACCTGCAGATCTGCACCGCTTCTTCGAGCCGGTCCATCCGCTCGGGCACGGGAGGGAAGTCCACCCCGAGGCCCTCGTGCTCCACGTCGTACCAGGCCGCCCCGATGCCGAGCATGGCCCGCCCGGCGCTGATGATGTCGAGGGTGGTGACGATCTTGGCCAGCAAGGCGGGGTTCCGGTAGGTGACGCCGGTCACCATGGTGCCCAGCTTGATCCGGCTGGTGCGCGCCGCGAGGCCACCGAGCAGTGTGTAGGACTCGAGCATGGGCATGGTGGGCCCGCCCAGCGCAGGGAGTTGGTAGAAGTGGTCCATCACCCACAGCGACTCGAAGCCCGATTCTTCGGCGGTCACCGCCAACTGGGCGACCGCTTCGAAGAGCTGGTCGTCGGGCACGCCGAGGGTGAAGTTGGGGATCTGGAGTCCGATTCGCATGGCCTTGATCATGGTCCACGCCCCGACGGCGCGCCGAGCGGGTACGCGTGCACGGCGCCGGAGGGAACCTGACCTCAGGTCGCCATCGGATTGGTCTTGATGACAGCGAAGGCTGCCCCGTCGGGGTCGGAGAGCACTGCGAAGCGCCCGGGCGGGATGTCGGTCGGGGGGACCAGTGTCGCCGCCCCTGCCTTGCTCGCCTTCGAGACGGTGCTGTCGGTGTCATCGACCGCGAAGTAGACGAGCCAGTGGTCCGGGACCTCGGCCGGCACCATGTCGGGCATCGGCAGCATGCCCGCTACCGGCGAATCCCCGAGTCTCCACTCCGTGTAGCTCATCCCATCCATGTCCAGGTCGTTGGCGTTCCACCCGAACACCTCTGGGTAGAAGGCCTTTGCAGCCGCGACGTCACGGGTGTTGAGCTCGTTCCAGGCGAACGAACCCGGCTCGTTGGCCAGCTCGGCCCCTTTGAAGGTCCTCGGCTGCCAGATGCCGATCGCGGCGCCGCTGGGGTCGGCGAAGACAGCCATCCGTCCGATGTCTGAAACGTCCATGGGCTCGACGAACACCGCCGCACCGGCTTTCTTGGCCAGGTCGGCCGTCGCGTCGGCGTCGTCGACAGAGATGTAGCTCACCCACGCACTGGGTTGGCCCTCCATCATGACGGTCATGTTGCCGGCCACGGTCTTTCCGCTCTTGCGGAGAATGGTGTAATGCCCCATCTCTTCGCCTTGGTCCTCAGCCTCCCAGCCGAAGAGATTGCTGTAGAAGGAGTTGGAGGCGGCGATGTCCTTGGCGCCGTGGTCGACCCATGACGGGGTACCGGCGGGATACGAGGTGAACTCGGGCATGTGGGCTCCTCCTGTTCGTCCTGTTCGTCCTGTTCGTTCTGGCCGTCGTTTGGCTGGTTCCCCCGTCTCGCAGCGTAGTCACCGTTGTTCGGTCGGGCTAGGGCGACACTGCGCGCCATGCAACAGGTTCTCGACCACTGACTGCTGCACGGCGCTCCGATCGCTTCGGAGCTCTGTGGCTACCCCCGTTCGGGCGGCGCGAAGACCACCAAAGCGGCGAAGTCCTCGGTGATGTCGACGAAGGTGTGGGCCTCGCCGGCCGGGACGAAGATGGCCTGGCCGGTCTCGAGCGCGATCGAATCCGTCGGTGGTCGGGAACACGGCCTGTAGCCGCCTCCAAGCTTCATCAGGCGGCATAGCCAACTCTGCTTGTCGTGAAGTCATTGCAACTCACTTCGCAATCCGGGAACTTTATCGACCCCCACGCCCTACCAATCGGTCGGGGTGACAGGAGGGTAGGGTCGCTGCATGGTTCCCATGCCCACACTCAGCCCGGCTCAACTGGCTCAGGTCGCTATGCACCACAAGGCGATGACCGAGGCCGTGCACGCCGCCCACGCTACGACTGACGCCGCCGAGAAGATCACCCACTGGATCACTTACCGCCAGCACGAGGCAGAGGTGAACAAGCTCATCCCGCCGAGCGCCGAACCGCTGTCCTGACAGGCCCCCACGCGCTGACTGTCGTCTGCACGATCATCCACCACGGCACTCTGAGTGAAGGCCACTGTCTAACTATCCGAGTCGTCCACTACCCCCACGTGCCCACAAGCCAGACACTCAGAACCCAATACGAACTGACTGCCTCCAGGTCCATCAGTAGCGCCGGGACGTCTCTCCCCACAGCCTGGACACGTCCCTATGTGGTCCCGACCTTCAGCCGCACGAACGAGAGAGTCCGTGGCTCGACGGCCCCGTGCCCGTAACTCGTCGCCACTGACCCAACGACCGCCGATGTAGGCCCCGCCCTGTTCACCTGTCCTACGTTCAGTGTCGTTCATTGCCCCTCAGCCGTAGAGGCGGAAAGGCGCAGGACTCCGAAAGGTATCGGTGACCACCTGCTCACCTCGCCGCCTACCTCAATGATCCGACTCGGAGCCGGTAGGTAACAGGGCCTAAATCCCCTGAGTCTCTCCGCACACCATCATCGAATGGATGGAGGCCGATCCGCACGACGTTGACTAAGGACTACGCAGGGAGGCCGGGACACGGGTATCGCCATCGGCTCTCACATTCCGACTCGTCTGGGGCGATGCCGCCGTGTCCCGCCAGTCCCTTTGGGTACTCCTGGTGCCATGGAGGTGCACCGACCCCCGGAGTCACCCGCCTGCCACGGTACAGAAGCACTTGGGCCTGCCGACGTGGCATCCCAGACTGCCACGGGTGGTCCCTTGTACCTCGTTGCGAACACGAGCCCATACGCTCCATATACAGGCATGACTACCGATGTGCCTACGGTGAGACCGTGACTTTGCATCGAGGTGCGATTCTGTGCGACTTCGACGGCTGCTGGAGCGCCCTGGTCGTGTCCAGTCCCATCGAGAGGTTGATGCCCCCCGTGAACGACATCATCCAGCACCGAGCATGGGTCAAGGGATGGACGACCGATGAGCAGGACCGGGACCGCTGTTCAAAGCACGGCCCGGCGTGAACCGGTGCCAGGTTCGCCCCTGACACTGTTCAACGCCCTGCCCTGCACCTCAGACAGTCCCCTGCAACAAAGGGCAGATTCGGCAGGGATCGAGGGCGCATCCATGCGAGTGACCGCTATCATTCAGGTCGGTGGACGATGCGTCGCCCCGTAAAGACCGGCGAAGCGATAGCGACCCAGTGCTCCTTCGCTCCTCCTGCCCATGGTACGAGCAAGCTTGACAAGATGCGCTTGGATCGATCGTCACGAGCATCGGTTATGTCTGTGCCGATGCCCTTTACGAGCACGCTCCACCCCTCCCAGGACAACGGGTCATTTGAATCGATCTGAAAGGCCACCCGTCCGAGCGTTGCCCCGGTGAGCTTGGTCCCGGGATCGGTTCGGAAGGCCACGGTCCGTCCGTCGAGGACGTAGTTGACCGGAAAGATCAGGGGCTGCCTGTCAAGGACAACGGCGATCCGTCCAACCGAGTGGGCGCCGAGCAGATCGAGGCACTCATCTTCTGACAGTTCGACCAGATTCTCGTTCACAGGTATCACTCTTCCACGGGTTGGACGAAGGCCAGACCGGCGAGTACCACGATCATCCTCACGGCGTCTCCAACACGAGTAGAGCGGCAAGGAGCAGGACCCGAAGGGCTCGGGGTGACCACCCGCAACCTCACCGCCTACTCACAATCATCCGACTCAGAGCCGGTCGGTAACAGGGTCTAAATCCTCTCCGTCTCCGCTGCGATCCACCTCTCACAGGGTGTGGACCGGATGTCCGAGTTGGAATCCCTGAGGCGATCGATCGCTATGGCGAACCCTCGGTCGCCAGCGCTCGATCGGGAAGAGGCGATGGCCCTGCTCTCCGAGCTACAGGACGTCCAGCGGCGACTCTGGAGGCTGAAGTACGAACTGCGGAAGTTGCTGGACGACGAGGCGTAGTCCCTACCGTGCGTCGGCTTTAGCAGACGCCCATTTCTAGGGCCGCCCTAGAAATGCCCCTAGAAACACTCCGCAACACCTCGTAACTGACCGCCACGGGACGCAAGTTCTCCCTAGTCACAGGTGCTACAGGGCGCAACCGCTGCCGTGCCTGGGTGCGCATGTGCTCCACCCAATGGGTGGTGCCCTGTCCCGGTGCCCTGAAGATCCCCGCACCTTCGAGCCGCCGGGCCCCGCCTGCATCTCCCACTCCCTGGCTCCTCGTACTCAGTGGCCCCGGGCGAGCCACTCGTCGAGGTGGGGTGCTTCGGCGCCGATGGTGGTGTCCGCACCGTGGCCGGGGTGGACCCTGGTGGAACCGGGAAGGCCGAGCAGTCGCGTCCGGATCGACTCGATGATGGTCGGGAAGAGGCAGATCCCGCCCGGCGAGTGGCCCGGGGTGTGGATGACCGACAGACGATGCTCACCCACGAGGAGCTCCTCGCCGCACGACCCTCAAGGGCCGATCACGACGACCGACCGCAGCACCTCGCCACGTTCCATCCGGTGGAAGGCATCCTCTACGCCTTCGAGGGGGATCGTCTCGGATACGAACCCGTCGAGGTCGAGCCGTCCCTGGAGATAGAGGTCGATCAGCATCGGGAAGTGGCGCGACGGCAGGCAGTCCCCGTACCAGCTGGGCTTGAGCCGTCCACCCCGCCCGAAGAACTCGATCATGGGGAGGTCGATCCGCATGTCGGGGGTGGGCACGCCCACCTGGACGAGGGTCCCGGCCAGGTCCCGGGCGAAGAAGGCCTGTTCCATCACCGTGGGGTTTCCCACCGCCTCGATGCAGACATCGGCTCCGTTGCCGCCCGTGAGCTCGCGCACCTTCTCCACCGGGTCCCCCTCGGACGCGTTCACCCCGTGGGTGGCGCCGAACCGTCGGGCCAGCTCGAGCTTCTTGGGGTCGAGGTCCACGGCGATCACCTGCGACGCGCCCGCCAGGACCGAGCCCGCCACCGCCGCGCAGCCCACCCCACCGCAGCCGAAGACCGCCACCGAGTCGCCGAGGCCCACCTCGCCGGTGAACATGGCCGCCCCGAGGCCGGCCATCACGCCGCAACCGAGCAACCCGGCCGCCTCGGGCCGCGCCCGGGAGTCGACCTTGGTGCACTGACCCGCGGCCACGAGGGTCTTCTCGGCGAAGGCCCCGATGCCGAGCGCGGGGGAGAGGGCGGTGCCGTCGGCCAGGGTCATCTTCTGGGTGGCGTTGTGGGTGGAGAAGCAGTACCAGGGCCGGCCCCGCCGACACGACCGGCACTCCCCGCACACCGCCCGCCAATTGAGGATGACGAAGTCGCCCGGGGTCACCGACGTGACATCGGGGCCGACCGACTCCACCACGCCGGCGGCCTCGTGGCCGAGGAGGAAGGGGAAGTCGTCGTTGATGCCCCCGTCGCGGTAGTGGAGGTCGGTGTGACAGACCCCGCACGCCTGGACCCCCACGACCGCCTCACCCGGACCGGGGTCGGGGACGAGGACGGTCTCGAGAGATACAGCTTGGCCCTTGGACCGTGCCACCACGCCCCGCACCTCGTGCGCCATCGGTTTCTCCTCCTCGAGCCTCGGGCGTGAAGGTACCGGACGATCCCGCTGGCAGCACCCCGGGGCGCACGCCGCGGTCAGGACGAGGGATCGGGCGCCGCTCAGGCGCCTCGAAGTCCGCCTGCCATCACCGTCGAGCCCCGGTAGGCCCGCGCCACCATGGTCACGAACTGATACACCCCGTCCTCATCTGGTCCGAGCTGCCCAGGTACCCAGTGCTCGGAGCCGAGGCCCCGTTGGACCGACTCGCACGCCGAGAAGTCCTGACGATTGGTGATGTCCCAGAAGTCCGACGCGTAGACGGCGTCGAACCCGGGCCCCTCGAGGTCTTCGGGGGAGAACGACCAACTGCACCGGACCCGGGTACGACCGGGCTGCAGCGGTGTGAGGAAGTGGGTCATCACGTAATCGGGGTGCAGGCTCAGTAAGACGTTCGGGAACAACACGAGATAGATCACCTCGCGCCGACCTCGACCGTCGAGTCCCCGCAACACCGTGCCGCCGCTCTTCCCGCTGAGCGACATCGTCTCGGCTCCCTCGCGCAGCGCCATCCACCCGCCGATCCAGGCACCGGGTCTGGTGTCGGTGTCGCCGGTGGTGGCGGGGGTGTCGCCGGTGGTGGCGGGCACGGGATAGTTCTCCCCGCTGCGCGGCGGGCTCACCGCACACAGCTCGGGATGGATCATCGGACAGTGGTAGCACTCCTGGTAATTCTCGATCACGACCTTCCAATTGGCTTCGACGACGTAGTCCTGTTCGGCCGCCACCCGCAGGCGCTCGGGCTCATACCCATCGACGAGCTCGTCGAGCCCGGCGAGATGTTGGTCCAGGGACAGGAGGTTCGTGGTCGGGCCTGAAGCCGCCACGAAGACCAGACCGTGCCGTTCCTCGGCGGGCAGTTCCACGAGACCGTTCTCTTCGGGGGCGAACGTGGCCCACTCGTCGAAGCGCGGGGCGTGACGCAACGAACCGTCGAGCCGATACGACCACGAGTGATAGGGGCACACGACGACCTGGAGGTTGCGGGACTCTCCGCAGGGGAGCAACTCGTGTCCCCGGTGCCGACAGGTGTTGGCGAAGGCCCGGAGTCGTCGGTCCTGGCCCCGGACGAGCAAGACCCCGCCGCCTCCGACCGACTCGGCCCGTTGGTCACCGACACGGGAGACGTCCTCACTTCGTCCCACCGCCGTCCACCCGCCCCGGAAGAAATGGCGTTGCTCCCAGTCGAACACCGCTTCGTCGACATAGGCGGCCCGAGGCAACAACCGGCTCTCTCCGAAAGGCCGGAGGGCGGCGGCCAAGCCCTCGGCGGGGAGCGGAGCCACATCTCCCGGATCTGCCATCCGACGAGAGTAGCGAGAGTAGATCGAGGCGGCTCGGGGTGTCCTCAGCCGGCCCGGGCGAAGATCGCCGCGTAGTTGAAGATGCCGGTGACGTAGTTCGACGTCGACGCCAGCATTCCTCTCGCCTGCACGGATTTGAGACCCTGGTAGTACCCGGCCACCGCGGTGTGGACATTGCCGCCGTCACGGACCGTCAGGTCGTGGAGGTAGGCGGCCGCCATGGCGATGTTGTCGGTCGCGACGTGGGGGTCGAGGCCGGGGTTGTGCAAGAGGACCGTCTGCGCGTAGGTCACGGTGGAAGGCTCGAGCTGACACAGCCCGATGGCACCGGACGTCGAGGTGGCGTCGGGCTGCCATCCCGACTCCCACCAGCACAGGGCTTCGAGAAGGCTCACCGCCACCCCCGACGCGTCGGCCGCGCTCACGAAGGCGGGCCGGAGTGCCAACCGATCGGGGTGGGCCAGGAGCGCGGCGGGGAGCGGCCCACCGGGGCCCCAACCCGGCGGCAAGGCCGACCCCGGCAACGAGAGACGGGCTCCGGCGAACACGACGTTGGGATTGGAGATCTTGTTGGTCGAGACCAGCGCGGCGACCGTCGTCTGGTAGCGCGCCGCGATGGAGCTCAGCGTGTCGCCTCTGCGCACCACGACCGTCGCGTTGGCGGGCGCCACCGCGGCGGCCGGGGGAGCGGGCGGACCGGGGGGACCGGGGATCTGGATGGTGTCACCGGCGTAGATCTGGTTCGGATTCGTGATCCCGTTGGCCGCCGCCAAGGCCGAGACGGTGGTGCCGTAACGCGCCGCGATGGCGCTCAAGGTGTCGCCGGGGCGCACCGTGGTCGTGGCCGCCAAGGCCGCGTCGGCGCTCCCCGCGCCGGTCAGCCAGACCATGAGGAGGACGGGTCCCACGACCATGACGGTCAGGACCGAGAAGAGCCCCCTGATCTGCGACCGCGATCGGCCGCGCCATCGGGCGCGCCATCGGGCGTGCCGGGGACGACGATTGGGAAACTGGCCACGGTCGGGGATCGTGTCGGGACCTGTCTGGCTTCGACCCATCGAGGTTTCATCGGCGTCCCGGGAGGGCCGATGAAGCCCCGGTTGGACCACAATTCACTTCACACCTTCACAGACCGAGGATCCAGTCGTTGACGACCGCTGCCACCTGGGAGTCCTTCCCCCGTAGTCCGTGATCCCCAGCTTCGATCCAGACATGGGTCACAGGCCCGAGGATCGCGGCCGTAGCTGCCTCGAGCTCTTGGCGGGACCCGAAGGTGTCGCGGGTGCCTGACACGAAGAGACAGGGCAGGTCGAGGGCGGGGAAATGTTCGGTCCGGAGTCGGTCGAGTCGGCCCGGTGGGTGCAGGGGATAGCTGACGAGGACGAGGGCCGCGGCGGCGAGACCGTCGGCGACAGCCATCGAGCACATCCGCCCACCCATCGACCGTCCTCCCAGCGCGATCCGACGCGGCGCGACACGCAGTGTCTCCGCCAGGGATTGCGCCGCCTCGACCACCGTGGCGATGAGGACCGGAGCCTTGTCCGGCGCGCGCCGGCCGGCCAACCGGTAGGGGAAGTCGACCCGCTCCACCGCAACGCCCGACACCGACACGGCATCGTCGATGGCGACGAGCGCGGGTTGGTCGCGCCCTGCGCTGGCACCGGGAGCGAGGACGAGACCGGCCACGCCCCGCCGTCTCGTCTTGGGGGGCGTGGCCGGGCCCGTCTTCGGAGTGCTCGGCACCGGTGTGACCTGTGTCAGGTGGCGGGCCCCGGGGCCAGCTGTACCTGGGTGCTCTGTTGTTGGCCCGAGGTGTCGACCCAACCCAGTTGGACCCTCTGTCCCGGGTGATGTCGTTCCATCAGGTTGGTGAGTGACGTGGCGCTCGTCACGGCCTGCCCGGCGAGCGAATTGATCACGTCCCCGGGGACGAGGCCGGCGTTGTCGGCGGGGGTCCCGGTCTCGACCGTGACGACATGGGCCCCGCCGTTGACCGGGGCGTTGTCGACGAGGACACCGATGAGCGCCGCGGCCCCGATATGGATGGTGTCGGATCCCTGTCCCGACAGGATCTGTCTGGCGATGGCCATGGCCTGGTTGATGGGGATGGCGAATCCCTGGGTTCCCGCCTGGAACTGGAACCCGCTCGATGCGGCGGTGTCGATGCCCATGACGAGGCCCGCCGAATTCACCAACGGTCCGCCCGAGTCGCCAGGCTTCAACGAGGCATCGGTCTCGATCAGCCCGGTGAGTTGCTCGTTGGTGTTGTCGGACTGGTCGCTGGCCGTGATGGCCTGGTCGAGATCGGTGACGTGGCCGTCCGCCGCGCTGGGTGTGCCCCCCACCCCACCGGCGTTCCCGACGGCGGTCACGGCGTTACCCACCTCCAGGTTCGAGGAGTTCCCGATGGCCACGGTCCGAAGGCCCGTGGCGCCGACGAGCTTCAACACGGCGATGTCCTGGGTCTTGTCGGTGCCGACCACCTCACCGGTGTAGGTCTCCCCGTTCCCGACGTCGGTCACGGTGATGCTGGTGGCACCGTCGATGACGTGGTTGTTGGTGAGGACGTCACCGAAGGTGTTGAGGACCATGCCGGTACCCGCCGCCTCACCACCGGAGAAGCCGAGCCGGGTGGTGATGTCGACGACGCCGGGATCCACCTCCGAGGCCACGGTGCCGGTCTCCGCCGCGCCCGACGGGGCCAAGGTGACCAGAGGCGACCCGTTCCCGACCTGGTTCTGGATGGTCTTGCGGCCCACCGCCACACCGAGCAGGGCGACGATGGCGACCAGGGCCGCCACCGCGATGATGTGCAGAGGACGGTTCCGGACCGGTTGATGAGGCGGCAACCAGATAGGGGGCCCACCCCATTGCCCCGGGCTCCATTGGCCGCCACCGTCCCACGGTTGCGACGGGCCCGGTGGCGACCACCCCGTTGCCGGATCAGGGGTGAGGGGCGCGGTCGGGTCCGACGCAGGGCGCTGCTCCGGTTCCCCCGGTGTCTCTGGAGGTTCCGGCGTCGCGTCCGGGTCGAAGGTCTCGCTCAAGGCCCCTCCTGGGGGGGCTCGGGGCAGCCGTGGCGTTGCCCTGTCTCCGTCCGAGTAGACAGCTGCGCCCGTTGCCCATGGCCTGGCGCCAGCTTGCGACCCGGTTTGTCCTCCTATTGTGCCCGGGCCGGCGCCGTTAGCCGACCGGAGCGCCCGAGAGCCGGGTCCCCGAGCTCACCGGAGAGCTCAGCCCGTGACGGGACCGTCGCCTCGGTGACCGCGCCCGACGTGACCTCGACGGCCAGATCGAAGGACCCCGGGACAGCTCCTTTGAGGCGGAGGTCGTAGGGGCCCGCCGCGAGCGACCCGAAGACCCCGGCGTAGAGCACCCGGTCACCGACATGTCGCTCCCGCACCGCGGTGTGGGTCCCGGCCCAGGTCCCCGCGCCGGGGCGGATCTCGATCTCCGCCCCGGCCAGGTCGAGGTCGGCGTAGACCACCAGGGCACCGGCGTGAGGGCCGATGTCGAGCACCACGCTGGCCTCGCCACTGGGTCCAAGAAGGCGTTCGGTGCCCGGGCCGTCGCCGTGGTGATGACCGTGGCCCGATCCCACCGTCAACTCGCCGGGACCAAGAACCCGCTGTGGGGAATCCCGAGGTAGGGGAACGAGGAGAGGTAGTCCTCGGTGCCCATGGCCGTGACATCCGCGGCGTCGGTGGTCAGGCCCTCGTTGATGGCGCCGGCGGCGCCGTCGGGGGTGTAGCTCGGGTCGACGAGCTTCAGCACGGCACCGGCCAGACATTGGAGCTCGATGGTGACCACGTCGTCGAAGACCCGGCGGCCGTTGGGGAAGCCGGCCACGTCGTTGCCGAGCAGTCCGGTGTTGGCCGGGCTCGTCG
>Ga0307372_10002291_pt1 | contig 31963 bp, 27 predicted proteins | sample OX1MG_FD_202533 | JGI IMG/M metagenome (GOLD analysis project Ga0307372, IMG submission 202533) | Soil microbial communities from Risofladan, Vaasa, Finland - OX-1 | ecosystem: Environmental > Terrestrial > Soil > Coastal area > Acid sulfate soil | place: Finland: Risofladan, Vaasa | collected... | reverse complement strand
GGCCGGAAGCAGCATTTAACGATGTGACCGCAATTTTAATATACATCGAATGATTTAAGCAGGACCCGGTGGATGCTGATTTCGACCGGAAGTAGTAGCTGCTTTTCCATCGGAATTAGCGGCGATATTCACCAGATTACGTGACGTCCACGTATCGGGCCTGTGTATTGGCCGAAGCGACCAAACCATATTGAAACGAGCACACAATTCAACGCATAACATGAGCATAAGCTGCTCGTAAAGCACTAATCGATATTCCATATCTGTTATGTAATGGTCTTACTACTTTATTTTCTCCATACGGATCCCCATATTTTACACGTTTTTTCACTTCTCTGGTGACCAATTTTCTTGCTTTCCTGTTTCGTTTTCTTTCCATCATAGTGCGATACATTATATTCCGCTTGCTTAATACATTCATTTCCTTGCCATAGTGGTAATAAAGAGTTCCCATGGATATGCGAAATAATCTGGCTATCCAAACAGGCGAAGCTCTTTTATCCCCTAACCTCAGCGTTAGCGCCCACGCGACGACCTTTCTTAATTTTGCGCGATCATATTTTGTGCGGCGACGCTTAACAATTATTCGGAATGTTGCAATTGATTCTTTCGGTATAATAGCTGTTTGTGCAGCCAGTATTGGCTCTGTTAATGCTAAGGATGGTTGAATACTTAAGTTGATACACATATCCATGAAATAATCTAAGCGTGGCTTGTTTCTATGATTAATCCAACCGTACAACACACCATTCGGTATACTTAAAGCCGCAGCAAGGTTATAAACATTAATTGAGTGTAAAGACATTATTTTAGTCAGTAGTTCAGCGACAGCATGGTTGTTCCCAGCGTGTTGCATATCCACACTCGATTGCAATATTTCATAGAAATAACGTGATAATGCCAGGGATCCATTCTCTTTTGTAACATCTGTTCGCAGGACTTTATTACCTTTCCAGAGTAGTTCAGCGCACTTATGGCATCGATCCATTTCTATATGAGAAACAAAATAGGGTTGTTTTGCTCCACAATTCCGGCAACGGAATGACAAATCCTTTTCGTGATAGATGCAGTGAGATACGGCTTTAAGCGACCACACTAGTCGATCATAAACCTCACCACGTTCGCGTATATCTTCTTTAAAACATCCATCACACCATGTACGTGTCGTTGAAAGAAGTCCGTTGATAGGTGATGCTATTTGAGCAGAAAGAAAATCAAATGTGCATTGTAGTAGCTTGGAATGTCCGGTATCTCTCTCCAGAGATTTGCAAACAAGTAGCGAATGAGTACAAGCTGTATTTAGCCTATGATTTCTTGCAATATCTAATATTGATGTCGGTGTAGAGCCTCCCAACAACTGACACAGTATTTTGTATATCGTTACATGGTGTGCTAGTGCGAGTCGACGGATATGCCCAGATAATGATTCCACCGACGCAGAATCCAATCCATAAATTGGCAACTGAAAAAGCGGCGTTAATTTGTATTGGTGTTGGTCGAATCCCAACATTACGAGGCAAGACCCACGGGGTCCCGGGCGGGTTTTCTGGAACCAACTCGACCCTTACGCTTATGTCCAGTACGATCAGGTTTATGTTCCTCCGTTACTGCTATCCACTCATCTTCTTCGAAATGCTTACGGACTTGTTCTATTTCAGAGATAGTTGTACTTAACTGACCACGCGTTTTTTTGGTTATCTTTAAGTCTCTGTCCATAATTTTATGACCTTTATTCACATAACCTCGTCTAGTAAGTCCAAGGCACCAGCTTTTCATTAAGCCAACACTACCCGCAGTTTGGGTGACTATCATGTCCTCGTATGGATCGAGCCCGTGAATGCCGAATTCAGCCATTTTCGTTTTGAATCGACCAAGTAATGAATATAGTTCTACTAAGTGATCCTCCTGGTCCAAGCGATACGCCGGGAATGCTCGCATGTCCAGTCGCCATGCAACTTGGGAATTTGTTGTATCCAGTGCGAGCAACTCCGGTGGGCCCACCAGCACCAATATTATGCCGAGTTGGTCGCATATCGATTTCAGAAAATCCAATTGTGCGACGAATTTGTCAGGCGAAACCACCCTTAGAATGTGTCCTGCTTCATCAAGAAATAAAATTCGTACCTGCCGGTGTAGTAGTGCGAGTTGCAACTGATCTTTGAGATATTCATACACGCGCTTACCACGTTTTACTTCACGGGATAATTCATTCGTAAATGATGGGCCCTTATATGGGTAGAGATTTGGCAGCGCGGTCGAACCATTCAGTAATTTGACAAGATTTCTCATAAATAAATTCCAATAGGGAATATTACGTGCTGGCTCAGGGCATGTGTAATTCACTACAGGAGCAAAAGCAGAGGTGCTTTCTGGGTCGCTCATGTATTTATTAAACAGCTCACGTGCAATCGTGCACGTCACAGCTGACTTACCGACTCCGCCGGCACCGATTAATGCCAACAATCGGCTATTATTCACGAGACAAAGCTCACTGCGTAGAAGAGCGCACATTCCATTGAAAATCCAGTGTTCCGATATTAGGTCTTCAAATTCGCCGTACAATAATTCTTCTCTGGATTTTTTCATGTTACACATCCACATCCGATAGTGTTCTGCGTTTGGAGCGCGCGCGTAGAAGCAACTCATTTGTATATGTACCAGTGCTGCTATCTGCGCTGGTATTAGAGACGTTTGCGAATGTTCCAAACATTAACGATTGACTTATTTCCGCAGCGCGGATCTCTTTAAGGGCATCTTCGCGTTCCCTCACTCTTTGCCTGTTAGCGGCAAGGATTAACGAATTACAATTACGGCGACTCGATGTCCGATAACCATCTGTATAATGCATTTGTGATATGAGGTGTGCTTCAACTTCCGTCATGCCCTGGAGTTCCGCATGTCGGTCGCTAATGATTTTGACCCATTGTTTATTTATGAACATCCAAAGATAAGAGATATCGAAAGGAGCCCTATGAGTGTCAAATTTTTGCATTGCAATATTTGGTTCACGATAGCAAGGGTGCCAATAGGTAATTCGTTTGTAGCGGCAACCAGTTCTAGGATTGGCGGTAAGTTGGCGCGGCTTAGTGGAGGGGAGAAGTCCGGCTTGAGTTTGTTCGTCAAGCATGATGACGCGTTGTTTCGGGAGACCTATCGTGTCGAGTGAGAAGTTGTATTTCTCGAGTGGTGTGGCTCCTAATCCCTCGTTATTAAGGTTTGGGTAAGTCTCAAAACAGTAATGCTGCGCCTCCTCTGCAAACGCTTTTGGTGTCCACACGGCAAGATTCTCAGGGTTTTTCGCGGGATCAAGGCCCCGTGGGTTTTTTAGCTGCCTGGTGTTTCCACTCATTGAATCAAGAAAGCGATCATCAAAGTCTTTATTCTGTCGTTCATGTTCGCCTCCATCCCGGCCCGCAGAGCCCCTGCGCCTCACCAAGGTTACACCGTAAGCCGCAAGGGCCATTTCAAAATCAATATTGTCGAATTCCGAACCCTGGTCCACGATGATTATCAGTGGGAGATTCTTGTGTCTGAAAAGGCATGCTTGTATTAAAGCAAGTGATGTCAGAGATGATGGACTGAGAAGACTAAGTGTAATCGCGAGAGGCACTCTCGAATATAAATCGGTCAGTCTTACCATAGGACCTGACCTGTAGATGAATCCATGCATCTCATCGAAAATGAAAATATCGACAGGCGAACTATCCATTGATGCCATGTGCCAAGCCGCTTTGCTCTCAAGCACAGCATTCTTATGGCGCGCGCCCGTACGAGGCTTAACTTGGTAGGCGCCCTTATCGCCACGGTATGCCCCAACCTTATCCATCGGTGTGATTTGTGCATCCAGTTCAAAGAATGTGGTACGTGAAATGGTGGGCAAATATTGCTTTTCCCCCTCTGTGTAGTATCGATTCCAGCAATCGCTGACATCCTCAGGAGGATCAGCCACGCGGTACGTGCGAAGGGTTTTGATCGCACGTTCCATAGCGCCATCTGGTGCTTTGTCTTCTGTGTTACCTTTTAGGTAATCTTTAGGCGCAGCCACGACTGCCAAATTACAATTAATACCGCCGCGTTTCTTTGCATAGAAATAGAGCGTTCTCAAGCGGCTCTCTTCTCTCGGGGGCGGTGTATTACATTCGAGAGCATGGCGAAGATAGGTCACATCCGTCAGAAGCCGCTTCTTTTGAGCTGTATCCATCGGTGGTAACACAACATCTTTATCCACTTCTTCATCATGCCTATGATGAACGACGGTAACTTCAGACTCCAGAATCTCATGAAAACGGTCTTTGGGAATTCTCAATATCTTTCCGGATTCTGCATGCAAAACAATCTCACTTTCTTCGATGGCATCTAGGACGTATATAGCTGTGTTCCAAGTAAGCATATCGCCAGGACAGAGTTCATTTATCGTGCGTGAACGTACATGACTCTGTTCAACGTGAGTTAAACTGACAAGTTCCTGTGTCAATTTATCCGGGTATACGAAGCAATTGGATGGTGTAGAGAGATCGCAATGTTCCAAATCGACATATACATATGCCTGTGCGATGGCTTTGTAGATAGAACTGGGTTCCCATGGCAGATCAGTCGCTACAAGGTCAGAAAGCCGGACATAGGTTCGCTCACAGACGAATCTCCTGATTGGAAGAACCCAGTCAGGTAACTGTTCGCCTTCAGCTTTTATTGGGGATTCCATCATCGAGAAATCCGTTTAGCAATGTGAGGTTACTAATGAGGATATTGTCGGCTTGGCTGCTGGCGAATACTTTGTGCGGAAAACCCAGCAGCTCGCACGTCGCATCTGCTCTCGGCATACTCCAAGTCTTATTATCTGTGAGTACGTAGAACAGTGGTTTCTCTTCACGTAATGCATATAGTTCAGAATCGAACTTGGCTTGCCAAAGTGCTATCTCAAACTCACCGATCGACAAATAATCCGGCTTATACCAGAAGCCATGCCTGTGTCCTTCGCCATCCGCGTAAGTGATTTTTACTGCCTCTGGTTGGTCCCAATATTCATGAATCGTGGGGTCGTTTTCGAACTTAAGTGCTAGGGCCATTTCTGGAGTACCAGATTCAGCTTGGATTGTTCTATTCATTTTCCGGCTTGCGATACGACCTGCGAAAGATCTACGGCCGCCGCGAACACGTCGGGAGGGCGGACTTACTCGCACGCGCTTCACATAGGCTCGTCCTAGTGGTTTCAAGCCTAGTTTCTCCATAAGTGCATCAAGTGATACTTCGTCGAGCATGTATCTCTTTCGTCTCCATGAGTTGATTAATCTTCACCTCACTTAGAGTTAGTGTTGCTACTGCGATGATCACCTGTCGTGGATTTGCAGCGCATCGTTTTCATACAGGCATCACACTTTGAATCCTCCATAATTTGCAGATCACTATTACAGTTATGAGATATCAGAGCTTTGCGAACTAATGTGACTAAGCTCTGGGGGATATCACTTCATATTCTTGAATACATATATGCTTGTTAATCTAGGCCATTAATTTTTGATTTTCCAGTCAAAAGTGGCTGCACTTAAAATATAGTTGGTCGACGGAAAAGCATTTAACAATGTAAATTATGCGTTGAAATGTATGTCCCAGTACCAAAGCGCTGTATTTATAATTTAAATAATGCGATGTGAGTGCACGGTGCTATAAATCACATGAATGCCATCTTTTCATAGCACCTTGATATCTTCGGCATACTTAATGTAGATTGAATAGCCATGATGGATTGTCCTTAAGAAGTATTAGCACTTTGCTAACTCGCCATAGCGCTGGTTGCGCCTAATCACACTCTCGATGTTGGCGAGATATTCTGTTTTTACCTAAGGCCAGGTATCCCGATGCACCGCCTACCCTTAAACATCATCATTTATCGACACTGGCGACATGCAGGCATCAATGGGATGCGGAAGTATCGTGTAGCGAAATTCGTGGAAATGCTGGGAAACAAACCCTGGGAGCACGCCGATGCATAGCCGGCCACCAAGTGATGAGGAGCCCCGGATTCCAATTGGAACACTGGGCGAGTTTGAGATGCGCGGACTTTCTTTGCCCAATAATCTTATCTACAAAGCAGCGGGGAACCCATCGGATTACATCACGATGCCGGCCTCGATGGCTGTGCGGATAGTGTTAAACCTACTGGAGTATTGGGGCACTCCGGTGAACGAGTGGGGAGCTGTATTGGGTGTCACATCCGAGCGGGTTGAAGACTATAAAAAAGGACGCTTCCCGACAGAAGCGGCGGAATTGCAACGCCTGGAGGATCTACTCGCGATCAATAAATCGTTGATGATCATGATCCCCGATGACAGCCTAAGACAAAATTGGTGTTCAACACCGAATAGATATTTCGATAATCGCCGCCCGATTGATGTGATCGTGGCAGAGGGGTCCCTACGAGTCAGGCAGTTTCTAGAAGGTGCCCTTGGGTGAATATGTGTTGGATGTTCGATCAAGTGTAATCGGTTACATATGAGCAAGCCGCACAGTTTGTACATTCTAACTAACAGGAATAATACATTGAACTTGGTACTAAGAGGTCCTAAACCAGGGTTCGATCTCTATTGCTCGGCGTAAAGGCGTATCAATAAAAGACGGTGCACGCCAAATATATTCTGCTGCTAGAGACTTCCCACTTGAATCCAGCGATTGCAGATATTGTATTGCTGCTTGCACAGAGTAAGGCTGTTTGCGGCATTCCTGAAAGTTGCTAGCCAAGTCGGTCCATATTACGAAATCGACTTTATGTGAATGGAGCCATGCTTGTAGAACGTCTTGAGCGCGGGAGTCACGACACCGTATAACAGTTCCATCCGCTGAGACAACTCCGATATTCCTTACGGATGTTTCTTCACGTACACGAAGATCACAGATTGCGTCATCAAGATCTGGTCGTTTACTGAATGTATGACTTACAGTACAACTAGCTCCGTTCTCAGGATCAATTACAAGAGTTAGTCCACCACCCCTTTTTTTCGATATTCGTGAAAATTCTAGGTTTAAATTCGGCCCATCTGGAAGCCATTCTAGATGCTGAGAATCAAATGCCTCATTTTCGTCCCATAAAAGCGACCCCCATCCTAATATCGCGATTCTTGGTGCCACAGCTAATACCCCGTATCTGCCTGGTACATCGGTTTTACAGCATTAGCTGCATAATAGGCAATAAGGCATAAAATATCGGTCCAATGAAAGCAAAGTTTCGACAATAACCGCACACCATGGCAATCAAAAAATCTGAACTTTACAGGTCTCTGTGGGAATCATGCGATGAATTGCGCGGTAGCATGGACGCGAGCCAGTACAAGGACTATGTCCTTGTACTACTGTTCATCAAATATATAAGCGATAAGTACGCTGGCCAACCTTATGCGCCGATAACGATCCCGAAAGGCGCAAGTTTCAAAGATATGGTTGCCCTCAAAGGTAAGACTGATATTGGCAATCAAATAAACAAGAAGATCATTGCCCCACTAGCCCAGGCGAACCAACAGCTCTCGCAAGCTGACTTTCCAGATTTCAATGAGCCCAGCAAGCTCGGTAGCGGCAAAGAGATGGTGGACCGCCTCACCAATCTCATCGCCATCTTCGAGAACCCAGCGCTGGATTTTTCGAAGAACCGTGCTGAGGGTGACGACATCCTAGGGGATGCCTACGAATTCCTCATGCGCCACTTTGCCACTGAAAGCGGCAAGAGCAAAGGCCAGTTTTATACGCCCGCTGAGGTTAGCCGTGTGATCGCCAAAGTCCTTGGCATACGTAACGCGAAAGTCACCCCCAAGACAACCGTTTACGACCCGACCTGTGGCTCCGGTTCGCTCCTGCTCAAAGTGGCAGACGAGGCGCGTATAAAGGTGACGCTCTATGGTCAGGAGAAAGATGCCGCTACTAGCGGTCTGGCACGCATGAATATGTACTTACATGACCATGCCGAGGCGCTAATTTTTCAAGGTAACACGCTAACCGACCCCAAGCTCAAAGACGGCGATACACTAAAGACCTTTGACTATGTCGTCGCCAATCCGCCGTTTTCCGACAAGCGCTGGAGTACCGGTTTAGATCCGCTGCAAGATCCCTACGAACGCTTCCAGGCGTTTGGCGTACCGCCAAACAGACAGGGTGATTACGCTTACTTGCTGCATATCGTTCGTTCGCTCAAGAGCACCGGTAAGGGCGCCTGCATACTGCCCCACGGCGTGCTATCTCGCCCCAATGCCGAGGCTGACATCCGTCGCAATCTCGTGCGCAAAGGTTACATCAAGGGCATCATTGGCTTGCCCGCCAATCTTTTTTACGGCACCGGTATTCCCGCTTGCATTGTTGTCATTGACAAGCAGGACTCCCAAGCACGCAAAGGCATCTTCATGATTGACGCTAGCCAGGGCTTCATGAAGGATGGTCCCAAGAACCGCTTGCGCGCGCAGGACATCCAAAGGATCGTGGATACATTCAACAAGCAGCTTGATGTCCCCAAATATGCGCGCATGGTTCCATTCGCGGAGATCGAAAAGAACGAATTTAATCTCAGCCTGCCACGCTACATCGACAGCCAAAAGCCGGAAGACCTCCAGAATATCGAAAGCCACCTCAAGGGCGGCATCCCGGTAGCGGATGTGGAAGCACTCAAACCGTATTGGGATATTTGTCCAAAGCTTAGGACCACGCTCTTCAAGCCAAACCGCCTCGGCTATCTTGATCTTGCGGTCGAGAAGGGCGCCATCAAAACCACGATTTATGAACACCCAGAGTTCGCTGCATTCATCGCAGGCATGAATGCCCACTTCACGGCCTGGCGCATCAAAATTGCAAAAACCCTCAAAAACCTCAAGGCCGGCACACATCCCAAGGAACTCATTGCTGAACTATCGGAAGATTTGCTTGCCCATTACACGGGTAAGCCATTGATTGACCACTACGACGTATATCAGCTCATCATGGATTACTGGACCGAGACCATGCAGGACGACTGCTATCAGATATCTGCGGATGGCTGGAAAGCCGAAACCTATCGCGTCATCGAAACCAAGAAGGGCAAGGACGGCAAACCAGGAAAACAGATGGACAAGGGCTGGTCTTGCGACCTCATACCCAAGCCAAAAATCGTGGTCCGCTACTATGCCGAGGAACAGGCAGTTATCGATCAGCTCAGTGCTAACGTGGAAATCGTCAGCGCCAAGCTAATTGAGCTAGAAGAAGAGCACGGCGGCGAAGATGGTGCCTTTTCTGAACTAGACAAAGTGAACAAGGCCAATATCGCGGCGCGGCTAAAAGAGATTAAACACGACAAAGACACGAAAGAAGAAATCGCAGTTTTGAACAAGTGGCTCAAACTCAACACTGAAGAGACCGAACTAAAAAAGAAACTGAAAAACGCCGAGTCCGACCTTGACGCCAAAGTCTATGCCCACTATCCCAAACTCACCGAAGCTGAGGTCAAAACATTGGCGGTGGATAACAAATGGCTTGACGCGCTGGATAAAGCAATCCATGGTGAGATGGACCGTATCAGTCAGGCACTTACCCAGCGCGTGAAGGAGCTAGCAAAACGCTACGAATCTCCGCTTCCGCGGATAGTCAACTGCGTAGCCGAGACGGAGGCAAAGGTAATCCGCCATCTGGAGAAGATGGGGTTTGCATGGAAGTGAAAGATGCAAATGTAGCTCATTTGCAGCGGCAAGCTTCAGCTTGTCCACCGGATTACAAATGGAGTGAAGTCGGCATGATTCCAAGTGATTGGATCATTAAGCGGATTGGAGAATTAACGGACTGCGTTTCAGGGGGTACACCAAGCACATTAGTGTCATCTTATTGGAATGGCTCCATTAGATGGATGAATTCAGGTGAGCTAAACCTAAAATCTATATACGAAGTCGAGGGACGAATTACTGAAGAAGGATTGCGAAATTCCAGTACAAAAATGATTCCATCTGGTTGTGTGTTGATAGGGCTGGCTGGCCAAGGAAAGACACGTGGGACTGTTGCCATGAATATGGTTGCGCTTTGTACGAATCAATCGATTGCTGCAATCTTGCCAGCAGCATCATTTAGTTCTAAGTATCTCTACTACAATCTTGATTCTCGATACAGAGAACTTCGTGAATTGTCAGCTGGGGGTGGTGGTAGAGGTGGTCTTAATTTAGCAAATATTAAATCATTGAACATACCTCTCCCTCCCACCAAAGCTGAACAAGAAGCTATAGCCGAGGCTTTAAGTGACGCAGATGCCCTCATCAAATCTCTGGAGAAACTCCTAGTAAAAAAACGCCATCTTAAGCAGGGCACGATGCAGGAATTACTCATTGGTAAAAAGCGTCTACCGGGTTTCAGTGCTTCGTGGGAGATGAATTCAATTCGAAACTATCTAACTTATGAACGGCCAGATGCTTATATTGTTAAAGGCACTAAATACTCTGAATGGGGAGATACTCCAGTATTGACAGCTAATAAGTCTTTCATATTAGGCTTTAAAGATGAAAACTTCGGTATTTGTCGGAATCTTCCTGTGATTGTATTCGACGATTTTACAACAGATAGTAAGTACGCCGATTTCCCATTCAAAGTAAAGTCTTCAGCGATTAAATTGCTTCGTCCGAAGTTTTCTGAAGTAAACCTACGATACATGTTCGAAAGAATGCAACTGATTCGTTTTCAATTAGGTAATCATAAACGGCATTACATATCTGAATATCAGAATATCGAATTGCCTATTCCACATAATGACGAACAGGAAGCTATAGTTGCCATACTATTAGATATGGATGCTGAGATTACCGCACTGGAGGCTAAGCTGACTAAGGTCAACCAGCTCAAGTCAGGCATGATGCAAGAACTGCTCACTGGGAGAATTCGCCTAATATGAAAAATTATTATCGTGTCATGCTTGGTCGTGGGAGTGCCTATGCAGCTGAGTGCTTTGCAGGTAATTTTATTGGCACTGACTTCGGCATCTATGAAGATCTGAGCCGCAAGCTTCCTGAAGAATGGAGAGAATTCAATAAGCAGTTCATCCCTGTGTTCCTCGCGAAACACCCAAATAAATCGAAAATTAGCGCGGGCCTGGCCTGCGGGGCGCTTTGGACGGTTTCGAAGGGAATCAAAAAGGGTGACATCGTGCTCTGTCCAGATGGCGCGGGGTCGTATCGAGTCGGCGAGATAATCGGTGACTACTATTATGTCGAAGGAAAAAACCTTCCCCACAGGCGCAAAGTGCGGTGGCTCGATTCCGTCATCGCTCGCTCTTCCATGAGTGAGGCCCTACAGAACTCGACCGGGTCTATAGGGACGGTGAGCAAAATCACCGATTACCAAGCTGAAATTGAGCGCTTCATGGATGAAGCAATTCCAACTATCCCCATTGTTTCAGGAGATCCGGATATCGAGGATCCTGCGGCATTTGTTATGGAAAAACACTTGGAAGCATTTCTAGTTGCGAACTGGAACCAGACTATCCTAAGTAAGGATTTTTCTATTATTGAGGAAGACGGTGAACCAGTAGGGCAGCAGTATGCAACTGATGCGGGACCAATCGACATTTTAGCTATTAGCAAAGATAAAAAACGACTATTGGTCGTTGAGCTCAAGCGCGGGCGAGCAAGTGATGTAGTTGTCGGTCAGGTATTGCGCTACATGGGTTTCGTAAAAGAACAAATTGCCGAGGACGACCAAACTGTAGAAGGTGCAATCATCGCGCTGGAAGATGACTCTAAGATGCGGTGGGCATTAGTTTCTGTGCCCACAATCTCATTCTACCGCTACCAAATCAGCTTCAAATTGCTTAAGGGCTGAAGTGGACTACATCGGCTTATCAGAGCGCGTTACCCAGAACCGCATCATCGCGCTGTTCAAGGATGAGCTTGGCTATCGCTACCTGGGCGATTGGACTGACCGTGAAGGCAACAGCAACATCGACGCGGGATTGCTTACAGATTGGCTTAGGAAGAGTGGCTACAGCCCGACGCAGATCAGCCGGGCATTCGATTTGCTGCACCGTGAAGCCGACAACCACGGCCACAGCCTCTACGACAACAATAAAGCTGTTTATAGTCTTTTGCGCTATGGCGTGCCTGTGAAGATCGAGGCCGGCAAAGTTACTGAATCTGTATACCTCATTGATTGGGAGAAGCCGGGGAAAAATGACTTCGCGATTGCCGAGGAAGTGACACTCAAAGGCAACTTTGAACGGCGTCCTGATATTGTCCTCTACATTAATGGCATCGCTATCTGTGTACTGGAACTCAAGAACAGTCGCGTGAGCATCGGCGATGGCATCCGACAAATGCTTTCCAACCAGCAGCCAGAATTTAATGAGTGGTTTTTCTCCACAGTCCAGATTGTGTTTGCAGGCAATGATTCTGAGGGATTGCAATATGGAACGATTAAAACACCTGAAAAGTATTTCCTCAAGTGGAAAGAAGACGAGGCAGACAACAGCCGGTTCAAGCTGGACAAATACTTGCTCAAGCTCTGCGAGAAGCGCCGCCTGCTTGAGCTAATTCATGACTTTGTCGTGTTCGACGGCGGCTGGAGGAAACTTCCGCGTGCGCACCAGTATTTCGGCGTCAAGGCCGCGCAGGACCGTTTTCGAAACAAGAAAGGCGGCATCATCTGGCATACCCAGGGCAGCGGAAAGAGCATCGTGATGGTACTCTTGGCAAAATGGATTCTGGAGAACAATCCCAATGCCCGTGTCGCCATCATCACCGACCGCGATGAACTGGACAAGCAGATAGAACGCGTATTCACGGAATCCGGCGAGAAGATTTACCGCACACACAGCGGCCGCGATCTCATGAACCAGCTTGGCCAGACCAAACCACGTCTGTTGTGTTCCCTCGTTCATAAATTTGGCCATAAGGGTGTGGACGATTTCGATGCCTTTATCAGGGACTTGCAGGCCCAACCCAGTCCCACCGTGGGCGAAGTGTTCGTTTTCGTGGATGAGTGCCACCGCACTCAGAGCGGTAAGCTACATCGGGTGATGAAGGCGATGATGCCCAATGCGGTATTCATAGGCTTCACTGGCACGCCTTTGTTGAATAAGGACAAGACAACCACGTTCGAAGTTTTCGGCAGTTATATCCACACCTACAAGTTCAGCGAAGGCGTGGAGGATGGTGTGGTGCTCGATTTGGTCTATGAAGCTCGCGATATCGATCAGCACCTGGGCTCACAGGACAAGATTGACGCCTGGTTCGAGGCGAAGACCAAGGGCCTCAACGACTGGCAAAAAGCCGAATTGCGGCAACAGTGGGGGACGATGCAGAAGGTGCTCAGTTCCAAATCGCGCATGGAACGGGTAGTGAGTGACATCGTGTTCGATTTCAGCGTTAAGCCACGCCTGTCTAGCGCGCGCGGTAATGCCATCTTGATAGCCTCCAGCATCTATGAAGCGTGCCAGTATTTCACGCTGTTTCAGAAAACACCGCTCAAAGGTCGGTGTGCAGTAATTACTTCCTATAATCCTCAGGCACGAGACGTGGCATTGGAGGAAACCGGCGCAAATACTGAAACGGAAAAGCAGGCAATCTACAACATCTATACCGAATTACTTAGGAATGTGGAAGCAAAGCCGGGAATGAGCAAGACCGAGACTTATGAAGAGCGAGCAAAAGACCTATTTGTGCATCAGCCTGCCAATATGAAGCTACTGGTGGTAGTGGACAAACTACTAACCGGTTTTGATGCACCGCCATGTACCTACCTCTATATCGACAAATCCATGCAGGATCATGGTTTGTTTCAGGCAATCTGCCGTACTAACCGTCTGGATGGCGAGGATAAAGATTTTGGTTACATAGTGGACTACAAGGATCTCTTCAAGAAAGTCGAAAACGCCATGTCGGTCTACACCTCGGAGCTTGATCACAGTGCTGGCGGCGTGGCCCCTGAGGTTTTACTCGAAGACCGGCTGACGAAAGGCAAAGAAAGGCTGGACGATGCTCTCGAAGTCATCAGCCATTTGTGTGAGCCGGTCAAGCCCCCACGGGGTGAACTGGAACATATCCATTATTTCTGTGGGAATACCGAGATACCATCCGATTTAGCGGAGCGAGAGCCTCAACGCACAGCGCTCTACAAGGCTACCGTCGCGCTGCTGCGCGCCTATGCGAATATCGCCAACGAGCTGGAACCAGCCGGATATAGCCCTGGAGAAATCGAACGTATCAAGAAGCAAGTAGATCAGTACATTAAGCTCCGCGAAATCATTCGTAATGCCAGCGGTGAGACTCTCGATCTGAAGGCCTATGAAGCCGACATGCGGCATCTCATAGACACATACATAGAAGCCGATGAGCCACGCAAGATATCGCCATTTGACAACATGAGTCTGCTCGATCTAATTGTGAAGACGGGCATTGGCAATGCCATTACGCAGCAGCTAGGAGTGCTGAAGGGAGACAAGAACGCGATCGCCGAGACTATTGAGAACAACGTCCGCAGGAAGATCATTAAAGAGCATCTCAATGATCCCGCTTACTATGACAAGATGTCTAAGCTATTGGATGAAATCATCCGGTTTCGTAAGGAAAAAGCCGGCCAATACGAGGAATACTTAAGACAGATCGCCGAACTTGCTAAAAGAGTGGATGCCGGCCATGGCGATGAGACACCATCTGAACTGGATACTCCTGGAAGGCGCGCTCTTTACAACAATATTAAATTCGACGAGGAGAAACCTGATGCTGTAGCGGATGCTCGTGGAAGCTATTCTACTGAAATGGATCCTGTGTTAAGCCTTGCATTGAAGGTTGATGAGACTGTCAAACGTGTACGCCAAGATGACTGGCGTGGGCATCAGGCAAAAGAAAATCTCATCAAAGCCGCATTACTACCACTTTTTGACGGTAGCGTGGATAGGGTTGAACAGATTTTCCGCATCATCAAGGCCCAGAGGGAATATTAATGGGTTCCCAGCTCAGGCTCGGCAATGTTGTAATCGATGTGATGTTCAAGGATATCAAGAACGTACATTTGAGCGTTCACCCTCCTACCGGTCGGATTCGTATATCAGCCCCGACGCAAATGAAGCTCGACACGGTGCGAGTCTTTGCCATTTCAAAACTTGGCTGGATAAAACGGCAGAGGAACAGATTTAAGAGTCAGGAACGAGAGTCCGTGCGCGAATATCGCGAGCGTGAGAGCCATTACGTATGGGGCAAGCGCTACCTGCTGAAAATCATAGAACAAGACATGCCTCCGGCAATTGAGCTGCAACACAGTCACATGGTTTTGAAAATACGACCAAATACGAGCTCTGGTAAGAGGGCGGCGGTCGTCGAAGAATGGTACCGAGGTCAGATTAAGGCAGCCGCACAGCCTTTAATCGCAAAGTGGGAATCAGAATTGGGTGTCAGTTTGAAGCAGCTGTTCATCCGGCGCATGAAAACGAAATGGGGCAGCTGCAATCCTGGAGCACGGGTTATCCGCCTTAATACCGAGCTTGCCAGGAAACCACGTAATTGCCTTGAATACATTGTTGTTCACGAACTGGCGCACCTGATTGAACCAACGCACAATGTAAGTTTTGTAGATCTTATGGATAGGATAATGCCGCAATGGAAGTTGATACGTGATGAGTTAAATAGGGCACCACTCACACATGAAAAATGGGCTTACTGAGTCAAATTGAGAATGTGAAATCTATGCGCGGCGCCAGAACCTCTTTAGAGTCTCCCTTACGCATTGATACGATTACAGTTGGTGATACCCAAGCACAAATCGGGATGACTATTTGTCCCGGCAAGCGCGGTGACAGTCAGTATGGAGTCGCTTGGGATCGAGATCTCGATGCTGATCTCACTGCAATCAGGGACTGGGGTGCAACAGCACTTGTTACCATCATGGAGCTTGATGAGATGCGTGTATTGGGTGTCGCCAATCTAGGAGTAGCCGCTGACAACGCCAGTTTGCAGTGGTATCAACTCCCCATTACAGATGGGGCTGTCCCGGATATGCGGTTTGATAAAGCTTGGCTTCGAGTTGCATCTGCTGTTTTGCAGCATATACGCAGCGGGCGCAAAGTGGTGGCGTATTGTCGCGGCGGCTTGGGCCGCACTGGTATGGTGGTCTGCTTCTTGCTCGTGGAACTAGGGGAGAGCCCAAAGCACGCGTTAAAAATAGTTCGTATGGCCAGACCAGGAACCGTTGAGACTTATGAACAGGTGGATTTTGTCCTCAACTATACGCGAAGAATCTCGTAAAGTTTCTAACTACAAAGATGAATTTATTGCCTACCACCAACCAGGTAGGATACACAGACGTGAAGTCACTTGTAACGAAGACAATTTCGAAGGGCGTTGGCGGTGAAATATATATGACGAGATTCTAAAGCGTGACAAAATGACACTGGATCTTTTTGCATTAAAGATTGAGAGTTTGTCCGACGTCGATTTGTTGCCAACTCCAGACATCCTCGCTGGCGAGATTGTAGATAAGCTTGAAACAGCTTTGGACCTACTCACATAAATTGCAGAGAAATTAGCTAATATAACAAACTGACAGAACCGTTAGAGTCTTGTTCTCTAGCATGGGATTCGATGTAGAAAGTGCCGACAATCATAAATATCTATTGTGATGAAAGCTGTCATCTGGAAAAAGATGGGCAGAAGTCTATGGTTTTGGGCGGGATATGGTGTCCAACAAGTTCCGCGTATAAGTATTCATACACACTACGTCAGATAAAGGAAGATCATGGCGTTCCCCGCCACGCGGAAATGAAGTGGACAAAGGTTTCTCCATCACGTTTGGCATGTTATCTAGCATGGGTTAATTATTTCTTTGATTCTGTCGACCTAAATCTGCGCGCATTGGTGATTCCTGACAAAAATCTTCTGGATCATAAATCTTATGGTCACAGCCACGAAGATTGGTATTGGAAAATGTATTTTGAGATGCTCAAAACTATATTGAAAAACGACAATCAATATCGAATATTTCTTGATTACAAAGATACTCAGGGTAGATATCGAGCTTCAAAGTTACACGAAGTACTTAGTAACAATATGAATGATTTCGATCATACAATTATCCGTAAAATACAACTTGCGAGATCTCATGAACTTGAGCTGCTGCAAGTGGCGGATATTCTCATCGGCGCAATTGGATACTCCGCCCGAGGATTAAAGACAAGCAAAGCGAAATTGGAGCTTATTGCACAGATAAAGAATAGAAGTGGGCTCGATTTACGACAGACTACTCAACTTGGTAAATCTAAATGGGTATTCGGAATTTACTGTTGGATTTCTAATCCGATCCCTAGCCACAAATGACTGCTATGCGTGTGGAGTCCTGAATACATAACGTCGGTGCGGTGCCAATATTATCAATACAAAAGAAATCGGTTGATTCTGCGATTCTCCATGGACGACAGCTGGCACCACGCGATACGATCAGTTAAGGATTATCTTGCGGTATATCGTCGCATTGCGGTGCAATTTCTTTTTCCACCCGTAGCAAAAATTCAAATGTTGTGGGCGGTTCAGTATCAACGCCCGAATCTATATTCCCACCCACAAACGACCACACCCCCTTATCGTAGCTGTAAAATATTACCGTTGGACCCTGTGCTTCATAGATCTCACTGCCCAGAGGTTGGAATGGGCTATCCCTGTCACTCCAGAGAATGGAATGATCATTATATTTGGCCGTATTAATTTGCTGCTCTTTGTATCCATAAGAGATATCTTGCCAATCGCCCCAAGCACTGTCTGAGTAAGAATAAAAGCGCATGTATTTACCGCCATATAAATGAACTTCTCCAGACGTCCTGTGGCCGTTCATCTTCACTAAGGGTGTATTCATTGCTTTGTCAGTAATCGGATTACCTTGTTTGATATTTATCTTTAATAAGCCACCCTTGATTTCTATGAGTCCGATAGGGTGGGACTGTGGCTCAGCGTCTGATGCATATCCGTTAGTGATATAATAATTATCCCCGCATTTCACAATCACAGCCGCGTAGTATTTTTGGACATAGCTCACCAATTCACTCTTTAACTGCGCAGCACTTGCGCTCTTGTTTGCGCGCGGGGATGGATCACTGAGACCTAACGATGGCAGTGCAATTAATAGGCACATCAAGGCGGTATATTTATTCAAGTTACCCACATTACAACACCCTATTTTCATGATGTTTATTGCTTCGTCAGGATAAGCACCTACACCGATCACTTCTGTGGATTTGTATATTTCAGTCCCGGATACACACAACTAGCCTTTTTCATCCGCATAATATTTCGCGTACCGGTAGCGGATGGATCAGAACAGTGGTCTTGATATTTTTACGGGCCATTAGTAGCTGAACCGCTTTGGGCTGTGGATTTATCCTGCCAATACTTGGCCTTGGCCGGATCTTTTGCAACACCTTTACCGTTGTAAAACGCATAAGCGAGGTTATGTTCGGCAGCGGCATTCCCTTGCTCGGCGGCTTTAGTAAGCCACGCTACGGCTTGGATGTAATCCTGCTGTACACCATGCCCAGTGAAATATGCAATACCCATATACAACTGTGCATTAGCATCGCCCTGATCGGCAGCCTTCGTAAGCCACGCTACGGCTTGGGTGTAATCCTGCTGTACACCATGTCCAGTGAAGTAATCGACGCCAACATTTACTTGTGCAAAAGTATCGCCCTGATCGGCAGCTTTGCTGTACCACGAGAAAGACGTAGCTATATCTTCCGGAGTGCGGTAGTTGCCAACTTGGTATATATATCCGAGACTTTCTTGAGCGTGGACATTGCCAGCATTGGCAATATTTTTTAACTGCCATAATGCACTGGCATCACCAATTTCTGCTTTATCACCCAACGCCTTGATTTGGGCGTCGGTTGTTTGTTTTAGTCCTGTAACATCGATGTGCAGATTGGGGTCAGTTGATAATTTCTGCTGGGCGTCGGTGTCGCCTTGATCTGCCGCCTGGTTGTACACAGCCGATGACTTGGAATAATCCTGTTGCACGCCGTAACCACCGCTCTCGTATATGTTTCCAAGGTCTTCCTGTGCCGTATATAAATTTCTAAGAGAACTGGCTAAAGACATCTGCATAAAGAGCAGGGGGCTATGCTTTCCGTAATCCTCTCTCAGATTTGGATGGCTGGCCGCCACTTGCAGCAAACTGGCGGCTTTGGCGTAGTCCTTGGGCACCCCCCCATCACCTTCATAGTAAATGACACCCAGATCAAGATCAGCTTCCGTGTTTCCGTGATCCACAGCTTTCTGGAACCAACTGACTGCCTTAGGGAAGTCCGCTGAGATACCGATGTAACCTCCGGTATATATTTGACCTAGAATAAACTCAGCGTCACGGCTGCCATGGCCTGCCGCCTTCTCAAGCCAACTGACAGCTATTACAGCGTCATGCGGCACACCCGCGCTGTACAAATAGCAAACACCGAGTGCTCCTTCAGCGTCCGAATTATCCTGATCCGCCGCTTTCTGAAACATACTGACAGCCATGCGGTGGTCCTTCGGGACACTCCATCCATAGAAATACAGTATTCCCATCATGTATTGCGCGCCGGCTTTACCGGAGTTTGCCATATCTGTCAAACGTTGCAGTGCGGCGCTATCGCCTTTAACTGCCTTGCTGAAGATTTCATGATATTGTGCCGTCGTCTGATGCGAACACGCCTGCACCCCTAAAGACAAACCAGCGATGATCAGCACTATAAATATCTGCTTCATTCTCTATCTCCTCACGTGTTCGCGTCATCCCCAATTCTTAAGATGAACACTCATGCCATATTCAAAAGCAATCTTAATATCCTACGCTATTTGGGGAACAGCTAGGTATATCGGTCACAGGTCAAGGATGGCGCAGCCATCCTAATGGAATTTAACCCAGCTATGATTGATTTGATGCTCGACCACCCCGAATCTGTCGCCGGTGACATCCAGTATCCGGTGGTTTGACGGGTAGAATGTAACGCATTACAAATAAAGCGTACTTACTTACGGCAACTGGCGATAAAGTTTTGTTGCCAACGGGCGCCCACGTTTAATAGACTCCGGCTTATTGCCCAAATGAGTTAGTCTCACAATTGACTTACGGGTTTTTCGCTTTCTAAGACTGTTCCACTCTGAACCGTATCGTTCGATCAAATGATCCTCCACATCTTGAAGCGAATGACGCTTACGATCTTTTATTTTCCCGATATACAAGCGTCCGCCATGACGTAAACAGTCTTCAATCAAATGGTCATAACCCTGGTTGTACCTAGTCCCAAAGTTATCGGCTTGTCCCCAGTAAGACGGTACGCCGTTCCGCTCAAAAAGATAGACGATCGAACTACCATGTCTTTTCGCATCTTCGTAAGTTAAACATCTATACCAATTGATTTGCATACGCTACCTACATGTGAGCACAACATTTCTCGCTGGGCCATAGGTATAACAATAATTCGTGTACATTTACTTACTCAAAATAATTAGGGTATTCGGAATTTACTGTTGGATTTCTAATCCGATCCCTAGCTACAATTCACTGATACGCGTATGGAGTCATGGATACAGACCGTCGGTGCGATGCCAATATGGTCAATACAAAAGAAATCGATTGATTTAGCGATTCTGCACTACCAGCGGCTGCGCCACGCGAGATGATCAATTAGGGATTATTTTGCGGAATATCGTCGCACTGCGGCGCAATTTCTTTTTCCACCCTTAATAAAAATTCAAATGTCGTGGGCGGTTCAGTGTCAACACCCGGAACTATATTCCCGGCCGAGAACGACCATAACCCCTTGTCATAGCTGTAATACATTTCCGTTGGACTCTGCGCCTCATAGATCTCGCTACCATAGGGTTGGAATGGGCTGTCCCATTCACCCCAGAGGATGGACTTGTCATCATATTTGGCCGTATTGATCTGCTGCTCGTTGTAGCCTTCAGAGATATCCTGCCAATCGGTCCAGTTGTTTTCCGAATTGGAGTAATAGCGCATATATTTGCCGCCATATAAATGGACTTCACCTGAGGTCCTGTAGCCATTCATCTTCACTAGGGGCGTGTTCATGTCTCGATCAGTTATCGGGGGGTTACCTTGACGAATATTTAACTTCAATAAGCCACCCTTGATTTCTATGAGCCCAAGTGGATGAGACTGTGGCTCAGCATCTTGAGCGTATCCGCTAGTGATATAGTAATTGTCCCCGCATTTCACAATCACCGCCGTGTAGTATTTTCGGATATAGCTCACCAACTCACTCTTTAGCTGGGCAGCATTTGTACTTTTTGTTGCATGCGGGGATGGATCGCTGAGGCTCAGCGTGGGCAGCGCAACTACCAGGCACATTAAGGCTATACATTTATTCAAAGTTAGACACATATATAACCCATATTTTCATGTTGCTCGTTACGCCATCGAGATCAGCGCCTGTAACCGATCACTTCGGCGGATCTGGATATTTCAGGCCAGGATATAAACAACCGGCATCTGCAAGCTGCTTGAAGAGCAGACGGCCCTCGTCATCAACCTGCTTGTATTTGATATTTGGGTATTTATTGTAATCAATTGTATAGCTAGGGTCGGAACTTAAATTGCCCTCATTAAGGTTCATGATGCTTTGCATGCCATCGGCTGCGGAGTCATCAGAATCTCCAACACGTGTGGCACCAAAACATCCATTCTTGACTTGGCTTGATTTATCGATGGCTTCCTTTGCCAGTTGAATATCGTGCTCAGCCACCACTTTGGTGTAGGCCGCATAGCTGGTATTTTTCTGCTGTACTTTCTCTAAATCCAGAGCCGGTTGTTTTTCAAGACTTATGTCGCCACGAATCTCAGTGACTTCCATATCTGCGAGATCAGCGCCTGTTTTTTGAGCGAGCAGCGCGTATTTCAACGCCATATCGTAATCTTGTGGGACGGCAGCAAAGCAGATACCGCTTGAAGCATCTCCGCCCGTATATTGCTTACCCGAGTACAGGGATAAGAGCCTTGAATACGCATCCGGCACACCGTCTGCACCGGCCCTTTCAAAATATTCGACACCCTTTTCCAGGCTGCAACCATACGGTGCCACTCCATCACCTATCCCAGGTCCGTAAAAATAGGAGATTCCGATCCAGTCTTCAGCTTGGCCGAAATGCAGCGCCGCTGCCTTTTCAACCCATTCCCACTCAGCCCGTGAATTTGGCATCAAAGCCACCACGCCGGTATCGTCCTTAGAAGTGGTGGTTAACTTCATAAAATTAGCACCATGCAGATAATAAGTATAAGTCAACATGGCGGGTGGGTAATTTGCATTCGCGCCCTTCAGCATCCATTCATTAGCTTTATCCCAGCTTGCATCGCCACCCTGTCCATTGAAATACATGATGGCCGTATAAAACATTGCACGCGGATCACCGGCGTCGCCGGCTTTCTCAAAATACTGCCTAGCTAGAATAAAATTCTGTGATGGCCCGTTATTGGAATAAGTTATTGCCTTTTCATAATCTGCGTCATCAGGACCGGAACTGGGTTCTTTCCATCCGGCATTGCCATGGGATCGGCGTATGACTAATAAAAGTTTCTCGGCGCTAATCCAAAGGTTGGTAGTACCATTCTTGTTAGAATCGGCCTTCACGAGCCAGCTTTCAGCTATGGCGTCATCTTTCGGCACGCCCTTGCCTTCGTAATAGAGGTACCCAAGCGCATATTGAGCATTGGCATCTCCGTTATTGGCCGTATCGGTCAATTGTTGCAGCACGGCAGCGTCCCCTTGCTCGACTTTTGTCTCTAGCGTCTCAAGGGGAGTTGTGGGTGTAACGCCAGTCGTAGTATATAAATTCGCTAACAAATTCTTTGCATCGTTGTTTCCTTGCTTGGCTGCCTTACTAAGCCAATCGGCAGCTTGTTTATTGTCCTGTGGCACCCCTTTGCCCTCGCTATATAGAATTCCAAGACTTGTTTGAGCATAGGTGTTGCCTTTAACGGCTGCCTTCCGATACCACTCAGCGGCCTGTTTGTAGTCTTGCGGAACGCCTTTACCATCTACGTACGCTACCCCGATCGCAACCATTGCGTCCGTGTCTCCCTGGTCAGCGGCCTTACGTGCCCACATAATTGACTGTGCGTAATCCTGAGGTACACCTTTGCCATCGCGATACATCGTCGATAAATTATATTGTGCTGAACCATACCCTTGGTTGGCGGCTTTCAAATACCAGTCGGCCGCCTGCGTATAGTCTTGGGGTTCTCCTTTACCAGTGAAATATAGAACACCAATACCGTTCTGTGCGCGCGGGTCACCATCATTAGCCATTTTCGTTAGCTTTTGCAGGGCCACAGCATCACCATTGGAAGCCTGAGTTACCAGTGCATGAACCTGATCGTCAGCCATATGGGAACATGCGAACAAAGATATCGACAGAGTGGCGATGATCAATGCTATGCAGATGCGTTTCATGTCAATCTCCTCTATGTATGCCAAGCGAAGGTTGGCATTATTTAAACAAGCATACAACCGAAGCCGCCCTTTACAGTTGTAAAAAAGTCAAGCGCCCATATTCTAAAATTGAATGCCAATTCTATTTTCGTGCCCGCTTCTTGCGACGTCATTTGATTGTTTGTTGAGGAACTGCATACATCACGAATTCGAGTATGCGTAGATTAGTCATTCGCTTTAGTAATTTATATTTCTTTGCCTTGATCTCTCTGCGCATTTTGTCGCACAACTTCTTATCACCGAGCCAGCACTGTAGGTGTGCCTGGTATTCCAAATAGACATTAGGATTTGTCACGTGTTTGATATTACCGAGGCATGTTCGGCTTACACGGGAATCCCAAATTGGAAACCTATCAGGCCGCAAGAAGTGCATATATTTGGATGCCGCAGGCATGGAATTTCCGATTACTCGTTTCAATACTACAATGTCTTTCACCTGCACTAATTCGTCTCTACAAACGGCATTAGATAATTTCAATATTATTTTACGGTCTACACTTGAAGGTATATTTTCAATTTTAATTGGCTCTGATTATGAAGGCTTGCCGTTAGGATAAAACTGCCTCGGCATCCAGGCATATACCATGCACATAAGGCCAAAGCATCTGGTCCAATCAAGCGGTCGTTTGTCTACAATATAGCGCCGACAAAATTTGAGCATCTCGAAATAGGTGTCAATATCCACACGCCGTGTATTAATTGACTTTTTAGTATGACTCAAGAGGCGGAGCCATCTTTTCTGTGTAATGAAGTTATTCATGTATTTGACTGTCTTCTATCACAAGTGACGCACAATGTTACTTATCTATCAGTTATCAAACGCCTAATTAAAATACCCTTCAGCAAGTAGACGGGTTAATACCTGAAGTGAGGGTCCATATTCGATTATTTTTTCATCCGACAGAGCGCCTGCTATGCTCGTGATGTCGCGCGTAAACATTACGTAGTTATCCATATCCGGTAGTACGGATCTCTTACGAGCGCTGGTTCGCACCGTGGCCGCCTTGCGCGCTTCCTCGTTGTAGAGCAGGCGCGCCTTCAATACATCGAAGCTGTATCCCCGCCCCATACGATTCATCCCTTTGATGAGGTTGTTGATGGATTCAGTATAGGCGTTGGTTATCCGCTGGTCGAAGTAATTGAAAATCTGGGTGTTCCAGTTGTGCATCGCTTGCAACAAGGGCCTGAAATCCGCGAGTAAATCGGCCTGGATAATAGCCAGCCAGGCCGCATAGAGCTGCTCCGCCTTGGCGCGGCTCCAGGCATCCCAGATTGAGAAGAAACCCTCCTTGAGGACATAAGCGGCACCTAGCCTGGGGAAATCCTCGATCCAGCCCTTCACTATCTCGTATTCTTGCTGGTTAAGATCGTGTAGCCGCCTCAGAAGCAGGAAACGATCATCCTTAAGCTTGAGTCGTTGGCGGGTGGAAACTTCCTTGCGGATTTGCTTGCGAACCTTCTCCAGCGCCTCATTGGCCATGCGCTGGATGTGGAACTTGTCCACCACAATCTGGGCTTGTGGCAAGCACCTAGTGACGACATTCCGATAGGGTTTCCACATATCCATGGCCACCCACTGGACGCGGCCCCGATCAGGGAGCTGGGAGAAATATTTCATGAGCGCATCCTGCCGGCGCGTGGGCAGGATGTCATACAGGGAGTTCTCGCCGATATTCGTGATGACAGCGCGATACTGCTTCACCACCTTGAGTTCATCAATGCCCAGGAATTCAGGAACTTCGAATTTGATGGTGGCTTCCAGTCTCTTGATATAGTCGTCGAAGATGTTGCGGATGGTCTTTTCATCGAGCCCCACATCCCGGCCCAGGCTCAGGAAAGTCTGCTTCAGACAGCGTTGTTCAACGTAGGCGACGAGGCGGGCTGTAGCTTGGCGCTTGGCATCTATATCCGGGATGGGCTCGAAAAACGTCTTACGGCACCCCTGGCAGCGATACCGCTTACGTTCAATCTCAATCTTGGTGCGCCTCCCATGCGCCGGAGTATCCATGATGCTCTGAGGTTCGCTGCCGTGGCCATACAGGCTCATTCCAACGCATTGTGGATCCGGGCATTGCTGAGGCACGTCCAGGCATTCCGCCTTTACGACGTAATCATGGCCGTCGTCAGCAACAGAAAGAGTACGCAAAGAGCGCAGATTCAGAAGGTCGGTCAATCCATTTTCCCTTTGGGAACTCTCTCGAAGATTATCGGCCAGCCAACTTCAATGCAACACTAAGTTCCGAGTTACAGAGAGGTTGATACGGGGTACTCAGAACCTAAAATCCAACGCTAAAATCCGCATACCCATCTAAATTTAATCTATTTATATGGCATGCGAACCATGGTAGAACCGCATGACCGTTCCGGCATGGTTACCAGAATTAGTGCTATTTAATGACCATAATGGCCATTGGGAAATATATCTTGAAGTACTCTATCGCCATTTTAGCAATGATTTTATTGTAGCCATTCCGAATTTCAATGGACGCAGAATAGCGCTCAAGAAACATCCAGAATATCAAGGAAAGGAGGCTACGTTTTGGCATTTGATTAGCAGTGGGAATGAGGAGGAAGAAAGACTTCCAGATTTACGGCGTTGTGAGAGGATTCGATGGCCACGTTCATTGATAGATAATCACCCGAATAACGACGTGCTTGTTTGGAGCGAACCTCGATACAATGAACAGAGAATTCATCTCTGGGTCGTACATGAAGATTACGTCTTGGTGCTTGCAGATCGTAAAGAGTACGTGCTCTTATGGACAGCTTTTTATGTTGAAAGAGAGCATTATCGACAGAAGCTCAGAAAACGTTTCGCAGCCGCCCAGAAAGGCTGAAGCCGCCCACAAGCGGCGGCTTCGTAACTCCTTCCACAACATGGTGGATGAGCTCGTTAGATTATGGTGTTTATTTGCTGGAAATCAAGAATTATTTCGAAAATTATGTCTAGGGCATTGCTAACCTCTTGATTTGGAACGTCCGATTATTTTGACTATCTCCATACTGTCCAGGACACCAACCATTATATTTGCTGTGGATAAGATGGTCTAAGCGCAAATATGTGTAATCCTAATTTGACTCCGCTTCTTCATAACGGAAAAAACCAAGGTCCGCGACGTCTATGCTCCCAGCTTGCGCGGTTGGTAGCTCGAGCGGAGATGCCATTCGATACTTCACCCTGTCAAACAACGGTCCGTCATGGAGAGCTCTTAGAAACTCGGAGATTGCCAGCGCACCCGCAAACGTGCCCACGAAGGGAACCCCTATGGTATTGCCAGCGAGCTTGTATCGCCCGCACTGCAGTTCAGTTTCCAGATCCTGATAAACATCGTTAGCGTCCGCGAGCTCCCGAACCCGCCTGACCTGCTCCGAATCTTCCGGCCACAGCTTATCGGGGGAAATCGCATTGGGCCAAGTTGTGAGTGCAATGGAGTCAAAATTTGATGCGTTCGCTCCAAGACCACAGTCCACGATTCGCTTGAAGTTGCACTTCGCCATTGCCCGACGGCTCTCGTTCTTGTCGAAGCCAGCAAAAGCGATCTTAGGTTCGTCGTCATTGCAGCGAAAGTCGGCAGTTACCCTACGCTCACTCAACACGGTGTGGTAGCCGCGAGCTTCAAGCCACTCGGCCATCAAACGCGTCTTATGCCTAGCCGGCGGATTTTGCCGTAGTAGGACCCCCGTCTCCCAATTGGTACTTTCAGCCTTGTCGAAGTCTGCAAGATAGAGTTCCACGCGTGAGGGATCGTGGAACCGCAGCATGGAATAGTTCCACAGGAATCCCTGGCCGAGGTGGCCCAAACCGAGAGTCCACAATCTCGACGGCAGGTATTTAACTTTCACGCCGATGGTTCGTGAGTCGGATATTGGAAGATCCGGTCTCCACAGCGAGAAGCCAATGGTCTGACGGCGTGCCTGGATATTAATCCCGGCGAAATGCATAAATACCTCGGACATAGCTAGGCTTGCTGCGGCGACGCCCGCAATCGGGTTGAGTTCGCGTTCATTTAGCCGTTGTGCCTGTTCAACAGGGCCAACCGAAACATTCCATCCATCAAAGGACATAAGGAGCTCGCCATCGCCGCCGTGCACATCACCGATCAGTAGGCAGTAGTCATCCTTGCTCCTGTGGGTGGCGTGCGACACCCTGCTACCTACGATAATCTCGAGCGCAGAACCAATCGTCATGCCGGTGGAAGGCCAGGGCTGTAATGGGGCATCAAGGACGCAAGCATCTGCGACGAACCTCAGCCCGCAAGGAAAGCACCTCGCACCTAAGGCGGCGGCAGTAAGAAGCGCGACTTGGCGGGTGTAGGAATCACGGACATCATTGCCACAGACAATCGAAACGGCGACCTTCTGACGACGCCGGCTTGCTTCGCGTGGATCCTCATTGGACCGGTCCGTCCAAAGCTTGGAGATTCGAGATATACCGATATCCATGAATTTGTTTGCCTCTTTTAGATAATGCACAGCCGAACGCGAGCGGCGCCATCGGCATTGCAAGTACGCCAATGGTGGTCTCCTAGGTATTCATAGATTCCGGCCCCTTTCATAGACCAAGCCGAGGTATAGCCGAAGTTCGGCAAAATCAGGGCGATGTGCCCTACGTTCGGCAGCATGGCGTGTTGGGCATCGATCCAACTTTGGGCGACGGTGCCACCTGGATGGGTGTGCACGTCAGCCACTACTTCCATTCCAATCTGCTCGCAGAGCTGCCACAGTCGCGAGTAGCCCACGGCATGAAAGTTCACGCCACCGTGGTTCAGAGATTCCGGGTCAAGGTCGTCGTAAAACCCGAAATGCTTGATCCGTGCAGTCTGTCCCGCCCGAGTGGGAGTGCCGAGCAGAAATGCCCCGCTCTCACGGTGCTTCTGACCGCGTCGCTGCAATTCACCAAGTAGCGCCCGCCACCGTAGCAGTGTGATTGTAATTACCCTTTTAGCCCTTTCCACCGATGTAATCTCCTGAGTTAAGCAACCGGTGGAATTCGTCCAAGTAGTCGGCAATGGTGAGGCGGTCATTCCAGATGCGATTGGTAGAAGTGCCCGCCCACTGCGCGTGGGTCGAGAAGGCCTTGCGATCGTACGGGTGATAGAAAGCGGTGCCACCTTCCCAGTCGGTGCGAAATACCTTCTCCACAGTCGAGCGGGGGCTACCCTTCGGGCGCCGGTTAGGATCTATGAGAAAAGTGTTCCCCTTCAGATCCCAGAAGTTGCCGGTGGGCTGTATCGTGCGGTATCCATCGCAGTTGATGCGGATCACGAAGCGGTCTGCAGATCCTTCTCGGGGAACTGCGGCAATCCAGAACTGGCGAAAAGGCCACTGCGGTTGTGGCTCCTCCGGCACGCCCCACTGACCCCGCGCCACGCCATCCAGATAGGCGGCCGACTCCATGTCTGCATCGATTGCGCGCTCGCTTGGCGACTTGGCGTAACCTTGGGGCGTGACCTCGGTCACTAGTTCGAAGTTTAAGCTGCAGGTGTCATCCTTCACGAGGTCTCCAAGATGCTCATTCTGACGCGGGATGACGGTAGTACCCGTAATCTGCAATACGAAGTCTGAACTTTGGTCAATCTTGAACTTGGCTTTTGCCCACTTTGTGGCTGTACCAATGGTCGTCGCCGGTGAAAATTTATGATGTACGGTTTTTTTGTTGTAAGTTACCGACACCTGAATCCGACGGCACTTGTGGACGTGGACGTGTTTTCCATGCTTGACGCCGATTTCGCGTAGCGTGTGGCTTGGATCACAAGGTTCGTGACTGTCCTCGCCATTATCGACCTCGAAAGCTTCCAGAAGTGCATCACCGCACTCGTCGATAAAGACTAGCAGGCCATGCTCCGCGATAGCTCCAGCGCCACGCACTTTGAGTACTTCAATTAGAACCTCGTCCGAACTCACCTTGGCCACCTCCGGGGCTTTGCCGGGCTGGTGGATAAAAATCTCAATTTGCTCGCTCACAAGAAATACCTCACTTGGGTGTAGGGAACCCGCACCCTTGAATTCGTAGAATTTGGGGTTATAATTTAAGCTGCCTACCCGGGCAGCAAAGATTCGGGCGTGTTAAAGTCCAATTAGCCTATGATTCAAGCTCTAAATTACCTATTGTATCCTATACAGGATACAGTTTAATTCAAGTATGTCGCCACGTCAAGGAGTCTCGAATGGGGGCACTATCCTTAGGAGTTGTCTTATCTAAACTGCGGGAAAAGCGCGGTTTAAGGCTTAGAGAATTGGGGACCCTTGCTGATATCAACCACAGTTATATCCAAAAGCTTGAGGTCGGCGAGAGAACAGCACCGTCGAACGTGGTCTTGCAACAGTTAATGAAAATCCTCCGTCCAAACGCCCGCGAGAAGCGCATTTTCGAGTTTGTTCTAGCTAATCCTAGTGCTGTACCCCACCTAGTGGACTATGCTCTCGATAATGAATCGGTGACGATCGATGAATTGGCGATGGCCGCAAGTGCAGCCCATCGGGGTACAGGCCGACCAGATCCTAATATATTGATCGAAAAAGCTCGCATAGCACTTAAGGCCATCGAGGAAGCGTCCAGGACATAAACAAGGGGGCTTATGGACGAGCTTGCTGTCATAATTAAAGCTCACTCGTTTATATCTAAGGTCAAGGCCTTAAGAATCCCTGTCGTTCTCGAAGATTATTTGGCTCAAGCCAACGCCGGCATGAGTGTAGATATGAGTCTCAGCCTAAACGAGGCTGGAATGTGCATGTCCAAAAACGGCCGACACTTCATTTTCGTAAATGGTAACGATACCCCGGAACGCCAGCGTTTCACCATCTGTCACGAGCTTGGACATATCGTTCTGGGGCTTCCGTCTAACCATGCGAACGGTTTCGATCTCTATAGTTACCGCCGACGGGACGCCAACGAAGTCCAATGCGATGTGTTCGCTTCGGAACTGTTGCTGCCATTGAAGCATTTCCGACCGCGACTTGCCGACCTAGAGATTACCTTTAGTTCCATTGATGGTCTTGCAGACGAATTTGAGGCCTCCGTTACCTCTACAGGTTCCCGGTTTGCCATTCATAACCAAGAACCATGCGCCTTTGTTATCTCCAACAAGGGCCAAGTGAAGTATGCAGCGATGTCGACGTCGTTGAGGGAATTAAAGGCATTCATAAGACCTGGCAGTACGTTTCCGTCAGGCTCGTCTTCCGCATTGGTTCGCAGTGGCAAAAGGGTGAATGGCCCTCTAGAAATCGCGGCCGATGTCTGGTTTCAGGATTGGCGGCGGGGAGGTGTTATTCTCGAAGAGGCTCGACATCTTTCTAAGTGGGACCAAACTTTGACGTTGCTGTGGTATGACGCGGACTTAAGTGATAACTGCGAAATACGAGACGTGGAAAAAGATGGAGAACATGGGTTACAGGAATTAGATGGCATGCTTCATTTTCACAAAAGGTCGCGACGTTAGCGGAAATCCCGTGATTCAGTTTGAAAGTACCCCATCGCGATACTTCTCACACATCGATTACGACACTATTAGCCACTGCGCACCAGCATCACTAGTAATGCCACTGCTGCCACTCCAGACCAGCCGTTAACTTGTGGGCTCTTGGGACTGAGTCCGAAGCACTGGCATACAAAGTGCTCACAATTCGCATCCGCCAACCTCCATGGAGTGCCAAGTAAGCGCCGGGCATTTGCAATGACAAGACTAGGGTGGAGATCCGACAGAGGTGGTAAGACATGAAAGTCGCACCCACCTGCGAACAGGCTAATTGGCTCCTCTTTCGCGAACCCTGCCCGTCTGGATCTGCTAAAGACTGTCTGCTCACCGTTTAACCAGCCATCGGAAACGATTCCTACATGGAGAAAAAGCCCAAAAATGTAAATGCCAACACGAGTTCCTGATGGAATAATATATCTATTGTTCATAAACTGCCTTTGAGTTAATATATAACCTATCGCAGTATAGTACCAGAGCATGATTAGTCAACACCCATCCCCTGTAATGACCTACGAATCAGTTCTTGGCCAAGTCCTGAAAGGACACCGCGAGACGCGAAACATTGGGCAGGATGACATGGCAAAGCGTGTTGGGGTATCCCAGCCCTATTGGTCTCGGGTCGAGCAGGGTCGCGCCAACCCCTCTAATACCCTATTACGGAAAGCTGGCGAGGTCCTCGGCATTCCACACGCTGAACTGCTCGCTCAAGTCGACCGAGTTTGCAAGGCGGCCCAAGCACGGGGCGTCAAAGTGGTTTCTGCCGAGGGCGGGGAACCTGGGAGTAGTGAGGACTGGGTACCAGTTATCGCTGCGGCTGCAATTGCGGCCCTGATCATTTTGGTATTAGAAAGCAAATAAAAGCCCGACAATCTCGCCAGTTGGTTACAGGATCACGGGTACCTATTTTTGCTTGACGCCATGTCATGCGATGAAGGTTATGCTTGGAAACGCCCCACAGATAAGACGCCAAAAAGACCAATTTCCGCGATATGAGTAACTATTTATGCTTGGATCGTAAGCTGCAGATATGCTTGGACGGACA
>Ga0307372_10002287_pt1 | contig 32023 bp, 38 predicted proteins | sample OX1MG_FD_202533 | JGI IMG/M metagenome (GOLD analysis project Ga0307372, IMG submission 202533) | Soil microbial communities from Risofladan, Vaasa, Finland - OX-1 | ecosystem: Environmental > Terrestrial > Soil > Coastal area > Acid sulfate soil | place: Finland: Risofladan, Vaasa | collected... | reverse complement strand
GAGAGCAGCGCTCGGACGCTCAGGTGCAAGCCGGCCCGGCCGGCCTCCCGGACCATGAGGCGGGCGGCCATGAGGGCAAGCACGCAGTAAAAGACGTGGACGCGGATCTTGCTCTCGGTGAAGTGGAACATCGGCGAGAAGGAGACGACCTTGGGATCCTTCATCTGGCGAAAGTCGGCCTCGACGCTCTCCTGGGATCGGTACTCGGCGACGATCGTGCTCGTCGGGGCCCGCTCAATGGTCTTGTCGCTGAACAGGATCCGCTTGCCGAACAGCTCCTCCTCCAAGGCAGCCCGGGCCTCCTCGTCGGTGCCGAAGCTGAGGCGCAGCTCTGCTGGGTTGTTGCCGGCGAGGGTGGTCCTGATCACCCGGGCCGCCCAGCGCGGGGCGAGGATGGCGGTGATCTCGGCCTCCACCTTCTCCCTGGCCTTCCGGGTCCTTCCCCGGGCGAGGCGGGCGCTGACCTCGGCGAGCTGGCGATGGGCCTTGGCGAGGGTCTGGTCGAAGCCCCGGGACTGCTTGGCATGCAGCCCGTCCGAGTGGCACACGACAAGGCGGCGTTCCCGTCCGAAGACCACCTTTGCCGTCTCGAAGGCGACGAGGCCGGGGAAGGCCTCCTGGTCGACGACCTGGTAGCGGTCCTTTGGAACGGCGAGCAGCCCAGGGTGATCAGAGGGGGGCAGCGAACCGGCGAAGGAGAGCGGTGCGCCGTCGAGCAGCTCGTAGTTGCCGTCTGAGTTCTGCCCGGCGTCGTAGACGAGGGTGAGGCGGCCGCTCTTGCGGTCCTGGCCTTCAGGGAGCAGCGCCCCGAAGCGGGCGACGAGCTCGTTGACCATCGCCGGGAACTGGGTGACGTCGGGCTTGTTGCCGGGGTAGGCGTGGCTGACGAGGGGGACGCCGCCGTCGGTGGACACCACGAGCCCGAGCCCGCAGATGCGCAGGTCGCTTCTCTTCTGCTTGGAGTGTCCGCGCTTCGCGATCGGGGCACGCCCGTTGGCCGTGTCGATCCAGGTGGCGAAGTTCGTCATGTCGAGCACCAGGCCCGAGAGGTCGATCGAGAACGTCTCGATCATGGCCGAGACGATGCGACGCTCGATCTCTTGGAGGTCGTCCTCGCCGATCGCGTCCATCGCCTCCCAGAAGCGACGATGGTCGAGCGCCCCGGGAGGAAGGCGCAGCCACCGGTCACAGGCGGTCTTGTCCCACCAGTCTGAGAAGGCGGGCTTTGAGCAGGGATCGACCACCCGGTTCAAGGTGGCGAGGGCGATGTAGGTGCCCACCGACGCCCCTGCGTCGCTGCGACGCGCCCCCGCCACCTCGTCGACGATCTCTGCGACGCGAAGACGACCCAGCAGCTCCCACACCGCTGCGACGTCCCCGAAGGCGAGGTGGCGCGAGCGATCCGGCTCGCCAGGTCCGGCCTCCGAGAGCCGGGCGGCGATCTCCTCGGCAGAGCCCAGGTAGCGCTGGGAGACGATCCGGGGCTTGCCCTCCACCCGGGCGGACTCGGCCAGGTAGTAGTAGGTCTTCCCGTCCTGCTTCTTGCCGACGATAAACGCCATATCTAGGTACTACCAGATCCGGCAACATTTCGCGGCCTCTGAGCAGGACAAACGCGCAGTTCAGCGACCTATTTGTGAAGAACCTCCCGAACGGCCGGAGATCCCCTCAACGGGCTACCCCGGAAACCCCCGCTAGCCCGCATCCGGCAGCAGCGCCAGGACCTGGAGGCGCTGAAGGATGCGCTCGCGGGCATGTTCGCTGCCGCGGATGCGAGCCTCGCCACGGCGGAACTGCCCGCGGCCGCGCTGGCCGGGGAGATGGCGCGGATCGAGGCTGCCGCCTGCCGGTGCGGCTGTGCCCTGGACCCGGGATGCACCTGCGGCTGCCCGTGCTGCTCACCCGATGCCGCGAGTGCCACCGCCGAGGCAGTGCTGGCCGAGGGAGGAGCGTAAGTGCACGTGGTGTGGCTGATCATGGACGGGGCCGGGCGGGGCCTGCGGGCGGCCTGGGATCTGCTGTGGGCAAGCCTGTACGGGCTGACGCTGGGTTTCGTGCTGTCGGCGGTCGTGCAAGTGGTCATCCCGCAGCGGCTGCTGCGCCGCTACGCCACCGGCGGGCTGCGCGGGATCGCGGCCGCAGCCGGGTTCGGCGCGATCAGCTCATCCTGCTCTTACGGGTCAGCGGCGGCCACCCGGTCGCTGTACCGCCGGGGTGCGGACGCGCGGGCCGCGTTCTCGTTCCTGATCAGCTCGACCAACATGAACGTCGCGATCCTGGTGATGTTCTGGACGCTGGTGGGCTGGAAGTTCGCCTTCGCAGAGCTGGCTGGCGGCGCGATCATCATCGCCGTGGTCACCTGATCCTGCCGCTGGTGAGGATCTACCGCCGCTCGTTCCCGCCCCGGCTCACGGCCGCGTTCCTCGCCCTGTTCATCACCGGTGCCTGCGTGGCCGGGGCAGTCATGGACGCCGTCATGCACGCACTGCCATAGGAAGGGATCAGCAGTGAGCTTCAACACCATCGCCAACGCGGCCGCTCTGGCGGTCATCGCGGTCCTGGCCATCATCTACTGGCACTGCCGGCGTCACCAGAGCACCCGCCGGCCGGAGAGCCGGAAACCCACACCGGGGGAACACCGTGACGGCCCGGAAGCGCGGCACTCTATCCAGATGGAAGCTCAGCGGTGAGAGCGGCGCCGCCGGGGACCGGAGGCATGAACGAGGCCACGATGAGCACCGTCACGATCGCCGTGCGGGAGATTCATCGCGGATGCTGCGAGAACACAATCCGGACCATGCTGTCCCGGATGGAGGGTGTGCGCTGCGCGCAGCCGGACTACCGCACCAGCCGGGCGCGGGTCGCTTATGACGAAGCCCGTGTCAGCGAGGCATGGCTGCGGGAGGCCCTGGCCGGGATCGGTCTCGACCCGGCCGTGGGGTGATCAGGCGTGCCGCTGATCGCGACATAAGGGGGTGAGCTGGGTGCGGATTGGGGAGCTGGCTGGTGAGCTGGGGCTCAACCCGCGCACCATCCGCTACTACGAGGGGATCGGGCTGCTGCCCGAGCCCGATCGCACCGGCGGCAACTTATCGGGCCTACGGCCGGGAGGACGTGGAGGGCTGCGGTTCATCAAGGCCGTCCAGCGGCTCGGGCTGACGCTGGATGAGATCAGGGAGGTGCTGGCGTTCGCCGACCGCGGCGAGCCGCCGTGCGGGTTCGTCCGCGAGCGGCTGCGCCGCGAGGTCGCGGCGATCGACGCCCGGATCGCCGGGCTTCAGGCACTGCGTGGCGAGCTGACCGGGCTTGAGGCGAAGGCGGGGCGGTGCCGCCGCCTGCTCCCGGCGAGTACTGCCCGCCGGGTGTGTTGCGGATTCATATGCCGAGTTCCCTGCCTGCGAGCTGGGTGCCGGCGACGCGGGCGCTGATCTTCGCGAACGCGGTTTCGCGGGTGGTGGAGGTGTCGTCGCCGAACGGCGCGAAGCCGCAGTCGTCACAAGTCCCCAGCTGGCCCGGATCGACGTATTCCGCGGCTTCGAGCACCCGGTCCCTGACTTCCTCTTCGGTTTCCACACGGGGGCTGATCGGGTCGGTGACCCCGACGAAGATCCGCTGCTGCGGCTTGGCGCTCTGGGCGATGATCCGCAGCACCCGGCACCGGTCAGGTTCGCTGGCCAGCTGGATGTAGAAGGCACCGGCGTTCAGGCTGAAAAGGCCTGGCAGCAGGCCCGCGTAGTCGACATCGGCGCTGTGGGTGGAATCCTGGTCCCCGTCCGGGCAGGTGTGCACGCCGATCCGCTGCCGTTCAGCGGGGGTGAAGTGATCCAGTACCTGGTTGTTGAGGTCGATGAAGGACTGCAGCAGCTGGCCGGACGGGTCGAGCTTGAGTGCCAGCCTGCCCTCGGTGAAGTCGATCTGCACGCTGTGCGCGCCAGCGTCCAGGGCGCCGCGGATATCAGCCTCGGCCTCGCGCACCAGGTCGGCCAGGAAGGCATCCCGCGGGTAGCCGCCGATGCCGTCTTGGGGGTAGACCAGGCTGAGCGCCGACGCGGCGATCACCGCCTGCTTGACCGGCACGTGCGCGTGGCGTTGCGCCTGCCGGAGATAAGCATCGGCGTGATGGGCGTAACGGAACGGGCCAGCAGTCAGCCGGGGCAGCTGGCGGGTGTGCCCGTCGGCCAAGGGGATCACGGCGCCGTCCGGGGCGAGTGATGGCAGGCCAGCGAGCGGGTAGGTGGCGAAGCTGGGCTTGGCCTGTTCCCCGTCGGTGATGACCGGTGACCCGGTTGCTTCGAAGTGCTTGATGGTCTCGCGGACTGCCCGGTCGGCCAGTTCAGCGTGCTCCTGGAGGGTGATCCGCCCGGCGGCGAGGCCAGCGCCGGCCTCTTGGAGTAGGCTACTGGCCTGAACCGCTCCAGCCTGTATGCCGCCTTCGGCACTAAGCGGGCGATCTTCGATCTGGCCCTGGAGTGGTACCTCCGCGACTTCATCGGCCCCCGGCTCGCCCCCATGGAAAGCGCCGGCGCCGGTCCCGATGACATCGAGGGGTTCTTCGCCGGACTGGCCGCGTTCTTCCGCACCGGCGGGCAGGCGTCCTGCGGCTGCCTCATGATCAACTCGATCGCTGAGCATGAGGGCCGCAGCCCGTTCCTGGGCCGCCGGGGGCAGGATTTCCGGGACCGGCTCACGGCGGCCTTTGCCAACGCGCTGGCCGGTTCGCAAGCGGCCGCCCTCGGCCGCGAGCAGGCACAGCTTCTCACCGCAACCACGTTCGGCATCTGGCTGACCGCCCGCATCGACCCGGCCGCTGCCGCGCTGGCCTGCGATGCCGCCGCGGCGAGTGCCCGCATGAGGCAGGTGGCTCGTGCCGGGCGGGCGGGCACCCCTGAGGCAGAAAGCCTGCCGGACTGAGGCCCCTCGGGGCAGGCCACCGGGAGCCGGGTGCGGTCTCAGCTGTCAGGTGGCCGCTGCTCCCACAGCTTGACTGCGTTTGCGCACTCCTGGACAGCCCGCGGGCCGTTGCGGAGCAGATGCTTGTGGAAACGCTCGCGGTCGGTGAGCCGGAACTCGATCTGCTCGGTTTCGTACATGGCCTGCGCGACGCCCGGCCAGCAACCCCAGCCCGTGACTACAGAACCCAAGGTCATCCGTTGGCAAGCCGACCCGGAGCGCAGGGTCGCCTGCGGCCCGAGCACCGGAAGCGGCGCGGCAGTACCTCTCTGCGGGACGGTCGGGCAGTCACGGTAAGCGATGAAGTGTCCGCGGAACGGGAAGCGAACTGTCCGCCTATCGGGAAGCGGTGTCCGTGCACCAGGACTTTCCGGTGTCCGCTGTCAGCCAGACAGGTCATCGACCAGGATCGGCCGGCGGATCCCGGTCTCCTCGCGCAGCAGCCGGGCGCAGGCGAGCTTGTGCTCGAAGGTGTCATGGTGGCCGACGTTCTCACCGGGGTGCGCCTCGCGGGTGCAGACGAACGCCCAGGTCGCTTCCGGGTGGCGGCTGGCCGCGGCGTCAAGCAGAGGACCCTCTGCGGAGCAGTACGGTCAAGTGAAGGAACCGAATTCCATCACCAGCGGCGTGGACTTCCACAGGCTGGCAAGTCCCTGGGGGCATCGGCCCTGCGACTTGCAGTGCCCCGGCCTGAGCCGCGTCGTCCTGCTGGCCGGCTGCCGTGCCGTGCACGCGCGGCACCCGGGCCGCGGTGAGGTAACCGTAGCTGGCAACCAGAAACGGGACCACGAAATTGAGCCCGACCCGGACCCAGGTCAGCCAGCCCGCGTGGCCGGATGCCAGCTGCGTGCCCTCGTTGATCGCCGACAGCACGCAGCCGACCACCGCGGCCACCGGAACACACGGGCGCAAGGTGGCGCCCCGGGCGAACAGCCGGAACGCCTCGCCCGGCCCGGACCAGGGCGGGCACCGCCTCCCGGCAGCTGCGCGCATACCGCTGAACCTCATAGCTGCCCCTCCGGCAAGGCCCGGTGACCATGCCCCATGGAACGTCTTGCAGGCGGCAGCAGGCAACGACATTGTCCACTGGCTGACACGTCCGGGCACGAACGGGCCGGCTGGTGTGGCTGCGGTGCGGTTCAGCGTTAAGACTCATGCCTGGCGGCCGGGCGCAGTGAGTCAGGCGGCGATTTGCCCGGCCAGGGTGACCAGGTCGGGTGCCTGCAGATCAGGGGCGGCGAAGTAGCGGGGATAAGACTCCTGCTGCCTGGCGATCCACCCCGTGCGCATGCCCGCCCGGTGTGCCCCGTGGATGTCCCACGGGTGCACCGCTACCAGCAGCATCTGGCCGATATCAACCGCGCAGGCACGGGCCGCATGGGCATAGGCGGCAGGAACCGGCTTCCAGGCGCCAGCGTCCTCAACCGACAGCAGGTGCTCGAAGTGGTCGCGGATGCCAGCCCGGGTGAGCAGCCCGGCGGCCACCTCAGCGGACCCGTTGCTGAGCGTCACCAGCCGCAGGCCGTGCTGGCGCAGCAGGCGCACACCGTCCGGCACATCGGGGTGCACGCTCAGCTCGCTAAAGCCGGACAGGACATGGTCAACGGCGTCGCCTGCCGGGCGGCTGAGGCGTGCGCCGGCCAGCGCGGCCCGCAGCGCGCCGTCGGCCAGGCGGGCGAATGTCTCCTGGCCGCCGACGGCTGCCAGCGCGAACCCGTCCCGCAGGAGTGAGGCGAACCACACCCTGGCGAGCCATTCCGGGGCGCCGATATCGGCGAAACGACGCGCCAGCGGGGCCATGTCGGACAGCGTTTCGTTGACGTCGAACACGATGACACTCGGGCGAGGATGCACGCTGGCTCCCTTCCGGGTTGCGGACAAAGTTGAAGGGCACTGCCGGCCCGGTACGCGGAGCGCCGTACCGGGGGCACCCGGTGAATCAGCCTGGGCATGGGGTAGGCGTCACAGAAGGTCGCGCAGTGCCGCGTAGCCCTGGCCGGCGAGCCGGCGGGCGGAGGTCTGGAAGTAGTCCTCCCCGGCGGTGATGCCCAGCCCCTCGACCAGGCGCCTGTGCGGTAGCGGTGTGGACGCCATGGCAGTACCCGCAGGCGTTCAGGCCCGAGACGTAGGCGGCGATCAGTTCCCGCTCGGCCACGCTGAGGGGCGACGGCCCGCGCAACAGTGCCTGGTGGTAGTCCAGCAGCGGCCGGGACGCCTGCGGGTAGGCGCGGAACACATCCAGCAGCACCGCATCGCCGGGCAGGGACGGCAGGTATGTCATAACTGATCATCTCCTCGGCGCGGCGCGCCAGGGGCAGGTGGTGCCATTGGCTCGCCAGCCCTGTGGCCGGGATCAGCTGGTGGCGGCGTCACGCCGGTGCCCTTGCTGCCAGTCCTCCTCGTCGCCGGTTTCGCCCTCGGCCACCCCCAGCGCCCGCAGCTGCGGCGTCTCGCGCAGGCTGCGCTTGAGCTCGGCGAAACCCGCAAAGCGCGAAAGGGCAACCACGTGGTCCCACAGCGCGAGGGCGTCGTCCGGGTCCGGCAGCCGGCTGATGACCGGGCCGAAGAGAGCGGTGCCGTCCGGCGGGTCGAAGTGGAGGATCGGGGTGCCGACGTCCCTGCCGGTGGCGCCGAGCGCCCGGTCGGTCTCGGCCTGGATCTCTGCATCGAAGGAGCGGTCTGAGACCACGCCGGCCAGTCCGGCGCTCAGGCCGAGGCGGCTGAGGATCGGCGCCACGAACGCCTCCGGGTCGCGGTGAAGGCCGGCCTGCCGGCCGGGCCTGGTGTCGAAGATCTCGCTGCCGTACGCGGCATACAGCGGGCCGACCGCGCCCGGTCCGCGCTCTGCGCGGACGGCCGCGGCGACGCGGAGCAGTTCCAGGCCGGCGCTGTGGCTGCGCTCGTAACCGGCGGGGAAATGAGTGCCGTAATCGACTGCGGCGTTGATCAGCCGCAGTGAGATGAACCGCCACTCCACGTCCAGGGCCCGCAAGGCGGCCACCTGGCGCACCCACTTGCTCGTCATCCAGGCGAACGGGCAGACCGGATCGAAGTAGAACTCAAGGCCGGCCATCAGGACCTCCCCCTGGGGCGGGTGCCTGCGCCCGGCCAAGGACAGGCTCGCCCCGGCCAGGGCAGCGATCCAGGGCGGGGACGGCCCGGCTCACAGCGCCGCCAGCGCGGCGAGCACGTCGTCCGGCTCGGCGCGCCTGGTGTAGTCCGGATCCGCGAACCGCCAGGCGACGGTCCCATCTGCGGCGATCACATAGGTCGCCGGGATCGGCAGCCGGAACGTCTCATCCCCGTTGGCGGCCGGCAGGTCGATCCCCAGGCCCGTGTAGACCTCGCGCAGTGCCCCCGGCAGCGTGAAGACTAGCCCGAAAGACCCGGCTACCTCGTTCCCCACATCGGACAGGACCGGGAACGCGAGTTCCAGCTTCTCCGCCGTCGACAGCGAGCTGTCCGGCGTCTGCGGCGAGACCGCCGCCAGGGTCGCTCCGGCAGCGGTGATCGCGGGGAGCGCGGCCTGCAGGCCGCGCAGCGCGATCGAGCAGTAGGGGCACCAGCCGCCGCGGTAAAAGGAGAGCACCACCGGGCCGCCGGCCAGCAGCGACGACAGCGACACCGGCACACCAGCCGCGTCAGGCAGCGTGAACCGCGGTGCGCGGGCACCCACCGCCAGGCTGGTGCCCGCGATCCCGGAGGCGGCAACCTCCCCCGTCGCCTCATCCATCACTGCCAGCGTCCGGGCCGGGAACCGTGACCGGCTCGCCTGTTTCCGCTCCTCAAGTTGCCGCGCCAGCGTGCCTGCCACCGCTCCTCCTCCGGATCATGCGAGTCATCGTGGCTGCGGGCCGGCCTTCCGGGCTGACCCGTACTCCAGACAGACCTGTCTGTCTGACATAGATATACCTCATCCGGTACCCTGGCGCCATGGCGGTCGCGGCACCCGGTGTCAGGGAGCGCCTGCTCGAGGTGGCAGGCCGGCTGTTCTACGCCGAGGGAATCCACGCCGTCGGCGTCGACCGGGTCATCGCCGAGGCCGGGGTCGCCAAGGCCACCTTGTACGCCCACTTCCGCGGCAAGGACGAACTCGTCGCCGCCTACCTCGCCCGCCAGAGCCAATGGTGGCAAACCGCGGTCACGCGGCGGGCGGACGGGCGTGAGCCGGGGTCGGCTGCCGCCGTGCTCTCCCCCTTCGACGTGCTCCAGGAGCGAGCCGCCGCCCCCGGCTACCGTGGCTGCCCGTTCATCAACGCCGCGGCGGAATTCCCCGGCCCCGGGCCCGTCGCCGGGCAGGTCGCTGCCCACCGCGGGCGGGTGCGGGCCGCGTTCACCAGGCTGCTCGGCGGCACTGGCGCCGACGCCGGCCTGCTCGGTGCGCTCATCGCTCTCTACGACGGCGCGATGTCGGCTGCCTACCTTGACCATGATCCCGGCGTGGTGGCACACGCCCGCCGCGGCGCCGAAATGATCCTCCGCAGCAGCAGCCAGGCCTGACGGAGCCACTGCTGGCGCACATCACCGCTTACCGCACGCGGCACACGTCCCGCGCGCTGCCCGCGCTTCAGGGAAGCCGCGAGCCGTCCTCTCGCTGCGCAACGGCCTCCTGTGCAGCCTCGCACGGCCGTCGGGGCCGGTGACACGGTGGCGTCAGGGCAACTGTGTCAAGCTGCTGACAATTCCAGGCTCAGGGAGCCCAACGAGGCTGCTAATTAGCCGCAGGAAGTAACAAGCTAGATCCGGCCCTCCGGGCCCGCGTAACCGGGATGATCGGCGCGCTGGAAGCCGACCTCGGCATCCCCTCGCGGCGGCACAAGTCGCCGCAGAGTCCTGATTCCTCATCAGCTGGCCGCCGGCGGGAAAGGTGACCAGCCCATGGTCTTTCTGCATGACGACTCCCGGCACTTCCCGGACATAGAGCGGGACTACATCCGGCGGCGCGGGCACCCCGGCTTCGACTGGCTCAGGTTTGCGGAGCCATCGGCCCGGCACCGGCTCAAGCGCCCGCTCGCTGAGGCCCGTATCGGCCTGCTGTCCACGGCGGGCGCCCACCTCCCCAGCGAGGATGCCATCCCTGCTGCCGGTCCTCCCCGCGTCATCCCCATCGGCGAGAAGGTTGCCTTTCACCACATCGGCTATGACACCAGGCGGGCGAGCGAAGATCCCGAGGTGGTCTGGCCGGTGCGCACGCTGGGGCGGCTGGCGGATCAGGGGGTCATCGGGGCCGTGTCAGGGCAAGCAGTGTCAATGATGGGAGCGGTCCTCGACGGCCGGATGGTCCTCGACCGCCACCTCCCCGCCGCCATCGACGTGTTCCAGCGCGACCAGGTCGACCTTGTGCTCCTCGTCCCGGCTTGACCAGTGTGCCAGCAGTCGGTCGGACTGCTCCAGCGCGGTCTTGACGACGCGGGCATCGCCACGATCTCCATCACGCAGGTCCCAGCGATCACCGAACTCACACGCCCATCCCTCGCCTGCTTCATCGCGCACCCCTTCGGCCTGACCCTCGGCGCCCCCGGCGATGCCGCCACCCACGAACTGGTGCTGCGCACAGTGCTCACGGAGGCGGAAGAGGACCATCCGGCGGGCACCATCGTCGCGACGCCGTTCCGGTGGCACGACGACCTGCGCGCCCAGCAGCTCCGCAAGCAGGCGCATTGAGACAGGACAGGCCGGTCCCGGCCGTCTGCAGCGGGCCGCGGCGGTGCTGTGCTGGCCGCGATCCTCGTAGCGGACGTCATGGGGATGCCACGGCCAGCTGGGCTCCTGGCGGCATCGTCTTCGTGATCCACCCGGGATTGCGGTGCGCCCGCCGGCGGCCTTCCGGCGGGCAGGGGTCACGTCCGGGTAATGCTCTCCTCGGTGCCGCCGTCGTTGCGCAGCCACTCCATCCTGACGTCGACTTTGGCGTCGAGGAGAAGGTTCAGCACCGGGCACCGGGCCTCGGTTTCCGCTATCACCGCGGCCAGCTTCGCGGTCGGCTCGCTGGTGGTGACGATGGCGCGCACCCGCACGGTCTGGAAGTGCGGGCGTACTGACCGGTCGCCCTGGCGCCCCCGGATGTCGATGGTGAAGGCGGCCTCGAAGTCCAGGGCGGCGTAACCGAGGCCCAGCTCGGTTGCGGTGCGGCGGAACGTCACCGCCTCGCACCCGCACAGCGCTGCCAGCACAGCCTGCAGCGGCGTCGGGCCTTCACCGGTGCCGCCATGCGGTACCGGCTCGTCCAGGGTGAGGCGGCCTGCCTCACCGCAGTCCACCACAGTCCGCATGGTGGCACCGTTATGTGCGGATAGCGCCCGCCGGCGCACGAAACCGCGGGGCGTGCCCGCAGCACCTTCCGTCATCTGCCACCCTCCATGCAAACGTGTGCACCGGCTGGCTGAACGTACCGGTCGCAGGCCGGTGCACAGTAGCTGACCGCAAGGTATCGCGCCGGCCGGTTAGTCACCTTCCTGACAGAGTCTGGTCAGCCGGGCCAGTGACGGGCCGGTCAGCGTGCGGCTCGCCGGCGGCCTCGCGCCGGGGGGCCGACGAGGTGCTGGCGGCTGCCGCATGCTGCCTGGCAGCTGCCATCCAGCGGCGGTGGCAATGACGAAGCACACATCCCCGGCAAGGGGGCGGTAGCGGTGCTCAGAACGCCGCCGCCAGCCAGGCGCAGGTCAGGCGAGGCCAGCGAGCTTGGCGTGGTCGAGGACCTCGATGGCGCTATAGCTGATCTTGATCAGGCCGTCGCGCTCAAAGTCCTTGAGGATCTTGTTCAGGGAGGGCCGGGCCACCCCCAGCATGGCGGCCAGGGTCCGCTGGGGCAGCTCCACCCGCCCCTGGACCGCCTCGTCGGCGAGCAGGCGGGCGGCCTGGGCGGTCAGTGAGCCGCCCAGCAGGCCCAGGACGCGGGCCTGGCTGGCCGCGAGCCGCTGGGCCACGCTTGAGAGCCACCGCCGGGCGATCGCCGGGCGGGTGGCCAGCAGCTCCTCGAAGCCGTCGGCGGCCAGGAACAGGCAGGTCGCCTCGGATACCGCCCGGCCGGTGTAGGGCAGAGGCATGTCCAGCAGCAGCTGGATATCGCCATCCACGTCACCGGGGCGCAGCAGCTGCACCACGGCCCGGCGGCGACCTGACCCGACAGACAGCTCGATCCGCCCGTTGCGGACGATCCACACGCCCGGCGTCGGCTCGCCCGCCCGGAACGGCACCGAGCCCGGTGCGAACTCTCGCACCGCCAGTGCCGGGGCGAGCGCGGTCACGTCCTCGGCCCGCAGTGGCGCGGCCTGCCCGCGGCCCACGCACCGGGCCACCCAGGCGGCCTGGCGGATCTGCGCCTCGGACGTTCCTGCCGCGGCCGGCAGCAGCCGGGCGGCCCGCTGCGCCGCCGCTGCCGGGAGCCGCCTGAACGTCACAAGGCTCATCTTGTCACCAGGCTGACAGTCCGCCGCGCGGCGGCCTGGCCCGGTGCTGCAATCGATGACGGATGTCGAGCACGTGGAGGTGGGCATGTTCAGGGCCGTGTGGAACGGGACCGTACTCGCCGAGAGCAGCCGCACGGTGAAGCTGGAAGGCAATCACTACTTCCCCTTGGCGTCGCTGTGCCGGGAGTACTTCAGCGACAGCCCCACTACCAGCACCTGCCCGTGGAAAGGCCAGGCGCGCTACTACCACATCCGCGCCGGCGGCCAGGCGAACCCCGATGCGGCCTGGTACTACCCCCAGCCCAGCGCCGCCGCCAGCATGATCGCCGGGCATGTAGCGTTCTGGCGCGGCGTCCGCGTCGAGCGCGTCCCCGATCCCGGCGGGGAAACACCGGGCGCAGCGGGCGCTGGGCTGGCGGGGCGGATCCTCGCCCGGCTGCATCGCACGGCGGCGCGGCCATGAACTCCCCGGCAGCGGCACCCGGCGCGGTGCGCGTGTACTGGCGGCCCGGATGCCCCTACTGTGCCATGCTGCGGCTTGGCCTGCGCGGTGCGCGGGTGCCTGCGGAATGGGTCAACATCTGGGAAGACGCCGCGGCGGCGGCCCGGGTGCGCGCCATCACCGGCGGCGACGAAATCGTTCCCACCGTCGTGGTCGGCACCAGCGCTATGGTCAACCCTTCGGCAGGGCAGGTCGTGGCGGCCATCCGCGAAGCCCATCCCGGTGCCCTCCCGCCAGCGGGCGGCCGGGTGGCGTCGTGGCTGACGCGTATGGCCGGGCTGGCCAGCCGCGGCCGACCGTGACCGGGGCGCAGCGTTGACGAGCTCAGGCGCGGCGGGCACGGCCGAAGGTGGCATGGCGCGCGGCGTGGGCTGGGCAGGCCGGGACTCCTCGGGGCCGCTGCGCCGGGGTGGTGAGGGGAAAGCGTGCGGGTAGACGTCAGCGCTGAGGCGGCCGGGCTGATTCGCCAGCTCGGCGGGCGGCTGTGGGTCTGGGCCGCGCACCCGCGGGTGTGCTGCTGGGGGACACCGGCCTGCATGCACGCCGCCATGGACCAGCCATCAGGCCTGTCCGGGTTCCAGCTGGTGTCGCAGACCGGAGTGGAAATCTGGTTCCGCGCTCCCGCCGCACGCTTTCCCGACGTCCTGGAGGTCGGCCTGCGGGGCAAGCGCCGGCCGCGGGTGGATGCCTACTGGGACGGCTGCCGGTTCGCGCTGTAGCGCCCGGCTACTGCGCACGCCGCCCGCTGGCTAGGTCGCGTGACCACGTGAGGCCCAGCGAGCAGGCCCACGGCCCGGCAGACCGGATGCGCTGCGCCCGGGTCAGCGGGTGCTATCGAGCAGTTCGTAGGCAGCCCCCGCGCTGCCGGCGTAGACGAGATGGTGCCAGGCGTCGATGGCCAGCTCCTTAGCGCCCCACCGGCTGGCCGGCGGGGCCACCCCCAGTGCCGGCAGTGTCACCTGCTCGAACCCCCACACCAGGGCCGCATGGGCGGCGGAGGCGGCGGGTGCAGGCAAGCCCCAGGACGGACAGGATGCCGCGAGCAGCCCCCCATCCTGTGCCATAGCCCCAGTGCACGAGGGTGGCGAACCGCTTGTTTTCCCGTTCGCCTTCGGGCTTGACGCCGAGCACCTTGCCCGCCGCCTGGGCTGGCGCAGAACTGGCCGCCCGGCCACGGATCTTCATCTCGACGGTGCTGCTGACGGTCATGGCCGCCGTGCCTGCCAGCCCCGCGGCCAGTCCGATGCCCACAGCCGCTGCCACTTGCCCGGGGCTCGCCATCCGTGCACCTCCCTGCTGCTCAGTCAGTGGATACGCTGCACGTGCCCCGCAATGCCGCACCTATTCAGCGCGGAATACCGGAGACTGTGCCGGCCGGCGGTCCCGGGGACGGCTGCGGAACGCTGTGCACGTTGCGCATTTCCTGGCCGCGCAGCCTCAGTCCGGCGTGGGCCTGGCGGGGCGGGCGGTGCGGCCTCCGGACTGGCCGAAGAACTGCGCCGTGGCCTGCTGGATGGCCAGTGACCAGGTCGGGTAGGCGTGGGTCGCCTGGGCGAGCCGCCCGGTGAACAGGCCGGCCCGCATCGCCAGTGCTGGTTCGTGGATCATCTCCCCGGCGCGGGGGGCGACGATGGTGGCGCCGAGCACCCGCCCGCCGCCGGTATCGCCCAGGATGTGCCGCCTGCCTGCGATGATCTTGACGAAGCCGTCGGTGCGCGCGGCTGTGACCGCGCGGTCGGCCTCGCTCATCGGCAGGTATGCCACCCGCGCACCCGGACGGGACCTGGCAGCCTGCGTCTCGGTGAGCCCCACCTGCGCGACCTCAGGGTCGGTGAACACCACCCACGGGATCGCTCCGGTTGCGAATGAGCCGGGCGGTGACCAGGGTCGGCGCAGCGCGTTGCGGGCGGCCAGGCGGCCCATTGCGAAGGCGGCGTGGGTGAACGGCATCCGCCCGGTTACGTCCCCGGCCGCGTAGATCCCGGCCGCGGTGGTGGCCAGATGCCGGTCGGTCAGGATGCAGCCGCGCTCGTCCTGGCGGATCCCCGCGGCCTGCAGGCCCAGCCGTCCGGTGACGGGGCCCCGCCCGGTGGCCACCAGCAGCCGGTCGGCCGTCAGTTCCTCACCGCCCGGCAGTGTCACCACCACGCCCTTCCCGCCGTCCTTCACGTGGGCGGCGGCCACCCCGGTGCGCACGCTGATCCCCTCTGCGCGGAATACCTCTGCCAGCACCCGCGATGCCTCGGGGTCGGCGGCGGGCAGGAGCCGCGGGGCGGCCTCGATGAGGGTGACCTGGCTGCCGAGCCGGGCGAACGCCTGGGCCAGTTCGCAGCCCACCGGCCCGCCGCCCAGCACGGCCAGGGCGCCGGGCAGCTCACCGAGATCGAAGATCGTCTCGTTGGTCAGGTAATCAACCCCGGCCAGGCCAGATACTGGCGGAACGGCTGGCTGTGACCCGGTGGCGACGACGAATCCCCGTGCCCGCAGGACGTGCCCGTCCACGCCGATCTCGCGGGAGGATGTGAACATGGCCCGGCCGCGGAGCACCTCGATGCCGTCGGCGGCGAGTGCTTCGGGTGTCTCGGTGGCGGCGATCGCCGCGACCGCGTGGAGTACCGCTGTCATCGCGGCGGGGAAGGTGGCACCGCGGGCGGCGGCTTCGATCAGCGTTTTCGACGGCACGCACCCGGTGAACGTGCACTCCCCGCCGATCTCACCCTCTGACACCAGCAGCACCCGGGCGCCAGCATCGGCCCCGGCGCGGGCCGCGCCGAGCCCGGCGGCGCCGCCGCCGATCACGATCAGGTCCCAGTTCCCTGGCATCGGTCAGTTTCCCGCTTTCGCTTGATCCTGCGATCCGGTCGTGAGTTCGACTTGTACCCCGTTCCAGAACGCCACATGGTTCCTGATCTTGCGGGCGAGGGGGCTTGGATGCGGGTAATACCAGGCCGCGTTCCTGTTCTCCTGCCCGCCGGCGTGCACCGTGTAGTAGCGGGCCAGGCCCTTCCACGGGCACAGCGACCACGCCCGCGTCGTGCTCAGGTACTCGTGCCGGACGGCTTCGGGCGGGAAATAGACGTTGCCTTCCAGCAGCACCGGGCTATCCGTCTCGGCCAGCACCACGCCGTTCCACGTCGCACGCGCCATGGAATCTCCTTCCAGCCTCCTGGGTGTATCCGTGTCAACGCCGCGGTGTGGCGGACCAACCGGTGAGTGTCAGCAAGGTGACACTCACCCGTTCGGCGGCCGGCGAGGGCGCGATTGTGGGCACCGTACGGGGCGAGCGTGCGGCGGTGCGGTCGCCGCCGGGCCGATCGTGGCCGGGTAACCGGGAAGACCCTGGGAAGGCTAGCCCCCGGGGGTACCTGCGAGGAGGGCACGCTGGTGAGGCTGTGGACCTGGATCCGCGAGGCAGTGCGGCCGGTGGACCCGGAGTTCACCGCCGCGCTGGCACGCCGGTGGGCGGACCTGCCCGAGACCGCGCGCACTCCCGGCCAGGTGCTCGGCCGGCACGCAGTGGGCTGTGAAGGCACCCACGGGGTTTTCCCCCAGTGCAATCTTGCCTGCACTCCGTGCTACCACTCGCGGGACGCCAACCAGGTCCGCGTCGACGGCCCGCACACCGTTGCCCAGGTACGGGCGCAGATGGCCCTGCTGCGCGAAAGGCGCGGCCCCCGGGCGCACGCCCAGCTGATCGGCGGCGAGGTGACCCTGCTGGACCCGGACGACCACGCCGAGGTGCTGAGGATCATGCGGTCGCATGGGCGGGAGCCGATGAGCATGTCGCACGGCGACGTCGATTACGGCTACCTGGAGCGGCTGGTCCTCGGGCCGGGCGGGCGGCGGCGGCTGCGCCGGGTCTCGTTCGCGGCTCACTTCGACTCGCTGATGTTCGGCCGCCGCGGCATTCCCCGCCCGGGCGACGAGGCGTCGCTCAACCCCTACCGGGAGCGGTTCGCGGCCATGTTCGCCCGGCTGCGCCGCGAGCACAAGGTGCGGTCTTTCCTCGCGCACAACATGACCGTCACGCCTGCCAACCTTGGCCAGGTCGCCGCCGTGGTGCGCGAGTGCAGGGCGATGGGGTACGGGATGTTCTCCTTCCAGCCCGCCGCGTTCGTGGGGGATGACCGGCGCTGGCACGAGGGCTACCGGGATATCACCGGAGACCAGGTGTGGGCGCAAATCGAGCGTGGTGCTGGCACCGCGCTCGACTACCACGTGTTCGAGCACGGTGACGTCCGCTGCAACCGGGCCGCGTACGGGTTCTGGTGCGCCGGCCGCTGGTATCCGTGGCTGGACGGCAGCGATCCCCGCGACCTCGCCGTGCGGGATGCGTTCTTCCGCTACCTCGGGCCGGTCAGCTTCACCGGCACCCCCGCCCCGCTCCTGGCGGTCAAGCTGGCGCTGATCACCGCCGCGCACCCGCAGATCGTCATGCTGGCCGCCCGGTGGGCGGCCCGCACCATCCGCCGGGTGGGGCTGCGGCGGCTGCTGGCGCAGCGGATCCGGCCGGTGAGTTACGTGATGCACCAGTTCATGGACGCCGCCGACGTGGCACCCGCGTGGGAGCTCATGCAGCGCGGCCAGGCCGCCACCGACCCGCGGATCCGCGCCACCCAGGAGAGGCTGGCCGCCTGCCATTACGCCATGGCCCATCCAGAGGACGGCACGCTCGTCCCCGCCTGCGTCCAGCACGGTGTCCTCGACCCCGAGGAGAACCGGCGGCTGCGCGTGCTGCTGCCGATCCCGGATTTGCCCGCCCGCCGGCCAACTGCGGGCAGTGCCAGGACGGGCGGCCCTGAGCAACAGGGAGGCATCCGGTGCGGGTAGGCATCATCACCGGGTCGGGAACCGAAACCTGGCCCGGTCTCGACGGGCCGGTGACCCGGACTCTCGATACCCGCTATGGCCCGGTCACGCTCACCGAGGGAAAGGCCGGCGGGGTCGAGGTGATACACTTGGCCCGGCATGAGGCCGGTCACCGGCGGCTGTCCAATCACGTCAACCACCGCGCCAACCTCGCCGCCCTGCTGGCGGCGGGCGCGGAGTGCCTGATCTCGCTGACCATCTGCGGCGCGGTCGACCCCAGCGCACGCCCTGGCACCGTGATCGTGTTCGACGACCTGTACTTCCCCGGCAACCGGCTGCCCGACGGCAGCCTGTGCACCTGGCACGACACCCCCGGCGCCGCCGGGCGCGGGCACTGGATCTTCAGCCAGCCGTTCAGCGACCCCATCCGCGCCGCCCTCGCCGGGGCTGCCCTGCCCGCGATCAGCGACCTCAGCCCGGCCGGCACCGTGTACAGGTTCGGCGAGTGAGCGAACACCACCCGGCAGTCCCGCGCAGCCAGGCCCGGCCAGCGGTGCTGATCATGGCGAAAGCGCCCCGGCCCGGCGCGGTCAAGACCCGGCTGCACCCGTTGCTCGGCCCGGGCGGCTGCGCGGCACTGGCCACGCAGCTGACCGGGAACGCAGCCGGTGTCGCAGCCGCCGCCATCGCGGCCACCGTGCGGCCAGGCCCGGGCGGTGCGCTCCCGGGTGCGGTGTTCGTCGCGGTCGATCCGCCGGACGCGATGGCCGAGGTGGGCTCCCTGGTCCCGACCGGGACGCGGCTGCTGGCCCAGCGGGGAGCGAACCTGGGTGAGCGGATGGCCGCTGCGGCCGGTGAGGTGTCCGCGGCCGGGTACCGGCCGGTGGTCGTCATCGGCACCGATGCCCCCACCCTGACCCCGGATGGTGTCATCGCGGCCTTCCGCGAGCTTGCCGACGGGCGGGACGCCGTATTCGGGCCAGCCCTGGACGGCGGCTACTACCTGGTGGGGGTCAACGAGCCCGCGCCGGGTCTGTTTGCCCTGGATCCGTCGTTGTGGGGCGGGGCGGAAGTGCTGGCGGCCAGCCTCGGTGCCGCCCGCCGGGCCGGCCTGCGGACAGCCCTGCTGCCCCCGCTGCCCGACCTCGACACGCCGGACGACGCGCGGGCACTGCTGGCCGACCCCGCGCTGCCCGCCGCAGTCGCAGCAGCACTGCATATGCCTGTCAGGGCGCCACGCCCGCCCACTGCGGCACCGCGCCCGCCCGCTGCGGCGCCGCGCCCGCCGGCCCGGCCCGCAGCCGTCCACCGTGAGGCGGCCGCCAAACAAGCCGGCCTGCCGGTATCGATCGTGGTGCCCGCCCTGAACGAGGCCGCCGTCATCACAGCCACCCTGCGGCGGCTGCGCCGTGACTTCCCCGGCTGCGAGCTGATAGTCGCCGACGGGGGCAGCACCGACGAGACCACCAGGCTGGCCGCCCCGCTGGCCCGCGTGGTTGCCAGCGCCCCCGGCCGGGCCACCCAGATGAACACCGGTGCCCGGCACGCCCACGGCGGGCTGCTGTGGTTCATCCACGCAGACACCCGGGTGGACCCCGCCGCCCTCGGCCAGATCCAGGCGGCCATGGCCGATCCGGCTGTCGCCGGTGGCGGCCTGCGGCTGCGCTTCAGCCAGCCCTCCCTCGCCTTGCGGTATGTGGCCTGGACATCCAATCTGCGTGCCCGCTGCCTGCACTGGGTGTTCGGGGATCAGGCGATGTTCATCCGCCGCAGCGTGTTCGAGGCGCTCGGCGGGTTTCCGGACCTGCCGGTGATGGAGGACCTGGAGATGTCCCGGCGGCTGCACCGCCGCGGCCGGCTCGCCGTGCTGCCCGCCACCGCGACCACCTCGGCGCGGCGGTTCACCGAGCACGGCACCTGGCGGCTGCTGGCGTTCATGCAGTACCTCAAGCTGCTGTATTTCCTCGGCACCGATCCGCAGCGGATCGCCGCCCGCTACCGGGCCGGGCCGCCCCGCACCTTCCGCCTACGACGGCACCACGGCGGGCCGGCCGCCTTTAAACCCCGCCGCGACAGCGGGTGATGCCGCCGCAGCGGGACCTGACGGCGCGGGCCCGCTATTACCACGGCAATCAGCACAGCAGTGAGGAGACGAACGTGACGCGCGCATCTCAGCCTGAACCCGGGGTGCCGTCCCCGGTGGGCAGCCCTCCGTCCGTCGGCGCGCGGCTGGACCGGCTGCGCTGGAGCAGGCTGCACACGACGATCTTGTTCGCGCTCGGCGCGGGCTGGCTGTTCGACTCGTTCGAGGTGCAGATGTTCTCCAGCGCCGTCGGTCCGCTTGGCGACCATTTCGGCGCCTCGCAGTTCGCGCGTGCCGCGCTGCTGGCGGTGTGGCTGACCGGGATCCTGCTCGGCGCGCCCGCCGGGGGGCGGCTGACCGACCGGTTCGGGCGCCGCCGCCTGTTCGTGATCACCTTGCTGTGGTACGCCGGGTTCACGGTGGCGACGGGGCTGGCCCCAGGTCTCTCGTTCGTCTATATCTTCCGGTTCCTGGCGGCGCTGGGCGTCGGCGCGGAGTACGCCATCGTGAACGCGGCCATCGCCGAGTTCGCACCCGCCCGGGTACGCGGCAAAGTGAACGCGCTGGTGATGAACTTCTGGCCCGCCGGCGCGATCCTCGCCTCCCTGCTGGCCTACCTGCTGCTCGACGTCCTCGCGCTGAGCAGCGCCTCCTCGTGGCGGTACATGTTCGTTCTCGGCGGGCTGATCGCCCTGATCGTGCTGTACTTCCGCCGCCGCATCCCCGAATCCCCGCGCTGGCTGGCCTCCCGGGGCCGGCACGCCGAAGCCGAGGCGATCGTCGCCGCGCTGGAGCAGCGGGCCGGCGCGCCCGCAGGCGGGGTGCGTTCTGAGGATGCCGGGCCGGGTCTGGCGGAGGCGCTGCGCGAGCTGGCCCGCCGCTACGCCGGCCGGCTGGCCCTGGGGGCGGTGCTCGATCTGGCCGAGGCGTTCGGCTACTACGGTTTGTTTGCGCTGCTGTCGGTTGTCGTCCTGGGCCGGGTGCACATCGGCGAGCGGGCGATCCCGTTCTTCTACCTCATCGGCAACGCGGGGGCACTGGCCGGCGGGGTGGCGATGAGCAGCTTCTTCGACCGGCTCGGGCACCGGGCCACTGTCGGCCTCACCTACACGGCATCGGCGGTGGGCGTCGGCCTGCTGGCAGTGGCGACCAGCGCGGGCAGCGCGGCGGCGGTCACCGCGGCGTTCGCGGTGGCCAGCGCGGCCGGGACCGCGGCGTGGACCTCGGCCTACCCGATGTTCACCGAGCTGTTCCCCACGCACCTGCGCGGCGCCGGGGTCGGGTTCTCCGTCGCCGTGGGGCGGACCGGGGCGATCGTGGGCACGCTGGCGCTGCCGGCGATCGCGACCAGCCTCGGGCCGACCTGGTCCTACCTGCTGGTCGCCGCGTTCTGGCTGACCGGGGCCGCAGCAGTCGCGATCTACGCCGCGCGCGGCGGCATGGAACCAGCAGGCCAGCCGCTGGAGGCGGTCAGTGTGCGGCAGCTGGCTGGTGCCACCGCACAGGGAGGACGCTGATGCGGATCGGGGTGTGCGGCGGACCGTATGGCAACCCCTACGCGCTGAGGGCATTCATCGCCGACGCACGCGGCCGCGGCTGCGAGCGGCTGTACTGCCTGGGTGACCTCGGCGGGTTCGGCGCCGAGACGGATGCCCTGTGGCCGATCCTTGCCGGCGAGGGAATCGAGTGCATCGCGGGAAATTACGACGTGGCGCTGGCCCGCGCCGACCCGGACTGCGGCTGCGGCTACCGCGACCGGCGCGACAACGAGTTCGCGCAGCTGATCTACGATTACACCCTGGCTCACACCAGCCGGGCGTTCGCGGCCTGGATGGGGCGGCTGCCCACCCAGCACCGGGAGCGGCTCGGCGGCTGCGACGTGCACATGGTGCACGGCTCACCGCTGGTGCTCAATGACTTCTGGTGGGAGTCCCTGCCCGAATCCGAGCACCGGCTGCGCGCCGCCGCCAGCGGTGCCGGCGTGATCTGCTGCACCCATTCCGGGCTGCCCTGGCAGCGCCGGATCGGGCAGACGCTGGTGGTCAACGTGGGCGTGCTCGGCAAGCCGGCCAACGATGGGCGGCGTGAGGTGTGGTACGCCATCCTTGACCTCGATCACGGAGATGCCCGCGCCGAGCTGGTGCCCCTGAGCTACGACTGGCAGGCCCAGGCCGCCTCGATGCGCCGCGCCGGCCTGCCGGAGGCGTTCATCGAGACGATCGAGACCGGCTGGTGGACCACCTGCGTGGAAGTGCTGCCGCCGGCCGAACGCGCCGCGGGGCGGTTCCAGCTCTACCGATCCGCCCTGCCAGAATCGTTCCGCCCCGCCGCCGGGGGCTGGGGGGCCGCCGAAGGCAGCGACGTCGCCGGCCCGGGTGACGGCGGCGCGCGGCGGCCGGTGATCCCGCTGTTCGGGTCGGCCTACTTCCCGCCCCGGCTCTGGGTGTACACGAACTTCCACTGCAACCTGGCCTGCGACTACTGCGCGGTCGCCTCCTCGCCCAAGGCGGCGGCGCGCACCATGCCCGCCAGCCAGTTCCGGGCGCTGGTTGATGAGGCGGTCAGCGAGGGGTTCACCGAGCTGTATGTCACCGGCGGGGAGCCCTTCCTGCACCCGGACATCATCGGCCTGCTTGGCTACGCCAGCCAGCGGCTGCCCACCGTGGTGCTGACCAACGGGATGCTGTTGCGCGGCCAGCGCCTGGCCGGACTCACCGAGCTTGCCCCGCAGGCCCGCGCGGGCAGCCTGACCATCCAGACCTCGCTGGACGGCGCCCGGCCCGCCACCCACGACGCGCACCGGGGCCGCGGCTCCTGGGCCCGCACCATGGATGGCATCCGGCAGGCGGCACGCCTGGGCCTGCCGATCCGGGTCGCGATGACCGAGACCCCGCAGAACACCGCGGAGATCGGCGAGGTGGCCCAGCTGCTCGCCGGACTGGGCATCAAAGGCGAGGCGTTCGCGGTCCGGCCACTGCTGCGCCGCGGCCTGTCCGCCACTGGCCTGGACATCGCCGGGGACACCACCATCCCGGAGCTGACCGTCAGCACCGATGGGCTGCACTGGCACCCGGCCGGCGCCGACGCCGCCACCAGCCCCGACATGCTGATCGCAGAACCAGGCACACCGCTCGCCGCAGGGAAGCAGCTGGTTGCAGAACGGTTCTTCGCCGCCAGGCTGGCCGACGGCAGCCTGCCCCGCCCCTACCGGTGCGCCGTCTGAGCCACCAGCCCGCCCAAGGAAGGCACCCATGCCGCACGCCGAAGACGTGACCATCGAGCTGTCCGGTATCCAGCTCACCGACGCCGACAACGGCCAGCCGGTGGCGCTCAGCCAGATCGGCGGGGTGCAGATCCTGGTGCTGCTGCGGCACCGGCATTGACTGCCCTGCCAGCAGCACCTGGTCCAGGTGCACCAAGCCGCCGCCAGCTCAGCGGACCCGCGGATCGGCCTGATAGCCGTGGGTTTCAGCCCGCCCCGCCCCCTCGCGGCTATTGTGCGCCATCTCGGCTGGCCTGGTCTTGTTTTCACCGACCCCGACCGGGTGCTTTACCAGCGCCTCGGCATCGGCCGGGCGCCGCTGTGGCAGGTCTACTCGCCCGGCACGCTGAGCTTCTACGCCACCGCGCTGCGACGCGGGCAACGGCTCGCGCGGCCGGTCGAAGACACCCGCCAGCTCGGCGCCGACGCGATCATCGCGGATGGCGCGGTACGGCGGCTATGGCGGCCACGCACCCCCAACGACCGGCCCCCAGCGGCCGAGGTGATCGCAGCCGCCCAGGCCTGGCCCGGCTGACCCGGTGCCGGAGATTGTCAGCCCGATGACACTGCCGCATTGTGCCTGGCCAGCGCTGGGTTGTACGCCACGCGGGAAAACACCGGCTGGCGCCCCAGGACTACTGCGGCGGGTGAACCCAGGTGAGAAAGGGAGGAAGCCATGCCCCGGGTTCCGGTGCATACCATCGCCAGCGCACCCGAGCAGACGCAGGAGGCCCTGCGAGGGCTGGAGCGCCGGATGGGCCGGCTGCTGAACATTTACGGCGAGATGGCCCACGCGCCCGTCGTGCTGGCCGTATACCAGGGCATTCAGCAGGCACTCATCAAGAATGGCAGCTTCAGCGCCAAGACCCGGGAGGCAATCGCGCTGGCCGTGGGCGCGGCCGACAAGTGCGCCTACTGCCAGTCCGCGCACACCGTTGGCGGGCAGGCGGCTGGTCGCTTGCGGAAACGGTGGCGATCCGCGACGGCACAGCCGAGCTTGACCCGAAACTCGGCTCCCTGCTCGTGCTGGCCCGCGAGATCGCCGGGAGCACCGGCTACGTCACGGACACGGCCTGGGATGCGGCGCTGCAGGCAGGCTGGGGCGACACCGAGCTGACGGAACTGTTCGCCCACGTGGCAGCGAACCTCTTCACCAACTACTTCAACCACTACATCCAGACCGAGCCGGACCTGCCCGCCGCGCCCGGGCTGGAAGGCTGGTCACCCACCGGCTGACCATGCGCCAGCCGGACGTAGTTTGTCATCTTCCTGACATCCCGCTCCCGGTCCTGGCCGGCCGCTGGCAGATTTCTGCCACCACTGGCGCGGGAGGGCCGGATGAACGCGAGAGTCCTGCGGACAGGGATCGCTGGCGGCGCCGTGGGGGGTGCGGTGATGGCCGCATTCTCGATGGTCATGCTGTGGCTGGCCGGGAGCGGCTTCTGGACGCCGCTGAACCTGATCGCGCACATGTTCTGGCGGTCCGCCCCGCTGGATGGCAGGTTCAGCGTGGCGGCGCTTGTCATCGGCGCAGCGGTGCACATGACGATGGCGATGCTGTTCGGCACACTGATCGCGGCGGCAGCTTTCCGCGTGCCAGTGGCCCGGTCGCTGGTGATCGCAGGCGGGACCCTGTTCACCGCGGTGCTGTGGGCAGTGATGCAGTACGGGATCTGGCGCGCTGCCGACGCGGCCGCCGCACGGGACTTCACGCCCTGGGTGTTCGCGGTCGCGCACCTGCTGTTCGGCATGTTGGCCGCGTCCTGGGCCGCGATCGCAGTAGCAGACGAAGACCGCCCGCGCCGCCCCGCTCTTTCCCGCAGCCCGCGAGGCAGCCCAACTGGCTGACCTGGACCTGGAGACCACTGCCTGCCGAATCCGTAACCCCTGCGTGCTCGATACCGGCCGGGCAGGGCACTGGAAGGAGAGCCGATGCGCACAGTGAGCCGCAGTGCGGTCCCCGCGCTGACCGCCGGGCAAATGCGCGCTGTCGACCGGGCAGTGGTCGAAGATCTGCACATCGAACTCGTCCAGATGATGGAGAACGCCGGGCGCAACCTGGCCGCTGCCCGTCATCTCGCCAACCGCGGCGCTCAGGTCCAGGTTGTGCTCTCCGAACCGGACCGTCTCGCCCCGGTGCCCGCGCGCCAGGCTGACATCCTCGCCCGGATGGGCGTCATCGTTGCCTGCCAGCCTGCGGCCGCCGATCTGGTCATCGACGCGCTGATCGGCTACAGCCTGCGAGGCGATCCCGCTGGCACCGCCGCTGAACTCATTACCTGGGCCAGCACCCAAGCTGCCCCCGTGCTGGCCCTGGACACCCCCAGCGGCCTCGATGTGACGACTGGGGTGGCCGGTGCGCCCGCTATCCGCGCTGCTGCCACGCTGACCTTGGCGCTGCCCAAGGCCGGCCTGCTCGATGCGCCGGGCGTCGGGGAACTCTACCTGGCTGACATTTCGGTGCCGCCGCTGGTCTATCAGCGGATGGGTATCCGCGTCCCAGCGTTGTTCGGCCAGTCCAGCCTGCTCCGGATCGTTCCATAGCCGCTTCACAGTTCCAGCAGCGCCTGCTCGACAGCCTCGGTGAGAGCCGGGTGGATGTACAGCACGCCGGTAGCGACCTGGTCGGCGGTGTTGCCCAGGCACATGGCCTGGATTAGGGGCTGGATCAGCGTCGAGGCCTGCGGGCCGATGATGTGGGCGCCGAGCAGCAGCCGTGTGGCGGGATCAGCGAGGACCTTCACGAAGCTGGTGGTGTCCTCCAGCGCCCACCCGTAGGCCGCATCACTGTAGGCACGGGTAGCGGTGACGTAACCCCTGCCCAGGGCCTGCAGTTCCTGTTCCGTGGCGCCCACCGAGGCGATCTGCGGGTCGGCGAACACCGCAGACGGGACCACCGTGAACCGGGCGTGGCGCGGCTCGGCGGGGTGGAGCAGGTTGTGGCGGACCAGCCGGGTCTCGGCGTTGGCCATGTGCTTGAGCTGGAAATGGTTGGCCAGGTCACCGAGCGCCCAGATTCCCGGCACGCTGGTCGCGTAGGTGTCGTCGGTGCGCACATGCCCGTGGGTATCGACCCCGATCCCGGCGGCAGCAACATCGAGCCGGTCGCTGTTGGGCATCCGCCCGGTCGCCACCAGTAGCACCTCGGCCTCGGCCGCCTGGGATCCCGCAGCTGACGTGAGGCTGAGGCGGACCCCTTTGCGGGTCGCCACGATTTTCTCGACTTCCGCGCCCAGCCGTACGTCGAAACGCTTCTGGTACAACTCGGTGAAACGTGCCCGGATATCACGGTCATGGTGGGACAGCAGGTGCTCGCCGCGGGTCACGATGGTCACCTGGGTGCCGAGCGCACCGAAGATGTGGCTCATCTCCGCCGCGATGTACCCGCCGCCCAGCACGACCATCGATCTCGGCAGCCGGTCCAGCCGCATTACCGTGTCCGACGTCAGATACGAAATGTCGGCCAGGCCATCGATGGCCGGGATGTGCGGGCGCGACCCTGCGGCCAGCACGAACCGCTCGCCGCGGATCTCCTCGCCGCCCACCTGGAGCACCCTGGGCGCCACGAAGCGCCCCTGGCCGAGGTACACGTCGATGCCGCCCGCGCGCCGGTAGGCCACCGCCTGCTCATGCAGCGGGTCGATGCGGCCGAAAACCCGGTCCCGGATCGCTGGCCAGTCAGCACCCGCCCACTTGGCGCCGATACCAAACCGGCCCGCGTGCCGGACCTCCTGGGCAACATCCGCCGTATGGACCAGCATCTTCGACGGGATGCACCCCCGGTTCAGGCACGTGCCACCAAATCGGCCGTCTTCGACGACCGCGATCCGCCAGCCAGCGAACTCCTTGGTGGGCAGCATGTTCCCGCTGCCCGCACCCACGATCACCAGGTCATAGCTGTGAACTGCCACGCCAGTCTCCCTCCCCCGTCATGATCTCGTACGCTGCCGGTCGGCACACTGTTCCTGTCAGCCAGCTGACACAGGCTGGCCGCGGCGGGGTTTTGTCAGATCGCTGACACTCTGCGGCACCGCCTGCCCGGCCCGCGCGTCTCTCTGGTCGGAGACGGGGAAACTGAGCTGGCAGAGGAGGGATGGGATGCCGTCGCTGAGCGGGACGGACTCGCCTGGCAAGCGCCTGCGCGGCGGCCTTGGCGGGCGCAGGCTGAGCACGCGTGCCCGGGTCGTCGCCGGGGCGGTGGCCGCCTGCGCCGTGCTTGCTGTGCTGGCCGTGGCTGCGGTGTCGGGCCCGGGTCATCGGGCGCGGGTGCCGGCGGCGTCCAGGACCCCAGGCGCAGCCCCGGACGCTGCGTTGCCGTCGTGGTAGCCATGGCCACCACCCTCCTGATTCCGTAATCGGTTGCCGCCGGGCCCGGCACTGGGCCTGCCCGGCAGATGACACCCCCATTGCACGGCCTGCGCTGCACGCACCAGAGACGCGCTGTCAGGGCGATGACACTGTTTGCCGCCATGCCTCACGGCGTGCCCGGCCGCAGAAGGCCCGGCAGCCGGTGTCAGCAGATGCCGGCGGTGAGGTGAGGCTGTCAGCGGCCGGCCATCCGCTGGCACGGTCCGGCCCTGGAGCGTTATCCGCTGGGCGGCAAACCCCACACGCCCGGACGAGGAGGGAGCCCGCCAGGCCGCCTCAAGCCACGCTGACCAGCGCCAGGGCACGCTGCCTGCCCTGGTTACGGCCGGACGAAGCGGCCCGGGCGCTGAGTTGGGTGCCGCGCAGTCCGGCTATGGCGAGGTCAAGCCATCCTTGGCCCACTGCAGGCACAGCCAGGCCCGGTGGGCAGCGGCCTCATCAGTCATCGGTGCCGTCCGGCGGGAAGAGCAGATGCCCGCCGAAGCCAGGCGCTCGCTGCACCGAAGCAGCGTGCCTGCCTGGCCCGGCCGTGGCCGCCGGGTGCCGGCTCGCGGTTGCTGCCGGCGCCCGCGGTCATTGCCGGGTGCCTCGCCTGTTGCGCGGCCTGCCGGCGCTGTCCGCGGTGGCGAGATTGAACGCCGAGTTGACCAGGCCGACGTGGGAGAAGGCCTGAGGGAAGTTCCCGATCAGGCGCCGGCGTGAGGGGTCGTATTCTTCCGACAGCAGCCCGACGTCATTGCGCAGGTCAACGAGCTGTTCGAACAGCCGCTTGGCCTCTTCGTGACGGCCGGCCAGGGCGAGGTTGTCCACCAGCCAGAAGCTGCAGGCCAAGAAGGCGCCCTCGCCACCGGCCAAGCCGTCGGCTGCGCCCTGGTCGCCGGTGCGGTAACGGCGCACGAAGCCGTGCTCGCACAGGTCGTCCTGCACGGCTTCGAGGGTGCGCAGCACCCGCGGGTCGCCCGGTGGCAGGAACCCGACCAGCGGCAGCAGGAGCAGGCTGGCGTCGAGGTCGGTCGAACCGTAAGCGCGGGTGAAGCAGCCGCGCGCCGGGTCGACGGCGCGCTGGCAGATCTCGGCGTGCATCTGGGCGCGCACCTTCCGCCAGCGCCGCACCGGGCCGGGCAAGCCGAACCGCTCCGCCGCCTGGACGGCCCGGTCGATGGCGACCCAGGCCATGACCTTGGAGTGGGTGAAGTGACGCCGGCCGGAGCGCACCTCCCAGATCCCCTCGTCGGGTTCGGTCCAGTGGCCTTCCACGTGCCCGGCCAGGACCTGCTGCAGCGCCCACGCCGCCGGGTCCGGGATCATGCCGGCGCAGCGAGCCTCGTGCAGAGCGTCCATCACCTCCCCGTACACATCGAGCTGGACCTGCGCGGACGCGGCGTTGCCGATCCGCACCGGCCGGGAGTCCTCATAGCCGGGCAGCCATTCCAGCTCGAGCTCGGGGAGACGGCGTTCCCCGGCGGGGCCGTACATGATCTGCAGCTGAGCGGGATCGCCCGCCACGACGCGCAGCAGCCAGTCGCGCCATGCCCGGGCCTCCTCGCCATAGCCGGCGCGCAGCAGCGCGTCCAAGGTGAAGGCCGCGTCGCGGAGCCAGCAGTACCGGTAGTCCCAGTTACGGGCCCCGCCGAGCTGCTCGGGCAGGGAGGTAGTCGCCGCGGCGACGATCCCGCCGGTCGGCTCGTAGCTGAGCGCCTTCAGCGTGATCAGCGACCGCACCACCGCCTCCCGCCACGGCCCCTGGTAGGCGCAACCCCCGCTCCACTCCCGCCACCAGGCCTCGGTCGCCGCGATGGCCTGCACCGCGTCGCCGCCGCAGCTGCCCTCGGCGAACTGCGGGTGCCATGACAGCACGAACGGCACCCGCTCACCTGGGCCCACGGTGAACTCGGCGACCGTGCGGAAGTTCTCCCCCCGGGTCTGGGCCGGGGTGGCCAGGCAGATCGAATCGGGCCCGGCGATGCCGTGCAGGTGGTCACCGGCCCGTTGCATCCACGGCACCACCCAGCCGTAGTCGAAGCGGATCACCAGGTCCATGCGCATCGCTACCCGGCCGGAGACCCCCTCGACCACCCGGGCCACGCTGGCATGATCAGAGCGGCGCGGCATGCAGTCCACCACCCGGACCACCCCGTCGCCGGTGTGAAACTCGGTCTCCAGCACCAGCGTCTGACCCCGGTAACGGCGGATAACCCGGCCAGCGCCGGCAGCCGGGGCGATCCGCCAGAACCCGTGCTCCTCGTTCCCGAGCAGCGCGGCGAAGCAGGCGCCAGAATCGAACCGTGGCAGGCACAGCCAGTCGATCGACCCGTTCCGCCCCACCAGCGCCGCCGTATGGCCATCGCCGATCAGCGCATAATCCTCGACCCGCGACGCCGCCCGCCCGGCACCGTCCGGGACCCCCTGTCCAGACTTCATGTCACCACCATCCTTGACGGACCTCCGCCCACCAAACCGCCGGCACCGGGCATGCCGCTGGGACATTGTCAGCCGCCTGACAAGTCCGAAGATGGCAGTGGCGAACCAGGTGCTTGCGTACGTGCGGACGCTGGTGTGGCCCTGCGTCGTGGTCACCGCGCTGATTGTGTTCCGGCGGCAGATTGGCGTGCTGATTCCGCGGATCCGGGAGATCTCAGCCGGTGGTGCCTCGGTCCGGTTCGCAGAGCAGGCCACCAGGCTCGCCGACGACGCCGGGTGTCTGGTGCAAGGCGTGGTGGGCGGGCAGACCGCGGCCGGTCACCTGCCGGAACTGCTTCCCTCCGAGTCGGCCGCCGACCCGGCCGTGGTCTTCCTCGAGGCCTACCGGGAACTGCAGGCGGCCGCCGAGGAGGCAGGTCCCGTTGCCGAGGTAATAGTTGCGACGCCGGTGCCGCTGATCCGCGGGCTGGCCAGCCGCGGCCAGGTGCCCGGGGAGGCCGTGCGGATCGTCGAAGACCTGCGCCGGGTCAGAAACGAAGTCGCCCATGGCGCGCGGCGGCTGGAGCCGGTCGATGCGGGCAACCTCGCCATCGCGGCCCGGTCGCTGGCAGCGATCTGCCGATGGGCTCAGCACAGCCAGCAGTCGCCCGGGAGCGTTCCGGCGCCCGCCACGCCCTGACCTCGTTTATCCCTTCTGGCTGGCATGACGCCACAGCGGCGGCGAACGGGCCCGGTGACTTACACGCATGGCCTAGTACTACAGGGCTAGATCTGCATGACCTGGAGGCGCAGACGGCGGCGGAAGTGATGCCGGCGCGCGTCGGCTTGGTGCGCGCGGCGCCATGCGGACCAGTAAAGCCCGTGGTCAACGGCGCGGCGGTCGTGGCGGGGAAGGTTGAACAGGCGCCGGACCTCGCCGATGGTGAGCCCGATCAGGCGGCCAGGCCGGCGCTCGGGAGCCGGGGTGGTGTTTTGTGGTTCGGTTTCCTTTTCTGGGTTGTTTGTCCTGTCAGGTTGTTCTGGTTGTCCACAGGTGGCGGGTCCCCTTTTTGGATTTGTGTCTCATGACCGCGAGAAAGGCCAGGGCGAGCATTGCCATGGTGATGTGCCGGTACCAGGCGCCGTAGAGGCGGACCTGGTAGTTGTCCAGCCCGGCCTCGCCTTTCGCCGCCTCGAATGATTCCTCGATAGGCCAGCGCATTCCGGCTGCGCGGACGAGCTCTCCGAAACCTTCTCGCCGTGGGTTGTGGCAGTGGTAGTAGGCGAGTTCGCCGTCATCGATGGAGCGCCGGATCATGTACTGGTGGCCGGGCTGGCCGGTATTGAGCAGTGCCCAGTCGTAGACGCGGAATCCTTTGCTGCCGATGCCGCAGGCCCGGCGCTGCCAGTCATGGTGCCTCACCTGCTGGGCGGCTTTCTCGATGGTTTGCTTACGGCGGTCCTGGCCGGTGAGCTCGGTGTTCTTCGGGATGGCCATCACATAGGGAATCTCGCGTTCCTCCAGGAATGCGCGCAGGCCCGGGTTCTGCCCGAATTCCTCGTCGGCCACGAACCAGGAGAACGGCACTCCGGCGTCCAGTACCCGCTCGATCATGGCCTCTACCTGCTGCGGGCGTGTAGCGAACTCCAGGTCCCCCGGGATACCCGCTTCGGCGCACCGGTCCCTGTCGCCGAACCATGAATGCTCCGGCACATACAATTCACGGTCGATCAGGACACGGTCGCCAGCCGGATTGGCGTAGGCGAGGAACGTGCCGATCTGGCAGTTGTCTATGCGTCCCAGCGTCCCCGAGTACTGTCTTTGCACGCCTGCCGATTTCCGGCCTTTCTTCGCGAATCCCGTCGGGTCGGCTATCAGTACTCCCAGCGGATCGGCGAAATGCTCCATCGCGTAGTCACGCACGAGATCACGCAGCCGATCGGAGTCCCACGGCGTAAGGTTCAGGAATCGCTGGAGTGCCTTCGGCTCATGCAGGCCGGAATACTCAGCGATCGTCCACCCGTTCTTGCGCTCCAAAGGTGCAAGCAGACCTCGCAGGTACCGCACGGCATGGGCGCGGGAATCCGTGCGATAGAACAGCGGTCCAGTTCGCGCGCAGATTTCTTTAAACTCTGCATCCCACGCGGCAAGATCTTCCCTTGTTACCGCATCGTCCGGCAGATCAGCCTGTTCTGACGGGAGTATGGTCACGCATCCAACAATGGCACAAGCAGCGGCC
>Ga0307372_10002286_pt1 | contig 32023 bp, 31 predicted proteins | sample OX1MG_FD_202533 | JGI IMG/M metagenome (GOLD analysis project Ga0307372, IMG submission 202533) | Soil microbial communities from Risofladan, Vaasa, Finland - OX-1 | ecosystem: Environmental > Terrestrial > Soil > Coastal area > Acid sulfate soil | place: Finland: Risofladan, Vaasa | collected... | reverse complement strand
GCCTGATGCAGTCGTACATGGAGCAGAGCCAGAAGATGTTCGCGCAGATCCAGGAGCAGATGCAGAGCCAGGCGCGCAACGTGTTCGCCGGCTTCTCCTTCCCCGGCTTCCCCGGCGCGCCGCAGCCGCAGGCCAGGAGCGAGCCGGAGAAGAAGGAACCTGAAAAGCGCTAGCTGGCAGGCGTCCCGCGCGGTGCAGGCGCAGCGCGGGGCGCGATAGACTCGGACAGGGCAGCGCATGTCGCGGCGCGTCGCAAAAGCGGTTCCCCGCATCGGATTCGTCTCGCTCGGCTGCCCGAAGGCGCTGGTCGACTCGGAGCGCATCCTGACCCGGCTGCACGCCGAGGGCTACGCGACCTCGGCCAGCTATGCCGACGCGGACCTGGTGATCGTGAATACCTGCGGCTTCATCGACGCGGCGGTCGAGGAGTCGCTCGGGGCGATCGGCGAGGCGCTCGCCGAAAACGGCAAGGTGGTGGTCACCGGCTGCCTGGGTGCCCGCGACGCTGCGGTGCGGGCCGCACATCCGGCCGTGCTCGCGGTCACCGGGCCGCACGACAGCGACGCTGTGATGCGCGCGGTGCATGCGCATCTGCCCCGGCCGCACGACCCCTACACCGACCTGGTCCCGCCCCAGGGCATCAAGCTCACGCCCAGGCACTACGCCTACCTGAAGATCGCCGAAGGCTGCAACCATCGCTGCACGTTCTGCATCATCCCGTCGATGCGCGGCGACCTGGTGTCGCGCCCGATCGGCGAGGTGATGCAGGAAGCCGAGAACCTGGTGCAGGCCGGCGTCAAGGAGCTGCTGGTGATCTCCCAGGACACCAGCGCCTACGGCGTCGACGTGAAGTTTCGCGCCGGTCTGTGGCGCAGCCGGCCGCTGAAGACCCGGATGACGGAGCTGGCGCGCGCCCTCGGAGAGCTCGGCGCATGGGTGCGGCTGCATTACGTGTATCCGTACCCGCACGTGGATGAGGTCATCCCGCTGATGGCCGAAGGCGCGCTCCTGCCCTACCTGGACGTGCCGTTCCAGCACGCGAGCGCGCGCATCCTGAAGCTGATGAGGCGCCCCGCGAACGCCGAGGACACGCTCGAGCGCATCCGCGGCTGGCGCAGGCTTTGTCCCGGGATCACGATCCGCAGCACCTTTATCGTCGGCTTTCCAGGCGAGACCGAGGGCGAGTTCGAGGAGCTGCTCGAGTTCCTGCGCGCCGCACAGCTCGACCGGGTGGGATGCTTCGCCTACTCGCCGGTCGAGGGCGCCGCCGCGAACGCACTGCCCGACCCGGTGCCCGAGGAACTCAGGGAGGAGCGGCGCGCGCGCTTGATGCAGCTACAGGCGCAGATCAGCGCGGCGCGCCTGCGCGCGCAGCTCGGCCGGCGGCTGAAGGTGCTGGTGGACGAGGTGGCGCGCGGCGAGGCGCTCGCGCGCTCGAGCGCGGACGCGCCCGAGATCGACGGCGTGGTTCGCATTCGCGACGGCGGCGCATTGACGCCCGGCGAATTCGCCGAGGTGATCGTCGAGGATTCGACCGAGCACGACCTGGTTGCGTGCCTCGTCGCGCAACCGGCGCAGCGGGCGGCGGGCACCACGCGCACGGCCGGCCGCAGGGCGCCGCCGGCTGGGATCTGACGCAGAGGGCGTTCCAGGAGCTCGCGCCCGTCGACAAGGCTGCGTGCGGCCCACGTGGGCGCAGGCGAGCCGTGTACACTAATGGCCGCCACGGGCCCCCGGCCGGGAGGCGATCCCGCGGCCGGGCCAGCGGCCCGATTCCACATCCGTGAACGAACAGCCTTTCGTCTATCTGCTGCCGCAAGCGGTGCGGCCCGACAGCAGCGGCGCGGCGCAGCTCAGCTGGCCGGCCGGCAAGCACCCGTTCGGAGCCTCCGCGGCGCTCGACATGAATCCGGCGGCGAACGCCATCCAGCTCAGCCGCGGCGTGCTCTCGCCGGAGGAATGCCGGCAGGTGGTCGAGCTGGGCGAGGCGCTGCCGATTCGGCAAGGCGGCGTCGAAGAGGGGCATGCCCTGTACCGCGTCAGCAATATCGCCTGGATCGAGCCTGCGCCCGACACGCACTGGCTGTTTCACAAGCTCGGCATGGCGTTTCTCGCCGCCAATCGCGGCTACGGCTTCGAGCTCGTCGGCCTGATCGACGCCCTGCAGTACACGGTGTACGGGCCGGGGCAGTACTTCGAGTGGCACATGGATCTTGGGCCGGACGTGACCAGCGCGCGCAAGCTGTCCATGACGATCCAGCTCTCGCCGTCCGCCGAGTACGACGGTGGCGGCCTCGAGTTCATCAACGCCCCGAGCCGCGAGGAGGCGCGCGAGCAGGGCGCCGCCACGGTCTTTCCGTCCTACCTGGCGCATCGCGTCATCCCGGTGACGCGCGGCGTGCGGCGCTCGCTGGTGGCGTGGGCGAGCGGCAACACGTTCCGCTGATGCTCTGGCGGCAGCTGCGCCGGCTGCTGCGTCGCGGCCCGGCAGCGGCGCTTGCCGAACGCTCGCGCGGCGATGCGCTCTTCGACGCCGGCGACTACCAGGGCGCGGTGGTCGTGTACGAGCGCGTGGCGCGCTCGCAGCCCACGCCCGGCACCTGGGTGAACGTCGGTTACGCGCGGCTGTTTCTCGGCCGCGCTGCGGCGGCGCGCGCCGCTTTCGAGGAAGCTCTGGCGCTCCAGCCGGAATTTGCACCCGCGCTGACCGGACTGGGTGACCTGTGCGCGAACGGCGGCGACCACCCGGCGGCCGCGGGCTTTTACCGGCGCGCGCTCGACGCCGAACCGGACCTCGCTGTCTCTCACAACAACCTGTCGCTGTCCCTGACCGCGCTCGGCGAGCTCGAACCGGCCTGGCGCGAGGCGGAATGGCGCTACGAGCTGCCGCAGGTGCGCAACTACTATCCGCGCGGCAAGCTGACGCCGCGCTGGGACGGCACGCCGCTCGGCGGGCGCCGCCTGCTGGTGCACTGGGAGCAGGGTTACGGCGACGTCATCCAGCACTTGCGCTTTCTGGGCCCGCTCGCGGCGCGCGCGCCCGGGTTCGTGTTCGAGTGTCCGCCGCCGCTGCTGCGGCTGGCGAGCGCCTCGTTCGGCGCGGCGCAGGTGGTGGAGTCGCGCGAGGGGCTGCCGCCCTTCGACGTCTGTGCGCCGCTGCTTTCACTGCCGCTATTGTTGGGCTCGAAACGCGACGCGCTGCCCGCGCCGCCGTACCTGAGCGCCGACTCCGTAGCGGCGGCGCGCTTCAGGGGGCAATGGTCGGCCGGCGGCAGGAAGCTGCTGGGCGTGGCGTGGCGCTCGAGCAGCTTCGATCCGGCGCGCGATGCCGATCTGGGCGAGCTGCTCGCGCTCGCCACCCCGCGCACCCAGCTCATCAGCCTGCAGAAGGACCCCACGGCACAGGAGCGCGAGCTGCTGCGGGCGCGCGGCGCGCTCGATGCCGGCTCGGGTTTTACCGATTTCTTCGACACCGCGGCGGCAATCGCGGCGCTCGACGCGGTGCTGAGCGTCGACACATCGGTGGCGCACCTCGCCGGCGCGCTCGACCTCCCGACCTGGCTGCTGCTCACCGAGCCGGCGGCGGTGCGCTGGATGAGCGTACGCGCCGACAGCCCGTGGTACCCGTCGATGCGGCTGGTGCGGCGTGCGCCGGGCCGCGCCTGGCCCGACGTCATCAGCGCTGCCGGGGCGGCGATCGACGCGCAGCTGGGCTGAGCGCGCCCAGGCTAAACTGCCGCGATGGGAATCTCGCTGCCGGTGACGCTGGCGGTGCTCGCCGCGGCGCTGCTGCACGCCTGCTGGAACGCGCTGCTCAAGTCGAGCCCGGACAAGGGGCTCGAGAACGTCGCGCTCGCCGTCGGCCGTGGCGCGCTGGCGCTGGCGCTGGTGCCATGGTTGCCGGCACCCGCGCCGGCTTCATGGCCGTGGATGGCGGCGTCGGTCGCGGTGCACGTGGTCTATTTCTGGGCGCTTGCCGGCGCCTACCGCTGGGGCGACCTGTCGTTCACCTACCCGGTGATGCGCGGCGGGGCGCCGGTGCTGGTGGCGCTCGCAGGAACGGCTGCGTTCGGCGAGGCGCTTTCGGCGTCGCAGGGCGCGGCGGTGGCGCTGATCTGCGCCGGGATCCTGGGCTTCGCGACCGGGCGGCGCGGCCGCCCGGCGGGAGGCCGCAGGGCGCTGCTGTTCGCGGTGGGCAACGCGGTGGTGATCGCGACCTACACCGTGATCGACGCGCACGGCGTGCGCGCCTCGGGTGCCGCGCTCAGCTATGCGCTCTGGTTCTTCGCCGCCAACAGCCTGGCGCAGATCGCGTTCGGCGTGGGCAGTCGCGGGCGGGAAGTGCCAGGCTACCTCGCACGCCACTGGGCGCGCGGTGCAGCCGGGGGCGCGATGACGCTTGCCTCCTACGCGACCGCGCTGTGGGCAATGACGCTCGCCCCGGTGGCGCTGGTGGCGGCGCTGCGCGAGACCTCCGTAATCTTCGGCGCGGCGATCGGCGTGCTGTTCCTCGGCGAGCACTTGTCGCCCCGGCGCATGCTGGCGACCGGGGCCGTGCTTGCCGGCCTGGTCGTCCTGCGCCTCTAGGCCTCGCGCCTACTCTGTAGCCTGAGCGGCGCGCCGCCGCGTCTAGTCCGGAACCAGCGCGTTGTTGACGATCCGGACGTGATCGCCGGGGCGCAGGGCCGGCTCGGTGGCGAGCGAAATCACCCGGCTCGAGCCGTTCTGCAGGTGCACGCTCACGTCCCAGTGCTTGGTCGTGCGCACGCTCTTCTCGATCTGGTTGCCGGCGAGGGCGCCGCCGGCGGCTCCGACCAGGGTCATGACCGTCCGGCCGTTGCCGTTGCCCATCTGGTTGCCGAGTACCGCGCCGGCGACGCCGCCCGCAACCGCGCCAAGCCCGGTTCCCTGGCCCTTCGCTTCGACCATATGCACCGACTCGATCACGCCGCAGTCGAGGCATTTCTGGCGGCTCAGCACGACCTGCGTCGCGGGACGCGCGGACGCCTCCGCCATGCGCGTCGGCGCCTCGCGCGCGACGCGATGCGCGGCGATGCGCCGCGTGGCCTCCGTCCCGTGCGCGGGCGCTCGAGCAGCGACCGGAGCGGGCGCGGGTTCGGCGGGCGCAGGCGAGCCGTGCGAGCTCGGCAAGACTCCGGTGAAGGCGGCGATGGCGACCCCCGCCAGGGCAATGACCGCCGCAGCCGCCGTGGCGACCAGAGGGTGCAGTGTGCTCTTCGATTCGGTTTGCATCGCGTTTCCCTCCGCTATCCCGCTTGACGAGCGGGTACGGTGCGCAGCGTACGCGCGCCGCCGCACGCCGGCCATGGAGATTTGTTACCGGTTGTTTCCACGGCCGCCGCGGCGGTGAAATCGTTCACGCTGCGCAACGCCAGCGCGACTGCGCGCAGCGCGCAGTGTGCGATCCGTCACGCCTCGGGGCGCATGTGCGGAAACAGGATCACGTCGCGGATCGAGGGGCTGTCGGTAAGCAACATCACCAGACGGTCAATGCCGACCCCTGCTCCCGAGGTTGGCGGCATGCCGTACTCGAGCGCGCGGATGAACTCGGCGTCGAAGTACATCGCCTCCTCGTCGCCGGCGTCCTTCTTGCGTGCCTGCTCGAGGAAGCGCGCGGCCTGCTCCTCCGGGTCGTTGAGCTCGGAGAAGCCGTTGGCGATCTCCTTGGCGTCGATGAACAGCTCGAAGCGCTCGGTGATTTCGGGATCGGTGTCGCTGCGGCGCGCGAGCGGTGAGACTTCGGCCGGAAACTCGGTCACGAATGTCGGCTCGATCAGATGCTTCTCGGCGATCGTCTCGAACAGCATCAGCTGCAGCGCGCCCCAGCCCTGGTCGGCGGTGAACGCGACGCCGAGCTCCGTCAGCCGCGCGGCGAGAAATTCGCGGTCGCGCAGCTGCGCCGCGGTCCAGTGCTCCGGCGCGTGTTTCTGGATCGCCTGCGCCATCGGCAGGCGCGCGAACGCCTTGGAGAAGTCGAACTGCTTGCCCTGGTAGGTGACCTGCGTCGTGCCGAGCGCGTACTGCGCGGTGAATCCGACCAAACGCTCGACCAGCGTCATCATGTAGCCGTAATGCGTGTACGCGCAATACGCCTCCAGCATGGTGAACTCTGGATTGTGGCGGGTCGAGATGCCCTCGTTGCGGAAGTTGCGGTTGATCTCGTAAACCTTCTCCATGCCGCTTACCACCAGGCGCTTGAGGTACAGCTCGGGCGCGATGCGCAGGTACAGATCCATGTCGAGGGCATTGTGATGCGTGCTGAACGGTCGCGCTACCGCGCCGCCGGGAATCGGCTGCAGCATCGGGGTCTCGACTTCCATGTAGCTCAGCTGTGCCATCATGTCGCGGGCCGCCCACACCACGCGCGAGCGCACCGCGAATACCCAACGCGCGTGCTCGCTCATGATCAGGTCGACGTAGCGCCGCCGGTAGCGCTGCTCCGTGTCGGTGAGGCCGTGCCATTTCTCCGGCAGCGGGCGCAGCGACTTCACCAGCAGCCGGATATCGTGCGCGCGCACCGTCAGCTCGCCGGTGCGCGTGCGGAACAGCACCCCGGTCACGCCGATCAAGTCGCCGATGTCCCAGTGCTTGTAGGCGGCGTGGTTCGCCTTGCCGCTGACGTCGTCGGAGACATAGATCTGGATGCGGCCGGCGACGTCCTGCAGCGCGCCGAAGCTTGCCTTGCCCATGACGCGCTTGAGCATCAAGCGCCCGGCAAGCGACACCGTGACGGGCTCCTTCTCGAGCTGCTCGGCGCTGGTTTCGCCGTGCTGCTCGTCGAGCCGCATCACGTTGTCGAGGCGCGTGAAGTCGTTGGGATAGGCGATGCCCTGCTCGCGCAGCTTGGCGAGCTTGGCGCGGCGCTCGGCCATGACCTTGTTCTCGTCGTGCGGCGGCTCGGCTTGCGGGTTGTTGTTCGGTTCGCGCATGTTCGGACTCCCGTCAGACTCCCTGCTTCAGGCTTGCGGTGATGAACTCGTCCAGCGCACCGTCGAGCACCGCCTGGGTGTTGCCGATCTCGATCCCGGTGCGCAGGTCCTTGATGCGTGATTGGTCGAGGACATAGCTGCGAATTTGATGACCCCAGCCGATATCGGACTTGGATTCCTCGAGCTTGTCGCGCTCGGCCTGGCGCTTGCGCAGCTCAAGCTCGTAGAGCTTGGACTTCAGCATGGCCATGGCCTCGGCGCGGTTGCGGTGCTGCGAGCGGTCGTTCTGGCATTGCACCACAATGCCGCTCGGCAGGTGGGTAATGCGTACCGCGCTGTCGGTGCGGTTGACGTGCTGGCCGCCGGCGCCGGAGGCGCGGTAGGTGTCGATCTTGAGGTCGACGGGGTTGATCTCGACCTCGATGGATTCGTCGACCTCGGGGTAGACGAACACGCTGGCGAAAGAAGTGTGGCGCCGCGCGTTGGAATCGAATGGGCTCTTCCTGACCAGCCGATGCACGCCGATCTCGGTCCGCAGGTAACCGTAGGCGTGATCGCCGCTCACCTTGAGCGCGGCGCTCTTAATGCCGGCCACTTCGCCCTCGGTCTGCTCGAGCACTTCGACCGCGAAACCCTTGCGATCGCAGTACTTGAGGTACATGCGTTCGAGCATCGCTGCCCAGTCCTGTGCCTCGGTACCGCCCGAGCCGGCCTGGATGTCGACGAAGCAGTTGCTCGGGTCGAGCGGGTTGGAGAACATGCGGCGGAACTCGAGCGCCGCGACTTCCTGTTCGAGTTTGCCGGCTTCCCGCTCGATCTCCGCGAGCGTGTTGTCGTCGTGGTCGGCCTCGGCCAGCGCGAACAGCTCGCGCGAGTCGGCGACGCCGCTGGTGACCCGCTCGAGCGTGGTGACGACGGTTTCCAGGGACTTCTTTTCCTTGCCGAGCTCCTGCGCACGCTGCGGGTTGTCCCACAGCCCGGGGTCTTCGAGCTCGCGATTGAGGTCTTCTAGGCGGTGTTGCTTCGCCTCGAAGTCAAAGATACCTCCGCAGCTCGCCGACCCGCTTGGCGAGGTCTTGGAGCGACGAGGCGATCTGGTTGCTGCGTTCTGCTTCCATGATGCTGCTCGAAAAGGGAAAATTATACAGGCGCCGCTACGCGCCGGGCGCCGCGCTGCTAGAGGCGCTTGGCGGAATAGTCCTCCGCGATCCTGTCGTCGAAGAACGAGGTGGGGTTCGGCGCCGCCATGAAGCGGCGGTAGACCTCGGGCGAAACCTTCGCGTACTGGTAGACTTGGCCGTTGGTCAGCTCGACCTCGAGGAGCTGGTCTTTCTCGTCGTAGCCCACCGAGCGCAGGCGCGACGAGTTGAGGCGCTTGCGCTGCATCAGGCGGTCTCCACTTTGACCCGGTCGCCGGCGCGAACCTTCGCCAGCACGCGCGCGTCGCCGACGATCTTGCCGAGCACGTTGCAGCGGCTGGCGAGCTTGGGTCGAGCATCGCTCGAAAGCGGGGTCGGGCCGTAGGGCAGAGCGAGCGCGGAGCCCTCCACCCAGTAGCACACGGTGCCCGGATCGACGATCTGGCGCGCCTGCGGCTCGAGGTCGACGCTCACGGGCGCGTCGAAATACACTTCCTCGCCCCAGGTCCGCGCGGTCGATTCGAACGGCGCAGCCTGCAGGATGGCGCTGGCGGTCGGCGTGTCCTCGAGCGCGACCTCCAGGCGGACGCTTCCCACGCTGATGCGCAGCCTGGCGCGGCTCACGGTCATGCGGCCTCGGCGTGCTCGACGCCGAGCTGGACGCTTTTCAAGCCGTTGTACTCGTTCACCATCAGCCGGTAGGCGGCGCGGATGCGCGGCGGCAGCGGGGCGCCGGTGGACTCCATGGCGTTGAACTGGATCGCTTCGAGCCGGCGGCCGTCCTTGGTCAGGCGCAGCTTCAGGTGCCGCTCGCCGACCACGCGCTGGCTTTCGACGTTGAATGTATCGCAGAACAGCGGCTGCGGAAAGCCTTGGCCCCAGATCTGCCGCTCGATCAACTGCGCCACGTCGAGCGTGTAGTAGGCAGAGTCGAGCGTGCCGTCGGTCTCCACCACGCGCAGGCGCGCCTCCTCGGGCAGCAGCTCGGCGGCGGTGTGCTCGAACAGCTCGGCGAAGCGCCCGTAATCGGCCTCGCGCAGCGTCAGGCCCGCGGCCTGCGCGTGGCCGCCGAAGCGCAGGATCAGGCCTGGGGCGCGCTTCGCCACCAGGTCCAGGCAGTCGCGCAGGTGCAGGCCCGGAATCGAGCGGCCCGAGCCGCGCAGCAAGCCCGTCTGGCCGGCCTCCTCGGCGCGCGCGAAGCACAGCGTCGGACGGTGCAGTCGCTCGCGCATGCGCGCGGCGATCAGGCCGACCACGCCCTGGTGCCAGCCCGGCTCGAACAGCGCGAGCGTGGCGCCCGGCGCGGCGGCCAGCCCCGCGGTCGCGGCGCGCGCCTCCTCGAGCATCCCGCTCTCGATGCGCCGGCGCTCGCGGTTCAGGCGGTCGAGCTCCTGCGCGCAGTTCGCCGCACGCGCCTCGTCGTCGGTGATCAGGCACTCGATGCCCAGACTCATGTCGGCGAGCCGCCCGGCGGCGTTGAGCCGCGGGCCGATGACGAAGCCGAGGTCGAAGCTGGTCGCCTGCGCGGGCGCGCGTCCGGCCGCGCGCAGCAGGGCGTTCAGCCCCGGCTTGGCGAAGCCCGCGCGCAGGCGCTTCAGTCCCTGCGCCACCAGGATGCGGTTGTTGGCGTCGAGCGGCACGACGTCGGCGACCGTGCCGAGCGCGACCAGGTCGGTGAGCGCCGCGAGGTTCGGCTCGGGTGCGTTGCGCAACGCGCCGCGCTCGCGCAGCTCTGCGCGCAGCGCGAGCATCACGTAGAACATCACGCCGACCCCCGCCAGCGCCTTGGACGGAAAGCCGCAGCCCGGCTGGTTGGGGTTGACGATGCACTCGGCCTGCGGCAGGGCGTCGCCCGGCAGGTGGTGATCGGTGATCAGCGTGGCGATGCCGAGCTCGCGCGCGCGCGCCACGCCCTCGACGCTCGCGATGCCGTTGTCGACGGTGATCAGGAGATCGGGCCCGAGCCGTGCCGCGAGCTCGACCAGCTCGGGCGACAACCCGTAACCGAGCTCGAAGCGGTTCGGCACGAGGTAGTCGACCTTGGCGCCGAACAGGCGCAGGGCGCGCACGCCGAGCGCGCAGGCGGTGGCGCCGTCGGCGTCGTAGTCCGCGACGATCAGCAGCTTCTTGCCGGCTTCGATCGCGTCGGCGAGCAGGCCGGCGGCCTCGGCGGCGCGCGCGAGCTGCGCCGGCGGCAGCAGCCGCGCGGGGCTCTCGGCAAGCTCCCCGGCGCTGTGAATGCGGCGCGCGGCATACACGCGCGCCAGCACCGGGTGCACGCCCGCCTGGAGCAGCGCCTGGCGGTCGGCCTCCGCGTAGGGGCGCACGACGAGCTTCAAGCGCAGTCTCCGAGGGCGCGCGGCCGCCGCCAGAAGCGGCGCAGGTCGCCGCGCACGGTTTCGATGCACAGCGCTTCCTCGGCATCGGGCACCTGTATCGTCACCATGCCGACGGCGCCGGCCTTGAGCGCCGCCAGTAGCGGAGCGAACCAGCGCTCCTCGAGCGTCTGCAGGCGGGCACGGAAGGCCTCGGCGTCGCCGAGCGCGTGCGCGGCGCGCAGGGCGTCCAGCAGCGCGAGGTGCCGGCCGTCACCGGACAGCCGCTCGAGCCAGTCCCCGGCGCAGGCGGGCATCGGCCGGTGGCGCATGCCCGCGGCCCTCGCCAGGCCGAGCGCGAGCGGATCGTCCGCGCTGAGCGATTGCCAGGGTGCCTCGAGCATGCCCGGGCGCCGACCCGCTCCCCACAGCCACACGCTGTTGACCGCCGGCTCGCCGCGCTCGTCGCGCGCCTCGTTGACCGGGCTCGCGTGCAGCAGCATCTGCACCTCGTTGAGGACGGCTTGCCAGTGCTTGGCGCCGGGTCCCGCCGGCAGGTGCGCGCTCACGTTCTCGCCGGCGATCTCGAGCGGCGCCTGCGCCTCGAGGCCGGCAACTTCGGCGCGCAGCTTCACGCTCCAGCGCTCCGGGTGCAGCGGATAGAACACCAGCTCGCCGCCGAAGTGCGCATTGAGCGCGGCGCACAGCGCCTCGGCCTCCGCGCGCGACACCGCGAAGCCCGCGCTCGGAATGAGCCGCAGCTCGTCGCGCATCAGCCGCAGGTGCACGGGATCGGCGCGCAGCCACAGCTCCGCGCCGGGCTCGCTGCCTTCGCCGAGCACGCTGAGCGCGCCCGCGGGCAGCTCGTCCTCGTCCAGGCCGAATGCATCGGCCAGCCAGCGCTCCGTGCTGCGGCGTTCCTCGCTCGTGGCGCGGCCGCGGGCGAGCAGCAGCTCGAGCGCGGGCAGCCGCAGGCCGGCCACCGCGCCGCGCAGCGCTTCGGCCGGAACCAATGCGGGAACCACCAGCTCGCAGTGCATCTGGGCCGCAATGCTACGCCGCCAGAGCGCGCGCCGCGCGCGGCCCGAGCTCGACGACGCGCGCGCGGCGCGCGCCGAGATGACGCGCCAGGATCCGGTACTGGTCCAGGTCGAAACGCGGGCGCGCGCTGCCCTCGAGCAGCTCGGCGAGCTCGGCCTCCGAGGACGCGGTTCCCAGGTAGCACCAATGGTGCACCAGGTGCATCTGCGTCATCTCCCGGCCGGGGTCCTCCTCGATTACCCCGATCGCGCCGCGGTATGGCCAGGTGATCGCCGGCAGGCGGGCGAGCGCGTGCGCGAGGCGCGCATGGTGTGCCTGCGGGCTCTCGTGCCCTGCGCAGGCGCCGGCGCAACGCCCGATCTGGAAGCGAAAGCACGGCCGCTTGCCGGCGCCCGCTTTTTCCAGACCGAGGGCCTGCAGGCACAAGCGGTGCTCGTCGGCCAGGGCGCGCAGGGCAGCGAGCGCCGCGCGCCGCGACCGGAACACCCCGCGCACGTCGGGCAGCAGCGCTGGGTCGAGCTCGTCGGCCTCGGCCAGGCGGAGCGCCCTTGCCGGGGGCTCGCGCGGCGGCTCGAGCACGAAGCCGCACAGCCCGTGGGGGCGGCGCAGGCGGCGGTTGAAGACCGGCGCGAGCGATTTGACCAGCTCGGCCTCGCGCAGCAGCGCGCCGAGCTCGCCCGCGCTGCGCTGCCACTCGATGCGGCGCACCTCGCGCGCGAGCTGCATGTCCTTCGCGGAGCGCAGGTCATCGGAGAAATGCGCCAGCACCCGGCTGCGCAAGGCCACGCTCTTGCCCACGTAGAGCGGCGCGCCGCCTTCGCCGTAGAAGAGATACACGCCCGGCGCCTGCGGGATCGCGTCGACCAGCGCCCGGTCGATGTGGGGCGGCAGCGTCGGCTGCTTGAGGATCTGCTGCGCGGCCGCAGCGAGCGCCTCGGCGCCGCGCTCGGCCGCGGCGACGCGCAGGAATTGCCACAGCGCTTGCGCGTCGCCCTGGGCGCGGTGCCGCGCGCCGCACCGCAGGCCGTGGCGCGCGATCAGGCTGTCCAGGTTGTGGCGCGCGTGCTCCGGATACAGCCGGCGCGAAAGTCGCACCGTGCACAGCGTGCGCGCCGAGTACTTCAGCCCGGCGCGCTCGAACTCCTGCCGCAGGAAGCCGTAGTCGAAGCGCGCATTGTGCGCGACCAGCACGCGGCCGGCGAGGCGCTCGTGGAGCCCTTCCGCGAGGGCGGCGAAACGGGGCGCGTGCGCGACCATGGCATCGGTGATCCCGGTGAGCGCCTGGATCGCGGGCGGGATGGGGGTATCGGGGTTGACCAGCGTCGACCACTCGCCCGTGATCTCGCCGCGCTCGAGCTCGATCACCGCGATCTCGGTGATGCGGTCCCAGGCAGCGTTCGCGCCGGTGGTTTCGAGGTCGACGATGGCGAGCGGCGCGTCGAGCAGCTGCATGAAGCGGAGGCCGGTAGTGGATAAACGTCCAGTGCGGACTATATCAAAGCAGCGGCGCGATCTGCCACGCGGCGAAGCCGAGCATGAGCAGGCCGGACAGCGTGTTCACCGCGCGCGTCAGGCGCGCGCCGAGCCGCGCCCGTAGCCAGCCTGCGCCGAGCGCGAGGATCAGCCACCAGCAGGCCGAGCCGACGAACACGCCGAGCACGGCCAGGGCAGCGGCTGCGTAATCCGCGCTCGCCGCCAGGCCCAGGGCGGTGAAGATCGCGACGAACGCGAGGATGGTCGGCGGATTGACCAGCGTCAGCCCGAACGTGGACAGGAACGCCGTACCCAGGCCGCGCGCCGAGGGCACGGCGCGCTCGGGCGCATCGAGCGGCGCCGGCGCGGCGAGCAGCGCCTTCGCGCCAAGCCAGACCAGGAACGCGCCGCCGAGGAGCGCCAGCCAGGAGTGCTGGCCGAGCAGGAAGCCGGATACCGCGCTCAGGCCGAAGGCCGCGACCGCCGCGTACACCCCGTCGGCGAGCGCGATGCCGAGCCCCGAGACGAAGCCGGCGAGCGCGCCCGCGGCGACGCTGCGCCGGAAGCACAGCACCCACATCGGCCCGACCGCGGCGGCCAGCACGAAGCCGAACGCGAGCGCCTTCAGGAACAGCGCCACGCCGTCAGCCGCTGTTACGTAGCCCTGCCGCCACGCCGTTGATGGTGAGGTGGATCGCGCGCCGCGTGCGCTCGTCGGCTTCGCCCGCGCGGTAGCGCCGCAGCAGCTCCACCTGCAGGTGGTTGAGCGGGTCGAGGTACGGGAAACGGTTGCGGATCGAGCGCGCGAGCGTCGGGTTGTCGGCGAGCAGCTCGTCGCGCCCGGTGATCGCGGCGAGCGCGCCGCGCGTGCCCTGCCACTCCGTCGCTATCATGCCGAAGACGCGCTCGCGCAGCTCGGCGTCGGGCACCAGCTCGGCGTAGCGCGAGGCGATGGCGAGGTCGGTCTTGGCGAGCACCATGTCGAGGTTGGACAGCACGCTGCGGAAGAACGCCCAGCGGCGGTACATCGCGCGCAACTCGTCGAGCGTGCCGCGGCCCTCGGCGAGCCACTGCTCGACCGCCGCGCCGAACCCGTACCAGCCGGGCAGCATCAGGCGGCACTGGCTCCAGCTGAACACCCACGGGATGGCACGCAGGTCCTCGAGCTTGCCCGAGCGCGCGCGCGCGGCCGGGCGACTGCCGATGTTGAGGTCGGCGATCTCGGCGATCGGCGTGGAGGCGTGGAAATACTCCATGAAGCCCGGCGTGTCCTTGACCAGCGCGCGGTAGGCCTGGAAGGCGAGCGTGGCGAGCTCCTGCATCGCCTTCGCATGGCGCTCGTGCTCGGCGTCGCTGCGCGGGCGCGCGCCGAGGCTCGCCTCGAGCGTGGCCGCCGCGAGCGTCTCGAGGTTGCGCCGCCCGCTGTCGGGGTCGGCGAACTTGCTGGCGATCACTTCGCCTTGCTCGGTGAGGCGCAGCGCGCCGCCGACGCTGCCGGCGGGCTGCGCCAGGATGGCGTCGTAGCTCGGTCCGCCGCCGCGACCGACCGTGCCGCCGCGGCCATGGAACAGCCGCAGCCGCACGCCGTGCGCGTGGCACACGCGCACGAGGTCGGTGGCCGCTTCGTGCAGCGACCAGTTGGAAGACAGGTAGCCGCCGTCCTTGTTGCTGTCCGAGTAGCCGAGCATCACCTCCTGCTCGGGGCCGCCGCCGGGGTGGGAATCGCCCGCCTGCCGCATCCCCGCGCCGCGCGCGTCGACCCAGGCGCGGTACAGCGGCAGCTTGAGCGCGCGGTCGATGATCGCGCCGCTGTGCTCGAGGTCGGCGATCGACTCGAAAAGCGGGATGATGTCCATGTCGAGCTCGGGGCGGGTGCCGGGCTTGAGCAGACCGACCTCGCGCAGCAGCACGCCGACTTCGAGTAGATCGGAGACTGATTTGCAGTGCGAAATCACGTAGTGCGGCACGGCGCGCGGCCCGAAGCGCCGGCGCCCGTCCGCCGCCGCGACGAGGATTGCGAGTTCGCGCTGCGCGCGCGCCGAATATTCGAGGTGCGGCGAGCGCAGCGGGCGCGGCCCGGCGAGCTCGTGCGCGAGCAGCGCGATGCGCGTCTCCTCGTCGAGAGCGGCGTAATGCGCTTCGACTCCTGCACGCGCAAGCAGCTCGGCGACCACCGCTTCGTGCTCGTCGGAGCTCTGCCGCAGGTCGATCGGCGCGAGGTGAAAGCCGAACAGGCTCGCCTGACGGCGCAGCATTGCCAGCCGCCCCTGCGCGAGGCGCCCGGCGCCGTGCTCCTGGAGCGCCTGCGCGATAATCTCGAGGTCGGCGGCGAATTCCTCGGCGCTGGCATAGGGCGGCAGCGTCGACCCCGGCGCCGGCGCGGCGCGCAATCCGGCGAGCGCCGCAGCGCTCGCCGCGAGGCGCGCGTAGATGCCCGCCAGCGCGCGGCGGTACGGCTCGTCGCGCCGGTAGGGCGAGTCGTCGCCCGAGCTTTCCGCCAGCGCACGCAGCGCCGCGGGCACCGCCTTGACGCGCGTCGATACGGAAAGCTCCTTGCCGAGCTGGTGCACTTCGCCGAGATAGTGACCGAGCACCAGCTGCGCCTGCTGGGCGAGCGCGTGCTGCAGCACCGCGGCGGTGACGTTCGGATTGCCGTCGCGGTCCCCGCCGATCCAGCTGCCCACGGTGAGGAACGGCGCCAGCCACGGCGCGCGCTCCAGCCCGAAGCGCTGCGCCAGCGCCGCCTCCAGGTCGGCGTACAGGCGCGGCAGCTCGGCGAGGAAAGTCATGCGGAAGTAGGCCAGGCCGTTGCTGATCTCGTCGGCCACCTCGAGCCTGGTGAGGCGCAGCATCGAGGTGAGCCACAGCCGCAGGACCTCGCGCTGCAGCGCCTCGTCGCGGTGCGCGTCCTGCGGCGCGGCCAGCAGGCGCGCGATCTCGCGCTCGCAGTCGAGGATGCTCTGGCGCTGCACCTCGGTCGGATGCGCGGTGAGCACCGGGCTCACCCGCGCACGGGCGAACCAGCCTACCAGCTCGGTGCCGCTGCAGCCCTCCCGCTGCAGGCGCCCGAGTGCGTAGTCGAGGCTCCCCGGGCGCGGCGGCGAGCCGGCCTCGGCATGGGCGCGGCGCCGGCGCGTCTGGTGCACGTCCTCGGCGATGTTGAGCAGGTGAGAGAAGTAGCTGAAGGCGCGCACCACGTGCAGCGTCTGCTCGATGTCGAGCGCGTTGAGCAGCGCCTCGAGCTCGGCCTTGACCTCGTGCGCGCCGGCTTCGGACTGCGCGCCGGATTCGGCGCGCCGGAAGCTGACCGCGGTCTGGCGGATGCGCTCGATCTTCTCGAGCATGGCTTCGCCGACCTGCTCGCGAATCGCCTCGCCGAGCAGCCGGCCGAGCAGCCGCCGGTCCTCGCGCAGCAGGTGCTCCTTGGCCTCCTGGGTGAATTCTGCGAAGGCTTCCACGGAGGTCATTCTACGCGGCGGCGGACGCGATCCGGCGCGCGCGGCGCGCATTTCTCGCGCGGCGTTGCTCAGGCGCGCGCCGCCGCGGCGAGGTCGGTCAACGACAGGTTGTAGGTGCGTCCGAGGCCCGCCACGAAGCGCGCGTCGCGCACCGCGAAGCGCCAGAACGCGAAGTCGGCGAGCTCGAAGGTGACCGCGGACGCGGGGAAGCGCGCCAGCCAGACTTGCTTGAGGCGCTCGAGCTCGGCGCCGTGGCCCTCGAGCGGCCGCGCCTCGCCGCGCAGGGCGATGCGCATCAGGGTCTGCGGATCCGCGCGCCCGTCGTCGGTCTGCGTGATGGCGAGCGACACGCGCGGCTCGCGCGCCATGTCCTGCGTATGCCAGGCCAGCCGGCTGACGCGTAGGTGAAAGGTACCGAAGTCCTCCTGTGGCAGATAGGTCACCATCGACACGAGCGGCGCGCCCTGGCGCAGCGTGCCGAGTGCGGCGACGCGCTCCTTGCGAACGAGGCGCGCCAGCGCGCCGAGGGTGTCGCCATCCATGACGGCGCTATTTTGCCGCATCCGGCGCTTCGGGTATGCTCGGGCAAGCGTAACCACTCTTTCGCAGCCTGCGCACCGCGCCGCCTGCGTCACTCCGGGGAAAGGCCCGGCAAACATTCCGTGCGCTACGAGCTGCTGATCGGCCTGCGCTACACGCGCGCCAAGCGACGCAACCATTTCATCAGCTTCATCTCGCTGACTTCGATGGCGGGCATCGCGCTCGGCGTCGCGGCCCTGATCGTGGTGCTGTCGGTGATGAACGGCTTCCAGGAGGTGCTGCGCGCGCGCATCCTGGGGGTGGTGTCGCACGTGCAGATCGGCGGGGTCGACAACCGGCTCACGGACTGGCGTCGCGTGCTCGCGATCGCCGAGCGCCAGCCGCACGTCATCGGCGCGGCGCCGTTCGTGCAGGGCGAAGGCATGCTGACTTCCGGCGAGCGCGTGCGCGGCGCGATCGTGCGCGGCATCCTGCCCGCGCGCGAGAACGAGGTCGCCGACATCGGCCGCCACATGCGCCTGGGCAGTCTCGGGGCGCTCAAGCCCGGCGGCTGGGGAATAGTGCTCGGCGTCGACCTGGCGCGCTCGCTCGGCGTGCTGCTGGGCGACAAGGTGGTGCTGATCGTGCCGCAGGGGCAGGTGACGCCCGCGGGGGTGATCCCCCGCCTGAAGCAGTTCACCGTGGTGGGCATCTTCGACGTCGGCGAATACGAGTTCGATGCCGGCCTGGCGCTGATCGACATGCGCGACGCCCAGACGCTGTACCGCACCGGGGACGCGGTCTCCGGGGTGCGGCTCAAGCTGGACGACCTCTTTCTCGCGCGCCAGGTGGCCGACAGCCTGGCCGACAAGCTCGGTCCCGACGTCTACGCGACCGACTGGACGCGCAGCCATTCCAATTACTTCCGCGCGGTGGAGATCGAGAAGCACGTGATGTTCGTCATCCTGCTGCTGATCGTCGCGGTGGCGGCGTTCAACATCGTTTCGACCCTGGTCATGCTGGTGACTGACAAGCAGGCCGACATCGCCATCCTGCGCACGCTCGGCGCCTCGCCCGGCTCGGTGATGCAGATCTTCGTGGTCCAGGGCGCGCTGATCGGCGTCGTCGGAACGCTGCTCGGGGTGATCGTCGGCGTGCTGATCGCGCTCAACATCGGCACCATCGTGCCGGCGATCGAGCACCTGTTCCACGTGCAGTTCCTGGCGAAGGACGTGTATTACATATCGGAGTTGCCCTCGCACCTGAAGGGCGGCGACGTGCTCACCGTCTCGGCGGTGTCGCTGCTGCTGTCGTTCCTGGCCACCCTGTATCCCAGCTGGCGCGCCTCGCGAATCAATCCTGCGGAGGCGCTCAGGTATGAGTGAAGCCGTGATTGCCTGCCGGGGTCTGGCGAAGACCTACCAGGGTCCCGCGCCGGTCGAGGTGCTGCGCGACGTCGATTTCGAGGTGCGCGCCGCCGAGCGCGTGGCGATCGTCGGCAAGTCGGGCTCGGGCAAGAGCACGCTGCTGCATCTGCTGGGCGGGCTCGATGCGCCGAGCGCGGGCGCGGTCACGGTGCAGGGCAGGGCGTTCAGCGCGATGGGCGAGGCCGAGCGCGGCCGCGTGCGCAACGCCACGCTCGGCTTCGTGTACCAGTTCCATCACCTGATGCCCGAGTTCACCGCCATCGAAAACGTCGCCATGCCGCTGCTCATCCGCCGCATGGAGCGGGCCGCGGCGCTCGAGCGCGCGCGCAAGGTGCTCGAGGAAGTCGGGCTCGGCGCGCGGCTCGAGCACCTGCCGAGCGAGCTCTCGGGCGGCGAGCGTCAGCGCTGCGCGTTCGCGCGCGCCCTGGTCACCGAGCCGGCGTGCGTGCTGGCCGACGAGCCGACCGGCAACCTGGACGTGCACACCGCGGACGAAGTGTTCGAGGCGATGCTGCGCCTGTCCGCCTCGCGCGGCACCTCCTTCATCATCGTCACCCACGATCCCGCGCTCGCCGCGCGCGCCGAGCGCGTCCTCGAGCTGCGCGACGGGGTGTTGCGCGCGGCGGCGACGGGATCCGCGTAATTCATCGCGCCGCTGCCCGCTCGAGCGCGCTGCGGCCCGCCGGGGTGGCCATGACGACCAGGACGTCGCCTGCCGTCAGCCGGAACTCGGGCGCCGGATTGAACGCCCAGCGCCCGGCGCTCTTCACCGCCAGCACGATGTAGTCCGACGAGTGCGGCGCCAGCTCGCCGAGCGCGCGCGCCGCGAGCGTGGATGGAATCGGGATTTCCTCCACCCGCAGGCGGCTCTCCGAGCGCAGCATCTCGTCGAGAAACGTGACCACCGCCGGACGGATCATCGACGAGGCGATGCGCATGCCGCCGGTGAAGTCGGGCGAGACGATCGCATCGGCGCCTACGCGCCGCAGCTTGTCGGTGTTGCGCACGTCGTGGCAGCGCGCGACCACGCGCGCGCCGGGGCTGAGCTGCTTCGCCGAGAGCGTGATCAGCAGGTTCTTGCCGTCGTCGCCGGTGACCGCGAACACGCCGGCGGCGCGCGGCGCCCCCGCGCGCTGCAGGATCTCGTCGTCCTGCGCGTCGCCGTGCAGCACCAGGGCCGTGGGGAAGCGCTCGCGAAACGCCTCCACCTGGGCCGGCGAGTCCTCGACCGCGACGTACGGCCGGCCGGTGGCCTGCAGCTCGTGCGCCACGTTGGCGCCGACGCGGCCCACGCCGCAGATGACGTAATGGCCCTTCAGGGCATCGATCTGGTCCTGCATCCTGCGCCTCCCGAGATAGACGTCGAGCTCGCTGCCGACGATGAACGCGGTCAGCTTCGAGGTCATGTAGAAGATGTTGGCCACGCCGAGCGAGCCGATGGCCATGGTGAAGATCCTGCCGATGGGGCTGTGCGACAGGTCGATGGTCTCGCTGAACCCGATGGTGGTCACGGTGATGAACGTCATGTAGACGCAGTCGAGCGGCGTTGCGCGCCCGTGCGTGATCAGCCAGTAGCCCCCGGTGCCCGTGAGCATGATCACCAGGAACACCAGCAGCGGCAGCCGGAACGCGAGGTACGCGCGCGCGACCAGCCCCTGGTGCTTGTCCGCCGGTTGCTTCACGGTGCTCCCCGGCGCGCGGCGGCGCGGCGCCGGCTGCGCGCGCGCCAGGCGAGGACCACGTGCAGCCGCCAGCCCAGCCGCACCGCGAGGTAGCCCAGCGCGGCGAGGGTCAGGGCGAGCGCCGGCAGGCCGACGGCAAGCGGCGTGCCGAGCGATAGCGCCCAGTCGATGAGCGCATGCACCGAGCCGGCCGGGTCGGACCAGTGCATCTCGAACGGGCGGATCACCACCGTGTTGCGATGCGCGCCGAGCAGCAGCTGGCCGTAGCGGTAGGCCAGGACGTAGAGCGGCACGATGGTGAGCGGGTTGGTGTACAGCGTGGTGAGTAGCGCCACCGGAAGATTGACGCGCAGCGGAACCGCCAGCAGCGCCGCAGTCAGCATCTGCAGCGGCCCCGGCACCAGGCCGGCGAACAGCCCGACGGCGACGCCGCCCGCCACCGACTGGCGATTGAGATGCCACAGATTCGGGTGATGCAGCAGCGAGCCGAACGGCGCCACCAGGCGGTGCGAGCGCACCGTCGCCGAATCGGGCAGGTATTTGCGGAAGTACTTGCGCGGCATGGGTCAGCCGGAGAGACGCCGGCGCGTTGGGATTGTAGATGAGCGCGGCGCTTCTCGCCTTCGCTGCCGGCGTGCTGCTTCTGCAGCAGCAGGCGGCGCTGCCCCCGCTGGCGTCGCTCGCCGCGCTGCCGCTCGCCCTCGGTGGCGCGGCGCTGGCGCTCGCCCGTGCCGCGCGCGCGCCGGGCGCGCGGCTGCCATGGCTGGCGGCGCTGCTCGCCTGCACCACCGCCGCCGGCTTCCTCTGGGCCGCCACGCTGGCGCAACTGCGCCTCGCCGACCGGCTCGCCCCCGAGCTCGAGGGGCGCGATCTGTCGGTGACCGGCGTGGTGGCCGGGTTGCCGGCTTCGGGCGAGCGCGCGGTGCGCTTCGAGTTCGACCTCGAGCGGCCCGCAGGCGCCGGCGTGCCGCGCCGCGTGCTGCTCACCTGGTACCGCGATTCCGCGCCGCCGCTCGCCGCCGCGAGCGGGCGGGGCCCGTCCGTGCACCCGGGCGAGCGCTGGCGCTTCACGGTGCGCCTGCGCCGCCCGCATGGCCTGCTCAATCCGCACGGTTACGACTACGAAGCGTGGCTCATCGAGCGCGGCATCGGTGCCACCGGTTACGTCCGGGCGAGCGCGCGCCGCGGCGCGGCGGCCGACGCGCGCCGGCTCGGCGCGCGCAACAGCCTCGCCGACCGCATCGAGCAGGCGCGCGAGGCGGTGCGCGCGCGCTTCGAGCGCGTGCTGGGCGAGGCGCCGGCGAGCGGAATTCTGGTCGCCCTCGCGGTGGGGGACCAGCGCGCCATTTCGCCCGCGCAGTGGCGGCTGTTCAGCCGCACCGCGGTGACCCATCTGATGAGCATTTCGGGCCTGCACGTGACGCTGGTCTCGGGCCTGGTCGCCTGGCTGATTGCGCTCGGCTGGCGGCGCGCGGCGCCTCTGGCGCGGCGCTGGCCGGCGCGCAAGGCCGCGGCCCTGGCCGCGGTTCTCGCCGCGCTTGGCTACGCGCTGCTCGCCGGCTTCGCCGTGCCCGCGCAGCGCACCTTCCTGATGGTGAGCGTGGTCGCGGCCGCGCTGTGGTCCGCGCGCGTGGCGCCGCCAGGGCGCACCCTGGCGCTCGCGCTCGCCGCGGTACTGGCGGCCGACCCCTGGGCGGTGCTCGCGCCGGGTTTCTGGCTCTCGTTCGGCGCGGTGGCGCTCATCTTCTACGTGTCGGCGGACGGCGTCGGGCGCGAAGCGCGCCCGCTGCAGTGGCTGCGCGTGCAGTGGGCGATCACAGTCGGCCTGGCGCCCGCGACGCTGTTCCTGTTCGCGCAGATCTGCCTGGTCGGGCCGCTGGCCAACGCGCTGGCGATCCCGCTGGTGTCGGTCGTCATCACGCCATTGACGCTGCTCGCGGCGGCGCTGCCGGTCGACGCTTTGCTGCACCTCGCCGCGTGGCTCGGCGACTGGCTGCTGCGCTTTCTGGAATGGTGCGCGGCCCTGCCGCACGCCGTCGTGCAGCAGCACGCGGCGCCGCTCTGGGCGACGCTGCTCGCCTGTGCCGGCGCGGCCTGGCTGCTGGCGCCGCGCGGCGTTCCCTGGCGCGCTACCGGCATCGCCCTGATGCTGCCCGCGTTCGCGCTGCCTGCACCGGCGCCGGCGCCCGGCGAGGCCTGGCTCACCACGCTTGACGTCGGTCAGGGCCTGGCGGTCGTCGTGCGCACGGCCCGGCATGCGCTGTTGTACGACGCCGGCCCGGCTTACGGACCGGACGCGGATGCCGGCGCGCGCGTGGTCGCACCTTTCCTGCGCGCATCCGGCGTGTCGCGGCTCGATGCCCTGATGCTGACCCACGACGACCTGGATCACATCGGGGGCGCGGAGGCCGTGCTGCGGGCGTTCGAAGTCGGTGCGCTGTACTCCTCGCTGCCCGACTCGCATCCGCTTCTCGCGCTGGCCCCGGCAGCGCAGCGCTGCACGCGCGGCGTCTCCTGGGAGTGGGACGGGGTGCGCTTCTCCGTGCTGCATCCGCAACCGGGGGCTCGCGCCGGCGAGCGCGGCAACAACACGAGCTGCGTGCTGCGCGTCGCGGCCGGGGGGCAGGCGATGCTGCTCAGCGGCGACATCGAGCGCGCGGCCGAGGCCCTGCTCAGCAAGCGCCGTGCGTCCGGGCTCGGGGCCGATGTGCTGCTGGTGCCGCATCACGGCAGCCGGACCTCTTCGAGCGCCGAATTCCTGGCTGCGGTCCGGCCCTCGGCCGCGGTGGTGTCGGTCGGCTACCGCAACCGCTTCGCTCACCCCAATGCCGGCGTGCTCGAGCGCTACCGCGCGCGCGGCGTACGCGTGCTGCGCACCGATCGCGACGGTGCGATCGAGGTGCGCCTGGTCGCTGGCGGACCGGAGCTCGAGGCCGAGCGCGCGCGGCGCCGCCGCTACTGGCACGACGCGATGCCCTAGGCGGATAATCGGCCGGCGGGCCTGTGCCCGCATCATCCTCGCGGGAGGGGTCAATGGCGAAAAAAGCGGAAGAAGCGGTTTACCGGGTCGTGGACGTGATCGGGACCAGCCCCGACTCGTGGGAGGCGGCGGCGCGCAGTGCCGTGAAGACGGCCTCGAAGTCGCTGCGCGACCTGCGCATCGCCGAGGTGGTGAAGCTCGACGTCAAGGTCGAGAACGGCAAGATCACGGCGTTCCGCACGCGCCTCGCGCTGTCGTTCAAGTACGAGTCGTAATCCCGTGACGGGGGCGCCGGCCGCTTTCACCGCCGTGATCCGCGTCACCGGGCAGCCGCAGCACTTCGACGCCTTCCGCGAGCGGGTGCGCTGGCTGCTGGTGCGCGACATCGACGCCGAGCCCTACAGCGAGCATCACACGGCGGAGCGTCTGGAATATCGCTTCGAGATTGCGCGCGGCATTCCGTTCCCCGCCTTCGCCACCGCGACGCTCGAGTTTCCCGGCCTGCGCGTGGAGGCGGAGTGGCGCGACGCGCCGCGCGCTCTGGCCGGGCGCGCGGTGATCGAGGGCGGCCGCCTGCTCGAGAGCAGCCGCAGCGCGCTCGCCGACGGCGGGCCGCTCTGCATCGACGTCACGCTGTCGCCTGGCGGCGAGCTGGTGCTCGCCATGGCGTGCCGCGCGGAGCGCGCCGCGCTGTATGGCTACGCCGCGAGCGCCGAGCGCCACGCCTATTTCCGCTTCGAGGCGGGCGGGCTGCGGCTCGCGGAGGGCGCCGCGGAGCGCTGGAGCGCGGACGATGCGCCGATCGGGCAGCACGAGCTCGCCGCGCTGGAGGATCTCGCCTTCGCGTTCGCCGCCGACTGGCTGTGGTACGACGAGAGTCCGCCCGAAGAAACGGTGCTCGAGCGCAGGCGCTACGCCGAGCAGGGCTACCCGCTGCGCGCGGCGAACGTCAAGGCCGGACAGCTGGCTCGGCTGCGCGAGGCCGGGGCGCAGGAGGACGGCAGCCTGCGCTTTTCCAATCTCGATGCGGAGTGCCTGCGCGCGCGCGATGCGCTGCTCGAGCTGTGGCTGAAGCGCGGGGGCACGCAATGAGCGCGCCGCGGCAGCGCTTCGTGCAGTGCGCTTCGCCCAGGGGGCTGCACCGCATGGCCTACCTGGAATGGGGCGAGGCGCGCAATCCGAAAGCCCTCGTCTGCGTGCACGGGCTGACGCGCTGCGCACGCGACTTCGACGCGCTGGCCCGGGAGCTCAGCGCGCATTACCGGGTGGTGTGCCCGGACGTGGCGGGACGCGGCGACTCGGACTGGCTGCCCGATCCGATGCTGTACGCGACGCCGCAGTACGTCGCGGACATGGTGACGCTGATCGCGCGCCTCGACGTGGACAGCGTGCACTGGGTCGGCACTTCGATGGGCGGGCTGATCGGCATGGCGCTCGCCGCGCAGGCGGGCACGCCGGTGAACAGGCTGGTGCTGAACGACGCCGGACCGGTGATCGCCAGGTCCGCGCTGGAGCGCATCGGCGCCTACCTCGGCAAGGCGCCGACCTTTCAAAGCATCGAGGCGGCGGAACAATACGTGCGCACGGTGAGTGCCTCCTTCGGCCCGCACAGCGACGCGCAGTGGCGCTTTCTCACCGAGGTGGTACTGCGCCGCAATGACGGCGGTGGCTACCGGCTGCATTACGATCCGCGCATCGCCGAGCCCTACCGGGCGCTGATGCCGGACAAGGACCTCGAGCTGTGGCCCCTGTACGACGCGCTGCGCTGCCCGACCCTGGTACTGCGCGGAGCGCGCTCCGATCTGCTCTCGCGCGCGACCTGTGAGCAGATGGTCGCGCGCGGCCCGAAGGCGAAGGTGATGGAGATCGCCGGCGTGGGCCACGCTCCGACGCTGATGCACGAGGACCAGATCGCCATGGTGCGCGATTTCCTGCTCGCAAGCTGAGGCGGCCCGGTCCGCCTCAGCTTGCGCCGTGCTGGCAAGCGCCGCCCGCGCAGTCGAAACAGGCTGAACTCTGCGGGCCGGATTCGCGTCATAATTGCCGCATGGATCGCCGCAGTTTCTTCGTCTTCGCCGCCGCCGCCGTGCTCGCCGCGCCCGAGGCGCATGCCATGGCGAGCGACGACGCGCCGAGCGGCGTGTTCCAGGAGTCATTCCTGGTGTTCCCGGACGAGGTGCGCGATGCGGCCAAGGCCGGCAAGCGCGTGGCGGTCTTCATCGAGCAAAAAGGCTGCATCTACTGCAAGCGCATGGCCGAGCAGACCTTCGCCGACCCGAGCGTCGCTGCGATGCTCAGGAGCAGGTTCTACATGGTGGCGCTCGACCTGTTCGGCGCGCGCGACACGGTGTGGGTCGACGGCAAGAAGCGCCCTGAAAACGCGCTCGCCCGGTCCTTCGGCGTGCGCTATACACCGACCATCCTGTTCCTGAACGAAAAGGGCGAGGTTGTCGAGAGCTCGGTCGGCTATCGCGCGCCGCGCGAGTTTCTGGCCGTCCTGGAGCGCGCGCTCAAATAGCCGCGGCGCCCGCGCACCGCGGGCGCGTTCAATCGGCTGCCGAAAGCGCGCGCCTGCGCGCGATGCCTCCGAAGCGGTCGAAAAATTCCGGCGCCAGGGGCGGGTGCGAACCGTCCGCGGTGAGCAGATGCCGGCGCAAGTGCGCTTCGGACGGAGCGGCCAATTGCCGGTAGAGCTGCACGGTCAGCGCGCGCGCGCCGCGGCCGTGCCAGTGGGCCGGCAGCAGGTCGTCGGGCAGTTCCGGATCGCGCAGCAGCAGCCTGCGGTAGTCGTGGATCAGCAGCGTGCGCAGCAGGAACGCGCGCTCTGGATCGTCCACGCCGCCCGTGGCGGCCGCCAGCGGCTGGTAGCGGCGCACGAAAGCGCCGTACGCACGCGACAGCTCGGCCAGCTCCCAGGCCGCGCGCACGATGCGCTCGCGGTCGCCTCGCCCCTCCCCCGTCAGCGCGAATAGTTTCGCGCTCAGCGCGGGAAAGTCCTCCGTATCGAGCGCGGCGAGCGCTTCGTCGAGCGGCGTGCTCGGATGGACGAACACGCCGCCGCTCAGCTGCCCGAAGCCCTGCCAGGCGAGGCTGCGGCGCAGGTGCTCGCGCTCGCGCGCGGCCCACTTGCCGGGCAGCGCGACCAGCATGCGCCAGCGGCCGTCCCAGGCGGGCCGCGCCGGGGCATAGATGTGGCGCGCGGCGGCGTCGATCTGGCGCTGCCCGAACTCGGTGAGCAGGTAGTCGCTCCTGCGCCCGAGCGTCTCGGCGCGCAGCCAGTGCTCGCGCGCGAGGCGGAACACGGAGGTGCGTACCAGCCGCTCCGACACGCCGAGCGGGGCGAGCAGCCGGATCAGCGCGCCGAGCCAGGCGCGCCCGCCGTGCGGCGCCACCGCGTCGCCGAACACGGTGACGATCAGCGGGATCGCGCGGACCGGCCGGGCGCGGCGGAAGGCCGCGAGCAGGCGCGCGGCGGGGTCGGAGGGAGGCATTCCTTAAATGATACAGAATTATTGACGCGCATCAGCAAATGTGTATCATTTCAGAACAGGAGGAGCGGCGATGTACACCCAATCGATGGACCTGCCCGGGCAGGTGCAGCTCGGCGGCGACTCGGCCGAGGAGCGGCGCTTCCAGGCCAGGGTCGACGCCGACGCGAAGATCGAGCCGCGCGACTGGATGCCCGAGGCCTACCGCAAGACGCTGCTGCGCCAGATCTCGCAGCACGCGCATTCCGAGGTCGTCGGCATGTACCCCGAGGGCAACTGGATCACGCGTGCGCCGACTCTCATGCGCAAGGCGATCCTGATCGCCAAGGTGCAGGACGAGGCGGGCCACGGCCTGTACCTTTACTCGGCCGCCGAGACGCTCGGCCAGTCGCGCGACCAGATGCTTGCGGCACTCAACGCGGGCAAGGCCAAGTACTCCTCGATCTTCAACTACCCGACGCTCACCTGGGCGGACGTGGGCGCGATCGGCTGGCTGGTCGACAGCGCGGCGATCATGAACCAGATTCCGATCTGCCGCTGCTCCTACGGCCCCTACGCGCGCGCCATGATCCGCATCTGCAAGGAAGAGTCGTTCCACCAGCGCCAGGGCTTCGACATCATGCTCGCGCTCGCGCGCGGCACACCGGAGCAGAAAGCGATGGCGCAGGACGCGCTCGAGCGGTGGTGGTGGCCCTGCCTGATGATGTTCGGCCCGCCGGACCAGGACAGCACCCATTCGGCGCAGTCGATGAAGTGGAAGATCAAGCGCGTCTCCAACGACGAGCTGCGCCAGAAGTTCGTCGACGTGAGCGTGCCGCAGGCCGAGCTGCTCGGGCTGAGGATCCCGGACCCGCAGCTCAAATGGAACGCCGAGCGCGGCCACTACGACTTCGGCGCGATCGACTGGGACGAGTTCTGGCGCGTGGTGAACGGGGACGGCCCGTGCAACCGCGAGCGGCTCGCGGCGCGCGTGGCCGCGTACCAGGAAGGGCAGTGGGTGCGCGACGCCGCGCTCGCCTACGCTGACAAGCAGCGCACCAGGCAGGGGAAGGCCGCCGCATGACGAACCAACGCGAATGGCCCCTGTGGGAAGTGTTCATCCGTTCCAAGCAGGGGCTCGACCACAAGCACTGCGGCAGCCTGCACGCGCCGGACGCCGCCATGGCGATCAAGCTGGCGCGCGACGTGTACACGCGCCGCAACGAGGGCGTGTCGATCTGGGTGGTGCCGTCGGCAGCGATCAGCGCTTCCGACCCCGACCAGCGCGAGAGCTTCGTCGAGCCGATGGCCGACAAGATCTACCGCCATCCGACCTTCTACGAGCTGCCCGACGAGCTGAAGCACATGTGATGGCGACGAAGCCGGAATTCGTGCTGCGCCTGGGCGACAACGCCCTGGTCCTCGGCCAGCGGCTCGCCGAGTGGCTCGGCCACGGACCGGCGCTCGAGGAGGACATCGCCCTGGCGAACGTGTCGCTCGACCTGATCGGCCAGGCGCGGCTGTGGCTCGGCTACGCCGGACGGCTCGAAGGCCAGGGGCGCGACGAGGATCGGCTGGCGATGCTGCGCGCGCAGCACGAGTTCCGCAACTGCACTCTGGTCGAGCTGCCGAACGGGGATTACGCCTTCGCCACCGTGCGGCGCATGCTGTTCGACGCCTACCAGCGCGTGCTGCTGGCGCGCCTGGCGCAAGCGCCGGACGCCGAGGTCGCGGCCATCGCCGGGAAGTCGCGCAAGGAAGCCGACTACCACTGGCGCCACAGCGCCGACTGGACCGTGCGACTGGGCGATGGCACCGAGGAGTCGCATCGCCGCGCGCAAGCGGCGCTCGATCAGCTCTGGGACTACACCCGCGAGCTGTTCGCGCCCGACGAAGTCGACCCGGACGCGGCGGGCCTGCGCGAACCCTGGCTCGCTCTGGTCGAGCCCGTGCTCGATGAGGCGACGCTCGCGGTCCCCGCGCCGAGCCGCTTCCTGTCCACGGGCAAGCGCGGCGTGCACAGCGAGCACCTGGGCCACCTGCTCGCCGAGATGCAGATCCTGGCGCGCAGCCATCCGGGAGCGCAGTGGTGAAGGCCTGGGACGTGCTCGCGCGCATTCCCGACCCCGAGATCCCGGTGATCTCGATCACCGAGCTCGGCATCGTGCGCAGCATCGACGAGCGCGGCGCCGCGGTCGAGGTCTCGATCACGCCGACCTACTCCGGCTGCCCGGCGATGCACGCGATCGAAGAGGACATCGTCGCCCGCCTGAAGGAGGCGGGCTACAGCGACGTGAACGTGAAGACGGTGCTTGCGCCGGCCTGGAGCACCGACTGGATCGCCCCCGGCGCGCGCGAGAAGCTGCGCGCCTACGGCATCGCCCCGCCGGGCCGCGTGCACCTGTTCGCGAAGGCGGTGTCGTGTCCGCGCTGCGGCACGGTGCGCACCGAGCGCGTGTCCGAATTCGGCTCCACCGCCTGCAAGGCGCACTACCGCTGCCTGGAGTGCCTCGAGCCCTTCGACTACTTCAAGCCGCTGTGAGCGCGCCGCATTTCCACGCGCTGAAGGTGAAGGACGTGCGGCGCGAGACCGCCGAGTGCGTCTCGCTCGCCTTCGACGTGCCGCCCGAGCTCGCCGGGCACTTCCGTTTTACCCAGGGGCAGTATCTCAACCTGCGCAAGCGGCTCGGCGGCGAGGAGCTGCGCCGCTCGTACTCGATCTGCTCGAGCCCGGACGAGGATGAGTTGCGCGTCGCGGTGAAGCACGTCCCCGAGGGGAAGTTCTCGTCGTGGGCGAACCGGGCGCTCGAGCCCGGCGACACGATCGAGGTCATGCCGCCCGAGGGGCGCTTCTTCGTGCCGCTCGCCCCCGGCAACGCGAAGCACTACGTTGCCTTTGCCGGCGGCAGCGGCATCACGCCGGTGATCTCGCTCATCAAGACCACGCTCGCGCGCGAGCCGCGCTCGCGCTTCACCCTGGTGTACGGCAATCGCTCGCTCGATGCGGTGATGTTCAACGAGGCGCTCGAGGACCTGAAGGACCGATACCTCGCGCGCTTCGCCCTGTATCACGTGTTCTCGCGCGACCCGCAGGAGGTCGAGCTGTTCAACGGGCGCCTCGACCGCGCCAGGGTGGCGCGCTTCCTCGATCTGCTGATTCCGCCGGCGACGATCGACGAGGCGTTCGTGTGCGGTCCGGACGGCATGATGGCCGACGTCGAGGCCGGGCTGGAGGCGCGCGGCGTGCCGCGCGCGCGCATTCACCTGGAGCGCTTCGGTGTTCCTGCCCCGCGGGCCGGCGCGCGCCCGGCGCCGCGCCCCGAGCCGGCGGCGGGAACCTCGGAGGTCACCGTGATCGTCGACGGCGCGCGCTACCGCCTCGCGCTCGCGCCGGACGGCCCGAGCGTGCTCGAGGCCGCGCTCAGGGCGGGCGCCGACCTGCCTTATGCCTGCAAGGCGGGGGTGTGCTGCACTTGCCGCGCCCGGCTCGTCGAGGGCGAAGTGCGCATGGACGCGAACTACACGCTGGAGGACGGGGAGGTGGCGCAGGGCTTCCGGCTCACTTGCCAGGCGCACCCGGTCACGCCCCGGGTGGTGCTCGACTACGACCAGAGGTAGGCCGGGCTAGATCCGCCGCCCGCTCGTCTCCCAGTGCGGGTCGCGCAGGCGGCGCTTGAAGATCTTGCCGCTTTCCTCGCGCGGCAGCCGGGCGTGGAATTCGACCACCCGCGGCACCTTGTAGTGCGCGATGCGCTCGGCGAGATACGCCCTCACCGCTTGCGCCTCCAGCGCCGCGCCGGGTGCGGGCTCGATCGCCGCGGCGAGCGCCTCGCCGAACTCGGCATCCGGAATGCCGAACACCGCGCAGTCGTGCACGCCCGGCATCGCAACCAGCACCGCCTCGATCTCGGCCGGATAGATGTTGACCCCGCCCGAGATCACCATGTCGGCGGCGCGGTCGCAGATGAAGAGGTAGCCGTCCTGGTCCACGTAGCCGACATCGCCCAGCGTCCACAGCCCGTCGCGCTCGAGCGCGCGCCGCGCCTGCGCATTGTTGTTGTAGGTGAAGTCCGGATAGGCGGGCTGGCGCGCGTAGATCAGCCCGATTTCCCCCGACGGCAGCTCGCGGCCTTCGGCATCGAGGATCCTGAGGGCGCCGGCGCCGATTGCTCGCCCGGCCGAGCCCGGCCTGGCGAGCGCCTCCGCGGAAGTGATAGAGGTGATCACGCCGGCTTCGCTCGAGGCGTAGCACTCGTGGATCACCGGTCCCCACCAGTCGATCATCGCGCGCTTCACCTCGGGCGGGCAGGGCGAGCCGGTCATCGACACGAAGCGCAGCGAGGACAGGTCGTAGCGCCGCTTCACCGCCTCGGGCAGCTTCAGCATGCGCACGAACATGGTGGGCACCAGGTAGGCGTGGGTCAGGCGGTGGCGCTCGATCAGCGCCAGCGTGCGCTCGGGGTCGAAGCGTGGCTCGAGCGCGAGCAGGCTCCCGAACTGAAGCGACTGGATCGCGTACACGTTCGGCGCGCTGTGGTACAGCGGACCCGGAAGCAGTCCGCGCATGCCGGGCTCGATGCCGAAGCCCTTGTAGCGCGCCTCGCTCGCGAGCTCGGCCATGCGCGCGAGCTCCTCGGGCGGCGGCGGAAGGCGGCGCACACCCTTCGGCCGGCCGGTCGTTCCCGAGGTGTACGGCATGTTCCAGCGTGGCGTGCGCGGCGCGCCGGACCAGGGCGGCAGCGCAGCAAGCCAGGCGCTCCACTCGCGCATGCCCGGCGGCACGCGCGCGCGCTCGGCCGCGATGCCGTACGCGGCGATCGTCGCCGGCTCGGGCGCGACCGTCACCAGTTCGACCCCGGCCGGAACGGCGCCCTCGATCTGCGGAAGCAGGTCGGCGTGCGCGACCAGCACCTTGGCGCCGCTGTCGGCGAGGATCCAGCGCGCCTCTTCGGCCTTGTAGTGCCAGTTGAGCGGGCAGGAGTAAGCCCCGAGGCGGCTCGCCGCGAACGCCGCCACCAGGAATGCCGGCTCGTTCCTGAGCATGATTGCGAGCACGTCGCCCTCGGCGACGCCGAGCCGCTCCAGGCCGCTTGCCGCGCGCAGGACCGCGTCCTCGAACGCGCTCCAGCCGATCTCGCGCTCGTCGAACAATAGCGTGCCTGGCATGGTTCCTCGCGGCGTGGCGGTGTGCCAGTATAACGGCGCGGGCTGCTACCATCGCCGCTCGACCAGGGAGGATCCGCCGTGACCGATTTCGTCCCGACCGCGCGCACGAAGGCGAAGCGCCTGCCCAAGCGCGCCCGCTACGACCGGGAGAGCGTGTACGCGATCCTCGATGCGGGATTCGTGTGCCACGTCGGCTACGCGATCGACGGCCAGCCCTACGTGACGCCCACCAATTACTGGCGCGAGGGCGACGCGGTGTATTGGCACGGCTCGTCGGCGTCGCGCATGCTGCGCCACCTGCAGCAGGGCGTCGAGTGCTGCCTGACGGTGACCCACGTGGACGGCCTGGTGCTCGCGCGCGCGGCGTTTCACCACTCGATCAACTACCGCTCGGCGATGCTGTTCG
>Ga0307372_10002285_pt1 | contig 32027 bp, 23 predicted proteins | sample OX1MG_FD_202533 | JGI IMG/M metagenome (GOLD analysis project Ga0307372, IMG submission 202533) | Soil microbial communities from Risofladan, Vaasa, Finland - OX-1 | ecosystem: Environmental > Terrestrial > Soil > Coastal area > Acid sulfate soil | place: Finland: Risofladan, Vaasa | collected... | reverse complement strand
ACGTTTGCGCGTCTACTCGCTTTCGCTGGATCGACTATCTTATCGTACGAGTGTAACCAAGTCGCGCGCGTGGAGGGCCGTGGGTCGCCCATCGGCTCCGCAAGGCATGCTCGCCGGGAATTGCTGGGTCATGTGCAGGCCGCCGCCATACAACGATTCGTCGGGACTGAGCCCGTCGATGCCGGTAAGCCACGCGCAAAGCTTCGCGGCCGTGGGGCCCGAAAATGCCGCGATGAAATCGCGGCACGCGACCGGCATGGCTTCGAGCCGGTTGCAGGCGCTCTTGCCGCGCTCGTCGACGTCGTCGTAACGCACCCAGGCGTCGGCCGAAACGGAGTCAAACCCCGCGGCCACAGCGCGTAACGTCGCTTCGGGCGCGAAGCCGTCCATCACCAGATGTGGGAACGGCTCCGCCGACATGAATTCGTGCTGAATCATTCGCGGACCTCATTGTCCATGCGCACGCAAGAGAGATGCCATGCCTACCAACGCTGCGAGAGCTGGATTATCCGCGCCGATCAACAGGAAGTCAACAAATTTTTCAAACGAATGTCTCGTTCGGATGGGCCGATGACGAGCAGCCCGCAAAGTTTGCCACGAACAACCCGTTTCGCACGCGACCGGCGGCGTCAATTTTTCGGTAGATAATTTTCTTGCACTGCGATTATCAAAGTAGTACAATCCGCGTTGCAATTCATGGCCCACTCGCGGAGGAGTGGGCCGTCAACCCGCGCAGCCGATGAGGTGCTCCACGCGCGCCAGTGTAATTATCGCGACGTACCAGGAAGGCGACCGCCTTTGGAAGACGGTCCAGTCTTGCGTCGAGGCGAGCGCCGCGCTCGATTATGAAATCGTCGTGGCCGACGACGGCTCGACCGATCGCTCCGTCGAGGAGCTGCTCCGGCGCTTTCCCCAGGTCCGCGTGGTCTGTCACGACAAACGGCAGGGCGTTGCGGCCACCAAATCGCTTGGCGCGCGCAACGCTCGCGGGGACGTGCTGGTTTTCCTCGACGCGCATACCAAGCCCGAGTACGGCGCCGTCGGCCGGCTCGTGGAAGACGTCGAGGAGTTGGAAGGCGACGCCATCGTTACGCCCCGCATGCCCAAGCTCGACGCCGCACGGTGGCAGAATGACACGGCCCAAGTCGGCCACGGCTGGCAGATCGACCTGGAGACATTCGCCACCGAATGGCTGCGGCTCGACGCGATGCGGCGGGTCCGGGATGGCCAGAAGCAATTTTACGAGTCTCCGGCGCTCGTCGGTTGCGCCTTCGCCCTCAGCCGCAGGCTCTATGACCAGCTTTGGGGCTTCGACCCGCACATGCGGTTTTGGGGCGCGGAAGACGTCGACCTCGCCCTCAAGTGCTGGTTCACCGGGCACAGCGTCTTGCACGACCCTGAAGCGACCATCGGGCACCGCTTCCGCGACCGCTTCGACAATTACGACGTTCCGCTCGAATACCTGATCGTCAATCAGCTCCGCGCGACCTACAAGAATTTCGCGCCGGGCACATGGAACTACTGGGTCGATCAATGCCGGCGGCGCCATCCGGACGAACTGCCGGAGCGCCCCGAAGGGCTGTGGGCGCACGTCTGGTCGATGTTCGAGTCGGCCCGGGCCAGCGCGGACCAGGAACGCTCGTACCTGCACGCGCGCCGCGTCCGCGATGAGTTCTGGCTGGCCGAGCATTTCGGCCTGAAGTGGCCCGTCTTGATGTCGCCCACTCGCGCCGTTGTGGTTCCCGCGCCGCCGCCCGCTACAGAGCAGCCGGTGAGCGAGCCGGCGCCGGCGCAAAAATCGAGTTCGTCTTCCAGTTCCACGGGGGTTGCGGCCGAGCGCGCCGCCGAGCCGCTGATGGCGCAGCCGGCACTACAGCCCGCCGATCAACCGCCCGCTCCGCCCCAGGGGAGTAGCGGCGCACCCATCCCGCGCAAGCCTGCTCCCGGCAAAACGAAGGAATGTTGCGAGTGTAACAAGACTTTCGTTGTGAGCGGCGACAAGTGCCCGGTCAAGTCCGAAAATAGCGAAGGGCCGGTGCGGTTCTTCAACGGCGAAATTCAGATCGACGTCGACGACCTCAACGCCGGGGGCTCCGGCACGGCTTGGGGGCACACGCGCAAATACAGCAACCAGATGCAGTTCGACTTCGATTTCGGCAACGGCTACAACTGGCTGGTGCGCGAGTGGCCGTATCTGGTCGTCGAGGGCCTGCCCTCGTCAAGCTCCAGTTCCTCGTCCAGCTCCTCGTCGAGCTCATCGAGCAGCTTGTCGAGCGGGGCGCCGCGGCAAACGATCGTCGTGGTGCGGACCTCGAAATCGCCGCTCTGGTTCGACCTGGTGGGGCAGGAGTACGTCGGCCGTTTTGGCATTCCCGATACGCTCGTTTACGATCCGGGGAACCATCAGTACGTCCTCACCAGCAAGCTTGGCAACGTCACGACGTTTCAAGACTTCGTCCAGACCGCCAACCCGCAAGGGCTGTTCAAGAGCTACACGGCCGCGGGCGGCGAGGCGATCTCGGTCACGCAGTACTCCGACCAGAACATCACGCAAGTCCAGCGCACCGCTCCCTCCTCGGGCCTGACCGAGAACATCGCGTACACCTACGGCCTCGATCTCACGGGCGTTCTGCTCCAGCGGCTGATCGCCGGCCTCCTGACCAATGTTCGGCAGGCGCTTTACACTTATTACACTACCAACGGCCCGAACGGCTCGGCCGGAGATCTCCAGACCGTCACGGTGCAAGCCTGGAACGCCACGACCAACGCTTGGCAGACGACCAAGAGCTATTATTATCGGTATTGGCCCGCCGGGAGCTCGTCGTCAAGCTCGAGCAGCTCGTCGAGCTCGGGGCCCTATCAGGCGGCCCACCTCTTGAAGTTTGCGATAAATCCGGCGGCGTATACCCGGATGACCGCGGCGGGCATCGACCCAACCACGGCCAGCGATGCGGTGCTGGCGCAGTACGCCGATCTTTACTTGGAGTACGATGGCGACCGCCGCGTGACGAAGGAAACGACCGACGGCGGCAAGTACACCTACACGTTCGCTTACACGGCCGCGCCGATCTGGACTTCATCCTCCAGCAGCTCATCCTCGAGCAGCTCGTCCAGCGGTTCGAATCTGCCGCCGACAAGCTCGTTTGACGTTTGGGAAATGAAGACCGCCGAGACGCGGCCCGACGGCAGCGTCCGCACCGTCTACACCAACCAAATTGGCCAGGTGCTGGTGAATAATCTCGTTTCGGGCGCCAATTCATGGAACGATGCGCAGCAGTTCGACGAGGACGCCAACCTGGTGCTCCACGCCCATCCGTCGGCGGTCGCAAGCTTCGACGACACGCAGCCCGATCTGGGCATCGTGTTCAACGCCGCCAGCGGCCTGATCGAGACGTTCACCTGGTTTGCCGGCCCGTCGTCCAGTTCCAGCTCGTCGAGTTCCTCAAGCTCCGCAGCCTCCGGCCCAACTGGGTATATGCAGGCCGCGTTCGTCCAACAAGGGTCGAACGGCACACCGATCATGCTTCGCCAATACGAGTACGGCTCGCAATCGGCCGCGGGCACGACTGTCTACCCCGTGACGCTCGAAATCGACTACCGCAACGACGACGGCACGGGCGCGGTTCAGACCGCCTACGCCTACACGTTCTATTCGGGCACGGTCGCGGTGCAGCAGCGGATCACGACCTATCCGGTCGTTTCGGCTTCCCAAAACGGTTCGGGGATTGCTGCCACGCGCCTGGAATACCTCGACCAGCTCGGCAACCCGACGTGGGAGCTGGGGCCGCGCGGCTTCATCATGTACCAGAAATTTGACCCAGTGACCGGCGGCCTGCTGCAGCGGATCGACGATTTCAATACGAGCTTGCCCGGCCAGCCGACGCCGCCTGCCGGCTGGACCACGCCCGCGGGCGGCGGCCTGAACCTGATCACCGATTTTACTGTCGATAGCCTGGGCCGCGAGGGCGAGCGGCTGAGCCCCTCGCACACCATTAGCCTCAACGGCGTGGCCACGGTCGTGCGCACCGCGACTTGGACGATCTATCAGGATTCGACTTTGAGTGGCGCGGCGAGCGAGGTCTGGACGGCTCAGGGATATGCCACCGGCTCCGCCGGCAGCTACACCTACACGCTCGTCAATCCCGTTTCGATCACGCGGTATAATGACGATGGCCAGGTGATCGACCAGATCTCCGCCATCCGCAGTTATACCAACGGCCCGCTGGTGGCGACCGACAGCTTCGCGCAGTCGAGCTACTCCCGCTGGACGAACAACCTATACGATGCCACGAGCGGCCAGCTCACCGCGACGCGGGTCTACTTCCTCATCCCTGCCAGCGGCACCGGGGCGGAAGGAACGAATTACAACGAGGCCGATCTGGCCTACGACGGGATGGGCCGGCGCAACAAGGTGCTGAACGGCGGCAAGACCATTACCCGCACGGTTTACGATCCGCGCGACTTGCTGCTGTCCCTTTGGGTTGGCACGAATGACGTGGGCGCCACCGACAACGACCCCAGCAACGGCGGCACGCCGCCGAATAACATGGTGGCCGTCGTGATCAGCCAGTACGACAGCGGACTTTCGGGCGGCGACGGCAATCTCACGCTGCAAACCAAACCCGTCGACGGCAATTCCGCCAACAACCGCGACACCGCCTTTGAGTACGACTGGCGCGACCGCCAGGTCCGCATCACCGCCGCCCAGGACTGGTATCAGGTCAACACGTTCGACACGATGAACCGCGTCACGCAGGTCGATCGCTACTCTCAGGCGACCAATAATCTTATCAGCCGCAACCAGACGCTCTACGACGACCGCGGCCAGATTTACCAAACAATCGTCTACGGCGTTGATCCAAGCACTGGCACGGTTGGCAACAGCCTGGTGAGCAACAAATGGTTCGACCCGTCCGGCAACGTCATCATGAGCTTGCCGGCCAGCTCGAAGGCGTTCGTGAAAAGCACTTACGATGGCATCGCGCGGCAGACAGCCCAATACGTGGGCTATTACCTCGGCACGATCGACTACAGCGAGGCCACGAGCGTTGCCAACGACACGATCATGGAGCAGGTCGAAACCGCCTATGACGCCGCGAGCAACGTCATTCAAACCATGACGCGGCAGCGGTTCCACAACGCCACCGGAACCGGCCCACTCACCCAACCGGGCGGCACTCAACCGCAGGCGCGTGTGACGTATGTGGCAACGTATCCCGACGGCATCGGCCGCGCGCAGGCCGTGGTCGATTACGGCACGAACGGCGACGTGACGCTGGTGCGTCCCCATGCTGTGCCGACAAGCTCCGCCACGGTGCTTGTGACCTCGACCGTGTACAACAGCCGCGGAGAGCCATACCAATCGATCGATCCGGCCGGAACGATCACGCTTACGACGCTCGACGACGCGGGCCGACGCGTGCAGCTTATCGAGAATTATCACGCCGCGAGTTCCTCCAGCAGTTCCAGCGGCGGCGGCCCGCCCGTATACGACCAGAACCACACCGCAAACTGGACCTGGACGGCCGACGACAACATCGCGACCATTACCGGCGTCAACGTACAGACCGGCAATCAAACGACCGCTTACGGTTATGGCACCACGCTTGGCACATCCGACGTCGCTCGCAACGACGTGCTTTCGTCCCTCACGTATGCCGATGCCGGCGCGGCGAACTATCTGGTCAACCGGCAGTCGGAGGTGAAGCAGCGCACCGAGCAGACTGGCACCGTACATCAGTACTCGCTAGATTTTCTCGGCCGGCAGACTGAGGATGCCATCACCACGCTCGGCACCGGCGTCGACGGCACGGTCCAGCGGATCGGCGCGACGTATGAAGTGCGCGGCAACATACAGAACGTCACGAGCTTTTCCAGTCCCACGGTCGGCCAAGGAACGGTCGTCAACGACATTCAGTGCGTCTACAACTCGTTCATGCAGCTTGTTACCGAATACCAGGAACACAACGGCGCGGTCAACACATCAACCTCCGTCAATGTGCAATATCAGTATGCCAACGGCTCGGCGAATACGATCCGGCCCACAGCGATTGTCTATCCCAACGGACGCGTGCTCAACCTGAGCTACGGCACTTCGCGCGGAATGGATGACGCCCTAAGCCGGATTGCGAGCCTGATTGACAGCGACGGCGTAACGCACTTGGCCGACTACACGCGCTTGGGCCTGGGCACGATTGTGGAAGCCCATTCGCCGCAGCCCCAAATCACCTGGTCATTGATCAACGGCACGGGGACCGACCCGTACACCGGGCTCGATCAGTTCAATCGAGTCGTCGATAACCGTTGGTTCAGCACCGCCACCAACAGCGATCTTGACCGCATCCAGCACGGCTACGATCTTGCTTCAAACCGCTTGTGGCGCAAGAACACGGTAGCCGACGCGGCCGGGGTTTACCTCGACGAGTTCTACCAATACGACGGCCTGTATCGTCTCGCGTATCTGCAGCGCGGCCAGCTCAATTCGACCAATACCGGCATCATTCCCGACACGCAAAGCTTCACACAGCAGTGGCTGCTCGATCCGACCGGCAACTGGATCCAGTTCCAACAAAACGACTCCAGCGGCACGCTCGACCAATTCCGAAGCGCCAACACCGTCAACGAGATCACCGGGATTTCAAGTCCTTGGGTAACGCCCTCATACGATGCGGTTGGAAACATGGTCTCCATGCCGCAGCCGGCCAACCCGACAAGCGTCGCGCGCGCCGTCTTTGACGCCTGGAGCCGCGTCCGAACGATAACGATTGGTTCGACGGTAGTCTCTGCTTTGTACGACGCGCTGAATCGGCGCGCCAGCAAAACCATATCGAGCTCGGTGCGAGATTTCTATTACACGTCGGCGTGGCAGGCCATTGAAGAGCGCGTTGGAGGGGCGACGCTTCCTGACCGCCAATTCCTTTGGGGACTGCGCTACATCGACGATCTCGTGCTACGCGATCGCGGCACTGAGCGGCTCTACGCCCTTCAGGATCCCAATTGGAACGTGTCTGCGATCACCGCCCCGGATGGATACGCGCAAGAGCGCTATGATTACTCCGGGTACGGCCAGCCGACGTTTCTGACCGCGGGTTTCGGCGTACTTCCGGCGTCGCAAGTCGATTGGGAGACGCTTTTCGCCGGATACCGCTGGGACAGCGAGTCGGGAGTCTACGCGGTGCGCCGTCGAGGGCTGCACACGCAGATTGGAAGCTGGATTTCGCGCGATGAGATGCCGCAGTTCCTCTTTATTCGATCGGAGAACCTCTATGAGTACTGCGGCTCCGCTCCCCTCGACCACACGGACCCGTTCGGCCTTGTGCAGTCGCAACCGCACGGCCAGGCAGTCGAGGGCATCATGGTCCATTCGGAAATTGAGCCTGGACAGGCGGCGGGAAATGTACACCTACAGAAAGGTGGGGCGAAGTGGTACATTAACCCCGACAATAGGGACATATTTTCGATCGATCCAAAAACTGGGACGCGCCAACCTGCGCCAAAATCACTGACCAAGATCATACAGCGCAGCCAAAAACTCCAGCGCCAGATCGACAACGCAATCAACCGCGTTAACGCAAATGGTGGTTTCGCCCCACGATTCCTCGGAGGCGCCTTGGTCACCGGGGCAATCCTGCTGCCGTATGACCAGTACGTAGAGGCTGGCGAGTCCAAGGGAAAAGAACTGGTGCGCAGGGGACCGCTGTGCAACACCTTAAACTGTATCGATTCGCCAGCGGCGCCGATGTTGCCGAACGAAACCGCATCGACGTTTACCAACGCCGGGGTGACTTACTCTATCAGCGCTGTCGCGATCAATGGCAAATGCTATTTCCACGCAAGCCATACTGAATCCAGGTTTTCGATATTCTACGGGTCGTACGACCAGGCCGTGTTTGACATCGGAGGAACTGAGTGTGAAGCTAGAAACCGCCGCCCCATTGGCGGAGTCTGTAGCCGTGGATGAGAAGCGGTCAGTTCGGCCGCCTCGGTCCAAACCTTGGCGGGGCCCACTTACCGGCTCGTCTAACCAACGGAGCAGAATGTACCATTTATATTTCATTCGATCGCGCTCCGCAGTGGACGATGAGAACTACTATGATTCGAAGACGGACGTGTACGTATTCGGAGATAAGCGTGGCTTCGACTACTTCGTGGCATGCATCACTGCCGCGCGCGGCCGCCAGAACCCACTGCCGCTCGTCGACGCGGCGCCCCTCCGCAACGGCATGCGGGCCGTAGTCTTGGCACCTACGCGCAGAGGGGGCACGAGGCCGCGCATAAAGTTTGCCGAGCGAGTGATTTTTAGGCGGCGAAAGCCAGCGATGGAATTGATCATCATCGGCAATCGGCAGGGATACGCGCGCCTCGCGGCGGTAGTAAGTTCGCTCGCCAGCAAAGGACCGCCTTTGATGGAGCATGTGCATCTCGACGATATGTTCGATAGCTGGGTTGTTAAACGAAGCGTGTCGCTGAATATTCGCGCTCCTTTAGAGAATTGGTCGCGTCGCCATCTCGCCGAATACGATCACGCGATCTACGGCATGAATTCATACGTCTTGCCTCCTTCCGAAGATATCAACTACCTTGAGCCGTCGCCCTACACGCTTCCAGATCCAAGTAACCCGTACTTACGAGTCTAAACTGCGAAAGGGAGGGACGGTGAACCCAAATACGAGCCCGCGCCGCAATGCCCGGACGGGCATGATCGCGGCCTCGGCACGGGTTGTTGTGCCGGTCGGTCGTACGCTGCACCGGAAAGAGGGTCAGAACGATTTGTTCGTCGGTGCAGGGGGCGAAAGAGCTCTGTATTGAAAACTCAGGGAGCAGCTAAAGGGGCCAGGTGGCCAGGTCCAATAGAACAACCGGGCCTGTCCGGGACCTGTCCGCTTTAGCCGCGCCCGCTTCGATTTACGACGTTCGCTAACCTTCACGGAGCGGCCTAGAGGCGCGCGATGGCTGAGCAAACCGAATTCGACGCCTATCACAAGTGGCTTGGGATACCGCCAGGCGAGCAGCCGCCCAACTTTTATCGGCTGCTCGGCGCGGCGGTTTACGAGTCGGACCCGGATGTCATCGAGGCGGCGGCCGACCAACGCATGGCCCATGTCCGCACCTACCAGACTGGCAAGCATGGAGCGATCTCGCAAAAGCTGCTGAACGAGCTGGCCGAGGCACGGCTGACGTTGCTTAACCCCGCCAAGAAGGCGGAATACGACGCGCGGCTCGGCAGCCAGACAGCGTCCGACGCGGCGCCGGATCTGGCGGAGGAGATGCTTGCGGCGGCGCCCCTGCTGGTATCGCCGCCGATTTCACGTTCCGTTCCGCGGCGCAAACGGCCCAAGCATGCGGCGATATCGGCCCTCGCCGGGGCGGCATGCGTGTTCGTGCTCGCCGCGGCTTATGTCATGTTCGGCAGACGGCGCGCCGCGGACGACGCGCCCGCGGCGGCCCAAGAATCACGGAACCCGCGGCAGACGGTCAGCAAGCAAAAAGACGATGGCCGATCGTCGAGGCGGCCGCTTGGTGTTACAGCGGACGCAGCCGCGAGCAAACCGTCGCACACCCCGTCGCCGGTTCGCGTCTTGCAGACGAAGACGGAGAAGTACCCATCGGACGGCTCGGATATTGCCAGCAATGACGGCGGCTCGTTCGTCGTCTCCACGAGCGGCGAGGTCGGTGAAGCCGCCGTCGGCTACGAGTTAGACGGCGCGCGCCACTTGGTTTTGGAGGCAAAAGTGGCGGGCGAGCTGCGGCCTTACGACGAAAACTCGTTTGCCGGCCTCATGGTCGATTACCATACCCAATTTGGCTACGTCAGCCGTGTCGCTCTGAGCCTTGGCCTTTCTCACGAAGGCCGCGAGAGTCCCGGCCCTCTATGGGGCAGACAAGCGCCCGCCGACCGGCTCGTCGCACTGGCGGAAGCCGAGCTCGACACACTTGATCTCGAACAGTGGGCGCCGGCCACCTGGGACGGACGTGTTTGGCTCTCGGCCTTGCTGCAAAACAGCGGCCCGGGGGCCAGCATCACGGGCCGCTTGGTGCTGCCAGGGGCGAAGAACCACGAAGGAGAAAAACCGGCAGGGCAGGCGCAACGGAGCAGGTGAGTGGATCAGATACAAGAGGGAGCTTCAAGGTGGATCGCACGCAAGTTACAGACAACTTTCACCGTCTCTACTACGACAGCCATGTGTGGACGAACACGCGCTGGCTGGGCGTGGGCGCCGAAAAATGCCCGCTCGATCTCTGGATCTACCAGGAAATCCTCGTCGAGAAGCGGCCCGACGTGATCGTCGAGTGCGGCACGCGCTACGGCGGCTCGGCGCTGTTTATGGCCAGCGTGTGCGACCTGATCGACCATGGCCGCGTGATCAGCATCGACGTCGCCGACCAGCGGAACGGCCTGGCCCATCCGCGCATCGAGTTCTTGATCGGCAGCTCGGTGGATCAGGCGACGGTGGAAACGGTTAAGGGCCGACTGCAGGCCGACGAAACGGTGATGGCGGCTCTCGACTCCGACCACCACCGCGAGCATGTGCTCGAGGAACTTGAGATTTACGGGGGGCTGGTCACGGCCGGCCAATATCTGATCGTCGAAGACACGAACATCAACGGCAACCCCGTCGCGGGCTATTACGGCCCCGGACCCAAGGAAGCGCTTGGCGAGTTCTTGCCAAAGCACCCCGAGTTCACGGTCGATCGGTCGCGCGAGAAGTTCTTTTTGACGTTCAATCCGGGAGGGTTTCTGTTGAAGCAGTGAGTGGGTAGTGGCGAGTGGTCAGTGGTTAGTGGTTAGTGGTCGCTGCCGAGTGAAGAGTGTGAAGAGCATGAGCGATTCAGTGTCGACTGACGAGCGCGGAGCAACGCTAGCGTTTGACGGCCCTCACCCCGGCGCTCTCCCGGAGGGAGAGGGAGTCAAAGCGGCGCTGGAGCTCGCGAGCGAGGCGCGGGCGGAGGGACGGAGCGTGGTGTTTACCAACGGGTGCTTCGACCTGCTCCACCGCGGCCACCTGGCGACACTGGAGTTTGCACGGTCGTTGGGCGACGTGTTGATCGTCGCTGTGAATTCCGACGAGTCGGCGCGGCGGCTCAAGGGCGCGGGGCGGCCCGCGACCGGCGCCGCGCTGCGGGCCGCTTCCCTCGCCGCGCTGGGCTGCGTCGACTGTGTCGTGGTGTTCGGCGACGATACGCCGGCGGAGTTGATCCGCGCGATTCGCCCCGATGTGCTGGTGAAAGGGGCCGAGTACCGGGGCACGCCCGTGCCCGGCAGCGAGTTCGCCGGCCACGTCGCGTTCGCCCCGATGGTGCCCGGCGTGTCGACAACGGAGATTCTAAAGCAAGGCAGAGGGCAGTATTGCAGGTAGACGGCAGACGGCAGACGGTAGACGGCAGACAGTAGACGGGGAGTGGTCAGTGGTTAGTGGTCAGTGGCGGATCCGCCGGCGGCGACCGCAGGCCACTACTGGCCAGTAGCCACTCGGGCCATCCCTCATCCTTCATCCCTCATCCCTCATCCTTCATCCTTCATCCCTCATCCTTCATCCCTCATCCCTCATCCTTCATCCCGAACCCTGAACCCTCCCTTGGAACCGCTCATCCTCCGCAGCTTTCAGAGTCCCGGCGACGTGGTGGTCATGACCGCCGCCGTGCGCGAGCTGCACCGGCAGTATCCGGGGCGTTACGTGACCGACGTGCGCACGCCGGTGGCCGCCATCTGGGAGCACAACCCCGATGTGACCGCCGTCCCCGACGGCCAGGGCCGGACTCTCGATATGCACTACCCTCTTGTGAATCAGTCGAATCAGCGGCCGGTCCACTTTCTGGAAGGTTTTTGCGAGTATCTGGCGGCGCAGCTCAAGCTCCCCTCATTGCGCCCCCAGGAATTCCGCGGGCATATCTACCTCACCGAGCAGGAAAAAGGGTGGGTCAACCAGGTCGAGGAAACCGCGCATTACAAAAGCCGCTTCTGGCTGGTCAACGCGGGGAGCAAGCGCGACTTCACTTGCAAGCAATGGCCGCTGGAATACTTTCAGGCGGTGGTCGATCACTTCCGCGGCCGTATGATGTTCGCTCAAATCGGCGCGGCCGAGCACGAGCACCCGCCGCTGGGCAACGTCATCGACCTGCGCGGCAAGACCGACCATCGGCAGTTGATCCGGCTGGTCTATCACGCGGCGGGCGCGCTGACGGGCGTTTCTTACCCGATGCATCTAGCGGCGGCCGTGCCGCGGCCGGACTGGATGATCGGCCTTCGGCCCTGCGTGGTCGTGGGCGGCGGGCGAGAGCCGGTCCATTGGGAGCAGTACCCCGGCCATCATTATCTGCACACCATCGGCGCGCTATCGTGCTGTGCCACCGGCGGCTGCTGGAAATCGCGCGTGACGGCGCTCGGCGACGGTGATTCGAAAGACCGCGATCTTTGCGAGCAGCCCCAGGCCGGGCACCCGCGCTGCATGTGGCTGATTCGGCCGGAAGATGTGGTTTCGGCAATTGAGAGGTGCTTGGTCGACAAGTGGTAGACGGGTAGACCGTAGACGGTAGACGGTGAGAGCAGCCAGGCGAGCCAATCCAAAATCCAAAATCCAAAATTGCGGGACGGCCTGGGAAGGCCATCCTCCTGGAACATGCCAATTACGATTGAACAGATGTGGCGCGGGGCGACGCTGGAGCTCAACGGCGCGGCGGATCGGCTGTATGAACGGCCGCCGAGCGTCGGTATGGTGGTCGGCACGTACGCCGCCGTGCCGTACGTCCATTTGCAGTTGGAAGCGCGGCGGCGATTGTTTCCCCACGTGCCGATGCTCGTTCATGACGACGGCAGCCACGCGCGCGAGCGGCTCGAGGATCTCTGCGACCGTTACGGCGCCGATTTCGAGAGCAATTCCCAGCGGCTGCCGCACCACCTGGGCGACTTGAGCGCGTTCGTGGGCGGGTTGAAATGGGCGGAGTGCCGGGGGGTCGAGCTTTTGCTCAAGGTCTCGCGGCGGTGGATGTTTCTTGTCGATTGGACGGACGACTTGCGGCGCCTCGCGATGGAGAGCCAGCACGCCACGTTCTCCAACTACACACAGAGCTACGCCTTCGGTTTTCGCACGGAGTGCGTGGCGCTTGCCACGCGGCTCTGGGCCGTGCCGGCGTTCCTTCACGACGCCGTCCACCGGGTCAACGCCGGCCGGCACGTGTTTGTGGAGAATTACATTCACCTGTTCGCCATCAAGCTCCACGAACACGCGTGTACCGAGGCGCTCCGCTGGTCGCGCGAGCATCCCGTGCCCGACGAAAGGCGCGGCTACGCCGCCTGGCCGCTGATGGGCACCGACCGCATCGACCGGAACCCCTCGGGCAAGTATCTCTGGCACGACTCGCACACGCCGCGGCAATACGCCAGCCAAGCGGCTGCCTGGGGCCTGCCGTACCGCGTGGCTGACTTCGCCGACCCGAACCAGGGCGCCGGCCTGGGACCCGAGAACACAAAATGAGTGTAGGGTGGAACAAGCTCGCTTTAGCCAGCGCCGGCCCACCGAAGGCTCACACAAACGTCGAACTGCAAAATGCAAGAGTCAACATGATCCAACCGAATTTGACATCGCATGTCGCACCGCGGCGTCATCCGCCGCGCGAAGACCAATTCGATGGGCCGCTTCGTCCGCCGCGACGAGCACCGCCGCTGGACAACGGTCCGCGGCCAATCGTTCCCAAATTGCGCGACATCCGGACCCTCAACCTGGTTTATCATATCTGGCCGGTCGCTTCGAACGACCTGTGGCGCTGGAACATCACGAGGTTGCTGCCGCGCATCAACATCTTCAACGGCAAGCGGATCGTCGCCATCGCCACCGACGACGAGACGGTTTCAGCCGACGAGGTCATCCGCGAGCTGGTGGGGCATGGCATCACCTTCATCACCATGGCCAACGACGCGCGGCTGCGCGAGGGAACGACCTTTCTGCCGCTGCTCGACGCGGTGTACACGCTCGACCCGACTGAGGCGACGTTTTACGGCCATGCCAAGGGCGTGTCGCGGGCCAGGTCGGTGCATACCGTGGAAAAGGCCTGGGCGGAGTGCATGTATCACCATTGCTTGGACTTCCCCGACCGCGCGCGCGAGGCGTTGGCGCATAAGGCGATGTACGGCGTGTCGTTTCCGATCGAGAAAGCGTGGATTTACCCGGGCACGTTCTGGTGGTTCCACAACGCCAGCCTGTTTGCGCGCGACGACTGGCGAACGCTCGAGAATCATGTCACACGCGAAGGCGTCGGCTGGTCGGTCGAGGCATTTCCCAATCGGTTCTTCGCGGACGACTGCCAGCGCGTCTTTCCGCCCGAGTTGATCTATCCGCCCGACCGGAAATTCGGTCTCTACGACGAACGGATATGGACGAGCGACGTGCGCGTCCCCTCGCTCAACGAGCGCGCGAAGTGGCGTTGGGGGCACGCGATCGAGCGCGAGTGGCTGACCTGGGGCAAAATCCTGTCGGGCGATTCGATTGTCGAGGCCGTCGCCAGACACGCGACGCTCGAGGGCGCGCGAATGCTCGAAATCGGCCCGGGTTACGGCCGGTTTATGGAATCGCTTCAGAAGCAGCGGGTGCGTTTCGGCAGTTTCACCGGTATCGATCTTTCGCCCCAACGCTCCCGCGAACTGCGCCGGAGCTTTCCTGAAGGCCGGTTTGTGTGGGGCGACATCGAAAGCTTCCGCGACATCGGGCCGCTGGCGCCGTGCGACGTGATCGTGGCCACGCTGGTCTTCAAGCGCCTTTGCCCGACCTTTCAGCTTGCGGCAACGAACTGCCATTGGCTGTTGTCGCCGGGCGGCACGCTGATTTTCGACGTGCCGGAGACGGGCGTCGATTGGCCGCCCACCGAAGAGGCGCAGGCCGGTTCGTTCGAGAAGGGTTGGGGCCACGGAGCGTTCTCGAAGTCCTACCGCCGCGAAGAAATCTGCGAGCTGCTTGAAGCGTCGGGCTTCTGCGACGTGCGGTTCGATTCGATCATTCACGACGGCGACAAGAAGCGACTGCTCGTGATTGCGAGACGGGCATGACCCCCAGCGAAGCGCCCGGCGGCTATGGCAAGCTGGCGCGGCAAATTGCCGACTGGACGACGAAAGGGCTGTTCTCGGCCTTGGTGCTTGTCGCCGGGCTGGGCTTTGGCAGACAAGTCATCCGCTGGTGGCATGACGACGACCCCCCGCCGGCCGCGACCGAACCGGCGACGACGCCCTTTGACCTGTCCGATGCTGGCGATCCGATGGAGATTGCCCTTGGCGATTTGCCTTATCGCCTTGGCCGCCAAACGGTCATCGGCGATCAGGCCGAGGCCATGCAGGCGCTGCGGGCCGCTTGCCGACGCTTGCTGCCCTCGGCGTCGCCCTGGTCGCCGGTCGCCGACGAAGACGAGCAAAAGCTGCTGGCTCGGTTGGCCGAGCTTGGTCCGGCCGGAGATGCTCGCACGTCGAACGGTGATTCACAAGCCGGCGAGCGGCTCTATGAGCCTGCGCCCGGCATGCCTTTGGTGATCGGCACGCGCCGGGTGAGCGCAGGCGACGGACCGCTGCACGCTATCGCGCAGGAAAATCGCGTGGTACTATGGGGGCTGGCGGTGCCCGCCGATGAGCGATGGTGGACGCTGTGCTTGTTTCACGCCGATCGGCGCGGTTCCGACGAGGAGCCAGGAACGCAAATACCGCTGCCGCCCGATTGCCAGCGGCTGATGGCACTTCGTCGCGGCGGCGCCGAGCTCTCCGCCTTCCAAGGCGGAGGCCCGTGCGACGAGTATCGGCGGTTTTATGCGGCGTGGCAGGTGAAGCATCGGCCGCACGACGCCGTGCGCTGGCAGCGAGCCGACGACGGTGGCTGGTATGCCTCGATGGTCCGGCGCGGGCCGGATGCGGCGGCCGGTTCCGCCCGGTCGATGGTGATTCAACTCGTGCCCGGCCGGCCCGGCGGCTGCACGGGACTGGTTTTGGTCTCTCCATGAGGTAACGTTCGATGAAGGGAATGCCCGGCCTGGTGATCGCGTGCTTCCTGGGCATCTTGGCGGCGGGCCTGAATTGGTTTTATCTCGACCGCAAGTCGCGCGAATTTGAGAAAGTGAGCTTCGTGTCGGTCGCTCCCGACACGCAGATTCACGTGGGCGAAACGTTCGCCGCGTCGCACTTTGCCGAGATGCCGGTGCCGGAAGTCGCCGCCCGCAAGTTGGAAGCGGTGGCCGTGCTCTGGAAAGACCTCGACACGGTGATCGGCATGAACGCCGTGCGGAATTTCGACGGTCAGGAATTGTTGCTCCGCAAGGACCTGGAAACGCCGCCGGCCGAACTGGAGCTGGCCCAAGACGAGCGGGCCATGTGGATTCCCGTCGACCAGAAGAACTTTGTCGCGTCGTTGGTGGTTCCCGGCGACGAGGTCGACTTTCTCTTGCCCGGCGCTCGTCGCGCCGCGCCGGTCGTTTCGACCGACGGCTCGCCGTCGCCCACCTTGGCGGCGCCCGCCGCGGGCCACACGGAAATCGTCGGCCCGTTCAAGGTGCTGTCGATCGGCAATCGCTTGGGCAAGACCAACGTGCTCAACGCCTCGCGCGTGCCGCAATTGCAAGAGAACATCATCACGGTGCGCGTCAAGATGAGCGGCACCACGCTCGACGAAAACTCGCAGCGTTTGTTGGACGCCTTGCAGACGACGAACTATCGCGAGGTCGGGCTATTATTGAGGCCGCGGAAGAAGTGAAAATCTGGTTCAACAAAGTCGATGAGAGCCGGCGAACGCTCGTCGAATCGGCCGCCGAGGAGGTGTCGATCGGCCGCGATCCGGCGAATCAGGTGGTGCTGCCCAGCCCGCTCGTCTCGCGGCGGCACGCCGTGGTGCGGCGCGCCGGCGATCAACTGGAATTACGCAACGTCGGCCTGAATAGCTGCGTGGTGGGCGACCGCGAAGTCGCCGGCGGCGAGGCGGTCGCCTTCTCGCCCGGCATCAAGGTGCGCATCTGGCCCTTCACGCTCAACTTCGAGGCCGAAACCGCGCCGGTCATCGATCGCAAGGAGCTGGAGGCCCACCTGCGTTCGATCATGGCCGGCCTGGAGCTGCGGATTCACAAGAAGCTGCTCGAGCGGCTCGATCTGTTCGAAATGGAGCGCAGCCGCGCCGGCGACCCGGCCACCATCGTGCTGCTGGAAAACAACATCGAAGACGTCTGCCGCGAGCTGAACGTGTTCGGCCCCGAAAACCAGCCGCTCTTGGAAGAAATCAGCGGGCTGGTGTTGATGGACCTGCTCATCAACCAGTTGGTGATGGAAACCGGGCACGACGATTTCTTCGACCTGGCCTCGCTCACCTCGAACGAATTCGATGTGCCCGCGACGCTCGTGCCCGAACGCGAGACCGAGCTTTACAGCTTGCTGCACTTTGCCCGCGAGCGTCTGCTGTTGGCCGAGCAGCGCGACGTGAGCAGCCGCATTCGCACGGTGGAGGAGCGGTTCGCCGAAGCATTTCATTTTTTGCGGCCGCACCTGCACGACCAGTTCCGCAAGTACGTGGTGCTGCGGACGCTGAAAAAGGACCTGAAAGACACCGTGTTCGGTTTCGGACCGCTGCAAGACCTGCTGCGGGCGCCGACGGTCACCGAAATCATGGTCGTCGACAGCGACCAGATTTATGTGGAGCGCGACGGCGTGATCGAGCGCTCCGGGCGGCGGTTCATTTCCGACCAGGTGACCGAGTCGATCATCGAACGCATCGTGGCCCAGGTCGGCCGCCGCATCGACAAGAGCCAGCCGCTGGTCGATGCCCGGTTGCCGGACGGCTCGCGCGTGAACGCCATCATTCCGCCCTTGGCGGTGAGCGGTCCCTGCCTCACCATCCGCAAGTTTCCCGCCCAGCGGTTCACGATGGACGACCTGGTCGAGATCGGCACCATCAGCCAGGCCGCGGCGGCTTTTTTGCGGGCCTGCGTCATCGATCACCGCAGCACGCTCGTCAGCGGCGGCACGGGCACCGGCAAAACCACGCTGCTCAACGTGATGAGCAGTTTCATTCCCTACAAGGAACGGATCGTCACCATCGAAGACACTTCCGAGCTGCGACTGCACCAGGAGCACGTGGTCACGCTGGAAGCGAAGCTGCCCAACGCCGAAGGGGCCGGGGCGTATACCATCCGCGACCTGGTGCGCAACGCGCTGCGCATGCGGCCCGACCGCATCATCGTGGGCGAGTGCCGCGGGGCCGAAGCGTTGGACATGATTCAGGCCATGAACACCGGGCACGCCGGCTCGATGACCACGGTCCACGCCAACAGCTCGAACGAAGTCATCGAGCGGCTGGAGGTGCTGATGTTGATGGCGGCCGAGCTGCCGATGATTTCGATTCATCGGCAGATCGCGTCGGCCATCGACGTGATCGTGCAGATCACGCGATTCCCCACCGGGCAGCGGCGCGTGACGCAGATTTCGGAGTTGACCGGCGTTCACCCGGAAACGAAAGAGGTGATCGTCACCGACATCTTCAACGACCGTCACGGCGTGGGCCTGCAACCGACCGGCTATCTGCCGACGTTCATCGCCTCGCTGATCGAGAAGCGGTTGCTCGAATCGAAGTTTTTGTATGGCGAGACGGACGGCGCCGCGCACCGACAACTCGGTTATGCGCCGGCCGGCGATACGCTGCCCGGCGCCGCCGGCGTTTCGGCCGCCGCGCCGCCGTCGAGCACGTTCAGCATTCCCGCGCCGCCCCCACCGCGCTCGCGGGCAACGGCCACGGTGCCGAGCGACCCGGCCGAAGCGGTGCAAAACGGCCAGCGCGCACGGTCGTCGCCGGACGCGACTGACGACCAGTGGTACTGCCTGATTGCCGGCAACGAGCTTGGCCCGCTTTCGGTCCGCGAGGTGCGGCGGATGGTCCGAAACGGCACGATCAAGGCCGACGATCTGGTGCGTTGCGGCCCGAACGGTGCCTGGTTGCCGAGCCGGCAGGCAAGTTTTGCGTCGGGTGGGGCCGAGCTATCCTCGCGCGACGGTTGAGAAACCGTTGACTAGCCCAGGACGTCGCGGATCTCGCTCCGCCCCTTCGGTCGCCGCGCGTCTTTTCGGTTTTCCGACCGAAGAGGCGGTCTTGCAACTTTCGGTTTTCGCCGCGCAGTTGCTCGGCCTCCGCTTCCAGTTTCGCCAGAACGTTCGACCGCGCAGGACCAACATCACGCGGAGCGAGGCACAACGCCCCCTGACTCTCACCCGCCTCCCGGAGGGAGCGGGAAACGCCGGACCCGACAAACCGCCAAACGGGTACGAAGTGGTGGTCGATGCCCTGCGCGGAGCGTGCTGAACGGTCTGCCGGCCCGTGACGGCTGCCGGCAGCAGCAGCCTGATCGTGCGTAGACCGCTCCGTCTGAAACGGTCTACCGCACCAGCTCTTTGACAACTTGGTAGAGTGTGGGAACCGTGACGCGGGCTATCGCCTGGCGTTTGCGGTCGCTTGCGATCGGTCGAGAAGGCTCTGATAGACTTCCACGTATTGCCGTGCGCTGCGCTGCCACGACCAGTCCTGCCGCATGCCGGCGGCGACGATCTGCGACCACAAGTGCGGCTGATGCCAGGCGTCGATGGCCCGCCGCAGCGTCTCAGCCAAGGCCAACGCCTCGTAGGCCCGGAACGTGAAACCGGTCGCCGTGCCCGCCGCCAGCGTCTGTTCGTTGGTGTCGGTCACGGTGTCGGCCAGGCCGCCCGTGGCCCGCACCACGGGCACCGTGCCGTATTTCAGGCTGTAAAGCTGGTTCAGGCCGCATGGCTCAAAACGGCTGGGCATCAAGAAAATATCGGCGCCGGCCTCGATGCGGTGCGCCAGCGGATCGGAAAATGCCAGCCGCAAGGCCAACTTTTGCGGAAACCGCTCGGCCAGCGTCGAGAGAAGCTGATGATATTTTGGCTCTCCCGTGCCCAGCAGCACCCATTGCACGTCGCTGGTGCGGAGCCCGTCTTGCAGCACGCCCGACACCAGGTCGAGGCCCTTCTGATCGACCAGCCGGCCGATGAAACCGATCAGCGGCAGGTTTTTGTCTTGCGGCAGCCCCAGCTCCGCTTGCAACGCCGATTTGCACGCCGCCTTCCCCTCGGCAAACGTCCGTTCGTCGTAGTTGCGGGCAAGCTGGCCATCGGTCTTCGGATTCCAGATGCGGTAGTCGACGCCGTTGACGATGCCCGACAATACGTCGCGGCGCTGCTGCAACACGCCTTCCAGGCCGCAGCCCAACGGCGCGGTCTGAATCTCTTCCGCGTACCGCGGGCTGACCGTGTTGATGGCGTCGGCGAACACCAGCCCGGTCTTCATCAAGTTCAGCTTGCCGTAGAACTCCATCTGGTGCCAGTTGAAGTACTTCCAGTCGAGTCCCGTCAGCAGCATGTCCCAGTGCCAGAACACGCCCTGATAAGACAAGTTGTGAATGGTGAACAGCGAGGCCACGCGCTCATAGAGCGGCACGCCGCGGTATTCGGCCTTCAAATAGGCGGGAATCAGCCCGGTTTGCCAGTCGTGGGCGTGGACTACGTCGATGGGAATCTGCAACTGCCGCACGGCTTCGAGCACGGCGCGGCAAAAAAAGACGAACCGCTCGCAGTTATCGACGAAGTCGGAGCCGTTCACGCCGTACAGGTCTTCGCGGCGATAATAATCGTCCTGCTGGACCAGGTAGACGGGCACGGTGCTGTTCGGCAAGACGCTGCGCAGCAAGCGGCCGCTCACGGTCTTGCTGCCGATCTGCACGGTCAGGGAAACGTCGGTCGCTTCGACAGGTTGGCCGCACTCCACCGCCCGGCGGTAGGCCGGCAAGAAGACCAGCGGGCGATGGCCAAGACGCTCCAGCTCGATGGGCAACGAAGCCATGACGTCGGCCAGTCCGCCCGTCTTGGCGAAAGGAACGGCCTCGCTTCCAGCTAACAGGATGTTCATGTCGCGTTCAGGCTAGCAGACGACGGGCAAAATTCAACCGCGGGGCCAGATCACTGGTCACTCAACCATTCCAGTTTAGCTGAGCGTTGTGGATTGAACTATCGACAAACTCGCCGATCGCCGTGACGCGGCGCGGTTTTGCGGCGACGGACGCGGTGCTTCGTGTTGTAGGGGTCGTGCCGGTTCCGCGTCGCAGACGGCTTGCTTGGCGCGGTTTCTTGCCCTATGGATACTGGGGGAGCTTATGTTTTTTGCGATCACGGCTTTTGTCGTCTCGGCCATTCAAATCGCGATCGGCGTGGGCATCGGTATATCGGTTACGAAGCACCGGCGGCAACAGCGCGCCTACGGTCTGTCCGTGCTCGAATCGCCGGCGCGGGAGAAGGCGGCGAATCCGTGTACCGAGCGGCCTCTGCCGGCGAAAACCCAGCGGCCCGCACCCCTGCTCGACGGCGGCCTCTGCCTTCCGCTCGACGCGGTTGAGATTCAGTCCGATCACTCTGAAGTCACCGACGCATTGGAAGAGGCAGGGGCACCCAGTGCGGCCGCCAGTATACTGTGCGGACCGCCAGCGGAAGGCGCCGCCGTTTCCACCTCGCCTGCCGGCGGGCAAATCTCCGTTGCCGTCCCGTCGGGCCCCGAGCGTCGCACGTCAACGCGCCGCCCGTTCACGTTTCGGCAGTTCGTGGCTCCTTATCACGGTGGCGCGCTGCCCTGCAAGGCGAGCTTTCGCGAAGTGGAATGCCAGGACATTTCATCAACCGGATTCTCCTTTCTGTCCACGCAGTTGCCCGATTTCGATTCGCTGGTCGTCGCCCTGGGCGTGCCGCCACACCAGACCTATTTGCAGGCCCACATCGTCAATCGCTTTTCGGTCGACGACGGCGTGGCGCCGCTTTATCGCATCGGCTGCCGGTTTGCCGCGCAAGTTACCACCTGGTGAACCTTCGCCCGTTCGCTGCGTAAAAGCGTAGGGTGGGACCCTGGAAAAACCGCCCGGCATCCCCTAGAACATCACGATGATGCTGCGTTTGAGCAACGTACAGAAGTCGTTTATCGAGCCGGACGGCACACCGCTGCCGGTGCTGGACATCGCGCGGTTCGAGGTGGCGGCGGGTGAACAGATGGTGCTCGTCGGCCGAAGCGGCTGCGGAAAGACGACGCTGCTGCACGTAATCGCCGGCATCAGCCGGCCCGACCGCGGGCAGGTCGAGGTGCATGGCTGCGACATTGCGACCTTGCCCGAAGCCGGCCGCGACCGCTTTCGGGCAGACAACATCGGTTACGTGTTTCAAACCTTCAACCTGCTGCCCGGCTTTTCGGCCCTGGAAAACGTGCTGCTGGGCATGACTTTCGCGCGGGGCCGGGCCGACGGCGAGCGTGCGGCCACGCTGCTCAACCGCGTCGGCCTGGGCCACCGTCTGACGCACAAGCCGGCCATGCTCTCCGTGGGCGAGCAGCAGCGGGTGGCGGTGGCCCGTGCCCTGGCGAACCGGCCGAAACTGCTCTTGGCCGACGAGCCTACGGCCAACGTCGATAGCCGCAATCAGCAGCAGATCATCGACCTCATCCGCCAGACCTGCGGCGAAGAGCAAGTCACACTGGTGCTGGTGACGCACACGCCCGAAGTCGCCGGGCAATTCCCGCGCGTCGAGCGTTTAGACGAATTCAACCAGGCGGTGGCTACATGAGTCTTTGGAAAATCGCATGGCGCAGCATCGAGCAGCGGTCATTGGCCTCGTGCCTGACCGCCGTATCGATGGCACTGGGCGTGGCGCTGGTGGTGACGGTGCTGGTCATCCACTCGGTGGTCGACCATTTTTTTCGCCACAGCAGCCAGGGCTACGACATGATCGTGGGGGCCACCAAAGGCGGCCGGCTGCAACTCGTGCTCAACACGGTCTATCACCTGAGCCAACCGGTCGAGAACCTGCCCTATCGTTTTTACAAGGAGTTTTTGAAGGACGGCGAACATCCGGGCAAGTTCTCGTCGCTCGTCGACGTGGCGGTGCCGCTCTGCCTGGGCGACAGCTACGACGAATTTCGCGTGGTCGGCACCACGCCGGCCATGTTGGAGGCCTGGGAGCCGTATCAGAAATACGAGTTTGCGGCGGGGCGAAACTTCGAGCACGAGAACTTTTTCGAGGGAGTGATCGGCTCGGTCGTGGCCAACGCCACGGGTCTCAAGGTGGGCGACACTTTCCAGCCGACGCACGGCGTGGAGGCGACCGAAGGCTCGCACAAGCACGACGCCTTTACGGTGGTGGGCATCCTCAAGCCGACCGGCACGCCCAACGACCGCGCGTTGTTCATCAACATGGAAGGCTTTTATATGCTCCGCGGCCATGCCAAGGAAGAGGAACAGGAAGGCAGAGGTCAGAAGGCAGAAGGCGGAATGGACGCGGAGCATGAGGAACACGGCGAGCACGAGGATGATGCGATGCATGACGAGCATCACGAGCATGCCGACGAGCACCACGACGACAAGCGGGCGGGCGACGCCGATCATGAGCATGAAGAGCACGCCAAGGGTCAACATGCCGAGAATGGCGAAGCGGAGCACGGTCATGAGGACTACGACGAGCACGAGCATGAGGAGCATGAGCACGGGCACGCCCATACGCCGTTGCCCGAATCGCAGCGCGAAGTGACGGCCATCCTGGTTCGCAGCTCGGCCACGAATGTCATGGCGTCGATGAACCTGGTGCGGATGATCAACAAGGGAAACGAGGCCCAGGCGGTGCTGCCTGCCCGCGAGATTCAGACGCTGTTGGACATGATCATCGGCAACCTGCGGTTCTTGCTGCTGGCCTTGTCGGTGTTGATCGTGATCGTGGCGGGCATCGGCATCATGGTCAGCATCTACAACTCGATGAGCGACCGGCGGCGCGAAATCGCGGTCATGCGTTCGCTGGGCGCGCGCCGCTCGACGGTGCTGAACGTGATCCTGCTGGAATCGATCTTGCTTTCGGTGGGCGGCGGTGCGGCCGGCTGGCTGCTGGGGCACGGCGTGGTGGTGGGCGCCAGTCCGTGGGTGCAGGCACACACGGGCTTTGCACTGGGCCGGTTCGAGTTTTCGCCTTGGGAGGCGGCGCTGCTGCCGGCCCTCGTCCTGCTTGCTTCGCTGGTCGGCTACTTGCCCGGCCTGGCGGCGTATCGCACCGACGTGGCCAAGGCGCTCTCCGCGGCGCCGTAAGGTAAGAGTCCGTAGGTGGGACCAGTCCCGGCGCGCCGGGACGAGCGCCGGCCCATCGTAATCGACGGTTTGCTTGCGTATGTGATAGGATGCACGCTAGATTGTTCACTTTAATGCGCGAAAACAATTATGTCGCACGCTGATTCAACGGTGTCCGCCAACGAACGTTTGGCTCGCCAAATCAATCAAGAGGCCAGGCAGAACCCGAACTCGCCCTACGCGGGAAAGCTGGTCGGCATCGCTCACGGTCAAATTGTGGTCGTCGCCGACCGATGGTCTGACGTCATCGACCGGCTTCGGCAAGTCGAGCCGGACCCGGCACAATGCTACTGCCTCGACGCCAGCGCCGATTATGACCGGGTCGAAGAAATCTGGAGCGCGGTCTGATGTCCGCAGTCGAATGGCAGCTACATAACGATCGCCCGACGATCGAAATTGCCTTGTCGTTACTGCACACCGGACAGGACCTAGTTCGTCGTCTCGTGGCCGACACAGGAGCAGGATCTGGGCGGTCACTTTTCCAGCTGATTCTGGATGAACCAACCTGCTTCGCCTGCGGCGGCGTTCCTATGGGCCACGTGCAACTTGGCGGCGCTTATTCTGGGTCGTTTCCGCTGTACCTGGTGAGGGTTCGGCTTTCGGCGCTCAACTTCGATGAATTGGTTCCCGTCGTCGGAGTTACCGTCGTGCCCCGTGGATTTGACGGAGTGGCGGGGTTTAAGTTCCTAAATCGGTTCCGGTACGGTAACTTCGAGAATCCGGACGGTTCGGACTCGATTTGTTGCCGGTCACATGAGGGAGTTCATCGTGCCATCCAAAGAGATTCAACCCGTGCTGCTGGCCGGGCACTGGCAACCGTCGCAGGCGACGGGCATGTTTCAGTCCGAGAATCCGTCGACGAAGCAACCGCTCGACGAACGCTATCCGGTCAGCTCGTGGGCCGACTGTGAGATAGCGCTCGAGGCCGCCGCCGAAGCCGCTGTCAAGCTGCAAGCCGTCTCTCGCGATACGATCGCGCGGTTTCTGGACCGCTATGCCGAGCGGATCGAGCAACGTGCCGGCGAGATTTGCCAGACGGCACATCAGGAAACCGGCTACCCGGTGTCGCCGCGTCTGGCCGACGTGGAATTGCCCCGCACTACCGGCCAACTACGGCAAGCGGCCACCGCCGCCCGCGAAGGTTCTTGGTGCATGGCCACCATCGACACCAAGGCGAACATCCGCTCTTGCTTCTTGCCGCTGGGGCCGATTTGCGTGTTTGGGCCGAACAATTTTCCACTGGCCTTCGGCAGCATTTCGGGCGGCGATTTTGCGGCCGCAATCGCCGCCGGCAACCCGGTGATCGCCAAGGCCAACTCCTCGCATCCCGCCACCACCCGGCTGTTCGCCGAAGAGGCCCAGCTCGCCGCCGACGAGTGCGGCCTGCCGCCCGGCACCGTGCAATTGCTCTACCGCCTGAACCACGAAGACGGCGAGCGGCTGGTGGCCGATCCGCGAGTGGGAGCCACCGGCTATACCGGCGGCCGCTCGGCCGGGCTGAAACTCAAAGCCGCCGCCGACGCCGCCGGCAGGCCGATCTATCTGGAGCTTTCGAGTATCAACCCGGTCGTCGTGTTGCCGGGCGCGCTGGCGGAACGGGCCGAAAAGATTGCCGACGAGTTCAGCACAAGCTGCCTGATGGGCACGGGCCAGTTCTGCACCAATCCGGGCCTGGTGCTGCTGCTGGCCGGCGAAAGCAGCAATCGGTTCGTCGCCGCCGTCTCGCAGCGGTTCGAGCAGGCGCCGCCGGGGGTGTTGCTGTCCAAGTCCGTGGCCGGCTCGCTGGAAAAGAGCGCGGCCGAGTTGACGGCGGCCGGGGCCAAGGCGCTGATCGGCGGACGGCCGGTCGCGGGGCCGGCTTATCGTTTCGCCAACACGCTGTTCCAAGTCGACGCTCGGACCTTTCTTGCCGACCCGCACCGCTTGCAAACCGAGGCTTTCGGAAATTCGTCGCTGCTGGTCGTGGCCGACGACGCCGCGCAAGCCGCGCAGGTGATCGACTCGCTCGAAGGCAACCTGACGGGAGGCATCTACTCCGACACGTCGGGCAGCGATGACCGCCTTTACGACCAGCTCGCTCCGCGATTGCGGCGGCGCGTGGGCCGTTTGCTCAATGATAAGATGCCGACCGGCGTGGCCGTCAGCCCGGCGATGAACCACGGCGGTCCTTATCCGGCGACGGGCCATCCCGGCTTCACAGCCGTCGGCATGCCGGCCTCATTGCACCGCTTCGCCATGCTGGCCTGCTTCGACAACGTCCGTCCGCAACGGCTGCCGGCCGTTTTGCAAGACAAAAACCCCAACGGCCGGATGTGGCGACTCATCGACGGCCAATGGACGCAAGCGGACGTGGCACACACCGTTCTTGCAGAATCGACTCCTGTGCGATGATCTTGGGGCACTCCTCACGGGCCTGGTATACCTTCATTCGCGTCCTCTGGAAAATCGTCTGCTTGGTCTTCCATCAACTCAGGCAACCCCCGGTGGATTCGGAACGTCTCGCCGGCGATCGAAAGGGTTATTCCGTCGGCGTCCATCTCCGCTCGAAAATCGGGTAGCCGTTGCGGCACCGCGGCCAGGAGCGATTGCATCGGCTCGCGGACGTACTTCTCGATAAAGCGCGCCATCGTCGGACCAGCAACTGTGTCGAGGTGCCTCCAAGCTTCATTCCCTTTGTAGACCTCTCCGCGAGCAGCGAGGAAGGCTGCCTCAAGCTGTTCAAGCTTTGGATTTGGCGTGGCGTCGAGCACGACGAGCACCGGAGTGTACTTGCTGTGCCTGGCGTCTGCTGGAAACTCGATTTCCTCTTGCCAACGTCCCTGGCCAGATGATGCGATGGTGACGCGAATCTTGAACTCGTACGCCTTTCGATCGCGGATGCAGTCAACCTGTCTCCCCTTCTGCGGATTTCGCGAGCGTCGCACCGGGCTCGCCTTTGCGCCAAACGGCGAACCACCGATGGCGTGCGCGATGATCGGCTCGAACAAGTAGCCCGTCTCCTGTCCCGCGCGGTTATCGAGGTCGAACAGCCACTTGCGCCAGAAGAGCAAGCCGGTGAGCGCTCGCGGGCTCATCGTGCCGTATTGGAGAAGGCCGCGAGGTCCGACCTGCTCGATCGTGGGCACGGGCTGCGTCTGAAGGATTTTTTCGTACTTCAACCGCCGCTTGTGCAAGCTTGCCAGGCATACGAAGAACAAATCGGCGTCGGCGTTCAGGCCCACGAGCTTTTCCACGAGCGGCATGAAGTCCGCGCCGGGGACTGCAAGAGATCCGAGTTCCGCGCGTTCAAAAAATTCCGGCAGGTCTTGCGGCAACTCGTCGAAACGATCTTGCAGACCCAAGTCCCTCGCAATGATAGCCACCAAATAAGCGCACACGTCGTCGCCCAAGGGCACTGCTTGGCCGCCGACGCCCGCCGAGCGGGCCTTTTCAATCATGGCCTTTTGGGCCTGAGTCAAGGCCATAGCACGCCCTGGTTCTCTCGCGCGGCTGCGGGCGAAAACTCGCGGCGAACGCGCTCTGAGACCTCCTCCAGTACGGGGCTCATTCCGGCCGATAATGTTGGCAGGAAGCTCAAGAGCCGGCCGTGGCAATTGCCGCCTCGCGCGCATTCTAAATCCGCTAGGAGTTGCCGCGCGAAAACTTCTGCCAGTTTGGGCGGCACGGCATTGCCGATCAGCAGCATTCGATCGGATTGCGAGCCGGTGAAGACGAATGGGTCGGGAAATGTTTGCAGTGTCGCGCATTCTCTGAGCGTAAGTGGCCGGTGCTCGTCTGGGTGCAGAAAGTCTCGTCGCGCGCCACCCGTGATCGCTTTTGATGGCTGGTCGGCGCGAAGTCGCCGGACGCCCGACGGCGCTCCGCCGCGCCGTTCGGTGGGAGTGCCATCCATAACACGCCGAAAAGCGCGGCGGCGATAACTCTCGTGCCACAAATGTTCCGGCAAATCGCGCATGGTTTGGCCGGGACGCAATAGCTTGGCGCGATCCAGATCCTCGCCGCCCAGCGGCTTGGCTACATGGTCGGCGACAGGCGGCGGCCCAGAGACGGCTGGCTGCGGCAGCGATGCGAGCGCATCGGCCAACGAGGGAGTTGGCGGCAGCACCCGCGACGCCAGGCCAGCCCCTGGCGCTCCGTGCGCCGAGTGCGTAGGCTCAGGAAACGAAGGCTCCCACCCCAGGCCACCAATGGCAATGACTCGTTTTCGATGCTGCGGCACCCCGTAGTTTGCGGCATTGATTTTTCGGAGGTGGACGTGATATCCGGCATCGATAACAGGCCTGAGCAAGTCGATCACAAACCGGCCGCGCGCGCCCGTCAGGAAGCCCTCGACGTTCTCGAAGACGAACGCGGTCGGCCGCGCCCTTGCGATAATCTGCGCGAAAACAGTGACCAGCGAATTTCGCTCGTCGTCGTCGGTGCGCCGGCCGGCGGACGAAAACCCCTGGCACGGCGGCCCACCAATGATGACCGCTGCCCGCGGAATCTCGATGTCGCAGTCAATCTGCCGCTGGAGCACGTGATTTCCGAAGTTGTGGCGATAGGTGTGGACCGCCGGCGCCCAGCAATCAGCAGCGTGCAACAGGCGGAAGCCCGCGCGCTGAAAGCCCAGCGACATGCCGCCCGCGCCGCAGAACAGGTCGACCACCGCATGGGCTTCCGGTTCGTTCCACATCTCTTCCAATTCCCGGTGCTCCAACTACGTTGCCTGTCCGTGCAACTTCTCATGCTCGCTGAACACCGGCTTGCCATTGGAAGAGATGCCGCGGGCGGGCGAGGGACCGATCAACTCCTCGATCTCGCGATTGTCGAGCACCTCGTTCTCGGCCAAGGCGTTGGCCAGCTTGTCGAGCAGTTGGCGGTTCTTGTCGAGCATGTCGCGGGCACGGTCGGCCGATTCGTGCAAGATGCGGGCCACTTCCTCGTCGATGAGCTGGGCCATGTGCTCGCTGAACTCGCGCTGCTCCATAATCTCCTTGCCCAAGAAGGGGTGCTCCTCGGAAGTACGATAGGCCACCGGTCCCACCCGCTCGCTCATGCCCCAATGCGTCACCATGCGGCGAGCAAGCTGCGTGGCCCGTTTCAGGTCGTCCTCCGCCCCGGCGCTGTACTCGTCGAACACCAGCTTCTCGGCTGCCCGGCCGCCCATCATGAACACCAGCCGGGCGTGCAACTCGCCCTCGCCGATATTGAGCCGGTCTTCTTCGGGCAAAAGCTGGGTGACGCCCAGGGCACGGCCGCGGGGGATGATCGTCACCTTGTGGACCTTGTCGGCGCCCGGCACCAGCCAGGCCAGCAGCGCGTGGCCCGACTCGTGATAGGCGGTCATGATCTTTTCCTTGCTGCTGAGCACTTCCTCGCGCTTCGAACCCATCAGCACCTTGTCGCGGGCAACCTCGAAGTCGGCCATCTCCACCTTGTCTTTGCCTTGTCGCGTGGCCCACAGGGCGGCCTCGTTCACCAGATTGCGAATGTCGGCCCCGGTAAGCCCGACGGTGCCGCTCGCCAGGCCGTGGAGGTCGACGTCGTCGGCCAGCGTCACGTTGCGGCAATGCACCTTGAAGATCGCTTCGCGGCCCTTGAGGTTCGGCCGGTCGACCGTGACGTGGCGATCGAAACGGCCGGGCCGCAGCAGGGCTGGATCGAGCACGTCGGGCCGGTTGGTGGCGGCCAGTACGATCACCGCCTCGTTGGGGCTGAAGCCGTCCATCTCGCTGAGAATCTGATTGAGCGTCTGTTCGCGTTCGTCGTGCCCGCCGCCCAGGCCGGCCCCGCGGACGCGGCCCACCGCGTCGATCTCGTCGATGAACAAGATGCAGGGGGCGGCTTCCTTGGCCGTTTTGAACATGTCGCGGACGCGGCTGGCGCCGACGCCCACGAACATCTGGATGAATTCCGAGCCATTGATCGAAAAGAAGGGCACGCCGGCCTCGCCCGCCACCGCCTTGGCCAGCAGCGTCTTGCCGGTGCCCGGCGGCCCCATCAGCAGCGTGCCTTTGGGAATGCGGCCGCCGAGCCGCTGGAATTTTTCGGGGTTCTTCAAAAACTCGACGATCTCCTGCAAGTCGTTTTTCACGCCTTCCAGGCCGGCCACGTCTTCGAAGGTGATCGGCTGCTTGCCGCTCTCATAACGCTTGGCGGGACTTTTGTTGAAGCCCGACAAGATGCCGCCGCCCAGAAACTGATCGCGCGCCCGACGAAACATCAGCCACATCAGGGCGAACAACAGCAGCGGCGTGCCCAAGTAGAGGGCGATCCAGATGCCCAGGTTATCGCTGTGCCGGGCCGACTTGTAATGCGGGCCGAGCTTGTCCAGCAGCTTGTTGTCGAGTTCTTCGCCGGTCAGCGGCGGCAAGTAGGTGACGAATTCGTGACCCTCGCTTTTGGCGGCTTCTTCGCCGGCCGGTTTCTTGGCTCCGGCGGCCTGGCCTTCGACTTGGGTCGCACCTGTGGCGCTGGCCGACGGCTTGAGCGTGCCGCGGAGCTCCTGATTGTCGATGGTGACGTCCTCGACGTTGCCCAGCTCCAGTTCTTTGACGAACTGCCCATAGCTGATCACCTGGCGATTGGAATTCTCGTTGCCGAACCACAGCGCCGCGATCAACAGCAACATCATCAGGCCGATGACCAGCGGCGACGAGTTGAAGCGCGGGCGCGGCGCGGGCCGCTCGGGGGCGGGGCCACCGCCCGCGGGTTGTGAATCCATCGATCCGTTTCCTCCAGCAACGCAAAACCGAATACGGTATTATATCGGCAGGGGGCGTGCTTGGCGACGTGTCATTGTGCTGAGGGGGATATGCCGAACATCGCTTGGATCGACGAGCAGCAGGCCGGCGGCGCCTTGGCCGAGGTCTACGGCCAATATCTGGCCGAGCATCCCGACCGGCCGCGCGTGCCCGACGTTTTGAAGTGTTTCAGCCAGCGGCCCGACTTCTTGCGGTCGGTGATCGAGTTCTCCTACTCGCTGCACTTCTCCGATGGGCATCTCACGCGGCGCACCAAGGAGATGATCGCCACGCTGGTCTCTGGCTTGAACAAGTGCCCTTATTGAATCGGCTCGCACGCCCACTTCCTGCAGTTGCAGGGTGCCGCCAGCGACGTAAGCGAGGCCCTCTCGCAAGGCGATGTCGAAGGGGCGCCGCTGACGGATGCCGAGCGCACGCTGCTGCGCTTCGTCGAGCTTGTGACTCGGCATGCCTACCGCACGACGGACGCGGACGTCGAACGGTTGCGCCAGGCCGGCTGGACCGATCCGCAAATCGCCGAAGCGGTCTACGTTACGGCCCTGTTCGCTTTTTTTAATCGCGTGGCCGACGCTTTCGGGCTACAGGATCCGCACCACGGCCCGCTTTCACGGCCGGCCGACAGTGCCGGCGGTGGTCCGGCGCCGTAGTGCGCACCGTCGCCCTTTCGCTGGGCGAGAGAAAAGCCGTTTACTCCGCCGGGCATGCGACACGCGTGTCGCTTCGGGGCCTGCCGCCGCAGACTGACCGGCCGCCGTCAAAAGCGTCGCGCGCGGCGCATTTGCCCACCGTCGTCCTTTCGCTCCGCGAGAGGAAAGCCGTTGACCTCGCGCCTATGCGACGCGCGTGTCGCCTCGGCGCGTGCCGCCGGAGACGAACGGGCCGCAGGCACTTTGGCTGCGCGCAGCCAAAGTGCCGACCGTCGCCCTTCCGCTCCGCGAGAGGAAAGCCGTTTACTCCGCCGGGCATGCGACACGCGTGTCGCCTCGGCGCGTGCCGCCGGAGACGAACGGGCCGCAGGCACTTTGGCTGCGCGCAGCCAAAGTGCCAACCGTCGCCCTTTCGCTCCGCGAGAGGAAAGCCGTTGACTCCGTGCCCATGCGACAGGCGCGTGCCGCCGGTGAC
>Ga0307372_10002279_pt1 | contig 32067 bp, 25 predicted proteins | sample OX1MG_FD_202533 | JGI IMG/M metagenome (GOLD analysis project Ga0307372, IMG submission 202533) | Soil microbial communities from Risofladan, Vaasa, Finland - OX-1 | ecosystem: Environmental > Terrestrial > Soil > Coastal area > Acid sulfate soil | place: Finland: Risofladan, Vaasa | collected... | reverse complement strand
CCCAGGTCAGGCACCCAGGTCAGGCGCGCTCACCACGCGGCGCGCCCGGGCTCCAGGTGGCTGACAGGACCGGTTCACGCGGCCGGATTGCGCGCCGTACTAGGAGATGCGGCGCTCGGCGACGGGATGCAACGTCTCTATGCGTATCCGTGCGGACTCTGCCTCTGGCACGCCGAGCCGTTCGAAGATGTCCAGTGCCTGCTTGAATACGATCCTCGCAGCGTAGGGCCGCTGTGTGTTGAGGGTCGATTCCGCGATTCCTTCGAGGATTTTCGCTTCCTCGTATGGATCGCCGATTTCCCTGGCCAGCCTGAGGGCCGTGTGGTAATCATCAAACGCCTCGCCGTACTGGCCAGACCCGCGACGTATGTCGGCTATCCCGCGAAGTGCGATTACCTGCTGAGACAGGTTTCCGATCTCCTCGGCGATCGATCTCGCCTTCTGGTGATGAATCAGCGCCTCGTCGTAGCACGCCGCGCTCTGGTAAATGGCGCCGATGTCATTAAGCACGCCAGCCTCATCAGGAAGGTCGCCGATTTCACGGTATATGGCGAGTGCCCGCCGGAAGGCAGCAAGCCCTTCCTCGTAACTTCCCTTGTAGTCATGGACACACCCGATATTGTGATACAGAATCGCTTCGTTCTGTGCTCCGCCTATCTCGCCAAATATCTCCAGCGACTTCTGGTAGGCGTCCAGCGCATCTCTGTGGTAGCCGCAATACAGCTGCATCCTGCCCAGATTGTTAAGGGTCTTCGCCTCGCCGCGCCTGTTGCCGACGTCGCGGTAGAGCGAAAGCGCTTCACGCAAATGTGCCATGGCCTCTGGGTAACGCCCAAGATGCCAGCAGCCGATCGCGGAGTGACTCAACGCATTAGCGACACCGTTCTGGTCCGCCGCGTCACGGTACAGAATCCTGGCTTCGTTGAAATAGGCAAGCGCCTCACGGGAACGGGCCGCGCGCTGGTGAGCCATGCCTATCTGATCGAGAGCCTCGGCCTCGCCTCGCCGGTCGGCCACCGACCGGTAGATCGCCGCCGCGTCCTCAGCGAGGGGAAGCGTCGCCTCGTGGCGGCCGGTCTGCTGGCTGACCGCACTGAGCTCCAGCGACGCCTGCGCAATCCTGACCGGATCAGCGAGGTCGCGGCAGGCCTGCAGGGCCAGTGTGTGGGCCACGATGGCCTCGTCCCAGTAGGCCCTGGTATCCATGAAGTCGGCCAGCACGTGGGTAAGGTCGGCGCACTTCCGCTTCCACTCGTGCCTGCCCGCATGCTGCGCGGCCTGCAGGATATTGCGCCACTCCGACTCCAGCCAGCCTGCCGCGTCGTCTTGCGTGCCCAATGCCGGGCTCGCGGCGGGTAGATGGGTCACTGACAAAGGCATCCGGCGCCGGAACGGGTGGAGTATCCGGTCAGCCTTGTCGGCTGTGTACAAGTAGTAGTCAAGGAGCCTGGCGACGGCCTGCCGCTGCTCGGGCTCCGGGTCGTCACGGGCCGCTCGCACGGCCGCGTAGCCGCGAATGAGGTCATGGAACCGGAACTGACCCGCCGGGGCTCGCGCCAGCAGGTGATGGTCGAGCAGGGTGACAAGGGCTTTTTCCGCCTCGGCGAGGGTGCAGCCGCCCAGGGCCGCGGCGGCCTGCAGGCTCGCATAGGCGCACGGGCTCATGCCGAGCCGCCGGAAGAACCGCTGGTGGTCGGGTTCGAGCGCACGGTAGGACAGGTCGAAGGCAGACATGACTTCCGGGCTTGCCGCACCCGACCCGCCGAACCGAGCGGGCGAATGCGTCAGGTCCTCGATCAGACTCGCGAGTCTCGACGGGTGGTCTTGCGCGACCCGCCCGGCGGTGAGCTGGACGGCGAGCGGCAAGCGCCCGCACAGTCCGACGGCCGTGGCGATCTCGTCCGCGTCCTGGACCCGGTCCGGCCCTGCGATCCGCCGGAACAGCGTGATCGCGTCGTCGAGGGACAGCACGTCGAGATTCAGCGTGCGGGCGCCCCCGAGGTCGGGAAGCCTGCGCCGGGTGGTGATCAAGATCAGGCAGCGGCCCGCGACCGGCAGGAGCGGGCGGACCTGGTCGCGCCTGGCGGCGTCGTCGAGGATCACGACGGCGCGACGGCGGCTCAACTGGGCTCGCCACAGCGCGCCCCGCTCGCCGGGAGCGGCCGGTATCTGCGTAGCCGGAACGTTCAGCATGCGGAGCAGACGGTGCAGTGCCTCGGACGAGTCGAGTGAGGGGCTCCCGGAGTCGTGGGTATGCAGGTTGAGGTAGAGCACGCCGTCCGGGTACCGCTCAGCGACGACCCGGGCAGCGTGGATCGCCAGCGCGGTCTTCCCGACCCCGGGCATGCCCTCGATCACGTTGATCCCGGGACCTTCGCCGTGTTCTCCGGTAAGCAACCCCAGCTCCTCGCCGCGGCCCACGAATTCCACCGTCTCTGGCGGCAGAGTGTCTGGCCGGGGCAACCGGCCGGACCGCTGGTCGGCGAGCCTGACGGCAAGCTCCGGATCACGGTTCAGGATCCGCTGCTGGAGCGCGGACAGCATAGGCCCAGGTTCGGTGCCCTGCTCCTCGATCAGGCTGTGCCGGGTCTCGCGGTAGAGACTCAGCGCGTCACCCGGCCTGCCGCTCCAGTATAGGGCCGCCATCTGGTGGGCGGTCAGCGTCTCATCCAACGGGTACTGAGTCAGCAGCTGCCGGAGCTCGCCCACCAGGTCGGCATGCCGGCCGAGCTCCATTTCGCACTCGACGCGCTCCAGGATGGCCGCCCGGCGTTCCTCTTCGAGACTGTCGCGCATCCGCGCCACCCAGTCACCGCGGATCCCGCCCAGTGCCTGACCGCGCCACAGCCCGTCCGCCTGGCGCAGCAGCAACGCCGCGTGATCGTAGTCGCCACTCGCGGCCAGTGCGTCCGCCTGGCGGCGCAGTCGGCGGAACTGATGCAGGTCGACCGCATCAGGATCGACGTCGAGCAAGTAGCCCCTGGCGCGCCCCACAAGCTGCACGCTGTCACCGACAGCCTGCCGGAGTAACGCCCGGAGCCTGGCAATGTAGACCGAGAGGCTCTCCCGGGCCTTTGCCGGAGGCCGCGAATCCCACAGCCGGTCGATCAGAGTCTCAGCCGGCACTATCGTGCGCGGTGTCAACAGGAGTATGGCCATGACACTCCGTGCCCGGGCGGACCCAAGATCACGTTGCTGGCCAGCCGACCAAAGCTCAATCGGACCGAGCGCGCGGAATTCATGATCGCCTTGCATTCTCTACCGCCTGTGGACACGCTCGCAACTAGTACCTGAAGGAGATGCAGAGAAACATCTGTCGCGTTAATACCCGGTTACCGGCAGTTCCCACTCGAATCCTGAGAAAATTGGCCAGGATAAGGAAATGATCACGGCCTATCGGCTTGCAGATGATGCAATGAAATTTGCATCGCAGGTTTCACGATTCCGGCTGACACCCCAATGCCGTATAGAATAGTGCATTTGCCTTACAACCGGGACTGACGATGACCGGTCCTGTGAGCAATAACCGGTACAGCGTGGGCTAGCGTGGCATGACACGACTAGTGATGTGCCTGTTACTGCCGGGACCTGAGAAGCTCCTGATGGTAGAAGCGGCTCCCAGTCCCTTCTTCCTGGAGTTTCCCGTGCAGTGGCATTCAACCCTGTCACACGCTGCTTTCACCTTTCCAGGTGCTGTCCCCAGGCCGCTGCGGTCAGCCCCGGCGCGGTCGGCGCCTAGGCGGGGTCGCCGGCGATCGCGGAGCAGGAAAGCCGGGTTCGAGCACCACAGCCGCGTACCGCGCCGGGAGATCGAAGCACCGGCCGGCCAGCGCGGAACGGGCAGGTCAGCCGGTACATCCTCGGGCGAGCTTGTGCGCCACGACCCGGCAGCGGCGGGCAGCGGCGAGTAGCGCACGGGCGGCTTGGCTCCCGGTCCGCCGAGGACGATCCGAAGCTCGCCGGGCGAGTTTCTCGCACGGATCAACCCGAATGCCGTATCCCGGGATTGGTTCTGGTGTAGTTTCTGCGTCTTGGACGCTCTGCTTTCCAAGTTACCAATGAGGGGATCTTCCCGATGAAGACTCAAAGGTGGTTAGGGCACGTCATCACACGGACCAGTGGATCGGCAGGCACCGCTCCCCGTGAATTCTCCACTGGTACGCCCCGCGCGTGGGCGACGCGCGGAATTCTCGTTCTAACTCTCCTGTTAGCCGGTTTCGGCGTCGTAACGTCAGCTGCTCTTGGGCTTGGCGGCGCCGGTCATGCCCAGACGAGTACGCATCATCCGACGCATAGCCTTTCTATCGCGGCGGGCGCTGGCTCGACAAATGATGGCGCCTGGATGTACTGACCCGCATAATGCCGTGGCGGTATGCTCGCTGGATCTCGTGGCGCGAGACGGTCGCATTTCAGCTCGACCTCTTTTCCTACGGACAAGGGCCGGCATATCCGAGCGTCATGACCTTCAGCGGCACGATGGCTGTCCCTCCGGTGGTGAAAGGAGCAAGTGCCGTTCGGCACTGCTCGCGATAACCCACAGTCCTGTCGTTAATACACCGGTCGGGCGCCATCGGCCGCTGGCGCTGTGCATCAGCAGGTTCTTGAGCGCGGCCTGTCCCGAAGAAGCCATTTCGCCAACGCTCGACTGCGCGCTGCTGATGCGCGAAGTCCCGGTGACCTGGAGCCCGCTCGCGCCAATGCTGTCCGTGGAAGGCGGCGAGCTGCTCTCAGGTCGACACGGGTGATTCTGCTGGCCCGCCGCGAGCTTAGCCAGCGTCGGCCCGCGGATTCACCGAGCTGGCCTGGGCCTCTTGTCCGGCTGGGCACGTTTGTCACGCGCGTAGATGATCCCTGGCTTACCGTCGCCTGAACTGCGGCGGTCCAGCTCGAAAAGAGTGGTCGCGGCCATCAGGTCGCTGAGCTTGGCGTAGCCGTAGTTGCGTGAGTCGAAGTCCGGGCGTTGCTTGGTGATGATGTGGCCGACGGCTGCGAGCATGGCCCAGCCGTCGTCGTCGGAAGCCGCCTCCACGGCGTTACGCAGCTGACTCACCAGCGCGGTGTCTCTCTTGAGCATCGCGGCAGAGGTGCGCGGAGTCGGCGCGGGCACCGCGCCGGGCGTGGCGTCGGCTTCGCCGTAGCTCAGGTTCTCGATGTAGATGAACTTGTCGCACGCGGCGACGAAGGGCTTGGGCGTCTTACGCTCGCCGAAGCCGTAGACGATGAGTCCTGACTCGCGGATACGCGCGGCCAGGCGGGTGAAGTCGCTGTCGCTGGAGACGACGCAGAACCCGTCGAAGCGCCCCGAGTACAGCAAGTCCATCGCGTCGATCACCATCGCCGCGTCGGTTGCGTTCTTGCCGCTGGTATAGGCGAACTGCTGAATCGGCTGGATTGACTGGGCCAGCAACTGGTCTTTCCAGCCTTTCAGGCTCGTGCCGGTCCAGTCACCGTAAGCGCGCTTGACGTGTGCGGTGCCGAGCTTGGCGACCTCGGCGAGCAACCCCTCGGTGATCGAAGGCGGCGCGTTGTCCGCGTCGATGAGCACCGCGAGCTTGGCGGCATTCTCGCTGACCATGCCGCTCCTCCCTGATCCTGAGTGGATCTCACGAGCGTACCGCCCGTTCCACTACCCGGCCGCGATCTGCGGGCTGGCTCTCCGGTCGTGCCTGCCCGCAGTCATCGCACCGGGTCGCCGATCAGGGCCGCGAGGCTGGACAGTGCCGTGGTCCGGGCGCGGTAGTACACCCAGACGCCGCGCTTCTCACGGTCCAGCAGACCACTTTCGTGCAGCACCTTCAGGTGATGACTGATCGTCGGCTGGGAGAGGTCGAACGCGTCGGCCAGGTCACAGACGCACGCCTCACCGCCCGCGTGCGAGGCCACCAGCGACATCAGCCGCAGCCGCACTGGGTCAGCCAGCGCCTTCAGCAGCGGCGCGACCTGCTCGGCCCGCGCACGGGACAACGGCTCGCGAGACAGCGGCGAGCAGCACGCCGCCGTCTCGGCCGGGCTCAGCACCACCAGAGACTTTGACATACATCTATATTGACAGACTCCGATGTTCTGTGGCAAGCTCGGCGACCGAAGACATAGACAGCTATCGAAATAATCGTTGGTGGAGGTTCGCATGTCCCGTGTCCAGCTCGCCCTCAATGTCAACGATGTCGACGCGGCAGTCGCGTTCTATTCCAGGCTGTTCGGCACCGAGCCGGCCAAGCGCCGTCCCGGCTACGCGAACTTCGCGATCACCGAACCACCGCTGAAGCTCGTCCTGCTGGAGAACCCTGGCAGCGGCGGCAGCCTCAACCACCTCGGAGTCGAGGTCAGCGATATCGACACCGTGGACGCCGAGCAGGCCCGGCTGGCCGGGACCGGGCTCGCCTCCGTCGAGGAGCGCGACACTACCTGCTGCTACGCCAAGCAGGACAAGTTCTGGGTGCAGGGCGCGCCGGACGGGGAGCGCTGGGAGATCTACACCGTCCTGGCCGACAGCCCGACATTCTCCGGCGACAGCCAGGATGGCCCCGGGTGCTGCGGCACCGAGGACCGGGCAGCCGCGGAGCCGACCGCGTGCTGACCAGTGGTCGGCGGCGGCAGACGAAAATGTAATGAAGGCCGGGCTCATGAGCACTGGTCGTGTTCCGCCGGGGCAAGGCTCCGCTGGGTATCAAGTCAGTGCGGCCTGCTAATCAGTGCGGCCTGCTAATCAGTGCGGCCTGCTAACGAGTGAGGTTCTGAGCAGATGAGGGACGCCACATCGAACACCCCGCCGTCCGCGTCGGCGGAAGCGGAGCAGGTAGCCGGGCGGCTGTCGGCAGTGGACCGGCTGCTGCCGGTGTGGATCGGGCTGGCGATGGCTGCCGGGCTGCTGCTGGGACGGCTGATCCCGGGCCTGGCGGGCGGGCTGAACGCGGTGGCGATCCATGGGACCAGCCTGCCGATCGCGGTCGGGCTGCTGCTGATGATGTACCCGGTGCTGGCGAAGGTCCGCTACCGGGAGCTGGGGCGGATCACCGCCGACCGCCGGATGATGGCCGCGTCGCTGGCACTGAACTGGGTGATCGGCCCGGCGGTGATGTTCGCGCTGGCCTGGCTGCTGCTGCCGGACCTGCCGACCTACCGGGCCGGGGTGATCCTGGTGGGCCTGGCCCGCTGCATCGCGATGGTGCTGATCTGGACCGACCTGGCCAGCGGGGACCGGGAGATGGCCGCGGTGCTGGTCGCGCTCAACGCGGTGTTCCAGGTGGTGGCCTACGCGGCGCTGGGGGTGTTCTACCTCAACGTGCTGCCGGGCTGGCTCGGCCTGCCTACCCAGAGCCTGCACGTCTCGTTCGCCGAGATCGCCGTCACCGTGCTGGTGTTCCTGGGCATCCCGCTGGTGGCCGGGTTCCTCACCAGGACACTCGGGGAACGTGCCCGCGGCCAGGAATGGTACGAGGCCAGGCTGCTGCCCAGGATCGCGCCGATCGCCCTGTACGGGCTGCTGTTCACCGTCGTCGTCCTGTTCGCCCTCCAGGGCAAGACGATCACCTCCCAGCCGGTGGACGTGGTCAGGATCGCGCTGCCGCTGCTCGCCTACTTCGCGCTGATGTGGTTCGGCGGGTTCGGCATCGCCCGCCGGCTGCGGCTGTCGTATGCCCGGACAGCGGCACTCGCGTTCTCCGCGGCCAGCAACGACTTCGAACTGGCGATCGCGGTCGCGATCGGCGTGTTCGGCGCCACGTCCGGGCAGGCACTGGCCGGCGTGGTCGGGCCGCTCATCGAGGTGCCGGTCCTGCTCGGCCTGGTCTACGTCGCCCTGTGGCTGCACCGCAGGCTCACCTGGCCGCAGAGCGCCGGCGCCACCCCCGCACGGGCCCGTCCCCTCCCCGCCGCGGACGGGGCCGACCGCGCACGCCACGCTCCCGCCGGGCAAGGCGACACCATGCCCGCCCGCCCCGAGGTCCTGTTCGTCTGCGTGCACAACGCGGGCCGCTCCCAGATGGCCGCCGCGCTACTGGACCACTACGCCGCCGGGCGTGTCGTCGTCCGCTCCGCCGGATCCGCGCCCGCCGATACCATCAACCCGGCCGTCACCGAAGTCATGGCCGAACTGGGCCTTGACCTGTCCGCGGCGTTCCCCAAGCCGCTCACCACCGAAGCCGTACAGGCCAGCGACGTCGTCATCACCATGGGCTGCGGCGATGCCTGCCCGTTCTTCCCCGGCAAGCGCTACCTCGACTGGGAACTCCAAGACCCGGCCGGCCAGGACACCGCCACCGTCCGGCGCATCCGCGACGACATCGGCACCCGAGTCCAGAACCTGCTCGCCGAACTGCTACCCGACACCAGCGAAGCCACCGGCTCCCGCGCTAGCTGACATCGAGGCCGAGCAGGTCGTCCTCGGTCTCCCGGCGGACCAGCAGTCGGGAAGCCCCGTCCCTGACAGCCACTACCGGTGGCCGCGGGACGTGGTTGTACTGGCTGGCCATGCTCCGGCAGTAGGCTCCGGTGCCGGGCACGGCTACCAGCTCGCCCGCGGCCAGATCAGACGGCAGGAACTCGTCCTTGACGATCACATCGCCGCTCTCGCAGTGCTTTCCCACCACCCTGGCGAGCACAGGTTTCGCCGACGACGCACGTGAGGCGACGGTGCATGAGTAATCCGCATCATAAAGGGCAGTGCGGATGTTATCGCTCATTCCGCCGTCGACAGCGACGTACCTGCGGACGGCGCCGTGATCGAGCTTCACGTCCTTGATCGTCCCTGCGCTGTACAGGGTGAAAGTGCTCGGGCCGGCGATCGCCCGCCCCGGCTCAACCGAGACCCTGGGAACCTCGACTCCCAGCGCTTCGCACTCACGCTTGACGATCCCGGCCAGGGCATCTGCCATGGTCCTGGGCGCGAGCGGGTCGTGGTCGCTGGTATAGGCCACGCCGAAGCCGCCGCCTAGGTCGATGTCTGGCATGGTGACGCCATGCTCGCGTCTGACCTGGGCGTGCAGTCCGAGCAGCCGCCGGGCCGCGACCTCGAAGCCTTCGGTGCCGAAGATCTGCGAGCCGATGTGCGAGTGCAGGCCGCGTAGTTCAAGTTCCGGGCGGGCCAGGATGTGCCGCACCGCCGCCGCGGCTTCACCGTCGGCCAGGGAGAGCCCGAATTTCTGGTCCTCGTGCGCGGTTGCGATGTATTCGTGGGTATGAGCCTCGATCCCGACCGTGACCCGCAGCAGGACTGGCACCCGAGCCGCGGCCGCCGCAGCGATGTCCGCGAGCCGGTCGATCTCCGGCAAGGAGTCGATGACGACCCGTCCGATCCGCGCTCGCACGGCCTGCCGCAATTCGGCGTCGGACTTGTTGTTCCCATGCAGGCCGATGCTTGCGGCTGGCACGCCGGCCCGGAGCAGGACCGTCAGCTCGCCGCCGGTGCACGCGTCCATGCGCAACCCGTCGCGTGCCAGCCACCGCGCCACCTCGGTGCACAGAAAGGCCTTGCACGCGTAGTAGACGTCGGCGCCCCCGCACAGGCCGGTGAAGGCCTGGTCGAAGGCGTCACGAAACGCCGCGGCGCGGGCACGGAAATCGGCTTCGTCGAGCACGTACGCTGGCGTGCCGTACTCAGCCGCGAGATCCCGCACGTCGACTCCGCCCACCTCGAGCGCACCCGCGTCGTTGCGGCGTACCGTGCCAGCCCACAACTGCGGCAGCAACTCGTTCACATCGTCCGGCGGGCGGAGCCAAGCTGGGACCGTGGCGACATTGCCGTAGCCGGGCGCGTGCAGGACGCCAGCCTCATGAGAAGCCATGATCTTCTTCCGATCAGCCTAGATGGTGCGCGTGAAGTCACACAGGGTACGCGGAGGCCACGGGCCGGCTCTGCTGGGTACCCTGAAGGCGGTAGACGGCGGTGGGACCCGCCGCGAACCGCGGCGCGGCCGCCAATGGTCCCTGCCTGGTTCAGGTAGGAGGCTACGTGCTCGCATCCGATCAAGCGGACCCGCTGCTGAAGGCGCTTGACGAGCTCGCGGCCCTGGGCGGGGATCAGGAACGGGACGCCATCGTCGGCCTGCGGAACCGGCTCGCCGGGCAGCGCCTGCGGGTACTGGTCGCCGGCGAGGCCAAGCGCGGCAAGAGCACGCTGGTGAACGCCCTGCTCGGCCGGGCGGTGCTGCCTACCGGGGCGACGCCTCTCACCGCGCTGGCAACGACGGTCAGGTACGGCCGCCAGGAAGGCGTCACGGCGCTCTTTCCCTGCGGCCTGGCCAAAGACTTCCCGCTCAGTGCGCTCGACGACCTGGTGACCGAGCGCGGCAATCCGGGCAACTCCAAGAACCTCTCGGCGGTCACGGTATCGGTTGACGCGCCGCTGCTGGCCCGGGGCGTCGAGCTCGTGGACACTCCGGGGACAGGCTCGGTCTACGGGCATAACACTGCCGAGGCCGAAGCCGCCCTGAAGTCCATGGATTCCGCCGTGTTCGTGCTCACCGCCGACCCGCCGGTCTCGGCCAGCGAGCGTGAGCTGATCGCCCAGGTCGCGAGGCAGTCGGTCACCGTGTTCGTGGTCCTGAACAAGGCCGATCACCTGTCCGGCACCGAACTGACCGAAGTGCTGGACTTCACCGCCGACATTGCGGCCCGGGCAGCCCGGGAGCCGGTCCGGATCTACCCGGTGTCCGCACGGGCGGCGCTAGCCAGTTCTGGCGACACCGGCTTCGCCCGCTTCGAGGCCGATTTCACTGCCTACCTGGAGCAGCGGCGGGTGGCCGACCTGCGCCGCTCAGTCGAAAGCCATGCCCGGCGGATCGCCGGCTCGCTGCGGGACGAGGCAGCTCTTGTCAGGCGCGCGGCGGAGCTGCGCGGCGCGGGCGCCAGGGCGCGGGTGGACGCGTTCGATGCCCGGCTCGCCGCTGTGCGGCACCGGCGCCGGGATGCGGCCGATCTTGCGGCGGCGGAGTGCGGGCGCCTGCTCGATGATCTCAACGAGGCAGCGGAGCGGGCTCAGCACGAGTGCACCCGCCGCGTCGGCGAGCAGCTCGCGTCCGTGCTCGATGACGCGTTGCGGTCGTCCTCCGCAGCCGAGATCGAGCGGGCGGGACGTGCGAAGCTAGCGGAGCTCGCGGTCACCGAAGCGGAGGCCTGGCGCGGCGAGCGGACAGACCAGCTGGAGGAGGCGCTCGCGCTGCTCGACGAGCGGCTGACCGACGGCCTGCGCGCGGAACTCGAAGCTGTCCGCCAGGCAGCGGCTGACCTGCTCGGGCTCGACCTGGCCGTCGCGGCGCCGGGCCAGCGCCTGGCACCCGACCTGCGGTTCTTCTATCAGGTCGCGGAGCAGGCCGGCCAGAGCGAGCTTCTTGCCGGGGCGATCCGCCGCCGGCTCCCCGGCGAGGCAGGGCGGAACCGGGCCAGGCAGCACGTGCGCCGGGAGGCCGCCGAACTGGTCCCGCAGCAGATCGGCCGCGCTCGCGCTGACCTGCAGTACCGGCTGGCAGAGGCAACCCGCCGTCTGATCCGCGCCGTCGATGCCCGCTACCAGGAGGGGACCGGGCGGCTGGAGGGTGCGCTCGCCGACGCTGACCGGCTGCGCAGCGCGACCGCGGAAGAACTCGCCGCACGTGACCTGGAACTCGTCAGCCGCCTGGCGGCAATCGGGCACGTGTTCACCCTGCTGGACTCGGTCGCTCCGCCGGTCGCCGGGGACGCCAGCTCCGCAGAATCCGCTCCGGGGTGAAGATCCCGCCGCAGCGTCTCAGGGCGTGGTCAGTCCGTATGGCAGATCTGGCCGGGCGGCGGCGATCTCGAGCAAGCGGTTGTACTTGGCGACCCGCTCCCCGCGGGCGGGCGCGCCTGACTTCAGCTCCCCGCAGCCGGAGCCGACCGCCAGGTCGGCAATGAAGCTGTCGGTCGTCTCACCGGATCGGTGCGATACGAGCTGTGCGTACCCGCCGCGGCGGCAGGTGTCCATCGCCTCCTGGGTCTCGGTCACGGTGCCGATCTGGTTGAGCTTAATCAGCGCCGCGTTCGCCACCCGGCGGCCGATCGCGTCAGCGATGATCTCGGGGTTGGTGACGAAGAGGTCGTCGCCCACCAGCTGGACCCGCCCGCCCAGCCGGCTGGTCAGGGCTGCCCACCCGTCCCAGTCATCCTCCGCCAGGCCGTCCTCGATCAGCCACACCGGGAACCGCTCGGTGATCTCGGCATACCGCTCGATCATCTCAGCGCTGGTCAGCTTCTGACCTGCCACGTGGTACAGCCCGTCGTCGTGGCGGAACTCGCTGGACGCCGGGTCGAGCGCGATCGCTACTCCGTCCCGCCCGGCCGGATACCCGGCGGCCGTGATCGCGGTCACCAGCAGCGACAGGACATCTTCGGGTTCGGCCAGCTGCGGGGCGAACCCGCCCTCGTCACCCAGCGACGTCACCTGCCCCCGCTCTGCCAGCAGGCTCCGCAATGCGCTGTAGATCTCGGCGCCCGCCCGGACCGCTTCGGCGAGCGTGCGCGCTCCCAGCGGCGCGATCATGAACTCCTGGAAGTCCAGCGGGTTCGGCGCATGCACGCCGCCGTTGATCACGTTGAAGTGCGGGACCGGCAGCCTCGGCGTGACGCCCGGCGGCGTGAGCCAGTCCCACAGTTCCCTGCCGTCGGCGGCGGCCAGTGCCCGCGCGCAGGCCATCGAGGCCCCGACCAGAGCGTTAGCGCCAAGCCGTGCCTTGCCCGGCGTGCCATCGAGCTCGATCAGCGCGGCATCGATCTCCGCCAGGCCATGCCACAGGCGCCCGGCGAGCCGCCGGGCGATCTCGCCGTTGACGGCGCCGACGGCACCGAGCACGCCGAGGCCGTGGTAGCGCCCCTGGTCACCGTCGCGGCGCTCAGCCGCCTCCCTGCTGCCGGTCGAGGCGCCGGATGGGACGCCGGCCGCACCTGTCGCGCCGCCGGCAAGCGTGACCTTGACCTGCAGTGTCGGGCGGCCACGCGAGTCGAGGATTTCCAGGGCGGCGATGCCGGTGATCTGAGCAGCAGTTCCAGCCGGAGCCGTAGCTGGCGCGGTCATGATGGCCCTCCCTGCGCTCGAACAAGACGTTCCGGTCCCGACCATCGTGGCAGCAGCCGCGGCCAGCGGGCAGAGACCAAGGTCGCATGTCGCGGCTCTCAGCGATCACGCTCGCCCAACCACCCGCCGATGCGGTGGTAGATGTCCTCGCCGTAGCTGGTGGGAAGCGGCGGGGCGACGACGAGCTTGAAGTCGCGCCGGCCGTCGGGCTGCCGCGGCGCCCTGAGGAAGAGGGCCGGGTGTGCGCGCTGGCGGTGAAAACTGTCGGCGAGGTCGAAGTGGTGGGTGACGAAGAAGACCCTGATGCCGGCTTCCAGCAGCGCGGTGACGACCTGGCGGCCGATCTCCGATCCCTCGCGCTCGTTGGTCGCCGCGAACGACTCGTTGAACAGGACGAGGCAGCGCGAGCTGATCTGGTCGGCGATAGTGCTCATCCTGGTGAGTTCCTCGTCGAGGCGCCCGCTGACCATGGCGGGATCTTCCTCCCGGACGAAATGCGTGAAGATCCCTTCGCAGATGCTGGCACGGAAGGATCTGGCCGTCACGAACATGCCGCACTGCATCATGAGCTGGGCCACGCCGAGGCTGCGCAGGAAGGTGGACTTGCCGCCGGAGTTGGCGCCGGTGATGATCACCAGCGGCGTGCCATCGGCGTCGACATCGTTGCCGACGACATGATCGATCCGCAGGGCCAGGCAGGCGTCCCGCAGGTCCGCACAAGTCAGCTCCCAGCCAGTCGATGCGGCCGGCTCTGGGAACGTCACCGGCTGGCCGGCGGTCACGAGCTGGCCGCGCAGGTTGAGGCAGCTGACGTAGAACCCGAGCTCCGCGCGCAGCATGCTGAAGTAGCTGGAAATATGGTCGGCTGCCTGCGCCGCCGCGTTGGCGACGAGGTTGATTCCCCTGTTGGTCATGTCCGACAGGGCGGCGGCTGCGGCGTCATCGCGGAGCCCGACCGTGAAGGCGCGGACGGATCGTGGCGCGATTCCCACTCGCTCCCGCCAGCTTGGCCGGCCGTTACCCGAGCGGAGCACGTAGCTGACCCCGCTGTTGTCCCGGCCGAGCTGCGCGCTCATCAGCTCGCCGCCGCCGAACCGTAGTTGCTTCAGGTGGCGGCCGAGCGTCTCGAAGTAGTCGTCGTCCAGCTCCCGCTGCACGGTGCGGAAGAACGCCGTCAGCCCATCAGACCGGAACCTGCCGCCGTGATCGTCGGCGAGCCGCCGCAGCTGCCTGAGCCGGACGACCAGGACTTCGAGCTGCCTGACCGCCGCGGCGAGGATAGAGGACGGGTGCTGCGACGACAGGAACCCCCACACGCTGCGCTTGTCCTCAAGCGCGCCCACGGCGACGGCGTAGAGCTCCCGGACTACGTCAGGCTCGGCGACGCAGTCGGCCAGGACGCCCTGGCGGTAGCGGATCCCCTCCGGGTCGCGCAGGCTTGTCAGCAGCACTCGCTCGGAGATCCCGTAAAGGAACTTGTCGCCTGCCGCCATCACGCCAAGCAGCGTGGTCAGCTCCAGGTCCTGGATCAGGTCGCCGGAGTTGGGCGGGAACTCGCCGGAGAAGTCGAAGTCCCGGTCTTGATACAGCAGGTAAGCCTTCATGCGGTGATCCGCCCCCGGAGCAGCCCGTACGTGACGCGGTGCTTGTCGGCGATGGCCAGCGCGTAGGCAAGGCCGTCGGCCGGCTTGCGCACGACCTTGAACGTGCGCCGGGCCGGGTCGTCAGGGACGATCGCGGCGGCCATGCTGACCACCGTGTCCCCGAAGAAGGCCAGCTCGTCGATGAAGGTCACGTAGACGCACAGCAGGTCAAGCTCAACGACCTTCTGAAGCACTTTCCGGCCGAGGAAGCGGGCGTCGCGCAGTGTCGTGGAGGTGAAGATCTCGTTCATGATGACGATGCTGGCGGGCGTGGCCGCCCGCATGGCCTGCTGGATCCGCAGCAGGTCGTCTTCGAGCTTCCCGGTGAGGTTGGCGATGTCTTCTTTTCGCTCGAAGTGGGTGAAGATCTGGTCGCACAGGTAGAGCCGGGCGGCGCTGCCAGGGACCGGGCAGCCGGTGCCGGCCAGATGATGAAGCTGACCGAAGGTCCGCGCGAACGTGGTCTTTCCGCCCTGGTTGGGTCCGGAGACCACGAAGACGCGCTCAGGATCGCGCAGCTCGAAGTCGTTAGGGACGACGGCCTTGCCGGCGCCGACCAGCCTGGCAGCGAGCGCCAGGTCGAAGGTGTCGCGGGCGAAGATCTCCTTCGAGTCAGCGGTGAGCTCAGGCAGGCAGAAATTCAGCCCGGCCGAGCGCAGCGGCCTGATGTAGTCCAGGTACGCGAGGTAGAACTGGATCTCGCGCTCGAACTGGTCAATCTTTCGATCCGCAAAGCTGGCATGGCGCTGGCAGTAGTCCGCGAGCGCGGAGAACTCGTCGCTGAATAGCTGCGCCACCAGGTCGAGGATCCGCTCGCCTACGTGGCTCATGCCCGGCCAGCCCCGGTACGTGATCCGGTAGTCCTGCACCGCGCCCTGCCGGAACCGCTCGAACGTCTTCTCGATCTCGGCGCTATAGTCCGGCTCACCGTCGTACCTGGACACCTCGACCCGCAGTCCCTTGATGCGGACCAGGTAGGTGACCTGGGCGAGGTCGTTCCTGCGGCCCGCGGTGTCGGCGGCGAGCCGGGCGAACTCCGCGGATCCGAGGTAGGCGGCAAGGTAGTCACGAAATGCCAGCAGCCCGCGCGAGGCGACCGGCCGCGAGGCCAGGCCCGCGGCCAGCGACCGGACGGCGTCGCAGTAGATCACCGCCGCATCCAGGAACCAGCCCTCGCGCTGACGGGCGGATCGCATCTTGGCCAGCTGGCCCAGGTGCCCGCGGACCTGGCGCAGCTGGCCGGCGAAGGCCTTGACCACCTCGAAAAGGTCAGGGTCTTCCAGATCCCGGAAGACTTCATGCCGGTACGTCAGAGTGTCGATGTCGCGGACCTGCTGGCAGAACAGCCCAGCCACCAGATCTCGTTCCTCCCGCTCGCCCGCGACCGCCTCGATGACCTGATCCAGGCGCAGGTCGGAGAGGTATTCGAGGTCCCCCGCCCGCACGGAGTCGGCTTGCCCAGCCGGCTCCGCCGACAGCAGGCTGGTGAATCGCGGGGAAAGACCAGTCGCCGCGGGCTGAGCCGTCACGTCCGGTGTGCGGTGGTGTGCCATCACATGCCCCTGTCGGCGCGGGTACGGCGGCGGACCATGACGATGAACGGGATCGCGGCAAGCTGCGCGGCCACCGCGAAGGCCGTCACCGCTCCGAGCGAGACGCCGAACAGCAAGCCGATCACGACGCTGCCGAGCACCCAGGCAGTGCCGTAGGCGCCGGTGAACAAGCCATACGCGGAAGCGCGGCGGTCGGCAGACACCATCGGCGCGACCGCGGCCGGGATGATCGACTCCTGCACGCCCATGCCCAGCCCCCACAGGGCCACGCCCACCACCGCGGCCCACAGGCCGCCCAGGAACACCAGCGGCGCGTAGGCCGCCGCCCCGACGGTCAGCGGGATCAGCACGCCGATTCCGGCGCGGTCGAACAGGCGCCCGAAGATCAGGGAACCGGTACCGCTGACGGCCATCGCGACCGCGTAGAACACCGGCACGATCGGCGCCGACACCGTGCGCGCCTGCTGGAAGTGGAAGGCGATCAGCGGGAAGTCAGCGAGCCCGGCAGCCGCCAGGGCCGCGCCGGCCAGGTAGATCCAGAACACCCGCGGCATCCCCGAGGGCGTGACCTCAGCCGGGCCAGCCGACAGGTCCTGTGGCCGCGGGAAGAACCGGCGCGCCACCAGCACCAGCGACAAGGTGATCACGGCAGGCACTGCGAGCGCGGCGAAGGCGAGCTTGTAGTCGTGCAGGCTGACCGCCAGGACCAGCGCGACCAGCAGCGGCCCGAACAGCGCGCCGAACTGATCGAGCGCTTCGTGCACCCCGAAGCCCCAGCCGAATCCCATCTCCTTCGCCGCGTGCGAGAGCATGGCGTCCCTGGGCGGATTCCTGGTCGCCTTGCCGACCCGCTCGGCGATGATCAGCAGGGCAGCGACCTGCCAGGTCCCGGCCAGCGCGAGCAGCGGCACCGCCGCCATCTGCACCACGTACCCGCTGATCGTGATCGGCCAGTACCGGCCGGTGCGGTCCGCACCGCGGCCGGAGAACAACCGCAGGCCGTAACCCAGGAACTCACCGAGCCCGCTGATCACGCTGATCGCCAGCGCGCCGGCGCCGAGCGTGCCCAGATAAGGCCCGATGACCGATCGCGAGCCCTCGTAGGTGAAGTCGGCGAAGAAGCTCATCACCCCGACCATCAGCACGAACCTCAGCGCCGGCGAAGCAGCCGAGACTCGCCGCTTCAGCCCGTCAGACATGCGGGCAGCATTAGGCATCGGTGCGTCTTCCTGGTGCGGGGCGGGCAGGTGCCACCTGACCTCAGCCGCCGATCCGGGTGAGATCCGGGGGCAGCGCGCGCCACAGCAGCAGGACCTTGTCCCCGCTCACCCGGGCCATGATGGCTCCCGTCGCCAGTTTCGCTGAAACAGGGACCGTCAGCGGTTCCAGCCGCGTTCCGGGCGAGCCCCATCGCCAGCGTCAAGTCTGGCAACCGCCGGATGGCACCGTCAAGGCACAGGCTGATGAGGCTATGGTGCCGGACGCGGCGAGAGTGCACGGTAAAGGCGACGGGGCTGGCGTACGACACTCGCCGGGACCATCCGGCCGCGCCGCTACTTCGAGCATCCGCCGCGCCTGTACCTGCTCTATGTGTTCGTGGTGATACTCCTCGCCTACCTGATCGGCGCCTTGTGACAGAGGCAAGCAGGCCAGTGGCGAACCTGCGCTGGCGCGTCGCGGCTGGCCGGTCAGCGTGCCCGCTGCCGGTCCGCTAGCGTTACCCGGGCGCCGAGGATTTGCCGCCTGGCCGGGGCTTAGGCCACAATGGCGGCTGGCGATGAAGCTCGCCAGAACCGCGGCCTGGCCGCTGATGGCTTCTACCCCGTGAGTCTGTCCTGGGAGGAACCATCGTGGCTGAAGTGGCGCCGGAGCAGCCCGGCAACGAACCTGGGGGATGCAAGTCCCCGCACCCGCACCGTCCGCACCCGCACCGTCCGCACCCGCACCCCCGCCCGCACCGTCCGCCGCAGGCGTGGTTACCGCCTTGCTGCCGATCCCTGTCATCCAGGTCCTCCAGGTCCTGACCATCATCGGCGCCGGGCCTGGCGTCTCCGGGGTGATCGCGCGGGTGGAGGCCCGGCTGCAGGGACGGCGGGGTCCGCGGGTGCTGCAGCCGTACTACGACCTGGCCAAGCTGTTCCGTAAGGAGGCGCTGGCGCCGGCGGGGGCGAGCTGGGTCTTCCTGGCCGCTCCGGTCGCGGCGTTTACCTGCTACCTGACGGTGCCGCTGCTGATCCCGGTCCTGACGACGTTCCCGCTTCCGCTCGGCTATATGGGCGACATCCTGGGCGGCGGGTTCATCCTGTCGCTGGCCGGATTCCTCGTCGCCGTGGCCGCCCTGGAGACCGGCAGCCCGTACGCTCAGCTCGGTGCGAGCCGGGCCAAGACGTTCGCGGCGATCACCGAGCCGGTGGTCTTGTTCGTCGTGTTCACGGTGGCGCTGCTGACGGCCACCGACTTGCCGTACGCGCTGGCCGCCACGGTCCGCTCGTCGGCAGGGCAGATCATCCGGCCCGCGCACGTCCTGGCTGCCGCCGCGCTGTTCATGGTCATCTTGTACGAGACCGGCCGGATCCCGGTGGAGACGCACTCGGGCACCAACGAGTTCGGGATGATCGAGGAGGCCCGGTCGTTCGAGCACTCGGGGCCTTACTTCGCGCTGCTGAAATGGGGTTCGGCGGCTAAGCAGCTGATCTTGTACACGATCTTGCTGAACGTCTTCGTCGCGCCCTGGGGCCTGGCCGCCACGCGGCAGCCGTGGGCCGTGGTGCTCGCCATGGCCGCGCTGCCAGCCAAGGCATGCGTGCTCGGCGGGGTGGTCGCCGTGATCGACAACTCGTTCGCCAAGCTGCGGCTCTTCAAGATCACCGAGTTCGCCGCCGCCGCGTTCCTGCTGGCGGTGCTCGGCGTGTTCACCTTGTACCTCGGGGGTGGCTGATGCTTCCGGCCCAGGCCCCGAGCGTGTATACGGGTGCCGCTAACGTGATCGCGGTCCTGATCCTGCTCGCCGAGTTCGGCATGTTCCGCCAGGCGCTGCTGCGCGACCAGGTCCGCCTGTACGCGGGGCAGTCCGTGCTGATCGCGGTGCTGGCTGTGCTGGTAGCCGCGGTCCGCCACCTGCCCGAGCTCTACGTCCTGGCCGCGGTGACCGTCGCGCTGAAGGCGGTCGCGATCCCGCTGGTGCTGCGGCGCCTGCTGCGCGGGACCGCGCCGGGCCACCCGCTGGACGTCAGTCACGATATCGCCGGAAGCGGCGGCCTCGGCCTGGCGAGCACCGTGCTGATCGGCATCGCGGTCGCGGCGTTCGGCTTCTTCTCCGCGACAGTGCTGCCCGTCAGCGGCGGCGGGGCTCCGGTGACCGCGCTGTCGGTCTCGCTCTCGGTCGTGCTGGTCGCTTTCGTGCTGATGATCCACCGCCGGGATGTCGCATCCCAGGCGATCGGCCTGTTCTCGCTGGAGAACGGCATCTCGCTGGCGGCCCTCGTGGTGGCCGCGAGCCTGCCGCTCATCCTGGAGGTGGCGTTGCTGTTCGACCTGCTGCTCGCGGTGGTGGTATTCGGCCTGCTGATCCGGCTGCACCACGGCAGGGCCGAGACGCTGTCCACCACCGACCTCACCGACCTGCGGGGCTGACCGTGAACGCTGTCGTCATAGTGCTGCTGGTCCTGCCCTTGGCGGCAGGCGTCGCCGCGATCTGGCTACCGTCCGGCGCGGCCGGGGCAGTCACGGCGGCCACCGGCGTGGCGAGCTTCGGTCTCGTGCTCGCCCTGATCCCCGCTGTCTCGCACCGGGACACCGGCGTGCTCGGCTTCGTCCGGGTCGACGCGCTGAGCGTCGTCTTCCTGCTCGCCACCAGCTTCCTTTACGCGTGCGTGGCGGTGTACTCGATCGGCTACCTGCGCACGGCCGGAAGGCACGGCCATGGGGATCAGCGTTACGCCCGCCACTTCTGGGCCGGGCTCAACGTGTTCGCCTGGTCGATGCTGATGGCCCCGGCGATGAGCAACCTGGCGCTGCTGTGGATCGCCATCGAGGTCACCACCATCATCTCGGCCCTGCTGGTCGCGCTGGAGGGCACCGACGGGGCTGCCGAGGCAGCCTGGAAATACGTCCTGCTCGCCTCCGCGGGGCTGGCGATCGCGCTGCTGGGGACGATCTTCCTCTACTATGCCGGCTCGCACGTGCTCGGGCAGACCTACAACCTCGCGTTCGGACCGCTGCTCGGCGCCGCGGCGAAACTGCCGCACACGGTCGTGCGGCTTGCCTTCGTCCTGGCGGTCCTCGGCTACGGCACGAAGGTCGGATTGTTCCCGGTCCATACCTGGCTGCCCGACGCGCATTCCGAGGCGCCCACTCCGGTGTCGGCGCTGCTGTCCGGATCGCTGCTCGCGGTCAGCTTCTACGCGATCCTGCGGTTCTACCAGATCGCCGCCGCCGCGCTTGGCTCCGGGTTCCCGCGGGACGTGCTGCTCGTCTTCGGCGTCGCCTCGCTGCTGCTGGCTGCCCTGTACCTGCTGGACCAGCAGGACTACAAGCGGCTCCTGGCCTACTCCAGCGTGGAGCACATGGGCATCCTGGCGATCGGCGTGAGTTTCGGAGCGCCGGTCGCGCTGGCCGGGGTGCTGCTGCACGTCCTGGCGCACGCGGCCGCGAAGGGCAACGCGTTCATGGGCGCTGGCGTCCTGGTGCGCAAGTTCGGGACGAAGCAGATGCTGTCGGTCACCGGGGGCCTCGACCTGCTGCCCTGGAGCGGGCCGCTCTTCCTCGCCGCGATCCTCGCGCTCTCGGCGATGCCGCCGTTCGGCATCTTCCGCAGCGAGTTCGAGATCGTCACCGGCGGCCTCGCCGCATCGCACGACACCGCGGCAGTCATCCTGGTGGTCCTGGTCACGGTCGCGTTCCTCGGCCTGTCGGTAGCCGCTAACCGGATGCTGCTGACCCCCCGCCCCGAGCCCGACGCGGTCCGGGGTGAGCCGAGCGTGTGGATGGTGGTCCCCGTAGTCGCCGGCCTGGTCGCGCTTGTCGTGCTCGGACTGCATCCGCCCGGTGAGCTCGTCGGGCTGCTGGACCGGGCCGTGACGGCATTGCGGGGACCGGCGTGACGCCGGCCGGCGGCGCACTGGCCACCAGCGTGGCCAGCCTGCGGGATCTGGTCGTCCAGGACATCGCCGCGGGACGGCGGTTCGCCGGGCTGATGGGCACCCAGCTGACCGACGCGCTGGTCCTGTCGGTGCACCTGGCCGGACGGGGCGGTGTCGCGACCCGCGAAGTCGCCCTTCCGGCTGACGTGACGTCCTACCCGGCACTGACCCCGGCGCTGGGCGCCGCCTTCTGGTACGAACGAGAACTGCACGACCTGTTCGGGATCGTCCCGCTGGGCCACCCCCGGCTGGAACCGCTGATTCTGCCGCGATCCGGCCAGCACGACCCGTTGCCGCGGCCCGGCCGGCCAGCCGCCACTCCCGCGGCGATCTGGCCGGACGAGCACTCGGTGCCACGGCAGGTGCTCGGGCCGGGCTTGTTCACCATCCCGCACGGGCCGGTCAGGTCCGGGGTAATGGAGTCGATCGAGTACCTGGTGGAAACGCCGGGCGAGGACATCCCGCACCTGAACATGCGCGTGTTCTACAAGCACCGCGGCATCGAGAAGCGGTTCGAGCAGTTCGCTGCCGGTGACGGCGTGCTGCTCGCCGAGCGGACCGAGGGGGTGGCGTCAGTCGCCCACGCTCTCGCCTACTGTCACGCGGTCGAGCAGATCGCCGGAGTGACAGCGGTACCGTGGCGCGCCGCGCTGGTCCGGGTGCTCCATGCCGAGCTTGAGCGCCTGGCTGCCCACCTCGATGTCGCGGCGCGGCTCGCCGACGCGGCCGGGCTGGCGGTGGCGACGGCCAGGTTCGGCGTGCATAAGGAACGGGTCGCGCGGCTGGTCAGCCGGATGTGCGGGAGCCGGTTCGGCCGCGGTGTCGTCATACCGGGCGGGGTCAGCGGCATGCCGCTGGTCAGCGCGGGTGATTTCCTGACCGAGATCGGCCGGATGGAGCGAGCGGTCAGCGCCGATGCCCGGGTCCTCATGGGCACAGCGTCCTTCCTGGACCGGCTCCGCGGTACCGGGCCGCTGCGGGCCGAGCGTGCCCGCGAGCACGGCGCGCTCGGCCCGGTCGGCAAGGCATCCGGCTTCAGCGACGATGCCCGGCTCGCCCGGCCGTATGACGCCTACCCAGGGCTCGGCCTCGGTGACCCGCACGAGCACCGGGCCGGAGATGCGCTCGCGCGGCTGCGGCTGCGCTGGGACGAGGTCCGCCAGTCCTTCCACCTGCTCAGGCAGGCTGCCGACGAACTCGATGACGCACCCGACAGCCCGCTCATGGTGCCGTGCGAGGTCGGCTCGGGACGGGCGGCCGGCTGGGCAGAGGCTCCGCAGGGCGAGGTCCTTTATGACGTGCGGACGCAGGACGGGCACGTCGTGCGCTGCCGCCCGCGGTCGCCGTCGTTCCACAACCTGGTGCTCTTCCACGAGGTCTTCGCCGGCGACATCCTGACCGACTTCCCGTTCATCGAGGCCAGCTTCGGCCTGTCCGTCGCAGGGGTGGCGCTGTGATGACGGGTGCGCCGCACGGCGATCACAGGAAGGTCCGGTCATGAGCCCGTGGGTGCTGCGCGGCTTGCGCGACGGCGTGGTGACGACCCGGTGGCCCGCCCGGCCAGACCCTTATGCGGACAGCTGGCGCGGCCCGGCCACCATCCTTCGCCCGCGCCCTGATGACGCCGCCGGCCTGGCCTCGCTCTGTCCCACCGGCGCCATCGGGGTCGGCTCCGGTCAGGATCTCGTCCTGGACCAGGGCCGTTGCGTCTTGTGCGGCCGGTGCGTGGGCCGGCGCCCGGACGTGTTCGGCTGGTCCCGCGGAACAGCGTCGGCCGCGCTGAGCAGGGCCGGGCTGGTCGTTCCCGAAGCCGCGCAGACCGAGCAGAACCTGGTGGCGCTCCGGGCCGCGCTGGCCGCACGGACCAGCGCGCTGCGGCGGTCCGTGCATCTCCGGCACGTGGACGCCGGCTCCGACGGCGCGGAGGAGCAGGAGATCGCCGCCCTGCTCAATCCGGTCTACGACATCCACCGGCTCGGCATCTTCCTCACCGCCAGCCCGCGGCACGCGGACGTGCTCCTGGTCACCGGGGCGGGGGCACATGGCATGGCCGAGCCGCTGCGCCGCAGCTACGAGGGAATGCCAGACCCGAAGATCGTCATCGCGGTCGGCACCGACGCCGTCAGCGGCGGCATGCTCGGCGGAATCCCTGGTCACAGTGACCCCGAGGCGACCCGGACCCGGCAGCAGCGAGCCGCCGACGACGAGGCGCCGGACAGCGCGCCGGACAGCCCCGGCCTCGCGGCCGGCTCCTACGCGACCTCAGGAGGTGTCGGCGCGGTGGTTCCGGTCGACGTGTGGGTGCCGGGTTCGCCGCCACCACCGTTCGCTATCTTGCACGCCCTGTTGCTCGGCCTCGGGCGCCTGCCGGACCCGCGGGAGTCGGCGGGCGAGCGGCGATGACAGCGTCCAGCGCCGCGTTCGCGGCCGGTCTCACGGCGTTCGTTCTCGCCGGGCTCGTCGACCTGGTCGCCGGCGCACGGCGCGACACTGCCCGGGCCGTGCCCTACCTGATCGGCAGCGCGGGAGCAGCGTGCCTCGCGGTTGCCGGCGCAGGCGCTGTGGCGGGCCATCCGGCACGGCTGCCCGTCGCCGGCTGGCTGGGCACCGGAACCGCGGCGCTGGCCGCGGACCGGCTCTCTGGCCTGTTCCTGGCCATCAGCTTCGGTGCCGCGTCCGCCGTCTCGCTGGCGTTCGCTTCCTGGGCGGCGCGGCCGGGCGCGGTCGGCCGGCGCGGCCTCGGCGCCAGCTACGCGCTGACGCTCGGCGCTGTCGCGGTGTTCCTGACCGCGCAGGACGCGTTCACGCTGCTGCTGGCATGGGAGCTGCTGACCATAGCGTTCTACCTGCTCGCCGGATTCGAGCGCGGGCGACCCGGGCGGCCAGGCGGCGCGCTGATCACGCTGGCGTTCGGCAAGATCAGCGGCGCGGCGCTGCTGCTGGCGTTGCTGCTGCTCGCGGTGCGGTCCGGCTCGCTGGACCTCGCCTCGTTCGCCCGGGTGCCGCCGGGCACCGCGCGGGCAGCCGCGCAGGCACTGCTGATCGCGGGCTTCGCGGTCAAGGTCGGGCTGGTGCCGTTCCAGGTCTGGCTGCCGCGCGGCTATGCCGCCGCCCCAGGCCCGGCGCGGGCGATCATGGGCGGGGTCGCGGTCAACGTCGGCTTCTACGGGCTTTGGCGCGCGCTCGCGCTGCTCGGGCCACCGCCCGCCTGGCTGACCGGCACCCTGCTGGTGCTGGCCGGCCTGACCGCGCTGCTCGGGATCGCCCATGCCGCGGTCCAGCCCCGGCTGCAGCGGGTCATCGCTTATTCCAGCGTGGAGAACAGCGGGCTGATCCTGGCCGGATACGGCGTCGCCCTGGTCGGTGCGGCGACACACGACGACCGGCTGCTGGCGGTCGGGCTGCTGGCCGGAACGCTGCAGATCATCGCGCACGCCGCCGCCAAGTCGCTGCTGTTCACCGCCAGTGCCGTCATCACCTGCGGTCCAGCGGGCGGCCCGCGGGGCACGGAGGACGACAACCTCGACCTGCTCCGCGGGTCTGCCCGTCACCGGCCGTGGTCCGGGACCGGGCTCGCGATCGGATCGCTGACGCTGGCCGGGCTGCCGGTAACCGTCGGCTTCGTCTCCGAGTGGTTCCTGCTGGAGGCACTGCTGCAGCAGTTCCGGGTACCAGAACTTGGCTACCGGCTGCTGCTGGCCATCGCGGGTGCCGCGGTCGCGCTGACCGCCGGCTTCGCCGGCGTCACCTTCGTGCGGCTGACCGGGCTCGTGGTCCTGGGGCCGCGGCCCGCTGACTCCGCCGGCCCGCCGTCCGGCCGCGGCTGGGACGGCGGCTGGCTGGGCCGGGCCGGCATCGTCATCTTGTCAGCATGCTGCCTGGCCACCGCCGCGTTGCTGCCGCTGCTGATCCGCGTGCTGGCAGCCGGCCTGTCTCCCGTCGTCGCCGCGTCGGCGGTGAACGGAGCCCGGCAGACGCCGTGGGTGCTCGGGCCGGTGTTCAGCGGCTTCTCGGTGCTGTCACCGTCGTGGCTGTGGATCGTCATGCCGCTGCTCGCGCTCGTGGTCCTGGCTTTCACCCGCCTCGTCGCCGGCCCCCGGATGACACAGGTGCGGCGAGTGCCTGCGTGGCGCTCGGCCACGGCAGGAGTGGAGGGCGCAGACTCTTATACCGCCACGGGATTCGCCAACCCGACCCGGCGCGTGCTGGCGGCCGTGCTGCACACTCGTGCCGAAGTACGGGTGCTGACGCCAGCAGGGGAGCACGGCGAGCCCGCAGGCGCGCCAGGTTCGGCGCCAGCGCAGACACCTGTCCCCGGTCCCCGGCTTGGCTACAGCTCAGATGTGATCGAGATAGTCGAGGCCTATGTCTACCGGCCGGCCCTGAGACCTGTCCTGGCCCTCGTGCGTACCGCCAAGCGGCTGCAGTCCGGCAGGCTCGACGCCTATCTCGCCTACATGCTGATCGCGCTCGTGGCCCTGCTGGCCCTGGTGACAGCACTTGCCTAGGCGAGCGCAGTTCCTGCAAAGTAAGGATTGCCGCGCCACCGGCAGCACGGCAAGACATGTCAGGCCTTTCTTACCTAGCAGCGGAGTCAGCTGAGTACCGCAATCGGGCTGGCATTTCGAGCGGCGTCACCGAGCCATAAGCTGGCCGGAAGAGGAGGGCACCGTGAGCACTGCCGCCGACGGCAATCTAGGTCAGCAGCCGATGCGCAGCGGGCCTTTCCGCCGGGTGCTCGTGGCATGGGACGGCTCGGCCGACTCGATAGCGGCGCTCCGGACGGCGGCAGCGATCGTGGGCAGCAATGTGGGCCACGTCGTCGCCCTGGCCGTGCTGGCGGCGGCTCCCCAGCGTGAGGCGGACAGGGACGGGCCAGCCGAGATCTCCGCTCAAGCGCGCAGGGCGGAAGCGACCTTCGACACCACCCGAGCGGTTATCGCCCAGACCACATCCGCCAGAGTCGACCTGCACATCGTGGAGAGCCGCCGCAGCGCCGCGGCGGTCTGCGATTACGCCGCCGAGCACGGCTTTGACCTCCTCGTGATCGGCCGTCACGGCGACGGCGGCCTGATCCATCCGAAGCTCGGCCACGTCGCGGAGACCGCTGCCCGGTCCTGCACGATCCCCGTGCTGCTCGTCAGCGCCAGCTGACCCGACTACCGCCTGGTTCGTTCGCGCAGGCCGAGGTTGCCCAGTATCCGGCTGACGTGCGCGCCTTCCAGTGCGATCAGGAAGGTCCGTTTGATCATGACCATGGTCCCTGGCGGCGCTGGCCAGCCTGGAGGGACAATTGTCTTCGGGGGATCATGATGCTTTTCGCCGATCGCGCCGACGCGGGGCGGCGGCTGGCCGCGAAGCTAGCGCACCTACGGGGTAAGCCAGTCGTCGTTCTCGGTTTGCCGCGAGGCGGTGTGCCGGTCGCTTCGCAGGTAGCACGGGCACTTCATGCGCCGCTGGATGTGATCGTCGTCCGCAAGCTTGGGGTTCCGTTCCAGCCTGAACTGGCGATGGGCGCTGTTGGCGAGGACGGGGTGCGGGTCATCAACCCTGAGGTCGTGCACATGGCCGGAGTGTCTGAGACCGAGTTGGCCGCGGCTCAGGTGCGCGAGCGCGCGCAGGTGGAAGCCCGCGTTACCCGCTACCGGGCCGGCCGGCCGCGCCTGCCGTTGGACGGGAGGATCGCGGTGGTAGTCGATGACGGCATCGCTACCGGGTCGACCGCCCGAGCGGCGTGCCAGGTCGCGCGAGCGCACGGGGCATCAAGGGTGGTCATTGCCGTGCCCGTCGCGCCGCCAGGGTGGGAAGCGGGATTCCGCGGTGCGGCTGACGAGCTGGTCTGCGTGGAAACCCCGGCATGGTTCATCGCTATCGGCCAGTTCTACAGCGACTTCTCCCAGACGACCGACGACGAGGTAGTTGCCTGTCTTGCGGGCGCGGCTACCCCGGCGCCCCCGGCACCGGTCAGCACACCGGTCAGCACACCGGTCAGCACACCGGTCAGCACACCGGTCAGCACCGCGCCTGCTGGTGATCCGCCCGCCGAGGGCAGGGAGGTGCAGGTCGAGGTCAGCGCCGGGCAGGTCCGCCTGGCCGGCTACCTGACCGTGCCGGAGAAAGCACCCGGGATCGTGATATTCGCCCACGGCAGCGGCAGCAGCCGGCACAGTCCACGCAACCGGTACGTCGCCAGTGTCTTGACCGAAGCTGGCCTGGGTACCCTTCTGTTCGACCTGCTCACCCCCGAGGAAGACCTCGACCGGGCCAACGTGTTCGACATCGAACTGCTCGCCCGCCGACTTACTGATGTCACTCGTTGGCTGCACACCCAGCCGCAGGCCGCAGATGCCGCTGTCGGCTACTTCGGTGCCAGCACCGGAGGCGCGGCGGCGCTGTGGTCTGCCGCTAGCGCCGGCGCGGCCATCGCCGCCGTGGTTTCCCGCGGCGGCCGCCCGGATCTCGCCCTCCCCCGGCTCGCGGCCGTGACCGCGCCCACGCTCCTCATCGTGGGCGAGCTCGACGAGGTCGTGCTCGACCTCAACCGCCAGGCCCAGGCCGAATTGCGCTGCGAGAACCAGCTGGCCGTGGTTCCATGCGCCACCCACCTGTTCGAGGAGCCAGGCACCCTGGCCGTCGCCGCCGAGCTTGCCCGGGACTGGTTCCTCAGCCACCTTGCCGCAGCTTCAGCCCGGTCACTTGAGTGACCGGCGATCCCGGGCCGCCACCGCCCGGCTAGGGGGAGTCAGGTGCGGAGCAGGAGATCCTCCAGTGGCCGATTCTGGTGCAGGCGGCTGATCGCCTCGGCTAGCAGCGGGGCCACGGACTCCACCTGGAGCGCGGGCATCGCTATCTGGCCCCCGGCCAGGCTGTCCGTGGTGAGCACACACCGCACGTGCAGCGGTCCGAGCCTGCTGGCGGCGGTGTCCACCAGCGGGCCGTGGGTCGCGGCGACTATGACGTCAGGCGCGCCGCCCCGGTCAAGGAAGACGCCCGCGGCTGCCTCGATCGTGGCGCCCGTGCTGATCATGTCGTCGACGATGACGGCCGGCCGGCCGGCCACATCGCCGGCGATCTCCTCAGAGTGCACGGCAGCACCGCTCACCCTGGTCTTGCGAACCACTGCGACCGGCCGGCGCAGCAGCGAGGCATAGTGCTCGGCTAGCTTGGCCGCACCCAGATCGGGCGCGACGACAACCGCCTCCTCGGTGATCATCGGCTCTAGCACGGCGGCCAGCGCGGGGACCGCTGTCAGCATTTCCACAGGAATGCCGCACATGGCCTCCAGGGCGGCGCTGTGCGGATCCACGACGATCAGGCGCTGTGCCCCTGACCCGGCCAGCGCGTCGGCGACGACCCGGGCGCCGACAGCCTCGCCTGCGCGGCCACGGCGGTCCTGCCTCGCATAGCCGAAATACGGTATGACCGCCGTGATTCTCGCAGCACCACCGCGGCGGCAGGCATCGAGCAGCAAGAGCAGCTCTACCAGGTGGTCGTTCACCGGAGGCCCGGTGGGCTGAATCACGTAGACATCCAGTCCTCGAACGTGGCCCACGACTGGGCGCAGTTCGCCGTCCGGGAACCGCTCAAGCTCACAGGTCACGGGCTCAGTGTTCAGCGCCCTCGCGATGGTGGTGGCGAGCGGCCCGCCGGCGGTCCCGGGCACAATCCGAAGGCCCATCCCTCACCTCCAGCTATTAGTCATCCGCGCATCCGGCTCCCCCGCAGCCACCAGCCACGACACTAGCCTCTCACTTCGGCCTTCGACGCCTCGCCAGTACCACCAGTGGTCCTGACAGCCGAAGGCCCCGCGGGCAGGGTGGCGCCATTCACCAGCGCAGCCAGGGACGAGGGGCCAAGGACGAGGGGCCAAGGACGAGGGGCCAGGGCGAAGGTCCCAGGACGACGGACCGATCGGCCGGTGCGACCAGCCGAGGTCTGGATCGAGAGTGGAAAGATGTCTAGAGGGCCAGGCGCAAGCCACAGTACGGCGGTCCGGCAAGGTGAGCAGCACGCAGCCGTCCGCAGGTACCCGCGCGATGACATTCGGCTGGCCCGGCAGGTCGTGCACGATCTGGGCGGGCGGTACTCGGCCGAACTCGGCATCGACGTGGACGCCGGCGATGGTGAGATCGAGCGGTGGTTCCTGGCGGCCACTTTGTTCGGAGCGCGTATCTCCGCGAAAGTCGCCGAACGCACGTATCGGGTGCTCACGCGGGCTGGCCTGACGCGGATCGCGCAAGCGCGCCAGATGCCCTCCGGCGACCTGATCGGCTTGCTGGACGAGGGAGGATACGCCCGCTACGACTTCCGCACCGCTACCCAGCTGACAAACCTGTCCGAGGTAATGACCGTGCGCTACGACGGGCAGGTCGCCATGATCGGCCAGCGGTTCACGAGTTACCCGGCGCTGCGCGTGGCGCTGGACGCTCTTCCCGGCTGGGGACCGGTGACGATCGGGCTGTTCCTTCGCGAGCTACGGGGAGTGTGGCCCGGCGCTTCGCCGCCGCTTGACGAACGCGCCACGGCAGCAGCACGACATCTCGGACTTAAAGTGGCAAACTCGACGCTAGCGGACATGCCTGGCCTTAGCGCGCTGGCAGCGGCTTGCGACCTGGACGTGCGCGACCTGGAGAGCGGACTGGTACGGCTCGCGCTGGCCCACCGCAACACGATGGCATCCTGCCCTGGCCTCTGGTCCTGTGCAGTCCTGCACCAGCAATCTCTTCGGGACACGGAATGAGCCGCCGCCAGCCGAGGACGACGAGGCCGCCGAATGGCCGTCCCGATGGCCTACTGGATAGCACGCGAGCGCGCCGTAGTGTTCTTCCTCAGCTTCAGCCACCATCGCCGCACCTGGGACCCGATGGCGCTGATGGCCGTTCACCAGGCAGGACGGGGATTGGAAGGCCGACACACACTGACTTAGCGCCGGATTCCACGACCCCTTCGCCGATCCCGGCGGCGTCTACGGCCTGGACGGGCGAGCCATCGTTTCCAGCGGCGGCGCCGGTGGCACCATCTGGCACGGCACCGCGGCGGCAGCCGTGAAGTACCTCGCCCTCATCCAGGACGGGCACGAGGACCGGCGCCGGCCCGACAACCACTTCGGCGCCTGGGTCGTCCTCGCGGACAAGCCCGGACCGTTCACGGTGGCCGCCATCGACGAGACTGGCACGAGGCCTGGCTGCCTGATGCGGAGCAAAGGCGGAAAGGACACGGCATCTGCCAGGAATGCCGACCGACAGTAGCGTTACCGACATGACCGCGAATCCTGCCCTTGATGGCCCGCCGCAGGCGGTCGCTCTGGTTGAGGGACTGAGCGACCGGCTCGCGCTTGAGGTGCTGGCCCGGCGGCACGGCCGTGACCTCGCCGCCGACGGCGTCGCCATCATCGCTATGCACGGCGCGACGAACCTCGGGCGCTATCTGGAGCGGTATGGTCCGGGCGGGCTTAATGTCAGGCTGGCCGGCCTTTGCGACGCAGCCGAGGAGGACTACTTCCGGCGCGCGCTGCGGCGAGCCGGGATCAGTGCCGGGGCCTCTCGCGCCTCGATGGAGGCGCTCGGATTCTTCGTATGCACCCTCGACCTGGAGGATGAGCTGATCAGGGCGCTCGGGACCGACGCGGTGGAACGCATCATCGCGGCGCAGGGCGAGCTCAAGTCGCTGCGGACCCTGCAACGCCAGCCGGCCCAGCGGGGCCGGCCCGCACAAGACCAGCTCCGCCGCTTCATGAGCGGCCGGTCCGGCAACAAGCACCGCTACGCGCGCCTGCTGGCCGGCGCCGTGGATCTGAACCAGGTGCCCCGGCCGCTGGACGGCGTTCTCGCCCACGTCTGATCCAGGCATGCCGACGGAGACACGGCCTCGAACACGATCGGGGCCGAAGGCCCATTGACGGCGTCGGAACCTATCGGCGGTCGCTGGTCTCATGGCCCGTCTACTTCCAGTGCAATCGGCACAAAGGCACCGTCCCGGCACGTGATGTCCGTGATTTCCCGGGCGCTATGGCAGGCCGGGGCGAAAAGGGCCTCTTCATAACGACCGGTTCCTTCACAAGGGACGCTCAGAACGAGGCCAATCGTGTGACGATCACGGTACCGATCATGAACGGAGGTTAGTGAATGACACCGCTGCCGGAACCTGCCGCGCGTCGTTACGGCAGGGTCTTCGACAAGATCGCGGCCGAGTACGACCGCCGCCGTCCGGCATATCCGGACGAGCTCATCGATCAGGCCTGCCGGATCGCGGGGATCGGGAGCGGTGATCGGGTGCTGGAGGTCGGGTGCGGAAGCGGCCAGCTCACGCGTTCCCTGGCCGGCCGGGGACTGCGGGTGACGGCACTGGAACCGGGCACCAGCCTCATATCGCTGGCCAGGCAGAACCTGGAAGGCGCCGGAGAGGTGGAGTTCGTGAACGCTCAGTTCGAGGACGCGCGGCTTCCCCGCGAGCGGTTCCGGGCCGTGTTCTCCGCGTCCGCGTTTCACTGGGCTGACCCTGAGGTCAGCTGGCAGCGGGCCGCTGACGTGCTTGTTCCCTGCGGAACGCTCGCCCTGGTGCAGTACTTCGGCATGGAGGAAGCGCGCACCAGGCAAGATCAGGACGCGGCACTCGCGGCCATCAGGACGGTCGCCCCTGACATCGCCGCCAGCTGGCCGGCCTACCGGGATCTTGATGCGACGCTCGCCGGGATCGAGCGACGCCGC
>Ga0307372_10002276_pt1 | contig 32105 bp, 27 predicted proteins | sample OX1MG_FD_202533 | JGI IMG/M metagenome (GOLD analysis project Ga0307372, IMG submission 202533) | Soil microbial communities from Risofladan, Vaasa, Finland - OX-1 | ecosystem: Environmental > Terrestrial > Soil > Coastal area > Acid sulfate soil | place: Finland: Risofladan, Vaasa | collected... | reverse complement strand
GTCACTCCGTGCTCGGCGAGGTGCTGCACGTTTCCTTTGGGGTCGTCCGGTAGGTCCCAAATGATGTTCATTTATTCCTCAGCGGCGTGGCCGCATTCCACATGCGAGGATTATGCACGCTGGGCCTGATTCGTTACGATTCGACTTGCTACCATAACGGAAATCTTGCACGAGCCCTTGCCATGAATCAACCGAGGAACACAACTATGTCCCTTGACTACCGAACCGAACACGACTCGATGGGCGACGTGCGCGTGCCCGCCCAGGCCTACTACGGCGCACAGACCCAGCGTGCCGTGGAAAACTTTCCCATCTCCGGCCAGCCGTTGCCCAAAGAACTGGTCCACGCCATGGGCCTGGTGAAGTTTGCCTGCGGCGTGGCGAACCGCGATCTGGGCAAGCTCACGCGAACCGGAAAGAACCGGCTCGACGACCAGCAGACGCAGGCCATGCTCGACGCGTGCCGCGAAGTGGCCGCCGGCAAGTTCGACGATCAGTTTCCCATCGACGTTTATCAAACCGGTTCCGGCACGTCGAGCAACATGAACGCCAACGAGGTCATCAGCAATCGGGCCATCGAGCTGCTCGGCGGCGACCGCACGCAGACGACCAAGCCGGTACACCCCAACGATCACGTCAACATGGGGCAAAGCACGAACGACACGTTTCCCACGTCGATCCACGTGGCGGTGGCGATCGGCATCCGCGAGCGGCTGCTTCCGGCCCTACAGCGGTTGCACGCGACGCTGGCCGACAAGGCCCGCCAGTGGGACAAGATCATCAAGATCGGCCGCACGCATCTGGCCGACGCCACGCCGTTGCGGCTGGGCCAGGAGGTCGGCGGCTTTGCCCGGCAGATCGAGCTGTCGATCGAACGGGCCAAGCGGGCCGAGCAGGCCGTGCTTGAACTGCCGGTGGGCGGCACCGCGGTGGGAACGGGCATCAACACCCACCCGGAGTTCGGCCGCCGCGTGGCCGCCGTGCTGGCCAAGGAGACGCAGATCGACTTCATCGAGGCGGCGAACCACTTCGAGGCCAGCGCCCAACGCGACGGCTTGGTCGAATGCCACGGTCAGTTGCGGGCAGTCGCCGTGACCTTATTCAACGTGGCCAACAACATCCGCTGGCTCGGTTCGGGGCCGCGTTGCGGGTTTTACGAAGTGAAGCTTCCCGACCGCCAGCCGGGCAGCTCGATCATGCCCGGCAAGGTCAATCCCGTGATGTGCGAGAGCATGATGCAGGTGGCGGCCCGCGTGATGGGCAACGATCAGGCGGTGGCGATCAGCGGCGCCGGCGGCGGGCAGTTTCAGCTCAACATCATGATGCCCGTGATGGGCCACTTAACGCTGGAGAGCATTTCGCTTTTGAGCGGCGCGACGAACGCCTTCGTCGATTTTTGCGCCGTGGAGATGGAGGCCAACAAGGAGGCGTGCGAGGCGTCGGTCGAAAAGAGCCTCTCGATGGTGACGAGCCTCAACCCCTTGATCGGTTACGAGAAGTCCGCCGCGCTGGCCAAGGAGGCGTTCAAGACCGGCAAAACAATCCGCGAGCTATGCCAGGAGCAGAGCATCTTGTCGCCGGACCAGCTCGAAAAGGCGCTCGATCCCTGGAACATGACTGAGCCGCACTAGCGCATGCAACTCGAAGCGAGCGAATGGTGCAAACCGTGGCAGCCTTCCAATTGGCTTGGCTGCTCGCTATCCGGGTCAGGTCATGAGGTAACCCCCACCATTGGCTAACTGGCAGATTCTGTCAGTTGATCGGGTGTTCCGACGTCTCGCCGGCAAGCCAAGCGAAAGATCGTCGCGATCTAAAACACTTGTGAAGAATAAAAGCATTCAGCGTCATGGCTGGGGTCATTTCGCTTCATCGCGGACGTGCTTGTGGCAATCGACGCAATTGAGCGTGAGTTGCACGTAAGCCAAGGCGGCCCCGTCCAGGTTCCGCTCGTCAGCCGCCTTCGATAGCCGCCCGGTGATCTGTTGGAAGTCGGTGCCGTAGTCGCGATACTCGCGCGTCTGCGGCACCCGCCAATTCTCGTCCTGGCTGAGCGCTCCCAGCTTTTGAGCGTGCTTCTTGATCAGCCCGAAATCGGCCAGCGCCACGCCTTCGAGCAGTTTCTGCGAATGTTCCAGCTTGAGCCGCATGAAGGTATCGACCTCGGCGGCGGCATCGGCGCCGTTATCCTTATCCGCCGCCGTTGCATTGGCGGCGGCCCGGCGCGGGCTTTGGCCCTCTCGCCTGGCCGCGCTCTCACGCGCGCCGGCACTCAGCACGGCCACGGTGACGATCATCAACGGAACGGCCACAATCGCTCGCATGGTTCTCTCCTTGTTAATCAGAATCTCGCTCCCGCGCAACGCACACCTTTGGGATACGCAAGTGCGGGGCCAAGCCGGATCTCGACGAATTCGTGCGGTTTTCGGGCCGTCCGCCGCAATGGGCAAGGCACAAGCCGCACGCTGCGCGCCGTTTCGCACGTCGGCCGTGAGGATGGAAAAGACTGCCGAAAAACGCGCCTTGAACCGATTTACTGGAGCAGCTCCGCCAGCCCGCCGAGCAACACGGCTTCGACCTCGGGAGCAACTCGCGATACGCGAGACGTCTCGTAGCCGCCTTGGCCGTAGGCGATCGAGGTGCCGATGTAGCCGGGGCCGTAATCGCCATAGGCCGCCATACAGACAATGGTGTCGGGCTTCAGCTTCTCGGCGGCAAGCTGATACTCGACGAACAACTCGCCCGGCATGTGTACTACGTAGGTGGGGCCGAGTTTCAAGCAGCTCAACTCGATCTTGTGCCCGGCACGGCAGCGCCGCAGCCACGCCAGGTCGCGGGCCGCACGCACGCGGTCGCGCACGACGGCCTTGGAGTCGGTCAGCACCGCTTTAAGCTCCCCCTCGTCGAGCGTGTCGCGCGGCGGCAGGGCGACGGCGACCGTCCGCCAGCCGATGTCCGTGGCCGCAATGGGGAACTTTTTGGTGTTCTCCCAGGCTTTCTGCATGCCCGCCGCGAGTCGCTCGGCCAGCACCGGCCGCATTTCGCGGGAGCCGTCGTTGTACTTGCCCGCCGTCACGTTGCCGCTGGCCCCGTTGAAATGCACGTGCATCGCGTCGGGCAAAGCCTTCTCGCGCAGCGAGCGGGCCATGCCGACAAAATCGGCGCTCACGCCGCCGGCGCCGTAATAGCTTTGCGGGTGCGTGGTATAATAGGTCACCGAGGCGATCGCCCGATCGCCGTCCCAGAAGCTGATCAGCCGGCAATCGGGGTCGATCACGCCTTCCGGCTCGGCGCGGATTTTTTCATCCTTGCACGAGCTATAGCGGACGAACTTCACTTTGCCGTCGGGTCCCATCACCCGGCGATTCGAGGCCACGCCTTCCACGCGGCCGACGCCGACGCCGACGTGCGTGACGAGCTGAAGCCGGTCGCGCGCTTCGCGCACCGCGGTGGCCACGCGGTCGATGGCCTGGTGCGCGAACGCCACGTGGAAGCAGGCGCCGGAGAGTCCCTGTTGGGCGAGCAGCTCTTCGGCCTCGAAATCGCAACCGGGCGCATCGTGCTGATGCAAGCAGTGAACGGCCACGCGGCTGGGGTCCGTGCCGGCCGCTTTGGCGATCGCGCTGCGCCAGGCGTCATAGCCGCCGTTGCCGATGCCGACCCAATCGACGGCGCAGAGCACGATGGGCTGGTCGTCGGCCACCAAAACAATTCCCCGCGCCGAGAGCGGATCGACGATCTCGCTGGCGGGCGGGCAAAGGGCGTCGCACAGCGGCGTGCCCAGCGGCGGCGTAACATCGACCTTGAACGCCGCCACGCGCAGCGGCGCCGCGGCGGTCACGGGGTCGCAGCAAAGACTTAGCAGAAAAAGGAGGGCGGAGCGCAGGGTGGACATAAGTGTGCGTTAGGGTAGGTGCGTCGGATCTCAAACACGAAACATTGACACAAGTCTATCAGGCGCCTATGATTACGTCAATAACCTGCAACGGTCATCGTCAAGGCAGAATGATCTCCGTGCAGTTTGACAACGGCTGTTTTCTTCAGCGACAGTGTTTGGCAATTTCGAGTATATGGTGGTGGACCCAGTCAAGGCGTCCGCATTTAAGCAATCCCTTTTGGAGTTTTACAACAAGACCGCGAAACGACCGAGCATCCGATGGGTAGACAATGTTCCTGGAAATCGAAACGGGATGATCGACACGGTGACGGGTGAGATACTGCTCAACAACGATATACGAAACCGATTTCCCCAGCTCGCCGACGGCGTCGAAGTGGAGGAGCTACTCCATTTCAAGCAGCTTTCAAAGCAGCAATTGCTTGGGAAACCGATTGCAGGTGCCCAAGAACGCGCAATGGAAAATGAAATCGAAGGGCTTATGACGCAGAATGGATTCAAAGCATTCGACCCTTTTGCGAAGAGATAATACAAATGAATGAACAAGCGACTGATCGCTTAATTGTCGATACGTTGTACTATCGGCGGCCGACGCCTGGTGACTCCTGCTTCGTCTCAAACCTCGCAGGAATGGAACTGCTACGGTGTGACTCATCGGCGCTGGAACGTATTGAGCTGGTTTTACGCGGTCTCGTGGCACCGCCGTCCGCTTCACACGTCTCTGATGAATTCCTTGGATTAGACTACGTGCTTGGCGCATACGCGGTTATTGGGTCGCGGTACAATCCAGGCAGGATCGTCGCCTTTATGCGGACGATGCCCGTGGTATTACAAGCCGAATTCGTCGCTGTCCTCCCGGTCTTCTTCGGCGGAAGCGGTGACGATTACGATTTCGGTGTTGGGCCAACGGCGGAGCTTGTGGCATTTGTTGATGAGTCTCGTAGCTCGGGTGCCGAGCTGTTACGGACGGCGGCGATGCGCGCGATCCCGTTCTTGACCGCGCAAGCCAAGGGGCGAGGCAGCGCACAAATGCTGAAATCCGTATGAAGTGCGGCGGTAGCGTGTGCTTTTGCCGCTCCGCCTGCTACAATGCCGCTCTTTGACTTGACCACTGGGTCAGGAGGACCAACTCCATGGCCGACGGCACGACCGCTTGCTCGATTCTCGACGGACTCGATCCCCAATAGCCCGCGGCCGCCGCGCAGGGCGATGGGCCGCTGTTGATCGTCGCCGGGGCGGGCACCGGCAAGACACGCACCCTCGTGCATCGCGTGGCCCACTTGATCGAGCAAGGGACCGATCCCAGCCGCATCATCCTGCTCACCTTCACCCGTCGCGCCGCCGCCGAGATGCTGCGGCGATGGACGGCGTGCTGTGACCAAAAGCGATAAGCGGTTTCCAATCGCCCATCGCCTAACGCCTTTCAAACAAATCGCCGCCGGGGCCGCTTGCTTTAGCCCGTAGGGGCGGGTACGATGGCCGGCGGTTCGCGTCCTTCCGCCTTGGTGGTTTTGGGAAGCGTCAGTAGATGCACGAGGCTTGAGCTGTGCCGCAACACTCGCGAGAAACCGGCTTCGATTCCTATCACAAGTGGCTCGGCATTCCGGCGTGGGAACAGCCGCCGAACCACTATCGCCTGCTCGGGCTGACGAACTTCGAATCGGATCCCGATGTGATCGAGTCGGCGGCCGATCAGCGGATGGCCCACGTCCGCACGTTTCAGTCGAGCGTGCATTCCGCCCAATCGCAGCGGCTGCTGAACGAATTGGCCGTGGCCAAGCTGTGCCTGCTCAACGCCGAACGCAAATACGCCTACGACACGGAGCTCATGTCGAAGCAGCGTTCGCCGCTGGTGGCGCCGCAAGCGAAGTGGCCGGTCATCATCCCAAAGGCAGTCGATCCTGCGCCGATCGAAGTCGCGCCGCCGGCCAAGCGTCGCCGGCCCAAGATCGTGTTGCCCGACGTCGTGCCGACGCCGTCCGACGCGCACAGGACTTTGCTCTTCGCCGCTGGCATTGCCGGCATCGCCGTCGCCGGTTTTGTCTTCTACAAGACCCGCGACCACTCGTCGACTCGATTAGAAATAACGCCAGAAAAAGCGGCATCGGCAAATAAACTGGTCAAGGACGACGCCGAAAAGGCCCGCGCGATTTTCGAAGCGCGCGAGGCGGCGGACAACGATGGTTCAGCCCGCGCGAAAAGCGTCAGCGAGGCATCTGGCACATCAATGGACGATTTCTTTGCGGGCGATGCGAAGTCCTCGCCGCCGCCGAAAATTTCCAGCGACGACCCCGCGGATTTTTTTGCCGATGGGGACCAAGCGCCTCCGGCTGCGATGGGTTCGACCGCCGCCGACGCCGCCATCGACGACTTTTTCGCTCCTGACGGCGACGGCAAATCAGCGACCGACGATTTTTTTTGGTGAATGACGAATGATCCAACCACGGATAACGCGGTTGGCCACGGATCGTGGAGCACCGAAGGTGCGTCATTCGATAGCCCAGGGTGCAGCGCAGCGGAACCCTGGGTAATCGGACAACCAAAACCGCCGTAGCCCTGAAAGGGCGTTACTCCCCGGCGAACGACGCTCGGCAATGGATGAACGAACCATGATTATGCGAATTCGACTAATCGCCATCGCTTGCATCGTCCTTTTCCTGGGTGCTCCGCTCTTCGCCGAGACGGCCACCGCTACCGGCATCATCGAAGGAGTCGATGCCAAGGCGCGCACAATAACGGTCCGCCGAAAGACCGCCAAAGGCGAGAAAACCGCCACGCTCACAGTCGCTCCCCAAGTGGAGGTGCTCGTCGACGGCCGCCGCAACGACTTATCCTGGTTGAAGGCCGGCCAGACGATCACAGTTAACTACGATACCGCCGCGAAGCAAGTGATCTCCATCACCGTCTCGCCTGCGAAGCCGTCCGGCGATTCGTCCGTGGCCGACGACGAGGCCGACTTCGAGCCGATCTTCAACGGCAATGACCTCGACGGCTGGGACGGCGATCCGAAGTTCTGGACGGTCAAGAACGGTGCCATCACGGGTCAGACGACACCCGGAAACCTAGCCAACCGAAATACCTTCATCATCTGGCGGCAGGGCAACGTCGGCGATTTCGAGCTACGGCTCTCCTATCGCATTCTGGCCGGGAATTCGGGCGTCCAATATCGCAGTAGCGATCTAGGTGATCACGTCGTTACGGGTTACCAGTGCGATATTGAAGTCGGCGACAAGTATTCGGGCGTTCTGTTCGAGGAGGGGGGCCGCGGAATTCTGGCCCAGCGAGGACAAAATACAACCGTTGGAGATAACCATCAGCCGCAAGTGACCGGGGCTGTCGGCGACTCGGCCGAGCTACAAAGGGCGATCAAGAAAGAAGGCTGGAACGACTGCACGATCGTCGCCCAAGGCAACCGTTTGCAGCACTTCATCAATGGCAAACAGATGATCGACGTGACCGACAACGATCGCCAGCGGCGGAAGATGAGCGGCGTGGTCGCCTTGCAGCTTCACGCTGGTCCGCCGATGACGGTCCAGTTCAAGAACATTCGCTTGAAACGAACGGTCGGCAAGAATTTCGCGCCGCCGCACTGAAAAACGGAGAACGGCCATGTCTGACACGATACGGATTCTATCCGGCACCCTCGTGCTGCTTTCCTTTGCAGCCCCGCTCCGCGCCGAAACTGTATCGGCCACCGGCATCATGGAATCCGTCGATGCCACGGCGGGCACCATCACCGTTCGCCGCAAGACTGCCACGGGCGAAAAATCGGCGCAGTTCAAAATCACGCGTGCTACGAAGGTTCTTTTCGATGGCGCCGTATCCGGACTACACCAATTCGCGGTGGGCCAGAAAGTCTCCATCGTTTACGACACGAAGGCGAAGCAGGTCACCAAGCTGGAAGCATGGTCGTGGAACGCCGGCAGCCCTTCCACTGCTGGACAAGCAGTTCCGCAGTTCAACCGCGATCTGCCCTACGCGGAACCTTCCGACCAGCTCCAGACGCTCGATATCTACGCTCCGCCAAACGCGGACAAATTGCCCGTGATTCTCTGGATACACGGCGGCGGTTGGCAAACGGGTGACAAATCGGAGGTGAACGGCAAACCGGGGGCCTTCAACGAAAAGCGGTTCATCTTCGTTTCCATGAACTATCGGCTTATGCCGGCAGTCGAGATGGCCGCAATCGTCGGCGACGTTGCCAAGTCGATCCGCTGGGTGCATGACCACGTTGCGCAGTATGGCGGCGCCCCCGAGCGCCTCTTCGTGATGGGCCATTCTGCCGGCGCCCAGCTTGCGGCGCTGGTCTGCACCGATGAACGTTACCTCAAAGCCGAAGGGCTTTCCCTGGCCATCATCAAAGGTTGCGTGCCGGTCGACGGCGATACCTACGACGTACCGCTCATCATCGAGACTGCCGCCAGGCGTCGCAGGGCGCTCGGCCAACCCGAACCGATCTTTGGCCACGACCAAAAGTTCGGCGGCAATCCAGCGAAGCACCGCGATTTCTCGGCCGTCAACCATGTCGCCCGCGACAAGGGAATCCCGCCCTTTCTGCTGCTGCACGTGGCCGACAACGTCGATACAACGGCCCAAGCGGGGCGTCTCGCCTCGGCGTTGACCAACGCCGGCGCGTTTGTGCAAGTCTTCGGAGCCAAAGCTACCGACCATCGTCGTATCGACGCTAATCTCGGGCTGGCAAACGATCCTTCGACCGAGGCCGTTTTTCAATTTCTGATGAATCGGCCGACATTAAGAGTGACCAAATGATGTATGCCACTAAGCGATGGGTCTGCCTGATTGCCACCGTTGCGATTTTTTCTTCGGGTCCATCGGCGATTGCCGAGACTGTTTCCGCGACCGGCACCGTTGAAGCGGTCGACGCCGCGCGGGGAACGGTGACGGTGCGCCGCAAAACGGTGAACGGCGAAAAGACGGCCACGCTGACTGTCGGGACGGCGGCCCGAATTGTCGACGAGACGGCGCAGCCCACCGAGCTTGGATCTCTGGCGAAGGGAGATCATGTCGAGCTCGCCTACGACACGGAATCGAAGGCGATTACAAGAATCCGAATCGTCCGGCGCGCCGCGCAAGGGCGAGACAGTGCGGCTGCCGCCGGCGGTGTGCCGCTCTTCAACGGCGACGACCTGGAGGGATGGAGTTTTGTGACGGCGCCGAAGCTGAAGCGAATCAATGCGGACCTTCGCTTTGACGAGTGCTGGGGCGCAGACGCCCAGCGCCATGTGCTCTTTGCCACCGGAAAAGGACATACCTGGTTGGAAAGCGCCGGGAAATATGACGATTTCGTTCTCTCGCTGGAGTGGCGGTTCGTGCCCGGCGCGCAGCGCGACCCAAACGGCGGCGGTGTCGTCATTCGTGCCTCGGGCATCCATTCCTGGGGCATCGACCCGCGCGGAATCGAGGTCGACCTTTCCGAAGAACACACTGGAGCTTTTATTTGCTATGGAACACCGCTGGCAAACGGCAAGAAGCGAGCAGTCGGCGAAGGTACACAACTGCTCGATGTAATGCGTGAGCCGGAGCTGAATCAACACGGTGAATGGAACAGTATCACGATCCGTTGCCAAAGCGACCGTATCACCGTGAGCGTCAATGGCAAACAGGTCAACGAGGGTAGCGGCGCTCGTGCAAAGCAAGGCGCGATCTGCCTGCGCAGTCAATCGTCGGCGATCGAATACCGTAACGTTCGGCTTACGCCCATTAATGTCGGCGTGAGTGCCGCCGCCGCTGCACGCTCGCTCGTGGGCGATTCGCTCGATGGCTGGCGGGCATACGGATCGAACGATACGCCAAAGTGGCTGGTCGAAGACGGTGTGCTGGTCAACTATGCTCAGGGGCCGTGGTTGGCGACGAAAGAAGAGTTTGGCGATTTCGACCTGCACCTGGAGTTTTCGCTGCCGCCCGAGTGCAACTCCGGCATTTATTTGCGCGGCCGGTACGAGATTCAGCTCATCGACTCGGCCGCCAGGGTGCAGGGCCGTCCACCCAAGCCCGTGCAGCGCTGTGGGGCGATCTACGGGCAAACCGCTCCTTCGCGCGACGTCTACAAAGGACCGAACCAGTGGAACACGCTCGACGTGCGGATCGAGGGCAAGACCGTGACGGTCCGTATGAACGAGGTGACCGTAATCCGAGAGGCGAAGCTCAAAGGTGTCACCCAGGGTGCCCCGTTCAAAGATGAGCCGAACCGAGGGCCGATCGCCCTGCAGTCGCACGGAGTCACCGGAGCAAAGTTTAGGAACATTACCGTCACGCCACGTTAAATGCCGAAAATCGTCCGAATCGCCGTCGCAGCATCGCTGCTTTTTTCCTTCAGCAAGTCGCTCTCCGCGGAAACGGTGACGGCCACGGGCGTCATTGACGCGGTCGATCGGTCCTCGGACACAATTACCGTTCGCCGAAAAACCGCGACAGGCGAAAAGACCGCCAAGTTCAAACTCGGCGGCGCCACCAAGATTCTCTTCGATGGCCAAGTCTCGGGCCTGCATCGCTTCGAGGCCGGGCAAAAGGTGGAGGTCACCTATGACACCAAGGCGAAACAGGTAACGAAGCTTGAAGCGTGGCCCGATTCCCCTGCCGCAGACAATGTTCCGCCCGACGGCTTTGTGGCTCTCTTCAACGGCAAAGACCTGACTGGTTGGAAGGGCGTGCTCGCCCCGCCGCTCGATAATGCCGCGAAGCGCGCGAAGGCGTCGCCTGGCCAACTGGCCAAAGCGCAACGAGAAGCAGACATCGAGATGCGCAAACACTGGAGCGTGCGCGACGGTGTGCTCGTTTTCGACGGGCAAGGCAGCAGTCTCGCCACCGTCAAGGATTACGGCGATTTTGAATTGTGGGTGGACTGGAAGATCGAGCCGCGCGGCGACAGCGGCATTTACCTGCATGGCATGCCGCAGGTCCAAATCTGGGACACGGCCAACAATGCGGCCAAAGGCGTCGGCTCCGGCGGGCTGTTCAACAACCAGAACCATCCGAGCCGGCCGCAGGTCGTCGCCGACAAGCCGGTCGGGGAATGGAACACGTTCAAAATCACGATGGTCGGCGAGCGCGTGAACGTCACACTGAATGACGTCGTTGTCGTCGACAACGTGGTGCTGGAAAACTTCTGGGAGCCAAAGAAACCGGCTTACTCAACCGGCCCCATTGAGTTGCAAAAGCACGGCAGCCGGCTTTACTTCAAGAATATCTATCTCCGCGAACTTGTGCGCGGCGGGGCTGAAAACGATGTGAGCGCCGCTGACGCAGACGGAAACGCCAGCGAACTTTTCAACGGCAAAGACCTAACGGGCTGGTCGCTTAAGAAACCCAGAGAGATCGGCATCGACAACCAATGGTTTGTTGATCGCGAGCGAAAAGTGCTGATCAGCCCCGGTGGCAACGGCTCGAATTGGCTGGAGAGCGAAAAGCGCTACAAGAACTTTCTGCTGTCGCTCGAATATCGCTTTCCGCCCGGTGGCCAGCAAGGCGGCAACGGCAGCGGCGTCGTGGTTCGCGCCGGCAGCCTGGATGGCCGCGGCCATAATCCTCGCGGCATTGAAATCGAGCTGCACGCAAAAGTACTCGAGCAAGGGACGGGGACGTATGTTTGTTATGAGAGCCCGCTAAAGACCAAGACCGAAGAGTGCAAACCCGGTCAACCCATTGCCAAGCTCGTGCCGTTCAGGTTCGTTCAGAAGCCGACCGGCGAGTGGAATAAGCTGGAGATCGAATGCGACGACGATCGGATCACGGTGAAGGTCAATGACGAGGTCGTGAACGAGGGAACCGGGGCGAAGGTCGTCGCGGGCAAGATTTGCTTGCGGAACCAGAGCACGGCGGTTGAATTTCGCAACATCCGCATCAAGTCGATTGAATAAACCACGTGGTGGATCCGCTTCAGTGTCAACATTGGCTCACGCGTTTATTCGCCATCTCGGGTCGGGGAGGCGGTGCTGGCGACATTAGCACCCAAGGGCTAATCCGCAACCGCCGGCTAGCCACCTAGGGCCGGAATCTCCCGCTCCGCGAACGCCCAATCAATAAGGTGCTCCCACAAGCGGCGATTCCTCCGCTCCCAATTTAGGTACGCCGACACTTTCCGCAGCTCTTCTATCTGCCGGAGTCGAATCAAGCTAACGCCGAACCGTTCTCCCCAGATCGGTTTTCCAACTTGGTCTCGATTGTCCCAAATATGGCCGTTATGATTCGCGCCGGCATTGATCACACCGACCCGGCGATCGCCGACGAGTTGGGCCATTAACGTGTTGATCAGGCTTCCCACAATCCCTTGTGGTCGCAGTAACACCGACCACTACATTTTGTGGTTGTGAAAAGCTTGACATTAAACCGACCATGAGTACACTTATCGCTGGTGGACCGCGGATACCGCAGTCCACGCTTTGGGACCGATCCGGAGAACCGGCAGGCAGGCGGGACGCCTACACCACAATGCAGGCGGGACGCCTGCGTTACAACGCCGGTCCGCGGACAGGCCCTTTACCGCCCAGTCAGGCAGGCGCCTGCCGGTCGCGTCACGCCGTCGAGCGACGCATAGACGAAGCTCTCTAGCTCGGATCCTGCAAATGATGGACGCCCAGCGCGCCGCGGACGCCGCTGCGCGCACGGATGCGACTCGGATGCGATGAACCCTGAACCCTGAACCCCGAACCCTCGATGCGACTCCTCCCGCCAAAACGCCTGGAAAAAGGTGAACCCATGAACTACCGCTACCGAAATCCCTGCCAGCGCTGGCCGCAACACGACGGCTATCGCGAAGCCGAACGCATCGCCGAAGTGGCCCTGATGCCGGCCGACGAGGTGCCCAATACCACGGTCGAATGGCTGTGGCCGGACACCATTCCCGTCGGGCACCTGACGCTCGTCGCCGGCGAGCCGGGCGGCGGCAAAAGCTTCTGGATGGCCGACCTCGCCGCCCGTGTCAGCTTCGTCCGCCCCTGGCCCTACGCCGACCGCGAACGCGACGCTGCCTCGGCCAGCCAAGACCCAAAATCCAAAATCGAAAATGGCTCCGTGATCGTCGTCAATTCCGACGACGGCTTCGTCGACGTGCAGCAACCGCGACTGGCCGCCGCGCAGGCGAACATGCCCAACGTCGGCCTGATGCGCCGCCTGCCGCCGGGTAGCCGCTTCTCGCAGATTCACTCGGTCGGACCCGTCACCGACCGACTGCAAGCACTCAAGGCCGCCGTCAAAGAAGCGGGCGATTGCCGGCTGGTGATCGTAGACGACCTGGCCCGCTTCGTCCGCACGGGTTCGGGCAAAATCAACCGGGCCGATCTGCTGTTGGCCCTCGATAGCCTGAAGTGCATCGCCGGCGAATGCCACGTGGCCATGGTCGTCGTCTGGCGGCTGGAGCGAACGGGCCGCGCGACGGCCAAGTACCTGGAAACGTTCTTGCCGGCGTCGGCCATGGCTTGGCTCGTCGGCAGCGATCCGTATCGCGACGGCCTGCGGTGGGCCGTGCCGCTGAAGAACCATTTTGGGCCGCTGCCCGGACCGATGGCGTTTCGCATCGAACGCAACAACGTCGTCTGGCAGCGTCCACCCGACGTGCTGCCGGCCGACGTGACGGCGGCCTTTCTGCGGAAGAGCGATCGCCGGCTGGAACGCGAGCAGGCGGGCAAGTGGGCGCTGGCGCGTCTGGCCGAAGGGCCGGTCGAAGCGCGGGTGCTGTTCGACGACGCTTCGGCGTTCGGCTTCCGCGACCGGACGCTGCGCCGGGCGCTGGGCGAGTTGGGGCTGAAGCCGGCGAAGTGCGGGAATGATGGACCGTGGCTGTGGGGGCTCGAGAGGGTTCAGACCGGAGAGGTGGAATCAACCAAGACCCAAGACCAAAGCCCCAAGACCTCTGACTCAATCCAAAATCACGGGACGGCCTGGGAAGGCCATCCTCCGGAGACGCCGTTCGAAGATGGCCAACTCGCGCCGGAGAGCGCGCCGCGTGCTCATTTAATGGGGCGCGTCGTCGAGGCAACGTGCGACGACGACGGCCGCATGGCGCTGATGTTCGTCGCGAACGATGAGCCGGTGGAAGAGGGCCGCGCCGAAGATGGCCAACTGGTTACAAATTGCGAAATGCAAATTGGCAATCGGGAAGAGGCGGAAACGCCAATCCAAAATCGAAAATCCAAAATCCAAAATCCCGAGGACGATGATTTCGACGAGACCGACGTGGGCCTGACGGAGGACGACAAAATCACGATCGTCGTCTTGCACCCCAGCGCGCCCGGCGCAGAGGTGTCGGCCGTTGATGCCGCGGCGCGTCCGCAGCCGCCGTAGCTAAGGGAGCGATGGAGAGAGGGAGTGAAGGAGTGAAAGAGCGATGCAGAGAGCAATTCTGCCTCGATCACTCCCTGAACCCTGAACCCGAACCCTGAACCCTGAATCCCGAACCCTGAACGAAAGGACCCCATCATGAGAAAAGACGTGACGGTTCAACAACAAATGGCCTTGAACGCCAAGCTCGATCGGCTGGCCCAGGCGGCGCTGCGCGCGCACGAACGTGCCAAGCATTGCGCGGCCAAGCTGGTCGAGAACGCGGCCCGCTCAGGCCAGTTCCTCTTGAAGGCGCGCGACCTGTGCGACACCGACGCCTGGGATGACTTTTTGCTCAATAAATTCAAGGCTTCCGAGCGCACGGCCTATCGCTACATGCATATCGCCAAACATTGGACGCGGCTGCAAGCGATCGCGCCGCCCGAAGCGCTCACCTCGCTCCGCAAGGCGACGCAACTGCTCGAATCGTTGCTGCTCGGCGACGATGCGGCGGGCGTCACAAAGCGGCGGCGCAAAAAACGGGCACGCCCCACACTGCAGCTTCCGGCGCCCGACTCGCCCAACGCCTCCGCCGGCCAGCCGACGGCGGAGCCGCCCGTGGCGTCGGCAGAAGCAGTCGCGGCCGAGCGGACCGGGCTCGAGCGGATGTTTCGCGGCATGCAGCGGGTCTTGATTCAACTCAGCGAAGAATTGGCTTCACCGACGCCGCCCAACTACCAGGTGCGACACGCGCAGGACGCCATCCGCCGCGCCCGCCTGCACTTTGAGCAGGCCGGTCAAAGGCTTTTTTCGCGTTCGGCGCTCTCGGCCGCGCCGGACAAAACGACGGAAGTGGCGTCTACACAACAGGTTGCGCCGTTTCCAACGGAGGGGGGTTGAGCCACGTTTTACGAACCCTTCGCCGCGCGCGGCGGAGGATTCGAAAACCGTCCGCCGCGCGCGTCGCCTGTTTTCAAAACCGTCCGCCGCGCGCGGCGCGGGTGTTTATACTGCATGCGGTCAGAAATGAGACATTGGGGCGACAACGGATGGTGGCCGGGGCAGAGGCTGGCCACGTTGCGGTTGGGGGTGCCCAAAAGCACTGCGGCCGGCCGATGCCCCGGTAGCGCGACCCACCGGGGCATCGCTGGCCGGTAGGGCGTGTTCATGATTCCCAAGTCGAACTCGGCCAGCTTCTGCCCCAGCCACCGCTTTTGCTCGCGGAAAAAGGTCTCATTCTCGGCCGCGCGAAGTATAACTGTGCCTGTTCGGCATCGACTGTTACAATGCCGCTCTTTGACCGGACCACAGGGTCAGGAGGACCAACGCCATGACCGAAGCGGCGACCGCTCGCTCGATTCTCGACGGACTCAATCCCCAACAGGCCGCGGCCGCCGCGCAGGGCGACGGGCCGCTGTTGATCGTCGCCGGGGCGGGCACCGGCAAAACGCGCACCCTCGTGCATCGCGTGGCCCACTTGATCGAGCAAGGGACCGATCCCGGCCGCATCATGCTGCTCACCTTCACCCGTCGCGCCGCCGCCGAGATGCTGCGGCGCGTCGAAGGCGTGCTCCGCGGCAAGCTGCCCGCGGCCGGCAAACGGCTGTGGGGCGGCACGTTTCACTCCATCGCCACGCGGCTGCTGCGGGCACACGGCAAGCAGGTCGGCCTGGAACCGGGCTTCACCATCCACGACCGAGGCGACTCCGAAGACCTGCTCGACGTGGTCCGCACCGAGATGGGCCTGACCAAAAGCGACAAGCGGTTCCCGAAAAAGGGGACGTGCCTGGCCATCTACAGCAACTGCGTCAACTCGCGTCGCCCGTTGGAAGACGTGCTGGCCGACGCCTGGCCTTGGTGCCAGGATTATGCGGAGAAGCTGAAGCCGTTGTTTCAGGCTTACATCGACCGCAAGGAAGCCGCGGCCGTGCTCGACTACGACGACCTGCTGCTCTTCTGGCGCGGGCTGCTGGCCGACGATACGGCGGGCCCCAAGGTGCGTTCGCGGTTCGAGTGCGTGCTGGTCGATGAATATCAAGACACGAACCTCTTGCAGGCTGAGATTCTCAAGCTGCTTTGCCCCGACGGCAAGGGTCTAACCGTCGTGGGCGACGACGCCCAGTCGATCTATTCGTTTCGCGCCGCGACGGTGCGAAACATCCTCGATTTTCCCCAGCAGTTCGCCGGCACGACGATCGTCAAGCTGGAACAAAACTATCGCAGCGTGCCGCCGATTCTGGAAGCCTCGAACTGGGTCATCGAGCAGTCGCGGCAACGCTACGCGAAGCGGCTTTGGTCGATGCGAAGCTCCGAGCAACGCCCCTGGCTGGTGACCTGCGACGACGAAAACGAGCAGGCCGAGTTCCTGGTGCGGCGGATCCTGGAGCACCGTGAAGCCGGCGTTGATCTGCGCCGTCAGGCCGTGCTGTTTCGGGCATCGCACCACAGCATGGTGCTCGAGGCCGAGCTGGCCCGCTCGAACATTCCGTTCGTCAAATACGGCGGACTGAAATTCGTCGAAACGGCGCACGTGAAAGACCTGCTGGCCTTTCTGCGTCTGGCCGAGAACCCGCGCGACGTGGTGGCCGGCGCGCGGGTGCTGATGCTGTTGGCCGGCGTCGGTCCCAAGAAGGCCCGGCAGTTGATGGACCTGCTCGTCACGCGCGGCGGCGACTTTCGCGTGTGGCAAGAGATCAAGACCCCCACGTCGGCGGCCGAACGTTGGACCGGCTTCGTCAAGCTGATGCTGCGGCTGGCGCAAACGGCCCCCACGGAAGTGGCCCTGCAGCTTCAGCTCGCCGGCAGGTTTTATGGGCCGATCGTGGAAGAAAAGTACGACCACGCCTCCGCCCGGCTGCGCGATCTGGAGCAGCTCGAACAGCTTGCCGGGCGGTTTGCCGATCGGGCTTCGATGCTGGCCGAGATCGCGCTCGATCCGCCGACCACGGCGGAGGACTTTGCCGGCGACCCGACGCTGGACGAAGACTATCTGGTGCTGAGCACCATCCATTCGGCGAAAGGTCTGGAGTGGGACGCGGTCTATGTGATCCACGCCTCCGACGGCAACATTCCCTCCGACATGGCGACGCGCTCGCCGGAGCAGATCGACGAAGAGCGGCGGCTGCTTTACGTCGCTTTGACGCGGGCCAAAGACTGGCTCTACGTCTGTCATCCGCAGCGTTACTACCACGCCTACCGCGGTCCCGTCAGCGATCGATACGGCTATGCGCAACGGACCCGCTTCTTGCCGGCGGCATTCGAGCGCTATTTCGAGTGCCGGAACGCCGCGACGGTCGCCTCCGACGAACCGGACGGCGAATTGGCATCGGCGGCCGTTGGCCGAAGCATCCGCGACGAGGTACGGGCCATGTGGCGTTAGCTTGAGCGGCGACCGAATCACTTGGTCGTCAACGGAAAATCGAACGTCCCGCCTTCCGCACCGACCGTCGCCGACAGTTTCGTGGCACCGAATTGCGAATAGCGCGGAGGTAATTGCTCGGTTGCGCTCGCATTCGCCGGTGCTTCGTCGGGGGCAAGCGGCGAGCCGTCGGGCTTGACCAGGCGGCTGATCGTCACCTTGCAAGCACCTTTCAGAGCCGATTCGCGTCCGGCAAGCCCGTGCAGCTCGTAGCCGCCGTCGTCTTTCGTTCGCCCGGCAAACACCGCCGGGGGATCGGCCACCGAAAATACGACGTCGGCGCCCGCCAACGGTTTGCCGTCGAGCGTCACCGTGCCCTTGACAGGCATGGCCTGCACCTTCGGTGGACCGCTCGACCTCGAGCAGCCGCATACCGCCGCAAGAACCAGCGCCGCCGGCCATCCTAGTTTCATCGCGTCAAAATCCTTCATCCGGGTTGGGGCCTGATTTCAGTAATCGCCAATCGCCGTTCCATCGGCGATGTTGCAGAGGGGCCCCAAAATTTTGATGTCGGTCGATTCCGAGAGGAACCGAACGCTGCCATCGGTCAGGCCGATGTGACAGCCGCCCGGGTGCAGGCTGCCCGCCATGCCCCAGGAAGCAACACGGCCGAATTGATAGGGTGCAGTAGGTGTTACTACTGCGCTAATTGTATTTGAGTACGTCCAGCAATTGATCGGGCTGCTGCATAGCGCCTGCATGGGAAAGTTGTTGCGGTTGTCGTAAAGCGTGACGCCGTACATCACCCAGGCGCGATAGCCCCAGGCGTTTCCGCCGCCGTTATAGACATCGAAGGGGCTCTCGATGAAGGCCACAGTGCTGGTCGTTCCGTCGAGAACGTGTGCGGTGCTGCTGTTGCTGTTCATGCCAAACAGGGCACGGTAGATCAGGTAGGGCTGCCCATTGGCGGTCGTCTGGGTGTTGTACCAGGTCTGCCAGCAGTTGGGATAATTGTATTCGTCGGACGGCTTGGTGCTGAACTCGTAGGAGGTCTTCGCTCCTTGAAGCGTGTCGCTGCTGGTGATGCCGTACGCCGCCCCGGTCGCCACCTGCTTGACGCCGTCGTCGCTGGGGCACATCAGCACCGCGATCAAGCTCGACATGATCAGGTCGTTGCCCGACGTGGTTGGGTTGAGCGCCGGCGCGCCGGCGATTGTGTAGGGGCCGGGGGTGCCAGGGCCGCCGCCGGTGTACGTGCTCGAACAGGCCGCCACGTTCTTGTTGAATCGATCGTAGTACGTCAATAACTCCATGTAGGGCAGCAGCAGCACGAAGCCGCTGGTGTTCATGATATTCTTGTAGGCGACGACGGGCGCCCCATAGACGGCGCCATAGTTCAGGCCGGCGGGCGGAAAGTATCCGATGGCGTCATGGTAGTGCTGTGCGGCAATGCCGATCTGTTTCAGATTGTTGCTGCACTTCGAGCGGCGGGACGACTCCCGGGCCGCCTGCACCGCCGGCAGCAGCAACGCCACCAGGATGCCGATAATGGCGATCACGACCAGCAACTCGACCAAGGTGAATCCGAGGCGGCGACGAACCATGAAACAGGCTCCTTGTAAAAACGGCAGTGGCGGCGCAAAAAACCAACGTGCTTGGCAAACCAGACACCGACCTGGAAGATTTGGCCGGTGCCGCCTGGTCTCGATCCGATGCGGGCAGTCTAACGGTTTTTTAACCGACCGGCAAGCAGTTTGCTTTGATACGTAGCCCGCTTGCTCCGCAAGCGGAACGGCGCGAGATCGCCGCAACGCCTTCCGTCAGGTGGAGCCTGACCGGCCTGCAAAGCCGCTCCGCTTGCGGAGCAAGCGGGCTACGGCTATGCCCGTTGCTCACACGCTCTATAATCGAAACGAGTCCGCAAAACACCCACACAATTCCTTCCGATCTCCTGATGGCAACCACCGTCAAACCGACAAACCTCCGCGAGCTGCGCGAAAGCGGCTGGCGTTCGAAAACGGTCAAGCGAGAGATTCACGACAACTTCATGCGGATGCTGACCGGCGGCGAAGAGCTGTTTCCGGGCATCGTCGGCTACGAAAGCACGGTCATCCCCGAAATCAACTTGGCCCTGCTGGCCCAGCATGACATGCTCTTCTTGGGCGAAAAGGGGCAGGCCAAGAGCCGGCTGATGCGGCTCTTGACCCGCTTTCTCGACGACGAGATTCCCTACATCGACTTGCCCGAAGCGCCCGTGCATGACGATCCCTACCGGCCGATCAGCAGCGTCTGCCGCCGCTTCGTGGCCGGCACGCCTGACGACGAGGTGCCGATCGCCTGGTGGCCGCGGGAAGAGCGGTATGCCGAGCGGCTGGCGCCGGGCACCAAGTTCGCCGACATCATCGGCGAGATCGATCCGGCCAAGCTGGCGGGCGGCACCAGCATGTCGGCCGAAGAGGCGTTGCACTTCGGGCTCATCCCCCGCATGCACCGCGGCATCTTCGCCATGAACGAGCTGCCGGAGTTGGATGAACTGGTGCAGGTCGGGCTGTTCAACATCCTCGAAGAGCGCGACGTGCAGATTCGCGGCTTCCCGATCAAGTTCGACATCGACGTGCTGATTCTGTTTTCGGCGAACCCCGCCACCTACAACCGCAGCGGCAAGGTGATTCCGCAGCTCAAGGACCGCATCGGCTCGGTGATCCACACGCACTATCCGCTGGAGCGAGACCTGGGCATCTCGATCATGGACCAGGAGGCAAAGATCGAACTCGACGGCGAGTTTCCGGTCGTCGTGCCGTATTTCATGAAGCAGATCGTGGAAGAGATGAGCGTGTCGGCGCGGAAGAGCAAGTTCATCGACCAGGCGTCGGGCGTGAGCGCCCGCTTCAGCATTGCCAACTATCGCACGATGGTGGCCAGTGCCCGGCACCGTTCGGCACGATTGGGCGAGCGGCCGGCGGTGCCGCGAATGAGCGACCTGGGGCATCTCTATAGTTCGTCGCTGGGCAAGCTGGAGCTCGACATGATGGGCAGCCATCAACTCAGCGAGCGTCAGGTGCTCGACGCCATCTTGGCCGAGGCGATCAAGACGGTGTTCGAAGAGTACGTCGAGCAGCATGGCCTGGAGGAGATTTCGCACATCTTCGGCCAGGGCGTGAAGATCGAGGTCGGCGACATGCTGCCGTCGTCGGCCTACGCGGAGCGTCTCAAGCGCGTGCCGCCGGCCTGGCAAAAGGCGTTCGAGGTGAACGCGTCGAGCGACCCCGCGGTGCGGGCCTCGTGTGTGGAGTTCGTGCTGGCCGGGCTTTACGCCAGCGACCGCATCTCCCGCGCCCAGCGGCACGGGCGGATTGTGTATGAAACGTGATTTGGCACGGGCAGCCATGAGGAAGTACAATGAACATGGCGAGCGTTTTTATGGTGGGGTAAGGAGGAAAAGCGATGTCCACTGATTCGATGGCACTCAGCAGCGACGCGCAGCACGTGTTCGAGGCGGCCATGCGATTGCCCGACGCCGAACGCGCGAAGCTGGCGGATAAGCTATCGGCGACGCTCGATCCGATGGCGGATCCTGTGTGGCAAGCGGCCTGGGGTCCGGAGATCGCCCGCCGGGTCGCCGAAGTGGAGGAGGGTACGGCAAAGCTCCATACCTGGGATGAACTGCAAAAGATCATGCAGGAAGCTCGCCATGCCCCGCGAAAAGTTTAGGATTCACGACGAGTGGCCTCATGCCGTAGAATCGCGAGATGCCGTCCCTAGCGAACCTTGATGATTTGCGTTCCGTACTCGGTCGGCTTAACGCCGAGCGACCGGCCGTTCAACGCGCCGAGTTGGGCCGAACCCTCTACGAGGTGCGCGGCGATGACTTTCTCAAACGCCTCGATTTGGACCTTCGCACTCGCCAAGGAAAAGCGCGCGTTCTGGTGACCGGGCAGATCGGCGTCGGGAAATCATCCGAGCTGGGACACTGTTTTTCCATCGGCAAGACCAATCGCACGATCGGCTTTCCAGTCTATTGCGACCTCGAAAAGCAAGAGTCCCCTGAACGCTGCAACGCGACGGGCGTACTGCTCACCATGTTGCGTGACTGCTGGGCGGCACTAGATTTCAATCTTCGAGATCCCGATCATCCGGCCAATCGGGGCTTGGTCCCGGAACTGATTTCGATTCGCGACGAAATCCTTTCACGGCTGATCGACCATTTCTCCGGACGGAAAACTCCCCACGGCGACGAGGTGGTCTTTCGTTTCGGTGGTATGGACTTCGTTGTTTCGTTGTTGGAGCATCGAAAGAGTGCGGCATTGGCGTTAATTCTGGGCAAAGCATCGCAGCATGAAGCTGTTTCCGAGCCCGCGGAGAGGTTTGGCGTGGCGCCGGATACGCTCGTGATCCTGCTAAACCAGATGCTGCGTTGGATGCGAAAAAGGTTTGGATATCGCCCGCCGACTTTGCTGGTGGATCACGTCGACAAGATTCGCGACTCGAGCGCCGCGGAGGACGTGCTCGTCCGCGCGTTTACGCATTGGGAGCGGATCGAGGCATCCATCGTGATGACGGCCCCTTATGAATTCACGCTGGGTGAGCTGCGAAACTCGGTCGAGTCGCGGTGGGGGCCTTCGCGCATTCTGTACCCATTGGATATTCCTGAATCCGATAGGGGAGCAGTATTGCCGATTTTTAAGAACATCGCCAAGAGCGCCGGACTCGGCAATTTGGTCCCGATCGACAGCTTGCGCCTGACGGCGCACTACAGCGGTGGAATCCTTCGACCCTATGTCCAGTTGCTCATCGAATCCGCGAAAGAAGCTCATTTTTTGGGCCACGACGTTATTGAACCGACCGACGCGCTGTCGGCCATTCACGCCCTGGAACGTGCCTATCAAGACTACAGCATGGCAGACTTTAGTTTGCTCGAGGAAGTCACCAGTAGCGGCACGGGCCTGCGCAGCGCCGTGACGCTGCTCCGTTCGCCGATCGGGTTGATTGTGCGACAGGGCCACGACGGTGAACAGCAATTGGAAGTCCATCCGCTCGCCCGCAGGGCGCTCGAACGGTATCAGCGCAAGGCCGGGGCAGTCGCGTAAAATGTCAACCGCAGAACTCATGGCCGATTCCATTCGCCTTGAAGGCCAAGGCATCTTTACCCTTCTTTGGGATGCAAAGGAGGATTTGACGCGGGCGTTGCTGATTCTGTTCGCGGCGCTCGACGACGTGCCGATGGAAACGCTTTTGCTTGCGCCGACTCCGGACTCGCTCTTGGCCCTCCGCAAGATGATTGATTCGCGCGTGACGATCGCCGCGGGCGACACTGAATCGCAGGCCGCTGTCCCGGCGCCCGGCGCATTGTGGCTGCTTTTCCTGGAACAAGCAGCCAGCGAAATTGTAGGTCCTCGACTCAATGGGTGGAGAACTCCGCTCTCGCAGCCACCTGGAACGGTTCTCGTGATTCGACACGCCGATTTCGAGCGGTTTCAACGTTGTGCTCCTGACCTGGCATCGTTCATCGGCCCACGCATCTACAACTCGTCAAACATGGTCTCGCTGGTGTCCGCAAAGACCTATCAAGAGCTTCGACCGACGCTTCCTGAGACTTCGGCGAGGATTGTGGCTGCGCTGCCTGGAAAAGCGCCAACTGAGCAGGAGCTGCGAGGATGGATCGCCGCATGCAGCCCCGATAGCGACTGAGCGCTCGCCGTGATACAGTTAGAGCAAATCGCCGCCATCTTTGAGGAATGTTTCCGCGATGCCGCCGTGTTTGAACGATCAGTGGGCGGTGCCGTCGTCGAAACCGACGTCCTCAGAAAGGAGGGGAAAAAATGGGCGGTCGTTGCCGCCGGCGTCGACTTCGACGAGGCGTATACGTTCTTCCCCGATCATCCTAAGCGGGCGGAACGTGCGGGTGAACCAGTCAGGATCCTTCCAAGCGGGCAATTGAGCATGCTGATCGTCGCTCGGCCTATCACCACCGATGAGCTGACGCAGGATGCGGAAAACGTGGCAACATTTGCACCAGCACGCGGAATCCCATTCGTGCGGATCCGCGATGGAAGTTTCCTTCGCTGCTGGGACATCACGGATCCAGACCGACGAGTGCGCAGCCTACGATGGGAGCTCGATTCTCAATACGCGCGCAGCGATCCAAGCGAAGAGTGGCTCGGCGAGTGGAAACGATATGTCGGTTTCAATCCCGCCCACTCGGCATCGCACCTTCACATCAATGCCCCGGCCTTTGTGCCGAATGCGCCGATCGACGACCGGATCGAACACTCCCTCGGCGAACTTCGGCTTGGCGTCGGCACGCCCAATCCGCTGGGGCTCGTTCTCTCGCTGGCGGCCTGGCTGCGCTCATTGCCGATTGAGAGATAGGAGCGTGACCTATCGACCCGCAGACGATCGCGCAGGTGCTGCGGCGCAGCATGCTCTGCCGCGGACTCGATCAAGCCGAACTGCGGCTGGTCGCCGAGAGCCTGCGCACCGTGAAATTCGCGCCCGGCCAGGTTGTCATGAAGCAGGGCGACGCCGGCCGCAGCATGTTCATCGTACTGCACGGCCGCGTGCGGATCACCATTGAACGCGACCGCCGGCCGCCGCGCCTGCTGGCCTACCTCGGCCCCGGCGAGCACTTCGGAGACATGGTGCTGTTGGGCGACGGCGTACGCTCGGCCACCGTCACGGCCGTGGTCGATACGGAGCTGCTGGAGCTCAACCAGGAACAATTCAACCAGCTTCTGCTGACCGTGCCGGAGTTCTCGGCCAATCTGGGCCGCACGCTCGTCAGCCGGCTGCGTCAAGAGATGACCCGCCGGCGGCGCCGCGAGCGGCCCACCGTCATTGGTCTGGTCAACACCTCCGCACGCACACGGGCAATTGCCGGCCACCTGGCCGGCGCGCTCCTTGCCAAAGGAGAGGCGGTCGAAGTGTTGACGGACCGCGAGGACGAACTGACGCCGCAGAGGTGCCTCGTCGAACGCATTCCCGCCGGCCTGCCTCTTGACGAGCGGGCACGGACCGTGCGCGAGCGCATCCAGCAGGTGGCGCAGCACCACCATCGCGTGTTGCTCGACGTGACTCAGGCCGGCACGCCCGCGGAGCTGGCCGAGTTGCTGGCGCCTTGTGAGGAAGTTTGGTGGCTCAGCGAATCGCGGTATGCCGAGGGGGCGGCAAACCGGCTGCGAGAACTCGCCGGCGCCGCCGCCGATTTGGCCGCGCGCACGCATTGGATCTGGATTCTGCGGAAGGACGAACGTTTTTCGCCGACCTTGCCGTTCGAGCTGCCGATCGCCCGGCCCGACTTCAAGGTGACGCTCGACGACGATCCGCAGCGCACGTCGCGGCGACAGCGGCATTCGCTGGACCGGCTGGTGAGGCACCTGCGCGGCACGCGGCTGGGAGTCGCGCTGGGCGGCGGCGCCGCCCGTGGCCTGGCCCATCTGGGCGCGCTGCGCGTGCTCGACCGCGAGGGGATTCACTTCGACCTGGTGGCCGGCACCAGCTCGGGCGCTCTGATGGGGCTGGCCTATTGCGGCGGCTGGCGGCCCGACGTGGCCCTGGAAGAACTGAAGCGGGCGCTCACGCCCGCCAGGCTGTTTCGCGCCTTGCCGGGCGGCTTGCAATGGTACTTGTGGTCGAACTTCCGTCGCGCAGCCTGGGAACGCATGTTGCGGCCCTACCTCGGCGATGCGCGGCTGGAGCAACTCGCGGTTCCGCTCTCGGTGCTGGCCGTCGACCTGGTGCAGGGCGTGCAAGTGGTGCGCGACCGCGGCGACGCCATCAACGCCGTGATGGAGAGCATCAATCTGCCGTATCTTTCGCGGCCCATCATGCGCGACGGCATGGCGCTGGTCGACGGCGGCGTGCTGAACAACTTGCCCGGCGACGTGCTGCCCGAACGCGGCGCCGATTTTGTCGTGGCCATCGACGTGGTGGCCAAGCTGCCGGCCGACTTTGGCCGTCGCAAGCGGCCGCGCATTTTGGAGACGCTGATGCGAGTCACCGACGTGCAGGCGTTTGGCACATCGGCGTTGCGGGCCGGCTCGATCGACTTGCTGATTGCGCCCGACACGTCGGACTATCAGTTTGCCGACTTCAGCCGGGCCAAGGAGCTTGCCGAGGCCGGCGAGAAGGCGGCCCAGGAAGTGTTGCCGCAGCTCAAACAACTTCTGGCCGAGCTGGAGGCGGACGCCACGCCGGCGTCGAAGTAGGGTGGGACCAGCGAGCTTGCGAGCGCCGGCCCACCGAGGCAAAGGCGTCAGGTTTCAGGCGTCAGCGTCAGGCATAAAGAACAAACCTGACGCCTGACGCCTCGCCCCTACCGCCTGATGCCCATGCGATTAGAACAGCGACATCTGCCCCGCTGCCGACCGCGGCGGGCGAAACTGCGAGCTGTCGAGTTCCGGCAACGGACCGTCGAGGCCGAATTTATGTTTGAAGACCTTGAAATTGCGGCCGATCTGCACGGCATACTCTCCGGCGCCGCGCTGACGCAGCCCGAACTGCGCTTGATATAGACCGCCGCCGCGCGTCGAGCGGATCAACGACTCGACCTTCTCTTGCTTGTCGGGATAGTTCTCCGCCAGCCAGGCCTGAAACACCGGCACCACGGTAAGCGGCAGCCGCAGCAGCACGTAGCCCGCCGAGCGGGCGCCGGCCTCACGGGCGGCTTCGAGAATGCCGGGCATCTCGTGGTCGGTCAGGCCCGGAACGACCGGCGCCACCATCACGCCCACGGGCACGCCCGCCTCGCTCAGGGCCTTGACGGCGGCCAGCTTCTTGGCCGGCGGGCTGGTGCGCGGCTCCATCGTGCGGGCCAGCTCGGCGTCGAGCGTGGTGACGCTCAAAAAGACGTGAACCAGCCGCCGCCCGGCCATCGCCGCCAGCAGGTCGAGATCGCGCGTCACCAGCGCGTTCTTGGTGATGATGCCGAGGGCTTGGCTCGCCTCGTTCATGACTTCCAAGAGTCCCCGCGTCAAACAAAAACGTCGCTCGGCCGGCTGATAACAATCGGTCACGCCCGACATGGTAATCGCTTCGCCCCGCCACGACGGCCTGGCCAACTCACTCCGCAAGAGGGCCGGCGCCTCGTGTTTGACCAGGATCTTCGTTTCGAAGTCGAGTCCCGCGCTGAGGCCGAACACCTCGTGCGTGGGCCGGGCGTAGCAATAGGCGCAGCCGTGTTCGCAGCCGCGATAGGCGTTGATGCTCCAGCGAAAAGGGACATCGGGGCTGTTGTTCTCGGTGATGATCGACTGCGAGGCGTCGGCCAGAAACTGCGTCGGCACTTTTCGCCCGTCGGCGAGCAGCTCTTCGTCGTACTCGCGGTCGTCGAAGGTTTCTTCGACGCGCGTCGGCAGATAGCGGTTCGGCGGATGTTGCTGTGCGGCGCGTCCAGCGATGTGCGGTCGATGCGGTGGCATGCCAGGATTGTACCGCGTTCATGGACGTTTGCACAGAGCTCACACCACCGGTTCCCATCCGGGCCGGTATTCGCGCGACCAAAGCGCGGTCTGCTCCTCATCGCCGACGATCCGCTTCGCTTGCGGGTCGAACCGGACGGTGCGGCCGGTGCGATAGGCGATGTTGCCCAGGTGGCACAGGGCCGTGCTCTTCACGCCTTCTTCAATTTCGGCGTTCGGCCGCTTCCCTTCGCGAATGCACGATAAGAAATTGCCGACGTGGCTGGCGTCGTCGGTGCGCACCGTGCCCTCGGCCACGCTCTTGCCGGCCATGTCGTACACCTGGTAGCCGTTGCTGGTAAAAACCAACGAGCCTGCTTCGCCGTAAAACACGACCCCGAACGACTCGCCCTCGAACCCGCGCCGGCTCCAAGTGCGATGCTCCCAGTTGATCGCCTTGTCGCCGAAGTTGAGCGTCACGATCTGCGTGTCGGGCGTCTCCTGATCGTCGTCGAAATGGAACCGGCCGCCGCCGCAAACAACGCTTTGCGGATAATCGACCTGCAAGCCCCAGCGGCAAACGTCGAGCGCGTGGATGCCGTTGTTGCCCAGCTCTCCGGTGCCCCAGTTCCAAAACCAGTGCCAGTTATAGTGGATCAAGTTGTCGCGATAGGGCCGTTCGGGCGCAGGGCCTTGCCAGAGGTCGTAATCGAGTTGCGACGGCGGCGGCACTTGTTTCCCGTGCCCGATGCTGGGACGCGTGCTGTTGATCCAGCCGCGGGCGAACAACACGCGGCCCAACTCGCCCTTGTGTACGCGGGCCACCGCTTCGATCGTGCCGGCCGAGCTGCGCCGCTGCGTGCCGAGTTGCACCACGCGCTGGTGCTTTCGGGCGGCGGCCACCAGCAGCTCGCCTTCGCGGCCGTTGTGCGACGCGGGCTTTTCGACGTACACGTGTTTGCCCGCCGAACAGGCCAGGATTGCCGCCGGCGCGTGCCAGTGGTCGGGCGTGGCGATCGCCACGGCATCGACGGCCCGGTCGTCGAGTGCCCGGCGAAAATCTTGCACGCCGACCGGCGTGGCCGCGCGTTCTTTGCCCACCGCCTCCAGCCCTTTGACAATGGCCCGCTGGTCGACGTCGCAGATGTAGGCCACGCGGCAATTGGGCTGGGCGGCGAACGCACGGGCGAGATCCCGCCCGCGCCCGTTCGTGCCCACAACCGCCACCACGAATTGCTCGTTGGCCGATCTCGTCGCCTCGTCGGCTTGCGTCTCGCTCCAAACGGCCAGGGCCGCGCCGCTGGCGGCGGCCTGGACCATAAACTTTCGGCGTGTCGAGGGCATGGCAAACGCTCCTTGGGGTGTTGAACGGGCCTGGGTTGCTTCTCTCGTCTTGTTGTAAACCCGGAACCGCTCTGGTGCAACGATGCCGTCCGTGGCAAAATGCCTCCCGGTCTGGAACGAAGCCCCAGCGAAGGAACGCCACGGTGCGAGTTGTTCATTATGCGGCCTATCTCGTCGTCCGCAGTTTCGTCTGCCTGCTGCAAGCATTGCGGACGGAGACCTGCCAGGTCGTGACGGCGGGCCTGGCGACGCTGTTCGCCGACGTCTTCAAAATCCGCCGGGCCGTCATCGACGATAACCTGCGCCATGCCTTTCCGGAAATGCCGGAGCGCGAGCGGCGGCAAGTGGTCTGGCGGATGTGGAATCATCTGTTCACGTTGATCGTGGAGATCGCCCACGCGCCGCGGAAGATTCACGACACCAACTGGCGCGACTTTCTGGTGTTGCACAACGCCGACACGCTGACCCGGCTCGGCCTGGGCGACCGGCCGATCGTCATCGTCTCGGCGCACTTCGGCAACTTCGAGATGGCCGGCTACCTGTTGGCCATTCTCGGGTTTCCCACCTACACCGTCGCGCGGACGCTCGACAATCCCTACATCGACGCGTTTTTGAACCGCTTTCGCAGCCGTACCGGGCAGCACATGATTCCCAAGCGGGGCGGCTACGATCAGATTGTGGAGGTGCTCGCCCGTGGCCAGATCATGACCTTCCTTGCGGACCAATACGCCGGCAGCAAGGGGTGCTTCGTCGAGTTTTTCGGCCGGCCGGCATCGACGCACAAAGCGATCGCGCTGTTCGCTTTGGCCAACGACGCGCCGTTGGTTGTGGGCTATGCGCGGCGGCAAAAGCGGCCGCTGCACTATGACCTGGTCATCGAATCGATCGCCGATCCGCGCAGCGGCGAAGAGCACGTGTCGAGCGTACCCGGTCTCACGCAGTGGTATACCCGCGAACTGGAGCGCGTCATCCGCGCGGCGCCGGACCAGTATTGGTGGATCCATCGCCGTTGGAAAGACACTCGCCCCGCCAAGAAGCGGCAAAAGCAGGCGGCCTGAACGGAATAACAGATACGCCGCCTCATGGGGCGAGCCAGTCGTCCAAACCCAGGCCGGGGATGTTTTGGAAGTCCACCGTATTGTGCGTCACAAGGGTTAAATCGTAGACGAGTGCGACCGAGGCAATCAAAAGGTCAAGCGAAGGAACTTCCAGGCCTTGGCGCCGCATTTCTACCCGCACTCGACCGAATTCTTTGCCGCAGTCGTTGTCGTATTCGACGAGACTCACTTCATGGAACAACATCTTCTCGACCGACGCCAAAGCAGGAGCGGGGTCGGGGCGGCCATAGGCCCACACGTACAATTCGGCCAAGGCGATGGTTGACGTATACAGTCGCCCCGAATGCTGAACGAATCGATGCATCAGGCCCGCAGGGCGACGTACATGAGCGGACAGGTGATCGGTATCAAGAAGAAAGCTCATTCGACGGCTCGGTTGCGGCTTTCCTTTTTGCGGTCCCGATAGATCTCCTCGAATATCAGGTCGTCCTCTTCCGTCCAAAAGGGAGCCATCATGCCCGCCGCAGTTTCGCGACTTCCTGGTCTCCATCCCGGCGGAGGCCCTGGCAAGCCTTTGGCGCGCAAGATTACCTCAACTTTACGGCCTTCTTGCAGTCCGGCGTCCTCATCGAGCTCGATGGTCCTTCCTCGAACAACGCCGTGCAGGATTCTCGTCATTGTCATTGGCCTCCGGTTCGGTAGCGCTCCCTAATTCTATCGTCTCATTTGCCGGCGGACACGATTCTCCTTACGTTCCCGGCGGCGAATCGGGCTTGACGACGAGCAACATCGGCCGCAGGTTCCGCGACTCGTCAGGCGCATGCCGGCTGACGAACTCAATCACCGTATCTTGTCCTGTCTTCTTCGCCGGTAGACAAAGGGCAACGCCATGATTGTTCTGCGGCGAGCGAGCTTGTTCGCGCACTAGATCGGTTACGTCGAACATGCGCCAGCCCTCGCCCGACTCTACCTCGGCGGCGGCGGCAGCCTCGGGTGCAAGGTCAGGCTGATTGCTCCATGAAACTCGCTCCCCCCAGTCGCCAAGCAGTTTGTGAATCTCAAGCGGGCCTGGCTCGTCGCGCACGATCGTCTTTCTAGCGTACATCGCCAGGAAAAATCGCAACTGCGCTTGTTCGGTCTCCTCCTGCGACGGCGGTTCCCAGGCCAGCAGGGTGCGCACTCCGCCGTCGTTGTTGCTGACGGCGAGGTTGTCGACGTCGCCGCGGTCCCAGTTGAGCATGTAGGCAAGCACCATGCAGTCTTTGGTCACTGGCAATCGACGGACGATGCGGTGGGCGATCTGCGGATCGTTGGGATCGGAGATTCCCGCCTCGGGACGGTCGACGACCTCCAACGACACGTCGTCGAAAAAGACGCTTCCTTTGCCGGTCAGCACGGCGCGCACGATCATGCGCGTGGTCTCGCGGGGCACGGCCAGGTCTGCGGCCTGGACCAGCGTCCAGCCTTGTGTGCCGCGAAAAATCGGCGTGCTGGCGAAGGCCACCATCCGTTCTCCGTTGTCGGCCCAGCATTGCACGCAGAGATTGGCCGACTCGGCGTCGTCGGTGCGCAGATAGCCGGTGAGACGCACCGTCTTTCCGGTGGGAATGGAACGGACATCCTGCGCCCAGTTGTTGCACACTGTTTGGTCGTACTGGTGCTGGTTGGTTATGGCCAGCGAGGCGTTGCCTGCCCGCGAATGGCGGTCGTCGATGAACATTCGCAGCTCCGGCGCGGGAACCGAGGCGGGAAACCAGCCGGGCGGCATGCTCTGACGATCGGCAGGTTCTTCCGCCCCAGCGTTCGACAGCAGATTTAACGGTCCGGCGGCCACGGCGGTTTGCGTGGCGAAGAGAGTCAGGGCGCTCAACAGCGCCATTTGCCCCACGGCGGCAAAAGGTTGCATGGATGGTCTCCTTCCTGGAGTGGTCGGCGACGGCCGACGAAAGCCGCACCGTCGCATGTGGAAAGAGTTTACCGCGCCGAACCTCCTCTGCACAGCAACCGCCCAGGGCCACCCGGCCTTATCCCAGGAGCCGCGGTAGGGATGGCTATTGCGGGGCACCCCCCGCACAGACCGGCGCGTCCCAGTGTACGCTCGGATCGAGGCGCGCCGCCCAAGGCACGAGTCGCTGCAAATCGGGGCAGTCGGACATCGAGAGGAGTTTGCTGGTTTCGACCCCGATTTGCCAGAAACCGCCCCCCAGCGGCACGCTTTGCCGAACGGTGCCCGCGAAAAAGTGCGGCTCGTCGTTCGACCAGAAGGCGACGACCAGTTGTTCGGCGCGCAACGGCTGGTGCAGCACCAAGGCCAGCCCCTGGCCTGACAGGTTTTTGGTCAGCGCGTAGGCCTGCTCGCCGATCGAAAGCTCGTTTGCGTCGTACGGCACCAGCAGCACCGGCATCGTCCGGTTGGCACGCAACTCCCAACGCGATTCGCCTTGCAACGGAATTCGGTTCGGCGTCGAGGCATTGATCAGCCGGCGGATGATGCGATTCAAGTCGAAATGTTTGTCACGGTGCTGAAACCAACGCATGGGTGGCTCACCTTCGTTTTGGGGTTTGATGGCCTTTATCGAAAGATAGCACGGAATCGAGTAGGTATGGCAAGAGACGCCGCCTGGATCCGCTTCTTCCGTTTGTCGCGGTTATACTGCACTCGGCCGAGATCGAGACGTTTTGCCGCAAGGAAAGTCCGTTAGGCGGTGGCTGGGGCAGAGCTTGGCCCGATAGCGGCTGGCGCCCTTCAAGAGCGCGGCGGCCAAGCGATTCCCCCGGTTGAA
>Ga0307372_10002273_pt1 | contig 32125 bp, 26 predicted proteins | sample OX1MG_FD_202533 | JGI IMG/M metagenome (GOLD analysis project Ga0307372, IMG submission 202533) | Soil microbial communities from Risofladan, Vaasa, Finland - OX-1 | ecosystem: Environmental > Terrestrial > Soil > Coastal area > Acid sulfate soil | place: Finland: Risofladan, Vaasa | collected... | reverse complement strand
GGTCATCTGCGCTTTCACGAATCCGACGCGCGCCGGCTCGAGGCGGCGGCATGCGAGACCGCCGCGATGTTCAACGAAAGCCGCAAGCCAGTGGTGATCGCGGGCATCGAGATCCATCGCTACAAGGCCGCGCGCGAGCTGGTCGAGCTGGCCGAGCGGATGGGCGCTCCGGTGATGACCACGGTGCTCGGCAAAGGCGCCTTCCCGATGGACCATCCGCTGTACATGGGGGTCCACGTCGGGCCGATAAGCCCGGCGCCGATCGTGGCGCGGATGGACGAGGCGGATTTCGTGCTTAACCTCGGATGCCTCAGGACCGACATGAACTTCGGCAATCGCCCGCCGCATATCATCGAAGGCAAGTCGGTATGGGCGGTCGACCGGCGGGTCGACGTCAAGTACCACAGCTACATGAACGTCGGCGTGCGCGATTTCGTGCGCGCGCTGCGCAAGCAGAGCATCCAGCGCCACGACGAGACCGTGCGCTACGCCGACAACCTGCGCGAGGCCATCGGCACCGCCAATGGCGGCGGCGCGCCGTTGCGGGTCGGCGAGATCCTCACCGTCGTCAACGAGTTTCTCGCCGCGCACAAGCGTTACATGGTGGTGGCGGAGTCGGGCGACATGCTGTTCGGCGGACTGGACGTGCGCGTGCCGCACGGCGGAACCTACCTGGCGCAGGGGTTTTACGCCTCGATGGGTTTCGCGGTGCCGGCCGCGCTGGGCGCGCAAATCGGATCGGGACTGCGTCCGATCGTGCTGTGCGGCGACGGCGGCTTCCAGATGACCGGCGCGGAAATCTCGCACGCACCGGTCTTCGGCGCTAATCCGATCGTGATCATAATCAACAACGGCGGATGGGGCATTTTCCGGCCGGTGGCGAGCGAGCGGCGCGACCTGCTCGACATTCCGCCATGGCCGTATGCGCGATTGGGCGAGGACTGGGGCGGAGCGGGTTTCGACGCGCACAACCCGGCCGAACTGCGCGCCGCGCTCGAGGCGGCGCATCGCGGCACCGGCTTCGCGATCATCGACGCCAAGGTCGGACGCGACGATCTCTCGCCGGTCACCCTGAAATACATCCAGGCCGCCGCCGAGCGCTCGCAAGCGCCGCCCGCCGAGCGCCGTGGCGGCGGCAGTCATCACGGCCGCCTGCGCTCCTGAGCGGTGCGCACTTGTCGCCAATGAACGACTACGAAAGTACATACCGCGATTTCCGCTGGGAGGTGCCGGAGCACTTCAATTTTGGTGCGGCCGTCGATGTCTTCGGGGCCGAGCCGGGCCGCCCGGCGATCCTGTACGAGGACCACAACGGCAACCGCGCGCGCCTGTGCTTCGCCGACATTCGCGAGCAGTCCAACCGGATCGCCAACGTGCTGGCGGGCCTCGGAGTGAAGCCGGGCGACGCGGTGATGATCGCGCTGCCGCGCATCACGCTGTGGCAGGCGGCTTACGTGGGCGCGCTCAAGGCCGGTGCGATCGTGGTTCCGTGCGGCGCGGCGCTGTGCGGCAAGGACCTCGTCCACCGCGCCAATCATTGCGGCGCGGTCGCGATCGTCGCCGCGATCGAGAGCGCCGACCTGGTCAGCGATCTGCGCAACCGCTGTCCCTCGCTCAAGCACTATTTCATCACGGGCAGCCCACGCAGCGGATGGCTCGGTTTGCGGGACTCGATGGCGAAGGCGTCGGCCGATTTTGCGCCGGTGCGCACGCGCGCGAGCGATCTCGCAATTTGTCTGTACACCTCCGGCACCGCGCACGAACCCAAGGCCGTGCTGCACAGCCATGCCCACACCTGGTGCCATCGCTACACCGGGAGCTACTGGCTCGACCTGCGGGCGGGTGAATTGCACTGGGCCACCGCGGACACGGGATGGGCCAAGGCGGGGTACGGCGTGCTGTTCGGCCCGTGGATGAACGGCGCGGCGGTTTTCATGTACAACGGCGGCCTCGAGCCGCGAAAGCAACTGGAATTGCTGGCGCGCTATTCGATTGCGACGCTGTGCGCGCCGCCCACGGAATACCGGATGCTCCTCAAGGAGGATATCGGTAGCCGCCAACTGCCGGCGCTGCGCCATTGCACGGCCACCGGCGAGGCGCTTAATCCCGAAGTGATCGGCGCCTGGCGCGATCGCTTCGGGCTCGCAATCCACGACGGTTACGGACAGGCCGAGACGGCCATCCTCGCGGCCAACCTGCCGGGGATGGAAATCAAGGCGGGCTCGATGGGGCGGCCGTTCCCCGGCCACGACGTTCGCGTGCTCGCCGCCGAAGACAGGGAGGCGGGCGCGGGCGAGGTGGGCGAGATCGCAATCCGGACAAACCCCGAGCGCCCGCCGTCGCTGATGCTGGAGTACTGGAAAAATCCCGAAGAGAACGCCGCGGTGTTTCGCGGCGATTACTACTTCACCGGCGACCTGGCTTCGCGCGACAGCGACGGCTATCTATGGTTCGCCGGTCGCGCGGACGATCTGATTATTTCCGCCGGCCACCGAATCGGCCCCTTCGAGGTCGAAGGCGCGCTGCTCGAGCATCCGGCGGTGACGGAAGCGGCGGCGGTGGCGAGTCCTGACCGCGAACGTGGCACGATCGTGAAGGCTTTCGTCAAGCTCAAACCCGGCGTGGAACCGAGCTTCGCGATGGCGCGCGAGCTCCAGGAGCATGTCAAGCGTACCGCCGCGCCTTACAAGGTTCCGCGCGAGATCGAATTCGTCGACGATCTGCCCAAGGGCGCCGGCGGCAAAATCCGGCGCGGCGAACTGCGCGAGGCCGAAAAGGCGCGCGCGCGAGCCGGTTGAATTCGACCGCGCGCCAACGCGCCGATCGGATTGGGACGAGCGTATGGAAATGCCCAGCGGTGAACTTTCAGGCAAGACGGCAATAGTCACCGGCGGCGGCCGCGGACTGGGGCGCGCGATGGCGTTGGGATTGGCGCGGGCCGGAGCGAACGTGGTGATTACGGCCGCACGCGGCCGCGACGAAATCGAAGCGGTCGCGAAGCAGGCGAAGATCGCACGCGCGGGGATCGTCTGTGGGGTGACGGCCGATGTCACAAGTGAAGAGGACGATCGGCTCGTGGTAAGCGAAGCCATCCGCGAGTTCGGCGCGATTCACATCCTGGTGAATAACGCCGGGCGCGGGATGCGTTTCGTCAGCGAAAATTTCCTCGGCACCCCCACGAAGTTCTGGCACACCGACCCGGCGGTGTGGCGGATGATAATCGACACCAACGTCACCGGGCCGTTTCTAATGGCGCGCGCGGTGCTGCCCCACATGCTCAAACAGCACTGGGGCCGCATCATCAATATCTCGATGAATTACGAGACGATGCGCCGGGCCGGGTTCTCTCCGTATGGGCCCTCCAAGGCGGCGCTCGAGTCGGAGACCGTCATTTGGGCGCAGGACCTGGCCGGGACGGGCGTCACCGTCAACTCGTTACTGCCCGGTGGAGCAAGCGACACCGGGATGGTCCCCGGCACTGTTGCGCCCCAGATCCGCGAACGATTGCTTCGTCCCGAGATCATGGTGCAACCGCTCCTGTGGCTGGCCTCGGAGATGGCCGATGAGGTGACCGGCGATCGCTTCGTCGCGAGCCTTTGGGATTCTTCGCTGCCGCCGGCGCTGGCCGCGGCGAAAGCGCGCAGCTCCGCGAGTGCTATTGTCCCGGCGCCGTAAAGCGTCACCGCGGCCTATGACGCTGGCGGCCAGCTAAGCGTGCGCACGCCCGCCGACTGACGAACGGGGGCGGTGGCGATGTAACTACGATTTGCGGGGGCCGCGTTCCAGCATGTTGAGCTTACCGGCGAAGTCCTCGAGGTCGACTTCAGTGGTCTCGAGCAGGCGCGCCACCATGCCCCAGAAACCGATCGAGAGGATCAGCTCGACCAGTTCCGTGGGGCCGAGATGCTTTTTCAGCGCTTCGAGCGTTTGCTTGCGGCCCTTGACGTCGCGCGTGACCTCGTCGGTCAGCGTGAGCACCAGGCGCTCGACCTCGTCGAAGCACTTCGTGCCCGCCCAGTCCCCCATCGCCGCCATCTGTTCGTCGGTGACTCCGCAGGCCCTGGCGATCGGCACGTGCTGGGTCCATTCATAGACCGAGCCGGTGAGCTTGGCGGTGCGCAGGATCGCGATCTCGCGCAGCCTGGCGTTGAGTTTCGCGCGAGTCAGCAGAGAGTGGCCCAGCCGCGAGAAGTTCTGGAACACCGCGTCGCTGCTGTTGGCGATCATGCGCGCGACATTCATCTTGCGCGGGGTGTTGCCGAGGATTTCGCGGGTTTTGTCGGAAGCCTTGGATTCGTCGACGTATGGTAGCAGCGCCATCGCGCCTGTTCCTCCGTTGCGGTTGCCGCGCCGGTCGAGTTGTTGCGCAAGGGGTCGCGACGGATGCCATCCCCGGCGCGGGTAACGCGAAGCCTAGTCCCGCGGCGCCTGGCGATGCAAACGAGGCGGTGGCGGGATGGCGCATCGCGCCGGTTCAGGTGCGCGCGTCAGGGTCCGGCACTGCCTGATTTCTCCACCAGTGAACGAGATAGATGGCCACGGCGATCAGCACCACGCCGAGCGCGATCCATCGCGCGCCCGAATGGACGAGCCCGACTGCGCGCCAGAGCTCGTCGCCCACCAGGTACCCGATCGTCACCATGAGCGAGCACCAGATGAACGCTCCCATCACGTTCCATCCCAGGAACCGCAAAAATGGCATTCCCGCCGCTCCCGCCATCGGTCCGGCCAGGAAGCGCGCGCCCGTGATGAAGCGCGCCATGAAGACCGCCTTGCTCCCGTGCTGATCGAAGAACAGGTGCAGCCGTTCGAGGCGCCGGCGCACGAACTCGAATCTCGAGGCGAGGCGCTCGAGCAGATGCTGGCCGCCCGTGCGTCCGATCATGAATCCGCAGCAGTCGCCGGTAACCGCGCTCACCACCGCCACCGCATAAACCCATTCGAGATCGAGCAGACCGTGTGCGGCGACAAAGCCGCCGGCGATGAGCACGGTCTCTTCCGGCACCGGCACGCCCAGGTTGCCGACGAAGACAAAGACGAATATGCCGAGATAGCCCCAGGTCGCGAGCAGGTCGGGGAGTTCGGCGGGGTTCGTGAGATGATGCATCAGCGGTTCGATCTTCGCGGCCGCGCCACTTCCCCAAGTCGTTCAAGCTTGCCCGAATTGGCCAGCCAAGGTAAGGGGCGTCGCCCCTGGGAGCGCAACGGCGAAGCCCAAGCGGGTAGCTCGCGGCTCGCGCCCTGCCCGGGCCGATCTTCCAACTGATCTCGCTAATCGTTGAGCGCGCGAGTCTAGCTATCGCGATTGGTGAGGTTGGGGCGAGCCGGCGGAGCCGGGAGTTCGATCTTGCGGCCGTTGACCAGCCATCCTCCGTCCTTGAAGCTCGCGCGGCAGACGTAATTGGCGCCGTCACGGATCAGGATGCCGCTTTGTTCGAGTCGCTTGAGCTGATCCGCTTTGGCCACTTGCGCGAGCAAGCCGGGCGGCGCCCCGAACTGGGCCGTCGCATGTCCGTACTTCCTCCAGACCTGCGCGACCATGCCCTTGCGATTGAGGTTGCCGCCCTTTATCAACGGATCGTCGGCGAGGTCGGCCGAGATTCCAAAGGTGGCGTTGCCGGCTGCCTCGCCATCGGGACTGGCGGCGCGCAGATCGAAAGACAGGACCGGCGATTCTTTCACTATCGCGACCAACAGGCCGACAATCTCTTCCTGAAGCATCCGCGACTGCGCCGCCGGGCCGGACGCCGAATGCGAAATCGAGGCGGCCGCACTTTTGAATTGTTCGATCGGCTCCGGCGGAATGTTGCCGATCTCGGCCACCAGGCTTACCGGCCCGAGTTGCAACGCACCGGCGGCGATACTGGCGATCGACATGGTCTCACGCGCGTCGAGCCGGCCATTCTTGATCTCGGTCACTGCGGAGAGCCCGATACCTCGCACCAGACCGCTGGCCGCGGCGCGTACGCCGTTGCCCACGATGCTGTAGTTTACGCGGCCTATGTTGAAGGCCCCGTTGCCCAGCCAAAGTCCGCTGGCGTGGCGATGAGACTCGCCGCGTATCGTCAGACCGGCCATCCCGGCTTCGCCGAACGCGCCGGCGGCGATTATGCCGGGAGCGTCACCGCGTACCGTGTAAACGTCCCGCGACAGATGCAGTTCCGAGTTGAAGCCGCTGAATTTGGCGGTTAGTTTGCGTGCCGGATCGGCGCGCTCGGTCGCTGCGCGAGAGATGTAAGTATCCAGCGCGCCGTCCATCCAGACGACCGTCGAGATGACGATCGGCGCGTCGCCGAAAACCTTGTCGAGGCCGCTCTGCAAAGCGGCCGGCGGCTCGGTGTCGACGATCGCCGCGACCGGAAATGCCAGGCGCCATCCGTTATAAAATCCTAACGGGCCGTGATGCACGTGTTGTACGAAGGTAATCGCGCCGCGGCCCGCCGCGACGCTGACGATGGCTTGCGAAGAGAACCATCCGCGCCGGTAGGAATCGAGCCTCACGGCATGGCCCGCGCCGGCCAGTTGCGCGAGCGAGTCGCGATAAACCCGCTCGGCGCGTCCGCCAAACAGTGCCGGAACCACGATCGCGGCGCCGAGACAGACAACCGCGGCCATGTACGCGGCGCGGGCCTGGCCTCTTGCCCCGCCGGACCTGGATGCGAACATCGCAGTAAGGGCTAGCAGCCGAAGCTCGCCCGAACAAGATGAATTTGATCTTTCTAATGAATATGAGGGAGAGTATTGCGCACGGGCTGAGGATGGCGTTCGCGGCGGCTGAGTTCATGCCTATTTCCATGACGCCGCACGAAAGCGCTGGGCAGATAAGAAATTCGGAAAATTCGTCCGATGCGGCGGGCGCCGTCCCATCAATATTATTATTAAGGAGGAACGCATCATGGCACTGGCAGGACAGGTAACCAATCCCGAACGCCTGGAAGGACGAGACGTGACCTTCCAGAGCGACGGCACCGCGATCGACGCCTACCTGGTACGGCCGCGCGCGCCGGGTTCCTATCCCGGCATCATCGTGATTCACGAAGCCTGGGGCGTGATCGAGCATATCCGCGACGTGGCGCGGCGCTTCGCCAACCTCGGCTATATCGCACTCGCGCCGAACCTCTACACGCGGGTCGGCGCGCCCAAGCCGGAGGACCCGATGAACATCGTGCTCAGCCGGATGCTGGCGCTGCCCGACGCGCAACTGGTGCGCGATCTCGACCAGGCCGCCAATCTTCTAGCCGCCCAGCCCGGGATGACCGGCAAAATCGGTTGCGTAGGATTCTGTATGGGTGGCCGCACCACGCTGCTTTACGCGTGCAGCAGCAATCGATTGAGCGCGGCGGTCGATTGCTGGGGCGGAGGCATTACCGCCGACGCGGCACCTGTCACGCCGCAGCGCCCCACACCGATCGTCGATCTGGTACCGCGCCTCGGCTGTCCGCTCTACGCGGTTTGCGGCGAGGAGGACGCCAATCCTTCGCCCGCCCAGGTCGAGGTGTTGCGCCAGCGCCTTCAACAGGCCGACAAAACCTTCACCGTCGACACGTTCAAGGGCGCCGGCCACGCGTTTTTCGCCGACTACCGGCCGAGCTATCGCGAAAAGGCGGCCTTCGAGCTGTGGCCCAAGATGGCGTCGTTCTTCGACACCCATCTCAAGGGCGGGAAGTGAGGCGACGCCGAAGCCTCGATGCCAGCGAGCCTTGCGCGCCGCCGCGATGAAGGCACGATGAAGGCACGATGAAGGCACGGTGAAGGCACGATGAAGGAAGGACGCGATGTCACAACCGTACGCGTACACGCTCACCGAAGCGGCCCGCCTCGTTCGCGAGCGCAAGCTCTCGCCGGTCGACCTGGTCGACGCGTCGCTTGCGCGCATCGATCGGCTCGACGGCGCGATCAAGGCGTGGGCCGCGATCGATCGCTCACGGGCGCGCGACGCCGCGGTCGAGCTGGAGCGCGAAGCGCGCGAGGGGCGCTTTCGCGGGCCACTCCACGGCGTGCCGGTCGGAATCAAGGACATCTTCTATACCGCCGGCCTTGCGACCGAGGGCGGCTCGAAGGCGCTTAAGGGCTTCGTTCCCGATTACGACGCCGAAGCCGTGGTGCGGCTCAAACGCGCCGGGGCAATCATCCTGGGCAAGCTCGCCACCACTGAATTCGCGCTTTTGGATCCGGCCGCCACGCGCAATCCGTGGAATCTCGAGCACACTCCCGGCGGCTCCAGCAGCGGCTCGGCCGCCGCGGTGGCGGCACGGATGTGTTATGCGGCGATCGGTTCGCAAACCGTCGGCTCGACCATCCGCCCTTCATCGTACTGCGGCATCGTCGGGATGAAGCCGGCCTACGGACGGATCAGCCGCCACGGGATGTTGGCGCTCGCGCCGAGTCTCGACCACGTCGGAATCTTCGCGCGCTCGGTTGCCGACGCGGCTGCGATGCTCCAGGCGATGGCCGGCGAAGATCCGCGCGATCCTGCCAGCCGCGCCGTCGCGACCGACGACTACATCCACGCCGCGGCGCAACCGGCGCCAGGGTTGCGAATCGCGCTGATGCCGAAGGCGTTCGACGATCGCGCGGCCGCGGAGACGCGGTCCGCCGTCGCCGCGGCCGTCGCCAGGCTGGCCGATGCCGGTGCGCGGTTCGAAACCGTCGACGAGCCGCCGAGCTTTGCCTATATAGCGGCGAACACGATGCTCGAACTGACCGCCGAGGCCGCCGAGGTTCATCGCGAGCGCTTCGCGGAAAAGAAGGATCTGTACGGGCCGAAGATTCGCGAGTTCGTGGAGCGCGGCCTCGACACGCCGGCTTGGGAATACGTCCGCGCGCTCGAGGTGCAGAAGCGCTTTCGCCGCGAGATCGACCATTTGCTCATGCGCTTCGACGCGATCCTGACTCCCGCCACGCCGGCGGTCGCACCGGCCGGAATCGACTCGACCGGCGATCCTTCGTTCAACTTGCCGTGGAGTCTGAGCGGCCATCCCGTGATCGCGTTGCCCTGCGCTCTTGCGCCGTCGGGATTGCCGGTATCGATCCAGCTCGTCGGTGCGGCGCTGGAGGAGGGCAGGCTGCTGAGCATCGGACGATGGTGCGAGGAAGTTCTGGCTTTCGACGCGTTGCCGCCCGCCGCGCCGCTCTGAGACGCGATTGCCCGGCTTGGAGGGCGGCGATAGTGTGTCAGTCGCGGCGCGGCGTTTCCGTTGCGACGCGTACCGCGCGCAGGATTGCTACGCAGGAGCGACGCCCCATGCCGACCGATCGTTACACCAGGTTTGTCCTCACGCTGATCGCCGCCGCCCTGATTCTCATCGCGGCGCGCCCTTTGCTGGCGCCGTCGAACGCGCGGGCCGCCAATTCGGAACCTGCGTGCGGTAGCGACGCGCAGCATCCGTGCTTCATCGTGGGCCTCGGCCCGGAGCGTACAGTGCCGATTGCCAACAGCCACGCGTATCCGCTCAAGGTGCTGATCGCCAACACCGCCCAGCATTCGATTCCGGTGGTCGTCTTGAATCCTCCGGGGCCTCTGGCGCCGCGACATTGATTTGCAATCGGAAACCCCGGTTCAATCCATGCAGCGGTCGAGGATCGTGAACGCGTCGGTGAGTTCGTCGTTGGTCACGATCGCCGCCGGCAAAAAAAGCCGCACGCACGCCGGCTCGTGCCCGCCATAGTAGAGCACCAGCCCCGCGTCGAAGCATCGCCGGATGAAAGCGCGCGTGGTTTCAAGCGCGCCGTCACCGACCCGAAAGGACAGCATCGCGCCGACGCCGTCGATCCCGGAGACGACGCCGGGATGACGTTCGGCGAGTATGCGCAGGTGCTCGCGCGTCAGGCGCTCCAACTCGCGTTCGCGTCCCCGCGGCCCGAACATCGCGCCTTCGCACATCCGCTCGATCATCCGCCGTGCAACCGCCATCGCCACGGTCGCTCCCGAGTAGGTGCCCGAGATGAGCGCGGGGTCGGGCGCGAAGTCGCGCCGGTGCAAAACGGCGCTGCCCTGGAATACCTTGCCGATGGTGATGACGTCGACGTGGTCGGCAAGCCCGAGCAGGTCGGTAGCGAACAGTTCACCCGTGCGGGCGAAGGTCTGTACCTCGTCGGCCCAGATTGGGATGGCGGAGCGGCGGCATTCCTCGAACAGCGCGACGAAGAATTCGCGCGGCGCGGTTACGAAGCCGGCTTCGCCCTGCACCAGTTCGACGATGAAGGCCGCGATCCGTTCGCCCTCGCGCGCGATCACGTCGCGTAGCGCGGCCACCGACTTGGCGATGCTGTCGGGGTGGTTGCGATCGTAAAAAGGAACGTAGTGCACCGGGAAGGTCGAGGGCTGGTCCACCCGATAGTCCGGACGGTCGGTGATTTCCGCCATCGCGCTGGTCCGTCCGTGAAAGCATCCGCGAAACGCGATCACGCCGGGGCGTCCCTCGCGCTTGTAGCGTACGAGTTTGAGCGCGTTCTCGTTGGCGTCGGCTCCCGAGAGCGACAGCCAGCAGTTTTCCATCCCGGCCGGCGCGTGCCGCAGTAGCGTCTCCATCAGGGCGCCGTACTCGCGATTGAAGATCAGATTGCCCTGCATCACCAGGTCGGAGGCGGCGGCCCGAATCGCGGTGGCGATCAGGTCCGGGTCGCCATGCCCGAACAGATGGACGCCGATGCCGAGTGCGAAGTCGAGCACCCAGCGCCCGTCGGCGAGCATCGCGCGCGCTCCCCGTCCGATGCCGGAGCCGAGATAAGGATAGAAGGCCGGTCTCCCGCGCATCCGCGCCAGGAGCTCCAGTTCGGCGCGCATCGCGCCGGCGCTGAGCGCTGCGTGGCCCTCGCGCGCGGCCTCATCGGCCGCTTCAAGGATTAAGCGGAGTCCGGTTTCGAATTTTTCGCTGAAGGCCATCGCGGCGTTGCGCGGCGTGCAGTGCGGCGGCCCCGCTACTTCAACGCGCGCATCGAGAAGCCCCGCTCGTTGTAACAGAGCAGCGAGCGCTTGCCCTGGAGCGTGGTTTCGAGCACCACCTCGCGTCCCCACAGACGCGCAACGTAGGCGAGCGTTTTCTCGCCGTACTCGAGCTGGAGATCGCGGCCGTCGTGGCTGTGCACGAGATAGAGCGTACGATTCTGGCCGAAGTCGGCGTCCTCGACCTTGATCACGGGGATCGAGCTGGCGCCGACGTTGCGGATGAGCGTGTCCTTGACTTCGCGCCAGCCTTCTTCGTCGGAGACCTTGTCGACCACCAAATCGTCGCCGCGCGCTTCGTACTTGAACAGGTCCATCTCGCGCATCAGCTCCTCGGTCAGGAAGCGGCGCAGAAAGGAACTGTCGCGCTCGGTCTCGCGCACCTCGAAGATCTTGGCTTCGCCGCTCTTGGTCGGCGGGCCGTCGCGCTTGATCTCCTCGGGCGTCGGATTGGTGTGGCGGCGGTGGATGTCCTCCCAGATTTTGAAGCCGAGATAGTAGGGGTTGATCTGACCGGGAATCGGACGAACGACCTGGTTATGGCGCACGATGAATTCCAGGTGCAGGCCCTGTTCGAGATTCAGCGACTCCACGATGCGCTTGTGCCAGTAGCTCGCCCATCCCTCGTTCATGATCTTGGTCTCGAGCATGGGCAGGAAGTACTTCGCCTCCTCATCCACGATGGTGAGCAGGTCCTTTTCCCATTCGGCGAGGAATGGGTTGTGGTCGCGGATGAACAGCAGGAGATCCTCGTCGGGCTCGACCGGCACCTTGTGGATGTCTGGCTCGTGGACCTCAGGGCGCGCGTGGATGCGATAAAAGGGGTCGGTCTTGGGATGAGCCGCGTCCACCAGGCGCTCGAGCTGCTCGTTGTGGCTGAGCTTGCGGATCGCGAGGTTGCGCCGGCATTGCCAGCTGAGCGCATGCGCCGCGTCGAGCACATGCTCCACTTTATCGACCCCGATCGAGGGATCCTCCGCGTAGTGCCGCACGCGCAGCGCGTGGGCCTTGAACAGCTCGATGGTCAGCGAGGCGCGGGTGGTGCGATAGGTGAAATTGTTTTTGAAGAAATCGTTATGGCCGTATACGTGCGCGATGGTCAGGATCTGCAGCAGCAGCGTATTGTCGCGCATCAGGTAGGCGAGCGCCGGGTCCGAGTTGATGACCATCTCGTAGGGCAGGCCGCTCACCCCGTGGTCGTACAGCGTCTTGAGCTTTTCGTAAGACTTGCCGTACGACCAATGCGGGTAGTGCGAGGGCATGCCCGAGTACGCCATGTAGCCGATCATCCCGAAGTGGTCGCACAGCTCGAACTCCTGCGTGAAGCAGTCCAGCCCGAACTCGGCGACCTTGTCGCGGATGCGCGCGTCCCATTCGACCAGGTCCTTGAGTTCGTAGTTCGCCATTGCAGTCTCGATCCGGATTATTCTTTGATCTGGATTATTCTTTAACCCGATCCTTGGCGAGAAAAGCCTTGAAGGAGGGCCAGATGTCCTCTTTGCGCTCGATCAGCACCGAGTGGAAGTTGGACGCCTCGAGCCGGCGGAACACGTTGAGCATCGACGACTCGTAGTAGCGCGACCCCAGCGGTTTGATCTCGCCGTAGCCGAACAGGTTGCAGAGTTCGGACAATTCCTTGGCCGACTTGAGCGCCGCGGGATTGTCGGAGTCGAAATTGTCGCCGTCGGAACAATGAAAGGCGTAGATGTTCCATAGCGAAGGATGGTAGCGCTCGTTGACGATCTCGAGCGCCTTCAGGTAGCCCGACGAGATGAAAGTCCCGCCGGCTTCGCCCTTGTGGAAGAACTCTTCCTCGCTGACCTCGCGGGCCTCCGTGTGATGGGCGATGAAGACGATTTCGACGTTGCGATAGCGCGTCGCGATGAACTGGTAGAGCATGAAGAAGAAGCTCCGCGCCAGGTACTTCTTCATCGTGTCCATCGAACCCGAGGTGTCCATGATGCACATCACGACCGCGTTGGACTCTTCCTTGGTGTCGGTCTCGACGTGGCGGTAGCGCAGGTCGTCCTGATGGAAGGGGAAACGCCGCTCTTCCGCTTGCTCCTCCGCGCCGCCGGCGTTGGCCTGGAGTTCGTCGGCCCCTGCGATCTCGAGTGCGCGCTCGGCCTCGTGGCGCTGGCGCGCCGCGAGAATCCGCATCACCCGCTGGCGCGCGGTGCGGCGCTTGTCGAGCCGGACGCGGATGCCGACGTGGCGGTAGCCCTTGCGTTTGAAGGAACGGTCGGAGGGGATCTGGCGCAGCGCGCGCCGCTCGAGGTTAGGCAGTTCGAGATCCTCGAACATGATCTCGATCAGTTCGTCGAGCGTGACGTCGGTCTCGTAGTAATCGATGCCGGGGCGGTCGCCGGCCTGACCGTCACCCTTGCCCTGGCCGTCCTTGCCGGTCTTGCCCACGACCTGACCGGGGCTCGTGTCGCCCTGGCCCTGGCCGGCGCCGGGGGCGTTCTCGCCGTAAATGAAGCGATACTCCTTGATGCCGCGCAGCGGCACCTTGATGACGCGGTCGCGGTCTTTGCCGATGATCGATTCTTCGGCGATGATGTCCGCGATATTTTCGCGGATCGACTCGCGGACTTTCTGGCGATGGCGTGCGCGATCGCCGGCCGAGCGGTCGGAGTGTTCCGCGTCGGAGTGGCTATATTCGCGAAAGATGCTTTCGAGGGCCATTGTTAAAAATCAGGTGCGGTGAAATCCGGTGATGCATACAAGCTGGCGTGCACCACGCTTCTCTAGGAACAACGTCCCCAAACCTTCGAGAGTCAGTCTCAGCGGGTAAGGTTTCCTTGGCGGCATCTCTAGCTGGAGCGTCATCCTATTCTCAAGGAGCACCAGGCTGGACATCGTGCCGCGATTCCTTATTACCGCAAACAGAACGGAGTCGCGATGTAAGTGTGGCAGATCGCCAAGAATCTTTGGATCAAGCAGCGCGTCGACAATGTCAACTTCTTGACCCTTAGAGTCCTCCAATGTGCCGCGACTCAGCCAGCTCGCGTTCTCGCGCAGCATTTGTCGCAGCGAAACCTCTGCAGCCGGGTCCACAGAAACAATCGTTCTGAGCGGGTCGAGTGACGTCAGATCCCTCAGTTGCCTGCGAAGCTCCTCGGGCGTTACGTTGTTATCTTCATCATTTGCGTAGGCTTCCACACAGCACCCCCACCGTCATATTGGCTAGTCCTTCCAGAGATTGTTGGCGGCGTACTTGAGCACCACGTCGACGCACGATTCGCAGTAGCCGTTCTCGAGCAGGTTGCGTACCATCGCGCCGTATTTCTCCGCCTGCTCCTCGTCGCGGGTGCGAGCCTTGGTGATGATCCGCGAGATGTCGCGCACCGAGGTCATCAGTTTCTTTTCGATCGCCTCTTTGAGCGGCTCGTAGCTGCGATAGCTGACTTTCTCGCCGCGCCGCGAGGTCGACCACAAGTAGGCGATCACTTCCTGGCGGAAACCGTCGGCGGTTGAGCCGATGATCGCTATCTGCTCTTCGATCGATTTCAGGAAACCCTCGTCCGGCGGCAGCTCTTCCTTGGTGTTGCGGTCGCGCACCTTGGTCTTGTTGACGTAGGCCTCGGCGTGGTCGAGATAGTTCTGGAACAGCGCCTCGGCCTGCTCCTGATAGGAGTAAACGAAAGCGCGCGTGATCTCCTTCTCGAGCAGGTCGAGGTACTCCTTGTGCAGCGTATCCTGGAGGAACTCGAGGTACTGCTTGCGGCTGTCGTCGGGCAGGTCGCCCTCCTTGACCATCCCGATCAGCGCCTCACGCACGTTGATCGGATTGATGCAATTGCCGCTGACGTTGTCCGAGAGCGCGTTGTCGAGCGCCTTCATGATGAAGCGCGTCGAGATTCCCGACATCCCTTCGCGTTTGGCGTCTTCCTTGAGCTCGGCCACGTCTATCTTCTTGGTCCGTCCCTTCTCGATCACTTCTTCGCCGTTGTAGAGCCTGAGCTTGGTCATCAGGTCGCACTTCGAGGTCGGCTCGAGCCGCGAGAGCATCGCGAACATCGAGGCCAGCTCCAGCGTGTGCGGCGCGACGTGGGCGCGGAAGTCCGAGTTGCGGATGATCTTCTGGTAAATCTTCACTTCCTCGGACAGCCGCAGGTTGTAGGGCACCTTGATCACCACGATACGATCGAGGATCGCCTCGTTGGTGTGGTCGGCCTTGAACTTCTGCCACTCGGCCTCGTTGGAGTGGGCCAGGATGCAGGTGTCGACGTAGACCATGCCGTGGCGGCCGGGCGCCGGGATGACCTTCTCCTGCGTCGCCGTGATCATCGCGTGCAGATACTCGGTCTCGTTCTTGAACACCTCGATGAATTCGACCAGCCCGCGGTTGCCGACGTTGAGCGCGCCGTTGAGCTCGAGCACGCGCGGATCGCCTTCGGAGTACTGGTCGAGCTTGGAGATGTCCTCCGAGCCGATCAGCACCGAGGTGTCCTGGTTGTTGGGATCGACCGGCGGCACCACGCCGATGCCGGTGCGGTTGCGCTTGGAGAAGTTGCGGGTTTCGATCGGCACTTCCTCGTAGCGCTGGCCGAACTCCTCTTTGAGCCGGTAACGGCATACCGGGCATAGATCGCCCTCGATGTGCACGCCGAGCATCTTTTCGAACTCGCGCCGCAGATGGCGCGGGATCAGATGCAGCGGCTCCTCGTGCATCGGGCAGCCCTCGATCGCATACACCGCGCTGGCCTGCTCGAGGCCGCGCTGAACGCGCTCGACCAGCGAACTCTTGCCTGAGCCCACCGGTCCCATCAGGTACAGCACCTGGCGGCTCTCCTCGCCCTTGAGCGAGGCCGAGTGAAAGTAGCGCACGAGTTGCGCAATGGTGCGCTCGATGCCGAAGAACTCGTCGGCGAAGAAGTGGTAAACCTTCACCGGCTCATCCTTGTACAGCCGCTTGGTGCGCGGATCGTCGGCTTCCTGGATGTTGTGCATGCCGCTGGAGATGATCAGGTCATAGATTCGCGCATGCGAAAGCTTGGTGAACGTAGGATCGGCCTTTACGATCTCGAGATATTCCAGCAACGTTCCACGCCACTGCTTCGATTCACGCGAGGCCCGGTCTTGCTTGATCACGCGCTCGAAATCATTAACTGCGGTCATCAGCAGACTCCTTTTTAGAGCAGACTCCTTTTTTGGAGCAGACACCTATGGAGAATGTTCAGAAGAGGAAAAAACAGACAGGACGATTCTTTGCTTGAGGCACATCCTATGCGATTCAGCATAACCGAACTCGCCACGCGATCAATGCGCCACCTCGCCTAAATCTTCTTCGCGAGGCCAATTGTCCACAACTAATGAGCATATTATCCGCTGTCGCGCGCGACTATGCGATAGCCCCGTCAGGACCGCGCTGCTTTCAAAAATCTTCAACCTTTGCCTTACTCTTGCTCTCGTTCCAGCGACGGCATCGAGATCGACTCGCCCAGCGCAAGCCGGCCGCGATCGTTGCGTACCCGCGCCGCCAGCACGCGATCGTCGTGCGCGAACGACACCCACCATCCGCCCGCGACCGCGCGCGCTAGATAATCCGCCTTGACCTCCATCGTGCGCAGCGCATCGAGATCGTAGGCCTGATTCCATGGACCCTTCATGTGTGAGCGGGTCGGCACGATATCCGCCAGATGCACGAAGCATCCGCCGTCATCGCCGCGCACCTGGACAACCTGATGATCGAGGGTGTGACCGCCGGTCACGCGGATGTCCAGTCCCGGCATCAACTCGGTGTCACCCCCCAGCGGTTCCAAGGCGTTTTGCAGCGGCGCAAGACACTCCTCTATATGACGATACGCGGCGCGCAATCTTTCATTGCGCGAGGCGCGCGCGATTTCCAGCTCTCCCCGCTGCACCATCACCTTGGCCCGCGGAAACGCCGCCTCCAGCACGCCCGAGGAACGCCGCCGCACCAGGCCCCCGCAGTGATCGAAGTGCAGATGCGACAGCACCACGTGCGTCACGTCGCCCGGCTCCATCCCGAGCGCTTTGAGCCCGTCGGGCAGCCAGCCCTCGCCATGATCGAAAATCCTGCGCTCGACCGAACTCAGCCGGTTGCCGATTCCGGTGTCGACCACCACCGCGGTGGTGCCGCGCATGATGAGCGGACAGGTGAGGTTGAGCCGAATGCGGTTGCGGTCGTCGCCTGGATGATCGCGTTGCCATAGCTCGCGCGGCACCACGCCGAACATGCATCCGCCATCGTTGCGCCACAGCCCGTCGCTGAGCAGCGCGATCTCGAATTCACCGATTTTGATTTTGGCCGGCACTTCCATTTTTCACCGATTATTTCACTTACACTTCCGGCGCGGTTCCGCTGTCGCCGCTTGGAGGAAGCGCATGACAAGCCGTGCGCGGCGTTCTCTCACGCGCTTCCCGCCAGCCACAAACCGAGCATCAGCGCGACCGCGCCCATCGCCGCCATCGCGCCATACAACCACAAAAGCCGCCGCTCGCCTTCGCCCGCCGCGCCGGAGCCGAGCTTCGCCGCCGCGCCCCATGCCATCGCGAGCGCGGTCGCCATTCCACAAAGCAGCAGCAACTTCGCGCTTAGCACCTCGACGAAAGCCGCCGGAAGCCTGAAATGATGCTCGCGCGCGACGTAGATGAGATTTGCGATCCCGCTCAACGGCAGGATCGCGAGGGCGACCAGGTTCAGCCGATTGAGCACCGGCGCCACGCGCGCGGCGAACCCCGCGCGCTCGTTCTCGGTGGACGCGCCGGCGGCCAGCACGAAGCTCAGGCTCACGGCCACCCACAAGGCGCCGCAGAGCACGTGAATCCATAGAAAGGTGATCCTGAGCATCGTCGGCCGGCCGGCGCACCGCGCCGGCCCATCCTCTGTGGCTTTGTTCCGTAGCGTCTCACACTAGCGAAGGCGCGAGAGTTGTTGAAACCGGTATTTTGCACTAACAGAAGGATAAAAGTGCGGCTTGCGCCTGACGGTCTCGTTAGCCCGCGCATGGTTCGTTACCTCGAGGCCCAAGCGGCCCCAATGGATTTGCGCCCGGAATGTTGGTGAAAAAAGCGGCGACAGCGGAGCCGCGCCGGGAAGGCTGGTGAAAGAATGTTCGATGCGTATATCGAAGCGTGCGAGTTGCGCGATCTGGTGCTCAGGAAAGAGGTTCGGCCGCGCGAGGTGGCGGAATTCTTCCTCGCTCGAATCGAACGGCTCAATCCCGAGCTTGGCGCCTTCATGACCGTCGCCGCCGAGCGTGCACTCGCCGACGCGGCGCGCCTGGAGAGTGCGCGCGCCGCTGAAGCGGCCGCGATGCCGCTCTACGGGGTTGCCTACTCGCTCAAGGATCTGACCTGGACGCGCGACATCCGGACCACGATGGGCTCGAAGAACTACGAGAATTTCCGCCCGCGCGCCGACGCCGAGTTGGCGGTGCGTTTGCGCAATGCGGGCGGAATCCTGCTCGGCAAAACCACCACGCCCGAACTCGGCGGCCGCCCGACCACCGAGGGTGGTCTGTGTCCGCCGGCGCATAATCCGTGGAACCTCGAATTCAGCGCCGGCGGCTCCAGCGGCGGCGCGGCGGCGCAGGTGGCGGCCGGGATGGGTCCGCTGGCCGAAGGCACCGACGGTGGCGGCTCGATTCGTATACCCGCGGCCTGCTGCGGCGTCGTGGGACTGAAGCCCGCGCGCGGACGCATCAGCTTTGCCCCGGTGATGGGCGAGGGATGGGCCGGGTTCGCGACCGAGGGACCGATCGCGCGCTCGGTGCGCGACGCCGCGCTGATGCTCGACGTGATGGCCGGGCCGGCGCTGGGCGATCCTTACTGGGCGCCGCCGCCGGCCAAGCCGTTCGTGAGCGCCGTGACCGATCGGCCACAGCGCTTGCGGCTCGGCCTAATCGCCGCGAGCGCGCTCGGCCCGGTCGATCCCGAGGTCCGCGACGCGCTGGAGCGCGCATGCGAGGTCTTTCGCGCGATGGGCCATAGCGTCGAGCCGGTCGACGTCGACCCGGCCAAGCGCCTGGCCGACTACACCCGCATCGCGATCAGCGCCGGCCTCGCTTCGGTGCCGATCAAGGATCCCGATGCGATGGATCCGGTCGTGCGCCGGGCGTGGGAGGCCGGCAAGCGGCTCTCCGCCACTGACTATCTGGGCGCGGTGGCGCGTATGCACAACACTTCGCGCGAGATCGTGCAGGCGCTGGCGCCCTACGACGCGACGCTGGCGCCGACGCTGCCCAGCGCGGCGCCGCGGCTGGGCCTGCCGACCGAGAACTTCGAGGAGCGGCTCTATCCGTTTATCCAGTTCACGTTTCCGTTCAACGCCACCGGACAGCCGGCCTTCTCGCTGCCTAACGGGTTTACCAAAGCGGGCCTGCCGATCGGATTGCAGATAATCGGTCGGCCCGCGGGCGAACTCGGGATTATCGCACTCGCCGCGGCCTTCGAGGAGGCGCGGCCCTGGCGCGATCGGCGTCCGCCGGTGGTTTAAAGGCGCGCGGGTTAGCCGCGCCCGAGCATCGACCCGAGCATCGATTTGATCTGCCGCACGTAACTGACGTTCGGGTAGCCGCCGATCTTGAGTTCGCCGACGGCGTCCAGGACGGCGCGCGGGCTGGTGGACTCGACGGCGACGCTCTGCAGCACCGAACCGCCAATTTCAACTTCGACGAACTCCGCCGCGCAGCCGCCGAGCACGTAGCGGCGGCGGACCTTCCTGAGTTCGACCGCGGCAAGACGCGGATGCGGTTTTACCACCGTCTCCACGAAGACCTCGGCGGTGAAGAGCTGCTGGCGCAATTGCGGCGGGTCGACGTGCAGAACCGGGAATATCTTTTCCGCGATTAGCGCCGCGTCGATCGGAAAGTCCGCCTTCAGGTAGGGGTTCCACTGCTCGAGATTTCGATTGGTGCGCACCAGGACCTTGATATCCATCGCGCCGGCTCTGATTTTTGTATTGGTGTCGTTGGTCGCGTCCGAGACGATATAGGTTTCGCGGCTTTGCTCCGCCGGCTGTGGCCCCGAGAGCTTCTCCAGCCGCCCTCTTACCGCGGCGAGCGACGCGGCCCAAATCCTGGATTCGTAGCGGGGCCCGGCGGCTTCTCCCGCAGCCTTCGATCCGGAAGGCGGCATCGACAGGTGTCTCCGGAGCAAGTACTACTCTCGTCAGCCGCGAAAATGCGGCATCACCTTGTTCGCGAATAGCTCCAGGTGCTCGTACATCTTTTTCGGCGGATAACCCGGCGGGCAGCTCCAGGTATAGTAGCGTTCGATCGGGAACCGCGCGGCGTAGTCGCGAATCAGCTCGACCGCCCGCTCGGGCGTGGTTACGTTGAGCAGCCCGCTTTTGCGCAGCTCTTCCGTCGAATTCATGTGCGGAAGGAAGTCCTGTCCCGAAGCGCTCATCCATTTGGCGTAGAGGTTGATCTGATAGAGCACGTGCGGCGCGAGTTCGCTCCAGGTCTTGTCGGGATCGTTCGCCACCACCAGCCAGAAATGCCCCGCGATCACCCGAGCACTGGAGGCCTCCTTGCCGAGCGCGCGCAGCTCGGCCACGTAACTATCATAGGCGACCTTCACTTCGCTGATCGCGATAAAGCCGTCACCGAGACGTGCCGCACGCCTACCGGCCGCCGCCGCGAAGCCGCCGACCCAGATCGGAGGGCGCGGTTTCTGTACCGGTTCGGGCGAGACCCGCGCTCCTTCGATATGGAAATGCTTGCCGTGGAAGGTGAGCGTTTCGCCCTCCCATAGCCGCCGAATGATCTCCAGAGCCTCGTTCATCCGTCCGGCCCGTTCCTTGTATTTCAACCCCAGCCCCTCGAATTCACCGGCCCGGTAGCCCAGTCCGGCGCCCAACTCGAAGCGCCCGCCCGAAAGGATGTCCACGGTGGCGCCGTCTTCCGCCAGCCGCACCGGATCGTACATCGGCAGCAGCACCACCGAGGTGCCGATCCTGATTTTCTTCGTCTTCATCGCAATCGCCCCCGCGATGGGCATCAGCGCGGGCGAGTAGCCGTCGTCGACGAAATGATGCTCGCTCAGCCAGAGATCGTCGTAGCCGATACTCTCGCCATAGGCGATCATTTCGAGCGTTTCCGCGTAGAGGTCTTTGTAGGCGCGGCGCCATTGCGGCGGATTGCGGAAATCGACCCAGAGGCCAAAGCGCAGTCGCGGATTTTGCGTGGCGGTTGCCATAAGAGCACCTCGCTCCAAATCTTGACGCCTTACACGCCTGTCGCAGGAAGGCATTTGTCACAAATGCGAAAAAAATACCAGATGATGGTCATCTATAGCCGAACCGCGGCATCACGACCTCCAGCAGAATCAGGATGACGACAATTATCTCCAGTAGGAGCACGCGCCGGTCGCGCGCGACTTCCGCCAGCAGTTCCAATGCCTCCTGAACGGCGCGCAGCTTGAGCTCGAGCGCCCGATAGCGGTCCACCAGATCGAACTCGGCCCGCAGGTCGCCATAGATGCGATCCATCTCCGGGTCGTCCCACGCCGCGTCGGGCTTGTCGAGCAGATGGAGCACTTGCAGTACCTCACTGCGAGTCGAAATGGCTTCGCCGATGAAGCGATAAAGCCGGCGCATGCGTATCGGTACCGTCCCGCGCCGCTCCAGGCGCTCGACGAAGGTGCCGGTCCGGGTGGAGAGCCGGTCGACGATGCGCTCGTAGTACTCCATGGCCGCGCTTTGTGCCACGATCAGCGAAACGATCCCGGCCCGCGCGGGCGTGAGGCGGTCGACTCGGAGCGTGCCGTCGACGATACCGGTGGAGAAGCCGGGATCTTCGAGCACCGAGTAATCTTCGCGTATTACTTGGGTCGTAAGCTTCGGACCCATGCGGAAGAGCCGCGCGAGCTCGGCTTCGCGGCGCTCGGGCGGCATGTCATAAGCCACCAGCGCGCCGAAGGGGAAAGCGTAAATGCCGCCTTCCGGTTCCATCGGTACGTATAGCTCGTGTGCGGAAATCCTCGCCTGCGGGAAAACCGGCGCGAGTTGCCTGAGCGCCAGGTTTTCTTCGAAGGCGATCGCGTAGAATTGATGAAGCCGAGACGCCATCGCATCATGGATAGCATCAGCGGCGTCACTGGATAAGATGCAAGGGACTTGGGCAGGCCATGAGCAAATTCCAAATGATATTCGCGATGCTGGCGGCGCTCGTGGTCATCGGGATGATGGCGGCGATCGGCGTCGTCCTTGCCCTCGCGATGGCAAGCGAAGACGGCGCCGAGGCCGCCGCGGAGCGCAGAGCGGCCGGGGACTTGGAGCCGCGGGTGTCGGGATGGACGCTGTTTGTACGGGCGCTCGGCAAGCGATGCCCGCGATGCGGCCGCGGCGCGGTTTTCGCCTCCTACTTCAGGATGAATCCGCGATGCGGCGGATGCGGCGCGGTGTTCTGGGTCGATGAGGGCGAATGGCTCGGCGCGTTCGTGATCGATTGGGCCTTCGCCGCCGGCACGGCAATCGTGGTGTGGGCGGCGCTGGAGCTGGCCTTCACAAGAATTTCGCAGATCGTGGAAATCGCCATCATCTCGGTTTGTGTGATGGGCAGCCTGTTTGCGACCTTTCCCTGGTCGCGCAGTTTTTGGACCGTGTTCCTGTATCTCACCGGCGCGATGGGCGAGCGTCCCGCGCGTGCGCAAGACAGCGCCGATGCCGCGAGGCCCGCCGCCTCATCTCCAGAGCCGAAGGAACCAGCCACGCGGTCGCGGATCAGCCGCTGATGCGGCTCAAGTAAGCGCGCAGGGCCTCGCGTATCGGCAGCAGATTCTTGTAGCCGCGCATCTCGGGAGGCAGCTTATCGAGCGCCTGGGCCAACCCACGCGCCACCGACGGCAAGCCTTCCAGCACCGACAGCGGCCTGATGTAGGTCCGGATCGTGAAAAGCACGTCGCCCGAGCGCGGCAACCTTCGCAGGCTCTGCCGTTCCGATCTGATCCACAGCCCGCGGCCCGCATTCTCGGCGGTGATGTCGCTGTTCTGGCCCTGCACGAACCGGCGCTGTTTCAGATAGAGGTCGGGGGCGTCGACGATGCTCCAGTTGGATCGCCACGACGGCTTGTACGCCTTGAGCCCCACCATGTAACGGTCCGAAGGCGCCGCGAGTTTTTCGTCGTAGCCGGGAACCGCACGATGAATACCGGCCATCGGCAGTCCGAATTTTTCCGTCAGCTCCCAGCGCAGCGGAAAGCAGACGGAGCCGGCGCTAAGCACGTAGGTGCCCTTGCCGTCAGGACTCATCAGGCAGAGGTCTTCCTGGATGAGGCGGGCGGCCAGGTCGAGCGGCGCCGCGCTGAAATCGCCCACGCGCCAGATTTCGCCATTGATAAGATTTTCGATACGGGTGTCCGAATCGACGCCGGCGTCGGCGTTTCGCGCCGTCGCGACGCGCGCGATGCGGAACAAATTCGGATAGTGGATCGTCAGGTGCTCCAGCAGCATCTCCAGCACTTCGGCCTGGCCCGGCTCGCTGCCCGGCAAGGCGCGGAAGACCGCCGCGTATTCCTCACGCAGGCGGCGCGCCTTTTCGCGCATCTCCGCGACGTAGTGCTCGTCGATGTCGAGCCAGGTCTCCTCGGCCATCGGCACCAGGCCGAGCGCAAGACTGTAGTTGCCGTCGGCGAAGGGGTAGCGCATGTACTTGCCCAGCAGCGCCGCGGTATCCGCCGATGTATCTTTGGTAGCCTGGCTCATCGCTTATAGAGGCATGACTCTAATGATTGTCGGCCCGACGGTCGAGTCCTGTGGCTCTCGATCCCGGCGCCGCTATTGCTCGAAGCCCGCTCCATAGCGATGATGCTGATCTTCCGTGCGACGGCGTTGTGCAGACGGAAGTCGCGCTGAAGCGATACGTCCGGCTCAGGAGGAGCGTTGGCGATGAGTGGTCTCGAGGAAATCGTTCGCACCACGTGCCCGCGCGATTGCTACGACACCTGCGGTGTTGCCGTTCACAAACGCAACGGCGCGATCGAGTCGGTTCGCGGCGACCCCGGCCATTTCGTAAGCCAGGGCCAGCTCTGCCCGAAATGTTCGATTGGTTATAACAATGAATGGCTCGATCCGCGTGCACGCCTGACCCGGCCGCTCCGACGCGTGGGACGCAAAGGCGAGGGCCGCTTCGAGCCGGTGTCGTGGGACGTGGCGCTGGCCGCGATCGCCGACCGCCTCAAGCACATCGTCGCGAGCGCCGGCCCCCAGGCCATTCTGAATACGCACTACAGCGGCACCATCTCGCTCATCGGGTACCTCTTCCCGACGCGGTTCTTCAACCGCCTGGGCGCGACCGAGGTCGGCCCCGACACGATTTGCAACATGGCCGGACACGTCGCCCTGCAATACGTTTACGGAACTTCGGTGAGCGGCTTCGATCCGCGCACCGGCGACCATGCCGCCTGCATCCTCGTATGGGGCGCGAATCCTTCAGCCTCGGGTCCGCACGTGCAGGAGCATTGGGTCGAAAAGCTGCCGGGCAAGGTCGTGGTCATAGATCCAGTGCGGACGGCGGCGGCCAAGGCCGCGGACATTCATCTTCAGCCGTTCCCGGGCAGCGATGCGGCGCTTGCCTTCTCGATGCTCCACGTCATCCGGCGCGACGGACTGGTCGATCATGACTTCGTCGCCCATCACACCGTGGGATGGGACGAGCTGGAACCGATGCTCGGGCAATGCACTCCGACCTGGGGCGAAGCCGCGACCGGCGTGCCGGCCCATATGATCGAAGAGACTGCGCGGCTGTATGCTCACGGGCCGTCGCTGCTGTGGATGGGCCAGGCGCTCCAGCGTCAGCCGACCGGCGGCAACGTGATGCGCGCGTGCTCGATTCTTCCGGCGGTCACCGGCAATCTCGGCAAGCCTGGTACCGGCTTCGTCTACCTGAATTTCGACATGGCGCAGCGCGGCATCGACGCCGAATATCTGACCGCGCCGCATCTGAGCAAGGGCACCGCGTCCATCAGCCACATGGATCTTGCGGCCTGCCTTGAAGACCCTGCGCGCGCGCAGGCCTTGATGTGCTGGAACATCAATATCGCGGCGTCCAACCCGCAGCAGGAACGCCTGCGCAAGGCGCTGACGCGCGAAGACCTGCTGACCGTCGTGCTCGATCTGTTCCCGACCGATACCACCGACTTCGCCGATTTCGTGCTGCCGGCGGCGAGCTTCCTGGAATTCGACGATCTCGTGGCGAGTTACTTTCACCTCACGCTTTCGGCGCAGGTCAAGGCGGCGGAGCCGATGGGAGAGGCGCTACCCAATTCGGAAATATTTCGCCGCCTGGCCCGCGCGATGGACTTCACCGAGCCGGAATTGCATGAGCGCGATTCCGCAATCCTAGCCACGCTATTGAAGCGCGCAAACCTCGGTGAGGATTTCCGCGCGTTTGCCGCCCGCGCGCCCGTGCACGTCCCCGCCGAACCGGCGATCCAGTTTCGCGACCTGACGTTTCCCACGCCCAGCGGACGGATCGAAATCGCCTCCGCGCGCGCCGCGGCCGACGGCCATCCGCGCGTTCCGCAGCCGCTTGCCGATCCCAGGCCCGCGTCGGGGCGGCTCCGATTGCTGTCGCCGTCTTCGCAGTGGAGCCTGAATGACAGCTTCTCGAATGTGGCCAAAATAGCGGCTCACGTTGGCCAGGCCGCGATCGCGATGCATCCGGCGGACGCTGCCGGACGCGGTCTCGCCGAGGGCGACCAAGTGTTGGTGGCGAACGAAACAGGTCAATTGGTGATGCGCGTCACCCTGACCGAAGGGCTGCCTCGCGGCGTCGCGCTCTCCTACAAGGGCCGCTGGCCCAAGCAGGAACCCGGGCAGAGAAACGTGAACGTGCTGAATCCCGGGCGCAAATCCGACATGGGGGAAAGCACCAGCGTGCACAGCGTGGAAGTCACCGTCGCTCCGCTGGCCCCGGCCTGAGCGCGGTTTGCTTTGACCTCGTTTGCGGAGACGGCTACCATCGGCGGCGATGTCCTGGCGAATAGGTATAGATGTAGGAGGGACTTTCACCGATCTCTTCGCGGTCAATGAAGAGAGCGGCGAAACCCGCACGGCCAAAGTTCTCGGCACCAAGCATCGGCTGGTCGAAAGCGTGCTCGCTGCGCTCATGCGGACGGGCATCAAGCCCGCCGAGGTCGCGGAGATAGTTCACGGCAGCACGACTGCCACCAACGCGCTGATCGAGCGCAACTATCCCACCGCCGCGATGATCACCACCGAAGGGTTTCGCGACACGATCGAGATTGGCCGCCAGCGCCGCGAGCGCCTTTACGACCCGTACCAGGTTAAGGAGCGGCCGCTCATCCCGCGCCGCCTGCGCTTTGCGCTCAACGAGCGGATGTCGGCCCAGGGCGAGATAGTCCGGCCGCTGGACGAAGGGGCGGCGCGTGAAGTGATTGCGGCGGCACTCGCACAGGGCGCCGAAACGATCGCCGTATGCTTCATCAATGCCTACGTCGACGGTCGCCACGAACGGCGGGTGCGCGAACTGGTACAGCAGGCCGCGCCGAAAATCCGGGTCGCAATTTCGAGCGAGACCCGCCCGCAGTTCCGCGAACTGGGCCGCTTCATGACCACGGTCGTGCGCGCCGTCCTGCTGCCGGTGATGACCGGGTATCTCCAGGACCTCGAGCACGAACTCGCCAAATGGGGTTTCAAGGGCTCACTCCTCATCATCAAGTCCAACGGCGGCGTGATGGGCGTCGCTTCCGCGATCGAGCGGCCCGAGGAGCTGATCGAATCGGGGCCGGCCGGCGGTGTTGCCTACGCCAGCGCGCTCTCGCGCTCGATGCGCGAGGCCGCGAAGGTCATCCACACCGACATGGGCGGCACCTCGTTCGACGTCGCGGTGGTCGAAGACGGCGAAGGGCTCATCACCAACTCTTACGAGTTGCGTTGGGAGATGCCGATAATCACCCCGATGCTCGACATCAGAAGTATCGGCGCCGGCGGCGGCTCGATCGCCTGGATTGACGAGGGCGGATCGTTGCGGGTCGGGCCGCGCAGCGCCGGTTCCGATCCCGGTCCGGCCTGCTACGGCAGGGGCGCCAAGGAGGCGACCGTCACCGACGCCAATCTGCTGCTCGGCCGGCTCGAGCCGACGCTTGGCGGGAAGATGATTCTCGACCGCGAGGCTGCGCATCGCGCGGTCGCCGAGATCGGCAAGCGGGTCGGATTGGAGCCGATTGCGGCGGCCGAAGGTATCGTCGCGATCTGCACCGAGAACATGGCCCAGGCGATTCGTCTGGCCCTGGCCGAGCGCGGGCGGGACCCGCGTGATTTCGCGCTTGCCAGCTCGGGCGGCGCGGGTGCGATGCACGCCTGCTGGATCGCGCGCTCGCTCGGAATCCCCATCGTAATCGTTCCCGCGTATGCCGGTGTCGCGTCGGCCTATGGCGCCACCCGGATGGATTTGCGCCACGATCTGGAGCGGTTTTTTTACTCGCCGGTTGCGGATACCGACCCGGACCAGGTCGAGCAGCGGTATCGCGCGCTCGAGGAAGAGGGCCGCGCGCTTTTATCGCGCGAAGGAATCGCGCTCGCCGCGGTGCGAATCAAACGTACCGCGCAGATGCGCTACGTCGGTCAGAGCTACGAGGTCCTGACGCCAATTCCGGACCGCATCGGGCCCGCGCTCGACGAGGTCAGGGCCAATTTCCACCGGGCGCATCAGCGCGAATACGGCGTCGCCTCGGAAGAGTTCGAGCCGGCCTTCGTCAGTCTGGGCGTGACCGCGTTGGGCGTGGTGGCCGGGCACGGAACGGGCGATACGCAGGCTGTTTCCGCCGGCGCCCGGAAAGGCGATACTGGAAACGCGATCAAGGGCGAGCGCGAGGTCATCTTCGACGGCAAGGCCATCCGCACTGCGCTCTACGATGCCGCGGCGCTGCGCCCGGGGCATAAGATCGAGGGGCCCGCGATAATCGAACACGAGCATTCGTGTACCACGCTCGCCCCCGCCAGTTCGGCTATGGTCGACGCTGAAGGCAATCTGTCCATAACGGTGTAAGGGAGTGCCGATGAACAGCTCGAATGAAAATGGCAAGCGGCTTGATCCGGTGACCTTCGAGGTCCTGCGCAGTTCGTTCGAATACGTCTGCGGCAGGATGAGCACGGTGCTGCAGAAGGCCGCCTTCTCGCCGATCATCTACGACATGGTCGATTTCTCCAACGCGATCTACAACGAGCGGCTCGAGCTGCTCGGCCAGACCGCCAACTGCCCGGTCCATATCGCCGCGATGCATTTTTCGGCGCAGGCCTCGGTCAAGCATTTCGGCTTCGAGAGCCTGCGCCCGGGCGACATCTTCGTGCTCAACGATCCCTACGACGGCGGCACGCATCTGAACGACATGACCTTCACCATGCCGGTGTTCTTCGAGGGCGACATCCTTGGCTTCGCCGTTTCGCGCGGCCATTGGACCGACGTCGGCGGCGGCGCGGCCGGTGGACAGGCTTTCGGAACGCACATCGCCGGCGAGGGACTGCGGCTGCCGCCGCTGCGGATGTACGAGAATTATCGCGTCAACGAGGACCTGCTGCGAATCATCGTCGCCAACACGCGCACCCCGCAGTACATCAAGGGCGACCTGCAAGCCCATCTCGCGGCCCTGCGCGTGGCCGAGGCGGAGTTGCAGCGCATCGCGGGGCGCTACAGCGTGGAAACCGTGCGCCAGGGAATGCGCGAAGTGCTCGACTATACCGAACGCCTCACCCGCAACGCGATTCGCGAGATTCCCAACGGCACCTATCGCGCGGTCGACTACGCCGACACCGACGGCATCAGCGACGAGCCGGTACGGGTCGAGGTCACGCTCGAGGTCGAAGACGACCGCATCGTGGTGGACTTCGAGGGCAGCGACCCGCCGGTTGCCGGCGGCATAAACTCGCCGATGGCCAATACGTATTCGGCGGTTTACTACTCACTGAAGTTTTTTCTCTCCCCCGACGCGCCGGCCAACGCCGGCAGCTTCCGTCCGATCGAGATTCGGCTGCCCGAACGGAGCTGGCTCAACGCAAAATGGCCCTCGCCGACCATCGGCTGCACCACCCTCACTTCCTCCAAGATCACGGCCGCAATCTGGAAAGCGCTTTCCGACGCGATTCCCGATCGCGCGGTGGCGCCGACCTTCGCCGAATGCAACTGGTTCGTATGCTCGGTGAAGGATCCGAAAAGCGGAGAGAATTTCGTCTTTTCGGATTTGCCGGCGGGCGGGTGGGGCGGCACCCCGCGCCACGACGGCATGAACGTGACCCAGGATCCGCTGGGCAACTGCGCCAACCTCTCAGCCGAGGTCGCGGAATTGCTTTTCCCAATCCGTTACGAGGCCTTCGACCTGCGCGCCGATTCCGCCGGCGCGGGCCGCAACCGCGGCGGCCTTGGTTCGCGGATGGTCATCACCATGCTTGGTTCCTCGGAGGTCTCGATCGAGACCTCGCGCACCCGTAAGGGCACGCCCGGAGTCGCGGGCGGTGGCGATAGCGTGGCGCAAAGGATCGCGCGTCTGACCGCGGACGGCAAACTCGACGTAATCGGCGGCATTTCGCCCGACGGCGTGTGGCACAATCCGCTGCGCGGCAAGCGGCTGGAAGCGGGCGATCGTTTCGAAGTCCTTACCACGGGCGGCGGCGGCTGGGGCGATCCGATGCTGCGCGAACCGGCGCGGGTGCGGGAAGACCTGCTCGACGGCTACGTGACGCTCGCACAGGCGCGTGACAACTACGGGGTGGTCATCGATTCCCAATCGAAGGCCGTCGACCGCGAAGCGACCGAGCGCCTGCGCGCGGACCATCACAAGGCCGAAGTGGTGGCGGCGGCCGGCCGTTAGCGGCGGCGCAGCTTCACGCGGGACGTCGCACGGCATGCCCGCGAGTAGTTCGTTCGCTTCATCCAGGCTCTTCTGGATTCTGCAGTCATGCGGGTTTTGCGCGCTTATCGGGCTGCTGCTTTTCGGATGCGCGGGGCGGTTGGATATCGCCTTCTTCTGGGCGTACCTGTTGGTTTGCCTCGCGTGTTTCACAGTCGCGACGTGTGTCATCGAGCCGGAGCTTTTCCAGGAGCGCATACGGCCCGGCGGGCAGCCGCTCAAGGTCCGCTACTACGCGCTGCTTTTGCCGCCGATGGCGCATTGGTGCATCGCCGGGCTCGACGTCGGCCGATTTCACTGGTCCGATTCCGTTGCGCCGGCCCTGCAGATTGTTGCTCTGGCGATCTTCGCTTCGGCGCTCGCGCTCATCACCTGGGCGATGCGAACCAACCGTTTTTTTTCCTCCATAATCCGCCTGCAGGAGGATCGCGGGCACCAGTTGGTAACCGGCGGCCCTTATCGGTGGGTCAGGCACCCCGGCTACATCGCCGGATTGATGTTCTGCCTGTCGAGCGGAATCGCCTTGGGCTCGTGGCTGTCGTTGCTGCCCGCCGTGGTATGCGTACCATTACTCCTCAACCGGACCATCGCCGAAGATCGTTTTCTCAAAAGCAATCTCAAGGGCTATTCGGCCTACGCCGACACGGTGCGCTACCGCTTGGTGCCGGGAATCTGGTAGCTGGAATTTGCTGGAACGACGTCCCGCAGGAGACTCGCCATGAAGATTGGATACATGCCCGACACTCACAGCGGCGCCTACGATCAGCCGCTTCCCGCGCGCGAGACTGTCGCTGACTTCGCCGAGCAACTACTCGAAGAGGGCGAGCAGGCCGAGCGTAGCGGCTTCGATGGAGTCTTCTTCCCGGAGCGTCACGCCCGCACCGAGTGCCTGTTTCCGCCACCGCTCATCATCATGGCGGCGCTGGCCGCGCGCACCAGACGGGTCGATCTCGGCACGATGGTGTTGCAGCCTCCGTTGTACAATCCGATGCATCTCGCCGAAGACGTGGCGATGGTCGATAACCTCTCGCGCGGGCGCGTCAGGCTCGGCGTGGGGATGGGCTATCATCCCGACTACTTCAACCTCTTCGGCGAACCGCACAAGCAGCGCTTCTCGCGTTTCGAGGAGTCGATCGAAATTCTTCGCGGAGCGTGGTCGAGCACCGGCAAGTACTCGTTCCACGGCAAGCGCTATCATTTCGACAACGTGATGCCGTCGCCTAAGCCGTATCAGAAGGGCGGACCGCCGCTCTGGATCGGCGCGGCCTATCCTGAAGCCATCAAGCGAGCGGGGCGCCTGGGCGACGCGTGGGCGATTCTGCCGTTCTGGGATTCGTACGAGACCCTGCGGGCACAGGCCGACCTCTATCGCGAGGAAGCGGCGAAGCATGGCCGGCGGCCGATGGTCGTGCTGATGCGCGACGGATGGGTGGCGAAGACGCAAGAGGAGGCGGAGCGCACCTTCGGCGAACTGTGGGTGCAGGACATGCTCTACTACTACCGCTACGGCCTGTTGACGCCGAATCCGGAGTTCCGCAGCGAGTCGGATTTCACCGTCGCGAAGATGCGCAAGTTCCTGGTGCTTGGCGATCCGCGGACCTGCGTCGAGCGCGCCCAATACTGGTGCGACGCGCTGGGCGCCGACTACCTCATCATCCGCAGCCGCGTGCCGCTTGGCCCGCGCCGCGCCGAGACGATGCGGTGCCTCCAACTCTTCGGCGAGGAGGTGCTGCCGCACCTGCGATAGCCGCGTGCGGCCCGTCCTCCCCCCGGCAATTTATTTGCGCGCGGCGCGCTACTTATACCGCGGGAGCAGTTCTTTGCCGAAAACCTCGACCTGCCGCTTGACCTCGGCCATCGGCAGCAATCCCTGGTCGCCCTGCCAGACGAACCATTCCGGATGGGCGTTTTCCACCAGCGCATCCATCCGCTTGCGCACGTCCGCCACGCTGCCTACGTAGGCGAAATCCGCCCGCTCCATCCGCGCGAGGTTGGCTTCTTCGACCGGCAGCGGCTTTTTGCCGTACTTGACGTCGTCGGCCGGCTCGCGCCAGGCCTCGAAGAAACCGAAATGGTAGAAGAATTCGCGGAAGGCAAATCCGCATTGTCCGGCTTGCGCCAGTTTCTCCGCCTGCGCATGATTTTCCGCCATGTACACGGTGCGCAGCACCCCGATGCTATCGCCCAACTTTAACTGCCGGCCGGCTTTTTTCGCCTCTTCCTGATAGGCCTCGGCCAGCTTGCGCAGTTGCGGCGGCTGCGAGATCAGGATGGTCGGCGTGATTCCCTCGCGAGCGCACCAGCGCACCGTCTCCTCGCTCATCGAGAAGGCTTGGAACA
>Ga0307372_10002272_pt1 | contig 32138 bp, 32 predicted proteins | sample OX1MG_FD_202533 | JGI IMG/M metagenome (GOLD analysis project Ga0307372, IMG submission 202533) | Soil microbial communities from Risofladan, Vaasa, Finland - OX-1 | ecosystem: Environmental > Terrestrial > Soil > Coastal area > Acid sulfate soil | place: Finland: Risofladan, Vaasa | collected... | reverse complement strand
TTGGTGCCCGCCGGATTTTTCCATGTCGCGGAAATCCGGGGAAACCGTGGAAATTCCCGCCGAACTACTGAACCGACTCGTCCAGACTCTCTGCCTCGCCGCGTGAATTGCGCAAAGTCGAGCTGAGCTTGGCCTGTCTTATGTGGTTGGTGTCTTCTCCAGCATGCTGGTCTGGCGGCCTGGCGAAGCACCAGCCCCGCGAGCACCGGGTTCCGGCCGCCGCCGGCGGGTCAAGCCGGCAGGTCAGGACAAGCCCCCTCGGCCGGTCTCGGTCAAGGCGCTGGCCAAGGAACTTCCCGCCGATGCCTGGCAGACGATCACCTGGCGGGAGGGCAGCAACACACCGCTCACCTCGCGGTTTGCCCGGGTGCGGGTGCGGCCGGCGCATGAGCATGACCCGCACGGCGAGCCCGCGGCCGAAGAGTGGCTGCTGATCGAGTGGCCGGAGGGCGAGGCCGAACCGGACCACTATTGGCTCGCCACCCTGGCGGTCGATATCTCGTTCGAGCAGCTGGTGGACCGCGCCAAGCTGCGCTGGCGGATCGAGCGCGATTATCTCGAACTCAAGCAAGAAGTTGGGCTTGGGCACTACGAAGGGCGCGGCTGGCGGGGCTTTCACCATCATGCCACGCTCTGCATCGCCGCCTACGGGTTCCTGATCTCCGAAACGGAGACGATTCCCCCCTCAGGACCGTCCTGCGCCTGGCGCCGCACGCGATCTGCCGTTCCCGCCGGTTGTCAACGCAGAGGGACTGCCGCTGCGTTCACAACGCCATATGCCACACTCCATCGCGACACTGCGCATCCGCCTCGCCCGCACTTTGCTCCGCAGGCTGCCGCGATGCCCCTGCTGCGGCCGCATCCGCGACAGAAGCGACGTGCGGAATGAGTGACGCAGTAGGATTAGGAGCGTAGCGACGAAGCAATCCCCCGCCCGGGGAGCGACGCCACCCTCCGTCACGCAGGAAATCGCTTCGTCGCTATGCTCCTCGCAGTGACAATGGAGCGGTTGACATACCAATGAGGCGTTGACCATACTGATCGGCATATCGATGCCTGCAGTGCCGGAGGACATCCATGAAACTGATGTGGTTCCACCTGATGCCGTACACCGAGCTGCCGGACGATTTCCGTGATGCTAACCCATCGGTTTGGGTGGACATCCACTCATCGCTGTTCGACCCGAAGCGCGCGCATCACATGTACAACGACTTCATGGACGAGCTGGAATACGCGGCGACCTGCGGGTTCGACGCGGTGTGCGTCAACGAGCACCACTCAAACGGCTACGGCCTGATGCCGTCGCCCAACCTGATCGCGTCGTCGCTGGCACGCCGCACCACCGACACCGCGATCTGCGTGATGGGCAACTCGCTGGCGTTGTACAATCCGCCGACCCGCGTCGCCGAGGAATTCGCCATGATCGACGTGATCTCTGGCGGGCGGCTGATCGCCGGCTTTCCGGTCGGCACGCCGATGGACACCTGCTACGCCTACGGCACCAACCCGAGCCAGCTTCGTCAGCGTTACCACGAAGCGCACGACCTGGTGCTGCGCGCCTGGACCGAACCGGACACGTTCGCGTTCAATGGGCGGTTCAACCAGCAACGCTATGTGAACATCTGGCCGCGTCCGGTGCAGCGTCCGCATCCGCCGATCTGGATTCCCGGTGGCGGCTCTGTCGAAACGTGGCAGTGGTGCGCCGAGATGGACTATGTTTACTGCTACCTGTCCTACTACGGCTACAAGGCCGGCCGCGCGATCATGGATGGATTCTGGGCGGAAATGGCCCGGCTCGGCAAGGAACCGAATCCATATCACGCCGGCTTCCTGCAATTCGTCGGTGTCGGCGAATCCCGCCAGCACGCCTTCGATCTTTACGGCGAGGCGGCGGAGTATTTCTATGGCCGCTGCCTGCATGTCGATGCGCGCTGGGCGGTGCCGCCCGGCTACACCAGCGAGGGCAGCCAACGCGCCGGCATCGAATCGCAGATCAGGCAGGCCGCCGATGCAAATGTGCGCGGCAAATCCACCGGCGAGCGCTTCGCCTCGGTGGCGCGAGAGATGGACGCGATCGTGGACAAGGGCTACGTCATCATCGGCTCGGCCGATGAGGTCGCAGAGCAATTGCGCGAGGTCGCGGTGAACCTCAACGTCGGCCACCTGATGCTGCTCCTGCAGTTCGGCAACATGCGCAAGGAGCTGTGCCGTTACAACACGCAGATGTTCGCGCGGGGCGTGATGCCGAAACTGCAGGGCCTGTTCTCCGAATGGGAGGACCGCTGGTGGCCGCGGCCGATGGCCTCGGCGCAACGCGCTTCGGTGCCGGCCCGCATGCCAAGGCTGGCGGCGGAATAGTCGTTTCTTCAACGGAGCATGTCGTGAGCGAACTCGAGACGCTGACCGTCGATGTCAACGGCTTTTCCACCCGCATCTGGCGCAAGGGCAGCGGTCCGAAACTCGGCTTCCTGGGCGGGTTTGGCGGGTTGCCGCGTTGGGTGCCGTTCCTCGACGAACTGGCGCAACACCGCACGGTGATTGTGCCGTCGCTGCCCGGTTTTCCGGGCGGCGACCGCGGCCATACCGTGCTGGACACGCATCTCGATTGGTTGCTCGCGGTGCACGCGCTGCTGGAAAAGGCCGGGCTTGGCGGCGCTGACTTGGCGGGCAGTTCGGTCGGTGCGTCGCTGGCGGCGGAGATGGCGGCGCTGTGGCCGGCATCCGTGCGGCGGCTGGCGCTGGTCGCACCGTTCGGGATGTTCGACGAAACGGACCCGCCGACCGATCCGTGGGCGCAGCGCGGCGACGCGGTGCCCGGGCTGATGTGCGCCGATCCGGCGGCCTGGACCGCGCTGAAGACGGCGCCGGAAGGGGCGAACTCGATCGAATGGCCGATCGAGCAGGTGCGGGCGAATGAAGCGGCGGCGCGGATTTTCTGGCCGCTCGGAAATACGAAGATTGAGAAGCGGCTGGGCCTGATCCACGCGCCGACGCTGCTGCTGTGGGGGGCGCAGGATGGGATCATGCCGCGCAGCTATGCGGAGCGTTTCGCCAAGGGCATCGCCGGGAAGACCGAAATACGCGTCATCGACGGCGCCGGACACCTTGCCGAATTGGACAAGCCGGCGGAGGTCGCGCAGGCGATTCTGGCGTTCACACAGTAGAAGGACTCTCCCTCTCCCCTTGTAGGAGGGGGCTGGGGGGAGGGGTTCTTGCGGTTCACGCCGCCCCCTCCCCCCAACCCCCTCCCACAAGGGGAGGGGGAGCAGTGGAATCGGAGACCGTCATGCCGCTTGATCCCGACGTTCAACTGGTGCTCGAGATGATCCGCGCGGCCGGCCGGCCGCCGTTTGAGACGCTGACGCCGGACGAGGCCCGTTTGGCCTATGTCAACGACCGCAAGGTGTTGCAGCCGCCGCCGGAGAACGTCGCCGATATGCGCGACATCATCGCACCCGGGCCGGTGAGCGACATCCCGTTACGCGTCTATCGCGCCACCGGCACCACACAAATCGACAAACTCCCCGTCCTTATCTACTACCACGGAGGCGGCTGGCTGCTTGGCGACCTCGACTCGCATGACGGCGTGTGCCGGCGCTTCGCCAATGCGGCACGGTGCTGCGTCGTGTCAGTGGACTACCGCATGGCGCCGGAGCACAAATTCCCCGCGGCGGTGGACGATTGCGCGGCAGCCACGCAGTGGACCGTCGCGCAGGCCGACGCGCTGGGGATCGACCCGGCGCGCATCGCGGTCGGCGGCGATTCCGCCGGCGGCAACCTGGCCGCGGTGATGGCGCTGCTTGCCCGCGACGGTGCGCTGCCGCCGCTGACGTTCCAACTGCTGATCTATCCCGCGACCGACATGATGATGACCACGGTGTCCGCCCAGACCATCACCGGCGGCGTGCCGCTGACAGCGAAGACGATGCGCTGGTTCATCGACCACTACATGCGCGGCGGCGCGGACGAACGCGACTGGCGCGCCTCGCCGCTGCGTGCGGCCGACCTGTCCGGCACGGCGCCGGCGCTGGTGCTGACCTGCGCGTGCGATCCGCTGTGCGACGAGGGCATTGCCTACGCACGCCGCCTAGAGCGTGAGGGCGTGCGGGTGACGCACCTGCATTTCTCCGACCAGATCCACGGCTTCATGACCATGAGCCGGATCATCCGCGCGGGCGACATGGCGATCGACATGATGGGGGCCGCGCTGAAGCAGGCATTGTGGTCGCCGGGCCCGCCGGAATAGCAGCGCGGTCTAGCCGATCCCGGTCAGGAATCCCTCCAGCGCCTCGATGAATCCCTTGGTGTTCTGCCCATGCACGTTGTGCCCGCAATCGGGCACCGTCACCAGCGTGCCGCGCGGCAAGGCGTCGCGAAAGCGCTCGGCGGCCTCCGCCGTCAGGATGCGCGAATTTGCCCCGCGCACCAGCAGCGTGGGCAGGTCGAACGCCCGCGCATCGTCCAGCGTGATGTTCTCCAGCGGCCCGCTGCCGCGCACCAGACCGAGCCGGCGCGGCGTGGCGTCGCACTTGCTGACGTATTTGCCGTCGGCACGTTGCAGCAGGTTGTATTTGACGGTGCGTTCGATGTGCTCGCGGCTGCGGTAAGGGTCATATTTCCGCACGTTGCTGACGAAGTGTTCGAGGTCGTCGAACTCCTGGTTGGCCTGCACGAAGCCGGCGATCACCTCGCGTCCGCGATCCGACACCTCCGGTCCCACATCCACCACCGCAAGCGCGCGCAGCCGCGACGGGTCGCGTTTGGTCAGCAGCAGCGCATTGCGTCCGCCCATCGAGTGGCCCATCAGGATCGGGCGTTGCAGTCCGAGTGCGGCGATGAACGCCTCCGCATCGAGCGACATGGCATGGTTCGAATACTCGACGTCGCGCGGCCATTCGCTGTCGCCGTGGCCACGCTGGTCGAGCGCCAGCACCCGGTAGCGTTGCGCGAGATACAGGCTCACCAGGTCCCAGGAGTGCGCCGATTGGTGCCCGCCATGCAGCAGCACGATTGGCAGCGCGTCCGGTGCGCCCCATTCAAGGTAATGGAACCGCAGCCGCCGCAACACGATGTTGCGCGACCCGTAGGGCGTCTCGCGCGCATGCGAAATGCCGAGATCGGCGGCGCTGGCCAGCAGCGAACGAAACTCGTCCGACGGCGCGAGGTTGAGCGGCGATGCCGTGTCGGCAAAGTTGTTGAGATACATCTGACCTGCAACTCCCGTTGTGCGTCGGCGTGCGAGCCTGTGTCATTGCGCGGAGCATCGCGACGAAGCAATCCCCCACCCGGCGAGCGGTGGCCCCATGCGGCAGATTGCTGCGCCGCTCCGCGCGTCGCAATCGCAGCATAGCGGGGCGTTAGCGCAGCGTCTGCTGCGACGGGCTGAGCCGCGCCGGCAGCCACAGCACCAGCAGCAGAGCCGCCACGGACAGCATCACCGCCAGCCAATAGGCGTTGTGCAGCCCGGCCGACACCAGCCCGGTCAGTCGCGCCTGCGTCGCCGCATCCAGCGTCCGGCGCGACGCCGGCTCCAGCAGACGGTTCACCAGCTTCACCGCCTCGGGCGCCCGATGCTGGATGGTCGCGTTCAACACCGCACCGAATGACGCGGCCCCCAACGCCTGGCCGATGAATCTCAGGAACAGACAGGAAGACGTCGCCGCGCCGCGCTTCTTCCACGGCACCGCCGCCTGGATCGAGACAATGAAGGTGGTGTTGCAGAACCCCATGCCGATGCCCATGATCAGCGATCCGGCGCTCGCCCACGGCACGCCTCGCTGCGGCGTCAGCAGCACCAGCACCACACTGCCCGCCAACAGCGACAACGCGCCGAGCGTCGCAGTCAGCCGATACGTGGTGCGCACCATCAAGCGCCCTCCGAGGATGCTGGCGAACGCCCAGGTGACCGACATGCACCCCAGCACCAGCCCCGCCGTTAGCGGCGTGCGGCCCAGCGCGCCCTGCACATAGGTCGGCAGGAACGCCGACACGCCCATCATGATCGCCCCGGCCAGGCCGCCGCCCAGGCTGCCGATCACGATCACCCGGTCGCGCCACAGCTCCAGCGGCAGCATCGGCTCCGGCGCGTGGGCCTCGTGCACGACCAGCGCCGCCAGCCCGAGCACTCCGGTCGCTGCGGCGGCCCATACGATGCCGGACGGTAGCACGCTGCCTTGCACCAGCGCCAGCATCAACGCGCCGATGCCCAGCATCATCAGCAGCGAACCGAGATAGTCCACCTGGTGGGCGCGCGGCTCGATGCGCTCGTGCAGGAACAGCGAGATCATCAGGATCGCCGCCGCCCCGACCGGTAGGTTCACCCAGAACACCGTGCGCCAGCCGACATGTTCCACCAAGAACGCGCCGAGCGACGGGCCGGTCACCGCGGCAACCCCGAACACCGAGGAGATCAGCCCCTGCACGCGCGCCCGCTCCGACGGCGTATAGATGTCGCCGCAGATCGTCATGGCGATCGGCTGCACGCCGCCGGCGCCGAAGCCCTGCAGCGCGCGGAACAGCACCAGCCAGATCATGCTGGTGGCGAAGCCGCTCAACGTCGAGCCGATCAGGAAAAGTCCGGCCCCGACGTAAAAGACCCGCTTGCGGCCATAAATGTCGGCGAGCCGGCCATAGACCGGAATCGCCACCGCCTGGCTCAGCAAATAGACCGCGAACACCCAACTGAACAAATTGAACCCGCCCAAGTCGCCGACGATGGTCGGCATGGCGGTGGCGACGATGGTGCTCTCCACCGCCGCCATGAACGTGGCCATGATGCAGGCGGCCAGCACCAGCGAACGGCGCGCGGCGACGTGCGGGGTCCGGATGGCGCCGGCGGACGCGTGATGGCGGCCGGCGGGCGCGGGCTGGAGAGTGGGACCATCGGAAGGCATCCTGCTGTCATCTCATCGCCCGGCCGGCATGACAACCGCGCAACCCGGGACCCTGCTCTGCCGGCGTGATCCGCCGGCCGGCGGCGCCACGTTCCGCGCCATGCGCGCCAACGGCGGTGAAATCCCGCGCGGGCGAGATGGGCTCGCGCGCCTGACGCCAAGCCGCTCCGGGCATGGCGCGGGACAGCGCATCGTTCAGCCGCGCGGCTTCGGCGGCTCCGTCGGGCCGCCGGCCTTGCGCCACTCGCCGAAGCCGCCCTCGATATGCGCAACGTTCTCCAGCCCCATGTCCCGCGCGGTCTTCGCCGCCAACGCCGAGCGCCAGCCGCCCGCGCAGAAGAACACGAAGCGCCTGGCTTCGGCGAAGATCGGCTTGTGGTAGGGGCTTTCCGGATCGATCCAGAATTCCAGCATGCCGCGCGTACAGGGAAACGCGCCGGGCATCTTGCCCTCGCGTTCCAGCTCGCGCGGGTCGCGCAGGTCCACGAACACCACGTCGGCGCTGCCGTACAGGGCGACCGCGTCCGCCGGGGTCAGCGTCTGGATTTCGGCGTCGGCTTCGGCCAGAAGTTGCCTGAAGCCTTTCTTGATGGGCATGGGGTTGCTCCTGCCGCGTGACGTTGCCGGATGTTGTCCCGGCGCACCAGGCCAAACGGTTTGCCGCAGGTCACTCGGCCGCCATGCCGGGCACGAAGGCCGCCACCTCGGCGCGCTCGGCGCTGGGCATCGGCTGCGGCCACCAGCGATCCTCCCATTCCCCGAACAGCGGTTGCAGCTTCGGCATCACCTGCTCCGCGAACAGCTTCGTGTTGTACTTCGCCAGTTCCTTGCCCATGTTGCCGAACTGCAACAGCAGCATCAGATGGCCGACATTCAGCTCGGTCGCCACTTCGGTGAGCTGTGCCACCACCTCGTCCGGCGAGCCGATGATGACATAGCCGAGATCGACGATCTCCTTCATCTCGGTTGCCCGCATCCGCGCCCGCGCGCTGCTGGTGGCGGCGCGGCCGACCTGGCTCTCGATGCCCGCACGTTGCGTCGCCTCGGTAACGTAGCCCGGCGGCGTCGCCCACATCGGATCGGTGTGGAGGCAGCGGCCGTAGAAATACTCGGCGGGTTCGCGGTACATCTCCCATGCTTTCTCGCGCGTTTCGGCGACGCCGACGAATTGCAGGAAGCCCGCACGGTACGGATTGCGGTCCTTGCCGAGCCGCGCCATCTCGTTCCAGAACCCGTCCATCGTCGCCTTGCCGTCCTTGTAGCCGAAATAGGACAGGTAGGCGTACACGTAGTCCATGCGCGCGCACCACTGCCAGGTCTCGATCGAGCCGCCGCCGGGGATCCACACCGGCGGATGCGGGCGCTGGATCGGCCGCGGCCAGATATTCACGTAGCGCTGCTGGTTGTAGCGGCCGTTGAACGCGAAAGTGTCCGGCTCCTGCCAGGCGCGCATGACCAGGTCATGCGCTTCCAGATAGCGCTCGCGCAGCAGCGACGGGTTCTGCGCATAGGCGTAGCAGGTGTCCATCGGGGTGCCGACCGGGAATCCCGCGATCAGCCGCCCGCCGGAGATCACGTCGATCATGGCGAACTCTTCGGCGACACGGGTCGGCGGATTGTACAGTGCCAGCGAATTGCCCATGACGCAGATCACCGTGTCGCGCGTGCGGCGCGCCAACGCCGAGGCGATCAGGTTCGGCGACGGCATCAACCCGTAGCCGTTGGAGTGGTGCTCGTTGCAGCACACCGCATCAAAGCCGCAATCCGCCGCGTATTCCATCTCGTCCATGAAGTCGTTGTACATGAGATGGGCGCGCTTCGGATCGAACAGCGTCGAGTGGATGTCCACCCAGACCGAGTGGTGCTTGTCGCGGAAATCGTCCGGCAACTCGGTGTACGGCATCAAGTGGAACCAGAGCATCTTCATGGCGGGGTCCGTTCCTCGCTGGGGTGCGGCGGCGCGCGATACTGGTGAGTATGGCGGGAAAACCGCCTCCCCGTAAACCTTTCCGGCGCTTCGCGGGCCGAGGCCGCGAAGCGCCGGGTGAGGGCACCGCTACAGCCGCAGGCGCACTCCGGCCAGGAAAGTCGGCCCGGGCGTCTGGTACCCGTTGACCGGCTCGAACCTGGAACCGAAGAGGTTGGTACCATTGGCGTAAAGCTGCACGCGCGGCGCCACGTCATAGGTCACCGTGATATTGGCGATCAGCCCGTGCGGCGAGCCGACAATGTCGGCGGTGCTGAAGCCGTTATTGTCCACCAAATAGTCCTGAAACGCGCCGGTAAACAGCAGCTCCGGTGCAATCGTCAGGCGCGGCAACGGAGAAATCGTCGCATTCAGCGACGCCGCGTGCCGGGGCCGGCGCAACAGTGCCGAGCCGGTGTCGGCATCCTCCGCGTCGGTGTAGGTCCAGGACGCCTGCACCGCGAGCCAGCCCGCGGGATGCAGCGTCAGGTCGGTTTCCACGCCCTGGATATGTGCCGAGCCGACATTCTCCGCCGTGTTCACCGTCGCCGTATCCACCGCGACGATCAGATTGTTCACCTGCTCGTTGAACCAGGTCGCGCCAAAGGTGATGAAATCCGGCCGCCGCCATGCCGGCAGGGTGGTGGTGAACCCCGCCTCCCAGCCCTGCGCGCTTTCGGCCTTCAGGTTCGGATTGCCGGCATAGCCGAACGAATCCACCCCGTAGCGATCGAACAGCGAGGGCGCGCGGAACGCGGTGCCGTAGGCCGCCTTGAAATGCGTGTCGATCTCCGGCACATCGAACACCGCCCCGACCCGCCATGTGGTTGGCGCATTCGGTGCCTCCCAATCCTGCCGGACCTGGCCCGTCAGGGTCAGCCGGTGCCACACCATGCTTTGCAGCCCGAGATAGACCGCATCGTCGGTCATCGACGCATTGGCGCCCTGCCCGTACGGATAGCCGGCGTAGTTGTCGTTGGTCCGCACGTGCGCGGTGTCGGTGGTATGTTCATAACCGAACGTCAGGTCCGTAGCGGAGAGCGCGGTGGAACTGAAGAAATCGTTCAGGTGTACCGTGTTGTTCCACTGCAGGTCGGTGCGGTAGCTGTGGTAGCGGTCATCGATCGTCGCCAGGTTGGGATCCGCAAGGTTCAGCGGCTCGTAATAGCGCCGGTCGTCCTGCTCGCGTCCCAGGAACACGCTGGTCTGGTAGCTGCCGCCGAACAGCGACGAGGCGACGCCGATGCGCCCGAGCAGGGAGGCGTCGGTGCCGCTGGCGTTGGAGTCGTCGAAGGTGGGGGCGCCGAGCTCGTTAAATCCGAAGATCGACTTCCGGGCGCGCAGCAGCAGCGACAGCCGCGTGCCGGGAATGACGGTGTAGCCGAGGTTCAGCGTGGCGACGCGGTCGCGAAAACCCTGCGGCGTGCCGGTATAGACCGATTCGCGTTGCGGTGTGGTGTCGTAGCCGCGCCGCGACTGCGACTCGAAGATCAGGGCGTAATCCACCGGCCCTTCGACGCCCGATGCCACCGCGCTGCCGCGGATTTGCGCCGGATAGCCGCCGGACAGGTCGCCTTCCCAATGCATGCCGGGCCTGGTGCCGCGGCGCGTGATCAGGTTGATCACGCCGCCGATCGCACCCGAACCGTACAGCGCCGCCATCGGCCCGCGGATGATCTCGATGCGTTCGACATCGGCCAGGGTATCCACGCCGAAGTTGAACGCACCCGAGGAATCAGCGGCATCGTTGATCGGCATGCCGTCGCGCAGCACCAGAACGTGGTCGGAATTGGTGCCGCGGATGAACACGCTGGCGTTGCCGCCAGGGCCGCCGGACGAGCTGACGCGCAGGCCGGGAACCGCCTCCAGCGCGTCGACCAGCGTATTGTAGCCGCGCGTCTCGATGGTCTTGCGGTCGATCACGGTGACGCCGGCCGGGATGTCGGTGTCCGGTGTCGGAACGCGGGTTGCGGTCACCACGACCTGCGGCAGCGACTCGCCGGGGTCGGCGGCCAGGGCCGGGGTGCAGAACGCCGTTGCCAGCAGCGCAAGGAACAGGCGCATGCGGAGCCTCCATCAATCCTAGGATCGACGGCTCGCCTGCGGGTTTCTCCCCGCTGCATCGGTACACCCCGCCCGAACGCGCGCGCGCAGTCTCGACACCGGCCGGTCTCCTGGCTCGCGGGCTATTGCCCGCCCCGCCTTCTCCGCCTTGCGGCGAATGGCTACGTGGGGAAGGCCTGCCCCGGACCAGGTCCGGAGCGCACCGCGCACAGTTGCGGGGGCAGCAGCTTTTCGCTTTCCCGTTTCAGCCCTTGCGGGCCACCGGCGTCTGGCGGGAGACTAGCGCGTCCGAGAGAGAGCGCAATGCTGCAACGTATCGAGTTCGCCCCCGACGCCCCGGTGCCGCTGTCCGGCATCCGCGTGGTGGACCTGTCGCGCCTGGTCGCCGGCAACATGGTCAGCCTGCAACTCGCCGACCAGGGCGCCGAGGTCATCAAGATCGAGGACCCCAAGGTCGGCGATCCGCTGCGCGCCTGGCGCTGGAAGGGCCAGAGCCTGTATTGGAAGGTCTATGCGCGCAACAAGAAGAGTCTGGCGATGAACCTGCGGCCACAGGCCGGGCGCGACGTATTGCTCGACCTGCTGGCGACGTCGCAGGTGTTGATCGAGAATTACCGGCCGGGCACGCTGGAGCAGATGGGGTTGGGGCCAGACGTGCTGTGGGCACGCAATCCCGGGCTGGTCGTCGTGCGCATCACCGGCTTCGGCCAGGACGGGCCGTATCGCGACCGCCCGGGCTTCGGCACGCTGGTGGAGGCGATGTCAGGCTTCGCCTCGAAGAACGGCTACGAAGATCGTCCGCCGGTGCTGCCGCCGCTGGCGATGGCCGACATGGTGTCCGGCCTGTATGGCGCCTATGCGGTGATGGTGGCGCTGCGCGTGGTGGAACGTGGCGGGCGGGGGCAGATCATCGATCTCCCGCTGCTGGAGCCGGTGGTTTCCGTGCTGGGACCGGACGCGGCGATATTCCGCGCCACCGGGGAGAAGCCGCAACGCACCGGCAGCCGATCGCTGACCACGTCGCCGCGCAATGTGTATCGCACGGCGGATGACCGGTTCATTGCGATCTCGGCGTCGATGCAGGTGATGGCAGAGCGGGTGTTCCGCGCCATCGGCAGGCCCGAAATGATCGACGATCCGCGCTTCCGCACCAACACCGACCGGGTGCGCAACATCGACGCCTGCGACGGCGCGGTGGCGGACTTCATCGCAGCGCGCACGCTTGCCGACAACATGGCAATTTTTGAAATGGCGGAGGTGACCGCCAATCCGGTGTACGAGATCGATCAGTTGCTGGACGATCCGCACGTGCACGAACGCGGCGTGATCGTCGAGGCGCCGGACGAGGAAGCCGGCTCGGTGCTGATGCACAACGTCATTCCGCGGCTGTCGGAAACCCCCGGCCGGCTGCGCTTCGCGGCGCCGTCGTTGGGGCAGCACACGCACGAAATCCTGCAAGCGATCGGCTGCGACGCGGAGCGGATCGCCGCGCTGGTTGCCGGCGACATCATCAAGGAGGCCTGACCATGCGCGACGATCTTCCCGTCTGGCGTTCGCTGCTGTTCGTGCCCGTGACGGCGGAGAAATTCGTTCGCACCGGGGCTGATCGCGGCGCGGACGGCGTCATCCTGGACCTGGAGGACGCGGTGGCGCCGTCGCAGAAGGCGCACGCGCGCACGCTGATCGCGGATGCGATCCCGCAGGTGGCGCGCAACGGCGGGGATGTGCTGGTGCGCGTCAACCGCCCGTGGCGGCTGCTGGTGCGCGACCTGGAAGCGGCGGTCATCCCGGGCGTGATGGCGCTGATGCTGACCAAGGTGGACAGCCCGGAACACGTCTGGGCCTGCGCCGAGATCGTCGCCGAGTTGGAGGCCGAACGTGGCTTACCCGCCGGCGCGATGAAATTTGTCGTGCTGGTAGAGACGGCAGCCGGATTCTTCCGCATCGAGGCGATCGCCAAATCGCATCCGCGCGTGGTGGCGATCAGCCTGGGGACCGAGGATTTCACCGCCGATGTCGGCATGCTGCCGGACCCGGAATCGCTGTTTTATCCGAAGCAGCACACGCTGTTCGCGGCCCGGGCGGCGGGGATTCTGCCGATGGGCTTCGTCGGCTCGATCGCCGACTTCCGCGACCAGGAGGCGTTCCGTGCCATCGTGCGCCGTTCCAGGCGGCTGGGTTTCATGGGTGCCAGCGCGATCCACCCCTTGCAGGTGCCGGTGCTGAACGAGGAGTTCGGCGTCTCGCCGGCGGAGGTGGAGCGCGCCGAACGCATGGTCGCCGCCTACGACGCGGCCTTCGCGCAGGGACTGGGCGCGGTGCAGTTCGAGGGCGCGATGATCGACGTGCCGGTGGTTCAGCGCGCGCGGAACGTGCTGGCGCGCGCCGCGGCGATCAGGCGCCGGATGGGGTAGAGCGGGGTTCGCTTCGGGATGCGGCGACGCGGTTTTCGGCTTGTGCGGCGTCGGACCATAGGGCCGCCTCCACCGCCTCGGGATTCGCTCGGATCGCCCGCAGGTAGCTCTGCGCCGCGGTGTCCGGTGTGCGGCGGCCGCTCTCCCAGTTCCGCACCGCACCCACATCCAGTCCGTAGCGAACCGCGAATTGCTCTTGCGTGAGGTCGAGCTTCTCGCGAATGGCGCGCACGCCGATGCCGGCGTTTGGCAAGGCTGTTGCCTTCACCCCGGCCTTTGCCAACTCCTGCGTCAGAGCGTCGAGCGATTCCACCTTCGGCACGTACACGAACGCTTTGTGGTTTCCCACCATCGCATCGACCGCCCGCATGGCGCGAAGCCTCGGCATCCACCGATGCGCCAGTGCCTCGATCGCGGGGATCTTCTGGATGTCGCGGATGTCGCCGGCCCACTCAAGCAGCAATGCGGCGGGTGAACCGGATCCGATACGGGGTACGGCCTGGACCCGCCCCAGTCGTGCGAACCGCTCCCTCAACGACGAGTCCATCGAGATCCAACCCCTCCATGACAATCTGCGCTAACCGCTTCAGATTTGGGGGGCCCGACGCCATTCTACTATGCCATTGGCGAAGTGGAATTCAAGGGACGCCAGACGTCCAATCGCGCCCCGCGCCGCCCGTGTTGGTCGGTAACCGACGCGTCAATGTGCCTCGGCCGGGATCGGCTCCAGGCGCCGGTCGTGGCCCACCGCCAGCCGAACCACCGCGCTGACCACCGGCGGGGTGGCCTGCGAAGCAGCCCGATCAAGTCCTTTACGCACGCACCATCAGGCGTTCCAGCCGGCGATCATGGCCAGCCAGCACCACGGCGACGGCGGTAATCAGCGGCCCCACCGCCAGGCACAGCAGCCCGAGGTCGGCGCTGCCGGTCGCGTCCTTCACCATCCCATAAACGGTTGGCCCGGCCCACCCGCCCAAATTGCCGACCGCGTTGATCATCGCCAGTCCGCCCGCCGCGGCAACGCCGGTCAGCATGGCGCTGGGGAGTGACCAGAAGGTCGGCACCAGGGATTGCTGACCCATCATCGCGATGCACAACGCGATCATCGTGATGACCGGGTGGCCGACGCCGATGAGGACGCAGACAGCCAGCCCCCCTGCGGCGACCAGAGCGGCGCCGGCCACGTGCCAGGTGCGCTCGCCGTGCAGGTCGGAATGATAGCCCCAGTAGATCATCGCCACGAAGGCGCACAGATAGGGCAGCGCGCTGACCAGCCCAATCCAGTCCGTGGATACCCCAAGCCCCTTGACGATCAGCGGCAGGAAGAACACCAGCCCGTAGCCCGACCCGTTCTGGCCGACATAGGCGATCGTCAGCAGCCACAGCTTCGGGTTGCCGAACGCCTGGCCGAGCGAGTACTTCCGGACCGCCTCGCGCTGTGCTTGCTCGGAGTCCAGCCGCTCCTGCAGCCAGGTCCGTTGTTCCGGCGTCAGCCACTTGGCGTCCGTCGGCCGGTCGGTCAGCAGCTTCCACGTCACGAAGCACATAATGATCGGCGGCACTCCCTCCATGATGAACAGCCACTGCCAGCCTTGCAGGCCCAGCCACCCTTGCATCATCATCAACAGCCCGCCGACCGGCGGCCCGACGAACAGCGAGACCACGCTGGCCGACTGGAAAATGCCCATCATCCGGGTGCGGTAGTAGGAGGGGAACCACCAAGTCAGATACAGCAGCACGCCCGGGTAGAACCCGGCCTCGGCCAGCCCGAGCAGGATACGGTTGCCGTAGAAGCTCGGCTCGTTCCACACGAAGCCGGTCAGCGCGGCGACGATGCCCCAGGTGAACAGGATGCGGGCGATCCAGCGCCGCGCGCCGACCTTGTTGAGGATCAGGTTGCTCGGTATCTCGGCCAGGAAGTAGCCCAGGAAGAACAGTCCGGCGCCGAACCCGAACACCGCGTTGGTGAACCCGAGATACTTGATCATGGTCGTCGCGGCCATGCCTACGTTCGACCGGTCCAGGTAGGCGCAGAAATAACCAAGCATGAGCAACGGCATCAGCCGCCAGGTCACCCGCTTGATGGTTTCCCGTTCGATCGGCTCGATGTCGTGCAGCGTTAGCGCGGTCGCAACCATGTTCGTTTCCTCCTCATCACGCACGGCCCGCGTCAGTTCAGGCGATCGAGACAGGCGTGGAAATCGCCCGGCATCGGCATCAGCCGCCATGCCACCAGGTTGAAGGTCTCCCGCTCGAGCGGCTGGGTCACCGGAGTGGTCGGAGCGGCCCAGGTGGCTTTGGGCCCGGACGGCGCGGATCCCCGCCATTACGCGGGCGCGGAGGGGTCAACCATGATCTGGATCAATTCCGCGCCGGATCAGCCCGTCGGCTGTCTCACCCTCGGCGCTCACGCGCCATCGACCTCGGCGGCGCGGCAGGAGGGCCTGGCATCATACCGACCGGCCGAGAGATTGCCGTCCGCACGCCGGCGCCGGGCGGCAATGCCCGGGGGAGCAATGACACGGACCTCGCGCGGCGCACCGCCAGGGAGCGGCGTCTCGGCCGGGCGGCATTACGGTAACGCCAGGCCGCCGCCATCGATCGGCAAAGCGTGGCCGGTAATGCCGCGCGCCGCCGGCCGCAGCAGCCAGGCAACCGCATCGGCCACGTCCTCCGGCGTGGTGATGTGCCCCGTCGGCACGCCGGCGGCAGCCGCCTCGGGCGTGATCCCGAGTTCGCCGAAGCGCTGCCGCGCCATTTCGGTGTCCACCCAACCGGGGCAGATCGCGTTCACCGTGATGCCGCGATGCGCCACCGCCAAGGCCAGGGCGCGGGTGAACCCCACCACGCCGTGCTTCGCCGCGCAGTAGGCGGTCTGGTCGGCCACGCCGCGCAGGCCGAGCACCGACGCGATATTCACGATGCGTCCGCTGCCGTCCGGCAACAGCGGCAGCGCCGCCTTGCAGCAGTAATACGTGCCGTGCAGGTTCGCCGCGACGATCGCGTGCCACAGCGCGTCGTCGCCATCCAGCGCGTTCGCCCCCGCCAGCCCCGCGCTGTTCACCAGCGCATCGACCCGCGTCAGCCCGGCGAACAACCCGCGCATCGCGGCCGGGTCGGTCACGTCGCAGGCGCGGAATTCCTCCCCGCATGCCGGCGTCGCGTGGCGCGCGGCGACGACCACGCGGTAGCCGTCCGCTGCCAGCCGCGCCGCGACCGCGCGGCCGATGCCGCGCGTGCCGCCGGTCACCACGGCAATAAGCTGGCTCATGCCGCCGTCGTGCCGCCGTCCACCGGCAGCACCACGCCGGTGATGAATGACGCCGCATCGGACGCCAGGAACGCCACCGAAGCGGCAATCTCCTCCGGCCGCGCGAACCGCCCCAGCGGCACGCCGGCGCGGTAGGCGTCAGCCGAGGAGGTCGGAAACCGCTCGGGATATTTCGCCGCCAAGTCGCCGATCACCGCGGCGAGCATCGGCGTATCCGTGCTGCCCGGTGCGACGCAGTTCACCCTGATGCCGAACCGCGCCCAATCCAGCGCCGCGCTGCGCGAAAGCTGCGCGATCGCCGCCTTCGACGCGCCATAGGCGGCGCTGACCGGCTTGCCGATCAGTGCCTGGTCGGAGGCGATGTTGACGATCGCCCCCCGCCGCCGCGCCACCATCCCTGGCAGCACCGCGCGCATCAGCGCATAGGCCGCGAGGAAATTCACCCGGAACACCCGCTCCACCTCCGCCAGCGGCGTTTCCAGCACGCTGCCCAGCACGGTGATGCCGGCATTGTTCACCAGGATGTCGATCGGGCCATGCTCCGCCACCACCGCGGCGGCGTGTGCCTCCAGCGTGGCGGTGTCGGCGAGGTCGAAGTCCGGCAGGTCGAGCCCGGTCACCACCGCGCCGTCGCGCGCCAAGGTCGCGGCAATGGCGGCGCCGATGCCGCCCTTGTGGCCGGTGACGATCGCCCGCCGTCCCGCGAGGCCAAAGCTCAGCGTTGTTGCCATCTTGCCTCCCGGCGCGCGGCTGGCATTGTGCCGGTCCTGCCGCAAAACACCACCCCGGGGAGTCCGTCATGTTCCGCCGCGCCGCATTCCTGGCTGTTGCCCTGCTCGCGGCACCCCGCGAGCCAACGAGCACGTCACCTTCGGCCTCGACTGGAAGTCGGAGGCGGAATACGGCGGCTGTTACCAGGCGGTGGCGACCGGTATCTACGCCAAACACGGTCTGGACGTGACCATCCGGCAAGGCGGCCCACTGATGAATCACACCGAGCTTCCGCTCGCCGGGCGGCTGGGCTTCAACATCTGCTCCCACTCCTTGCTCGCGTCGAACATCGTCACGGAGCACATCCCGGTCCGCACCGCCGCGGCGATGTTCCAGAAGGACCCGCCCGTGCTGATCGCGCGTCCCGGTATGGGCAACGGCGGTTTCGCGGCGCGGATGGGAATCGGTGCGATGACGGCAGCGTGCGAGGCAGCGTTCCGCAAGGCGACGGCGAACGAGGACTTGTCTCCGAAGGGCATGGATGTGCCGCGCCCCTGGACGTCGAAGTTTGTCGATCGGAGGGTCGGCATGGAGATGCAGCGCCGATGGCGTTCTGTTGCGGCGACGTGACTCCCCCTCCCCTCAACCTCCTCCCACATGAGGAGCGGAAGTCAGCTTCCTGGTGCCGTGGCCCCACAGCGCCTCGACCCTCCCCCCTTCCCCGAGAGGAGGCGGAGTCAGTTCGGTGCTGACCGTTTCCTCCGTTGGGCGCCGCTTCCCGGGCGGCGTCGAAGCCCTGCGCGACGTGTCGCTGCGCCTGCACGATGGCGATTTCATCGCCTTGCTCGGCCCCTCGGGCTGCGGCAAATCGACGCTGCTGCGGCTGATCGCCGGGCTGGACCGTCCGAATTCCGGCGCCCTCGACTGGGACGCCGACCACGCGCCGACGCCGGGCGAGATCGGCTTCGTGTTCCAGGACGCCACGCTGTTGCCCTGGGCCAGCGCCGAGGACAACGTCTGCCTTCCGCTCCGCCTGCGCAACGTGCCGCCGGCGCGGGCGACGCCGGAGGTGCGGGCGGCGCTCGCCCGCGTGGGGCTTGCCGGCTTCGAGGCCGCCCGGCCGCGCCAGCTCTCGGGCGGCATGCGCATGCGCGTCTCGATCGCCCGCGCCCTGGTGACCCGGCCGCGCCTGTTGCTGATGGACGAGCCGTTCGCCGCGCTGGACGAATTCACCCGCCACCGGCTGCAGGCGGACCTGCTAACGCTGTGGCGGTCGATCGGCTGCACGGTGGTGTTCGTCACCCACTCGATCTACGAGGCGGCGTTTCTCGCCCGTCGCATCGTGCTGATGACGCCCCGCCCGGGCCGCGTCGAGCGCGAGATTGTTTCGTCCCTGCGGCCGGAGCCGGAGACGCGGCTCGATCCCGCCTACGCCGCGCTGGTGGCGGAGATCTCGCGGGCGATGGAAGCTTCCATGGAGGAACGGTGATCATCGACCGCATCGCCCCTGCGCTGTTCGGCTTGCTCGCGCTCGCCGCGTGGGAGGCCGTGGTGCGCCTGACCGGCGTGCCGGTCTATCTGGTGCCCGGCCCGATCGCCGTCGTCGGCGCCTTCTTCGCCGACCCGATAGGGTTGTTGACCGCGCTCGCCTCCACGCTGGTGGTGACCTTCGCCGCGCTGACCGCCGCTGCGGTGCTGGGCACGACGATGGCCCTGGCAATGGCGGCGAGCCGCCTGGCGCAGGCGGCGATCCAGCCCTGGGCGGTGGTGCTGCAGGTCACGCCGATCGTGGCGATCGCGCCTCTGATCGTCGTCTGGGTGGGCGATCCGTTCGCCTCACTGGTAGTGTGTGCCACGATCGTCGCGTTCTTCCCGATATTCGCCAACACCACGGCCGGACTGGCGGCGACGCCCACGGACCTCGCCGACCTGTTCCGGCTGTATGGCGCGCGTCGGTGGCAGGCGCTGTGGCTGCTGCGGCTGCCGGTCGCGTTGCCGTATTTCCTCGCCGGATTGCGCATTTCCGGCGGGCTGGCGCTGGTCGGCGCGGTGGTGGCGGAGTTCGTCGCCGGCTCCGGCGGGTTCGCCTCCGGCCTGGCGTACCGCATCCTGGAGGCGGGCTACCGGCTGGAAGTGCCGCGCATGTTCGCCGCCCTGGTGCTGCTGTCGCTGGCGGGCATTGCCATCAATTTCGGGCTGGGCGCGATCGGGGCGGCGATCATGCGCCGGCGGGGCGAGGGTTGATGGATCGCGCGCCCCACCGGCCGGTCAGGCTGCCTGGCCGCGCCGGGCGATCCGCCGGCCGAAACGATCGCCCGCCGACGCCGCCTGGTGACCATCAGGCGGCATGGCCCTCCTGAACACGCCACCGCGATAGCGAGGGCGCCGGATCGGGGCGCGCCGCCGCCGTGGTGACACGCCGCACAAGCGCGATCATCTCGTGCTCCGTGACGCCGTCGCTATTCATCACCAGGCGGACCATCGGGTCTCGCAGCCATCCACGCAACGTGGATGCAGTGGTCTGGTCCGTGCACATCACAACCGTCCTTGTCGTTGAGCGCGGGTCGCATCCTACGCTCCGCGCGCAACGGATAAGTGCAAAGAATCGTGTCAGAATATTGCCCGCATTTTGCTGGACCAGCGATTTTCGCGTTAGTTGCGTGAAAGATTCCTCATGTCGCCGCGCGGTCCGTGAAGCCCGGCGGGGACGCCCATTCGTTTTGATCCAATCGACTATTCTGTGCCCGACATTACATGTGTGCTCGCCATGGCCTGAAAGCGGGGGGACAGGCCGCTCCTGCTCGGCGACGCTCCGGGGTAGGGCCCCGCAACCTTGCACGGATCGAGCTGTGCCAGGGATCAAGCACCTTCTTTGTGTGCTTGGCGCGCTTCTCGGGCTCGGTGAGAAACCGCGGCCTGCCGATGCGCCGCGACATCATCGCCGCGCGCGAGATGATGTCGCGCGCGATCGATCGGCACGCCGCCCGGAGGTCAGCCCGCGCTTCACCCGGCCCGGACGAGCCGGGCCACCCTGACCCGGCCACTACTTCCGCACCCGACCCGAGGCGATTGTCGTGCAATCCACCCGCGGGACGCCGCTCAGGACGAGCTGAGGTGGCGCGAAATGGCGTTAATCCACCGTCAAGCAACCCACTCGGATGCCCCCTTCGTTCACGCCGCGGTGTACCTGCTCCGCATGGAGCCGCCCTCGCGCGATGTTGAACGGCCCGGCCACGGGGGGAACCAGGAAATCGCGGACTTTGGCGATCCCGTCGCACCAACAAGTCAAATATTTGCCGATGACTGCCGCCGCGGCAGTCATGGCAGTCACACGCAGACGTGAAGCGGGCTGGTTACCAAAACATATCGTGTGCGACAGGCGTCGCCGACGTGCGGGCACGTTTGACGCTCCGCGCATCCACGCCGGCCAATGGCCCATTCCCGCTGATTCTACGGCGAATTCACTGCGAGAATCCTTGCGGCCGGCATTTCGTGCCCGGTATATCTGCACCGGATTGCAGCGGCTCTCGCGAAAAGGCCGCTAATAATCTTCAGGTTCAGGAATGCTGCGCTGGCGAACCGTTACGCCGCGCGGACTTGCTGTGCGGAATACCGTGATCCGGGCGAGACGACCTGGAGACGGCAGGCTCGGGTTCGGCGTTGGAGTGAAGGTGAGGCGAGTTAGCATGGAGGAAGCGAGAAGGTGGACCGACCGCGCGATCCGCCGCCAGATCGACTTGTCCAATCTGACCGCCGAGCGTGAACGCCACCTGCTGCGGATCGTCCACAGCAGCGGCAACGCGCGCAGCCAGCAGACCGCCCTGACCGAATTGTGGGAAAGCCACAGCAAGCTGGTGGTGGCAATCGCCAGCCGCTACCGCTATCTCAATATCGATCTGCTCGATCTGGTCGGCGCCGGACATCTCGGCCTGCACGCCGCCATCGGCCGATTCGATCCGGATCGTTTCGAAAGCCGCCTCTCCAGCTACGCCATCGGATGGATCCGCTGGCATATCCAGGACTATGTCCGGCGGAATTCCGGACCAGTGCGGCTTCCCAACTCCAACGCCCATCGTCAACTCGCGCAAATGCGCGGACAGTTGCAGGCCGAGGCGCGCAAAAATTGCCAGCGCGAGCGCGTGGATCCCACCGAATCCGAGATCTGCGAACGCATCGGACGCCGTATCGGCCTGCCCGGCGACGAGGTCGCGCGCAGCATGCGCCTGATGGCAGGCGGCACCCTCAGCCTGCATGCCGAAAGCCAGGGCGAAACCGGGGCGCCGAAGCTGGAGGATACGCTCGCCGACGACGCCGCGTCCCCGGAAGACGACGTCATCCTACGCCTCGACCATGCCAAGGCGCGCAAGCGAATTGTCGCTTTGTCACAGGAGATCCTCGGCGATCGCGAACGCGTCGTGTTCCTCGCCCGGTGCATGAGCGACAGCGACGAAGTGACCCATCTCGATGCTCTTGCCGATCAATTCGGCGTTTCGCGGGAACGCGTGTACCAGATCGAAACGAGCGCGAAGCGCAAGATCGCCATCGCGCTGACACAAGAAGGCTATGGCGACTTCGCCCGTGCCGGCACCAGCTTTCGCCTGCCGCGGGTGCGGGCGCGACGCCGCGGCGCGAGCCCAGCATTGCCGCTGCACAAGGAGCCGCCGCGCACCCAAAGCGCCGCACAATCGTGACCGAGGCGGCCCGGCTCCAAACCCGGCGCGCACCACAGGCTACGGACCCCCGACCGAGCACGCCCCGCCGGCCGCTTGTATCCTCTGACAAAACACCGCCGCCTCGGTCGTATCCGAAAACGCGCCGGTGCGAACCCGCCAAAACGTTTGGCCGTTGCGCTCAACTTTGATGAACGCCGGCTGGCGGCCCGAGAGCAATGCCGGCATTTGCTGCTGCAGCCGCTGCCAGTCCGCCTGCGCGGAATCCTGGGTGGGAACCGCGGCAAGCTGCACCTGCACCCTGCCGGGTGGTGGCGCCAGGGCAACCGCCGCCTCGGCCCCGCGCGGCGGGACGGCCAGCGACGCTCCGGCTCCTCCCGAACGCGCCGCCGCATAGTCATCCAGCGCCTGCTGCACGTCTTCCGGCGAGAGATCCTTGCTCAGGATGCGGGCCGCCTCGTCGCGCTCGCCGGCCATGGTCAGCACCGCCGCCAGATCCTGCTGCAGCTTGCGCGACGCGCCAGGGTTGCTCGCGATCGGCCGCAGCATCCGCACCGCGGCCGCGGCCGAGCCCGACATCGCCATGGACAACGCCAGGTTCACCTGGGCCGCGGAATTCTGCGGGTCGATGCCAAGCGCCTTACGATACGCCTCCTGCGCGCCGGCATGGTTCCCTTGCAGGTCCCGCGCAACGCCCAGGTCGCTCAGCGCAGTGGTGTTGCGCGGGTCATGGTGCAACGCCTCAAGAAACACGGCCTCGGCCGCCGCCGGGTCGTTGGTCAGGCTTATGCGTCCCAGCCCCACTTCCGCCCCGACCGAGGCGGGATTGCTCCGCAACGCCCGATTGTAGCTCGTGCGCGCCTCATCCAGCCGGCCCAACTCGGTCAGCGCGTCGCCCTGCACGACCAATGCCGCCTCGTTCCCCGGATCATGCGCCAGCACGTCGCCGGCGAGATGCAGCGCCGTTTGCGGCGAACCCCCGCGCAACGCCGCTTCCGCGACGTCCACGCCGGGTTGCAGCGCAGACAGGCCGGACGCCGTGTGACCACAGGCGGCCAACAGCAACAACAAAACCAGGGGCCCGCCGCGCATCAGCGAATCGGACTCAGTGATGGAAACTGCGCATCACCGTGATAATGGCAGGACCGCCGGCGATAAGGAAGACGCAGGGCAGGATAAAAAACATGGTCGGCAGCGTCAGCAGCACCGGCAGCCGGGCCGCGCGCGCCTCGCACCGCGTCAGCATCTCCTGCCGCATTTCCGACGAAAGCACGCGCAACGCATCCGAGACCGGCGTGCCATACTGGAGGGTCTGCACCAGCGTGGTCGCCAGCCGCTTGAGCGAATCCAGCCCCGTCCGCTGCCCCAGGTTGATCACCGCCAGCCGGCTATCGGATATGATCTGCAACTCGTTCGCCGTCGTCTCGAACTCCTTGGCGATCTCGCCATAGGCGCCCTGCAGTTCGCTGGCGACACGGATGATCGCGGGACCCATGCCCAACCCGGCCTGGGTGCAGATCACCAGCATGTCCAGCGCGTCCGGCAGACCCTGTTCGATGCGCGCGAGGTAGCGCTTGCGCTGCCGGCGCACCAGCCAGTCGGGTGCCAGCAGCCCGGCCACGCCCCCGGCCGCTGGCAGCACGGTGGCCAGGATGCCGGTCACCCCGAGATCGCGGACCAACAGCCAAGTCAGTAACGGCAGCCCGATCAAAGCCAAGATCTTGGCGCCGACGAATACGCCGACACCCTGCGATCCGCGCAGGCCGGAAGCCGCCAGCGTGCTCTCCAGTTCCGTCAACGTGCGGGCCGGAACCATCCCGCTGCGCAGGATTGCCTGCCCGATCGCCGCCATCGCGTGCGTCGCCGCCGCCCGAACCGCCGCGGTCTCGGCCGTCTTGCGGACCACCGGCGGCTGGCCATGCACCATCCGGACCCGCGCCACAACGCGCTCCTCGCGGCGCATCTCACGCATCATCCACACGCCCGACGGCAGCATCACGACAACAAATCCGGCAAATGCGAGCAGCACGATGTGCGAATTCATTTCAGGCTCCTGCGGATCATCGAGCGCATTACCATCAGCCCGGAAAACAACGACATGACCGCCGACCCGAACAATGCCCGCCCGGTCGGGTCGCTGAACAGCAGCCCGAAATAGCCCGGACTCAGCAAATACAGCGCGGCCCCCGTCACCACCGGCAGCGCGCCCAGCACGGCGGCGCAGGTCTTCGCCTCGGATGCCATCGCGTGCCCCTTGGCGATCAGCGCGATCCGTTTGCGGATCACGTCCGCCAGGTTGTCGAGAGTCTCGCTGAGCGCCCCTCCAGTTTGATTTTGCAGCGACAGCGCGGTGGCGAAAAACCGGTACTCAGGGATGCCGCAGCGCTGCGCCAATTCCGCCACCGCCTCCTCCAGCGCCACGCCGATCGACACCTGCTCCACCATCCGCAGGAATTCGGGGGCGGTCGGAGCCGGCATCTCCCGCGAAACGGCACGCATCGCTTCCATCACCGGAATGCCGACACGCACCGAACGGACGATCATCGCCAGCACGTCGGGGAATTGATGCAACAGCTTCTGCCGCCGCCGGCCTTCCGACCAGCCGAACACGTTGCGGCACAGCATCACCCAGGCCACCGGTATCACGGCATACGAAAAATCGCCCACCACCTCGGCCGCCAGCGACTGCATCGCCTTGGCGATCGCCAACGCCAGGACAAGAACCATCCACCAGCGCAGCGGGTACTGCTCCGGCCGGTCAAGATCGAAGCCGAACACCGCCGCGGCCATCGCCGGCAGTGAACGGTTCCCCGTCCGCGCCGGACGGGTGAACGCCGACATCTCCACCTGCGGCATCCGCGACCGCGGCGATCCCACCGACGCCATGCGCGCCTCACGCTTGGCCTTGGTCTTCTGCGATCTCGAGACAAGCATCCCGCTGACGCCCAGACCCGCCAGCGACAGGCAGGACAGCACCAACAGCAACCATAGCAGGCCGTGACCGGTCATGATGCCTCGTTGTCTTCCAACGCCGCTTTCCAGGCCCGCTCGAGACCGAAATACGCCAGCCGCCGCGCAAAGGACGGTGGCACCCGGCTGACGATGTAGCGGCCGATCAGCTTGCCGTTGGGCCCTTCGCCCTGGACCTCGAACTGGAAGATGTCGTTCAGCGTGATGACGTCGCCTTCCATGCCGCAGACCTCGGTGACTTGCGTCACCCGGCGGCCGCCGTCGCGCTGCCGCTCCACCTGCACGATCAACTCGATCGCGCTGACCACCTGCGTGCGGATCGCCCGCGACGGCAGCCCCATGTTGCCCATCTGAACCATGTTCTCGACCCGCGTCAGCGCGTCGCGCGTGGTGTTGGCATGAATCGTGGACATGCTGCCGTCATGGCCGGTGTTCATCGCCTGCAGCATGTCGAACGCCTCCGGTCCCCGAACCTCGCCGATAATGATGCGGTCCGGCCGCATCCGCAGCGCGTTGCGCATCAGGTCCCGCTGGGAAACCTCGCCGCGTCCCTCCAGGCTGGACGGGCGCGTCTCCAACCGCACCACGTGCGGCTGCTGCAATTGCAATTCGGCAGTGTCCTCAACCGTCACGATGCGCTCGCCCGACCCAATCATCCGCGACATCGCATTCATCAGAGTCGTCTTGCCCGAACCGGTGCCGCCCGAGATGATCACGTTGAGCCGCGCCTGGGAGGCGATCTCCAGCACGCGCGCTACCTGCCGTGTCAGCGCCTTCCACTCGATGAGCTTGGCGAAGTCGATGTCCTTCCGCCCGAACTTGCGAATCGAGAGATACGGTCCATCGAGCGCCAGCGGCGGAAACACGATGTTCACCCGCGACCCGTCGCGCAGCCGCGCATCCACCATCGGACTCGATTCATCGATGCGCCGCCCCACGTCGGCCGCGATCCGCTGGCAGATGTTGGACAGGTGCATCGTGTCGCGGAACCGCACGTTCGACAGCACCAGCTTGCCGCCGCGCTCGATGAACGTCTTCTCCGGTCCGTTCACCATGATCTCGCTGATCGAGTCGTCATCGAGCAACGGCTCCAATGGACCCAAACCGAGTATGTCGTCCACCAACTCGCCGGCAAGCGCCCGCTGCTCCCGTGCGTTGAGCTGCACGCGCCGTTCCGTGGCAATCTCCGAAATCAGCCGTTCCACGTCCGCGGTCAGCCGGTCTTCCGGCATCGCCGCGACCGCCGCCGGATCCAGCCGCGCGAGGCAGATATTGCGCAGTTCGGCAATCGACTCTTCCGGCACACTGCTCGTGTAGATCGGCGGTTCGGGTTTCGGCGCCACGGCCGGCCGGAGTTGCACCAGCGGTGCCCCGGCACGGCGGCCAAACGACGGAATCGCGTTCATGCGTTGCGCCGGAACGGATTCCAGCCACGCCGCCCGCCCGAAGCGGGAGCGCCGGCCGTCGCCCCAGAGCCCGAATCGAGCAGCCCGACAAACGCCACTTGCCGCGCCAACTCGTTCACCCCCGCGCGAAACCCGCTGGACGAAGCCAGCGCCGGCTCGCCCAACGTCGCCGCGTTGCCGACCTGCCGCGGCAGGTCGGGAATGGCCAGGTCCACTTTCATCTTCAGCGCGTCTTCAACCTGCCGGCGCGTCAGGCCCCCGGGTATGCCGACCCGGTTCAGCACCACGATCGCCCGTTGCGACTGTTCCGGTCCACCCGGCAGCGCCAGCAGCCGAAGCGTGTCCCGCACCGCCGCCAGCGTCGGCTCCATCACCAGTACCCGCTGGTCCACCAGGTCGAGCAGGTCGCGATACAGCGGCACCGGCCCATACGGCACGTCAACCACAATGAAATTATACCGGACACGCAAGGCATCCAGCAACACCCTGGCCGCGCCTGGCGCCGGATTCGGCTGGTCGGCGAGGGTCTCTTCGCCGGCAAGCACGTGCAGCCGATCCGCCGCCGGTTGCGCCGCCCGCTCGGCCAGTAGCGAATCAAGCCGTTCCGGCGCCTCCAGTGCCACCCGCAGCCCCGGCCCGGGCTGCACGTTCAGCAGGAACGCGGCGCTGCCGGTCTGAATGTTCGGGTCAAGCAACACCGTGTGCCGCCGCATCAGCACGCCGAAATTCCACGCCAGGTTCACCGCCAACGTGGTCGCCCCGACGCCGCCGCGCACCCCGGTTATCGCCATCGCCCGGCCACCCAGCACCGCTTGCGCCGCTGGAGTCTTGCCGCGCAGGAACGCCGAGAAATGCCGCGCCACGATGTCGCGCGTCAGCGGCTTCGCCAGGTAGTCCGCCGCACCCATGCCGCGCGTGACCTCGCGATAGAAATCCACGTTGTTCGTCTCGCCGATCACCAGTACGCAGACATCCGGCTCCACCACGTGGGCAAGATCGCCAAGCGCCGAAAGCGGCTGGTCCTCGCCGCTGACATCGACGATCAGCACCTTCGGCGTCGCCAGCTTCTGCATCGCCGCCACCGCCGTGCGCACCCCGCCCCGGCGAATGTCCAGTTGCTCCCCGGTGACTTCGGCGAGCCCCTCGCGCAACGCCTCCTCCGACCGCGCATCGGCGATGAAGCCGATCAGCGACGGACGATCGTAGCGGGCCGATGCCGCGTCGCTTCCATGCGTCGCGCCGTCTGGTAGAATCTGCAAGGCGACATCGTCAGGCATTCTCAGCTCCCTGGGGATCCGGACGCACCGCCGGAACCGCCGCCGCTCGCGCCGCTGCCGGTTCCGCCGCCGCCCGATTGCGCACCACCACCACCACCACCGCTTCCGCCCGGCGACAACGACTTCGGCTGGTCGAGCCACACATGGCCTACCGCCAGCGCCGGCTCGTTGCTGTTCTGAACGTCCGTCCCGCGCCCGCTGATCAGGTCATGCGGATCGGCAACCATCGCCGCGATGTTCCCCGCATTGGCGCCGGTCGGATTCCAAACATCAGTGCGCAGGTAGGGATCGCGTTGGTCGCAGCCCCCAAGCACGGTCAGGCTGGCGAGGATGGTGAAATGCAAAGCCCTGGACATGTCCACCTCACTGCACCACGAAGCCGGCGTCGCCGGGAATCCGCACCGCCACCGGCGGCAGGTTGTTAGCCATCTGCCGCATCAGCAGCAGCCGCTCGATGTCCGTCGGCGGAGTGTAGCCATCGGTCGGCAAATGCAGCGCGGCCACGTTGTTCACCGGGCGGACGATATACGGCGTGATGATGATCACCAGTTCCTGCTCCTCCCGCTGGAACGCGGTATCGCGGAACAGCGCGCCAAGCACCGGCGTGTCGCCCAGGCCCGGAACCGAAGTTCCGTCATCCGTCGTCGTCTGCTGCAGCAGCCCTGCGATCGCGAAACTCTGCCCGCTGCCGAGCTCTACCGTGCTCTCCGCCCGGCGTACCGTGATCGCGGGAACCTGGATCGTCGAGTTGCCCGCGGAAAGCTGAATCCCGTTCGCCTTGTCGAGTTCACTGACCTCCGGCTTCACGTGGATGTTGATCCTGCCGTCGCTCATCACCGTCGGCAGAAAACTCAGCATGATGCCGTAACTCTTGAAGGCGATCGAAATCGTGCCGTTTTGCTGGCTGACCGGAATCGGGTACTCGCCGCCGACCTGGAAGCTGGCCGACTGGCCGCTCATTACCGTCAGGTTCGGCTCGGCCAGCACGTGGGCCAAATTGTCGTGCGCCAACGCATCGATGATGCCGTTGAAATTGCCGGATTTGCACAACTGGATCAGACCTCCGGACCCGGTGCCGCACTGCACCGTGTCGGTATTGGCGTTCAGGGTCAGCGCCGGCAGGCCGGCAATGTTGCCGATCGTGCCAAGCGCCGACCAGTTCACCCCAAGGTTCCGCACCACCGTGCGCGACATCTCCGCGATCCGCACGTTCAGCGTCACCTGAACCGGCGACGCGATGGTGACCTGGTTGTCGATGTTCGGCGTGTCGCCCGCATACTCCTTGGCGATCGCAACCGCCTGCGCCGCATCCGCCGGGCTCGACACCGCGCCCGTCAGCAGCAGCCCCTTCGCTTCCGCCTCCACCCGCACCCGGCTGCCCGGCAGCAGCCGCGCGATCATCGACTGCGCGGACTGCGCGCCAAAGCTGGAGGGCTGCACTGTCAGGTTGTATTGCGCCAGGACACGCCCCGTGGTGTCCATCGCGGCGATCGTGGTGTGACCCGGGGCGATGCCGAACACGAACAGGCTGGACGCGCTTGCCGGCCGCACCTCGGCCACTTTCGGATCGGCGACGAAGATGTTGGCCGCCGCGCCGTTCAGCGAGATCACCCTCCCGGTGCCCGTCTCCAGCACCATGCTGCCAACCGCGCCGCTCGCGGCAGCGACGGGAACGTCGGCGCCGGCCCCGGGTTTGGCGCCGACCGCCAGCGGCGCGCCCAGCAGCAGCGCGGCGGCGCCGATCTCGCACAGCAGTTTCATGGGTGCGCGCATCAGTACTTGAACTCCTTCACCTCGCCGCCGCCCTGGAAGACACGCACCACGTCGTTGGCCGGCGGCGGCGTGCTCACCCCGAGTGCCGGCGACACGTCACCCGCCCACACCGTGTTGGCGCCGGATTTCGGGTGCGCCGACGCTTGCGAGGTGTCCGCCGAACGAACCGACAGCGACAGCCGCCCCAGCCGGGTTGCCACCGAAATCCGTTCCGCCTGCTCCTCCGTCACTTCCAGAGTCACGGTCTTTGCCTGGTTGTCCGGTGCGGCCACGGCGCCTTGCATGATCTGCTGGTCGATCGCGATCACCCGCACGTTTGACAGCACGGTTTCCGCGGCAACCCGCCGGCCGAGCGGCAGGTTCGCCTCGGAAATCGATTGGGTCAAGATCAGGTCAACCCGGTCGCCCGGCCAGATCAGCCCGGCGGAGCCGGTGGTGTTGTCCACCGCGATCGTCACCGCCCGCATCCCCGGCTGCAGCACCGCTGCCAGGAACCCGTGATCGCCCGGTCGCATCACGTCGCCGTTGGTCACGATGTCGCCGACCCCCAGGCTCCGCCGCACCATCGCCCCCACCAGGTCGCGACGCGCCGTCGCGGTGTCGGGGTTGCTGTCGCGGATGGCGGGATCGCTGATCGGCACTGCCTTGGAAGCCAGGTCTTCCGGCTTCAGCAGCTCGCCGACACGCACCGCGCGAGCCGCGGTCAGCACCAGTTTCGTCGTGGGCGCCACCGGCTTGCCCGCCACCGCGGACGGTGCCGGCCGCGTGGAAATCCATGCGACGGTGCCGAAACCGACCAGGCCAACCGCCATCAGGAAAAAGAACGCAATGCGCAGGATCATCGCTTGTGCCTATAGCAGGACGAACAGACCGCCGGCGGCGATCGCGCAGGCATAGGGGAGCGGTCCGCCGCGATAGATGCGCCAGCGTTCCACACGCAGCACGCGCGCAAGCAAACCATGCGGACGTTTCGTGCGGGGCCGGCCTACCCGGTGCCGTCCCGCGAGGTAGAGCAGCGCCAATGCGCCGCCGGCCAGCGCAACCGCCGCGATGAAGGTGGGAACCGCGCCAGGCGGCACCACGATGGCCGTGGCCGCCAGCAATTTCACGTCGCCGCCGCCCATCAGGCGGTACCGCCAGCAAAGTGCCGCGCCGGCGAACACGATCACGCCGGCAACAATGCCGCCCGGCAAATGCCCGTCGGCGGCACGCAACCCCAGGCCGGACAGTGCAAGGATCCCAGCCATCCAGTTGGGAACCGTGCGACCGATCACGTCATGCAGCGAGGCGGCAAGCAGGGCCGCCGCGCTTAGCAGGACGAGAATCGATGAGACCAGCGATGGTGGATTGTGCAACATCGCGCGCCTCGTGGTTTGGACTTGCAGTTGCGGTAGAATGGCGCGGCGGCGTAGCGTGCCGCCGCTCCGGACGAAACTTATGGGGCCGCGACTTTGCCAGCGATGTTGGTGAACTGGTCCGACAGGTCGGTGCCCAGCGTGCCCACCGCGGCGATGCACACGACGGCGATCAGCGCGGCGATCAGCCCGTATTCCAACATCGTCACGGCGCGCTTGTCGGTCTTCAGCTCCAGCCAGGTCTTCAGGTATTCGTACATGTGAGTGTTCCTCTTCTCCGTTGCCCAGATATGCCGCGCACCGGCTCGATTGGTCTCAGTCCCCTCGCGTCGCCGACCGCACGCAGGGTGTAAAAAGCACGCCCGTAGTTAAGCCGTGGTTTCACTTCTGTCCGCCCAAATTAAAGTTGCCAGGCATTCTTCGCGACGGTGGCTGGCGCCGCGTCCACCCCGCGCGCCCGGCCGGTCACCGGCCGGGCGTGACGACTCGCGGCAGCAACAGCGGCAGCGACGTGTGAATCGCGATCACCGCCGGAGCAGTCCCCGCCGGACTCGGTCCCCATACATGGATCCGTGGAAACCCCGAGAACTGCGCCGCTGACTCTGCCGCGACCGTCCCCGTTCCCGACCACGCCGCGAACACGCGCTGGCTGTACGGCAGGCCAAGCTCGGGGGTGGCGGAGTGATACGCCGCAACCGCATCATGCCAGTTGCCCAGCCGTCCCCGCAGCGAGGCCAGGAACCGCGCCGCATACTCCGCATTGGCCTGTGGATCGAACGCCTGGTCCAGATCGGCGAACGCGTCCGGATGGTGCAGCAGATTGATCTGGAAACACCCGACATCGATGCTGTGCCGGCCCGCCGCACGCGCCGCGCGCGCCGCCACTACCGCATCGCCGCTGTTCTCGAACAGCCGTCCGTCGCCATCGACATCGACCGCCCAGGGCCACGCAACCACGCGTCCCCGCCGCGCATCCCACCGGCCGGTTTCCACCCGGCCGATCGCCCGCAGCAAACCCGGCGGCAATCCGAACTGCCGCTCCGCCGCACGCCCCGCCTGCGCACAATCCAACGCGGTCTGCCCGCGCGCGGATTGCGCAAGGCCGAGCGCCACAACGCAGCACATCGCGAGCCGCGGCACGCGGCGAAGCATGTCGCTCATATCAGTGGATCACTTCTCCCCCCTCCCCTTGTGGGCTTGATCCGCTTGACGGATCAAGCCCACAAGGGGAGGGGAAAAGAATGGCTCTTATGGCGTTCTTTGTTGGTATCGGCTATGCTAGTGGCAGGACGAGGAGATCGCCATGGACCTGGCGGCATTTGAGAGCTGGCTTGGTGGGGTCGTGACCCTGACCGAGGCGCAACGACG
>Ga0307372_10002271_pt1 | contig 32144 bp, 29 predicted proteins | sample OX1MG_FD_202533 | JGI IMG/M metagenome (GOLD analysis project Ga0307372, IMG submission 202533) | Soil microbial communities from Risofladan, Vaasa, Finland - OX-1 | ecosystem: Environmental > Terrestrial > Soil > Coastal area > Acid sulfate soil | place: Finland: Risofladan, Vaasa | collected... | reverse complement strand
AACCTGCACGCGGCGATGACCGCGGCGATCGCCGCGCTGTCGGGGCCGGCGCACGGCGGCGCGGCGGAGAACGTGATGCGCATGGCGCAGGAGATCGGGGATCCCGCGAACGCCGCCGAGTACGTCAGGCGCAAGCGCGGCAATCGCGAGCCGGTGATGGGCTTCGGCCACCGCGTCTACCGTGCGGAGGACCCGCGCGCGCGTCACATGCGCGAAGGCGTCAAGCGGCTGTCCGAGGAGATGGGCCAGCCGAAGTGGCACCAGATCCTGGAAGCGCTGGTGGAGGCGATGAAGCCCTATGCGCGCCACGGCGTCAACGTGAACGTCGACTTCTACGCCGGCGTGGTCTACTACCTGTACGGCATCCCCGAGGACATGTTCGTGCCGATCTTCGCCATTGGCCGCGTGCCGGGCTGGACCGTGCAGGTGCTCGAGCAATTCGAGAACAACATCCTGATCCGTCCGCTCACGCTGTACAACGGGCCGGCGCCGCGGGCATACGTCGCGATCGAGCAGCGGTAGCGCGCGAGCGACACGCGCCGGGATTTTCGGGTTTCCCGAGACCTGATAAACACCTAGACAAGCCCGCTGCCGACTGAACAGCCGGACGAATCCTCCTACGCCTGCGCCAGCACCACGCACGCCGTGGCGACGATGTCCGCCACGCCCGCGCCGCGCGACAGGTCGCTGATGGGGCGCGCGAAGCCCTGCAGCACCGGCCCGATCGCCTGCGCCCCGGCCGCGTACTGCGTCAGCTTGTAGGCGATGTTGCCGGCGTCGAGGTCGGGGAACACCAGCACATTGGCGCGCCCGGCGACCGGGCTTTCGCCCTTGATCTTCTTGGCGGCCACGCGCGGTACCAGCGCCGCATCGGCCTGCAGCTCACCGTCGATCAGCAGCTGCGGCGCGCGCTCGCGTGCGATGGCGAGCGCGCGCGTGATCTTGTCGACGCGCGGGTGCTGCGCACTGCCCCTGGTGGAGAACGACAGCAGCGCGACGCGCGGTTCCTCCTCGAGCAGGCTGCGATAGCTGCGCGCCGAGGCGAGCGCGATGTCCGCGAGCGCCTCGGGATCGGGCTCGACGTTCACCGCGCAGTCGGCGTAGACGAAGGTCCGTTCGCCCGCGCCCTCGAAGTGCGGCACGATCATCAGGAAAAAGCTCGACGGGGTGCGGATCCCTTCGGCCAGGCCGATGGTCATCATCCCGGCTTCGATTACGCGCGCCGTGGTGCTCGCCACGCCGGCGAGCATGGCCGCGGCGGCGCCCGCCTTGACCATCATTCCGGCATGAAACAGCGGCTTGCGCACCAGGCGCTCCGCGAGCTTGGGGTTGGCGTTCGGCCTGCCCTCGGCATACAGGGCGGCATAGCGCGCCAGATCGGCGCTGTGCTCCGGATCGATGACTTCGATGCCCTCGAGGGACACGCCGCCGCGTTCGGCCGCGGCGCCCAGATCCGCCGCGCTGCCAAGCAGGACCGGCCGTGCGAGGCCCTCGTCCTGGAGGCGCCGCGCGGCGGCTACGATGCGCTCGTCGTGTCCTTCGGGCAGCACCAGCCGCCGGGGAGCGGCCCGCGCGCGCGCCTTGCACCGCTCGAGGACGTCCACGCGCTAGCCGAACCGCAGGTTCTGGTCGAGCGCCAGCGCGCCGGGGCGCCCGGCGCGCGCCTCCGCGAGCGCCTGCCACACGCGCAGCGCGCTCGCCGGCATGTCGAAATGCTCGACGCCGGCCTGGCGCAGCGCGTCGAGTACCGCGTTCATCAGCGCCGGCATCGATCCGGTCACCCCGGCTTCGCCGACCCCCTTGGCGCCCAGCGGATTGGTCGCCGTCGGCACCGGATGGTGCAGCACACTCAGGTTGTCGACCAGCACCGCGCGCGGCATCGGATAGTCCATGAAGCTGCCCCCGAGCAGCTGCCCGGTCTCGCGCTCGTAGATCGCCTGCTCGCCCAGGACATGCCCCGCGCCCTGCGTGATGCCGCCCTGCATCTGCCCCTCGACGATCTGGTGATTGATGATGTTGCCGGCATCGTCGCAGGCCACGTAGCGCACGATCTCGACCACGCCGGTCTCGGGCTCGATCTCGACTTCGGCAACATGGCAGCCGTTCGGAAAGGTGGCTCCGAACCGGGTGCCGAAGTCGACGTCGAGCGGATGCGGACCGCTGCCGGCGAGCTTTATCGCCAGAGCGGCCAGGGTGATCTCGCGGTCGGTTCCCTTGACCCGGTAGCGGCCCTCGACGAACTCGATGTCGGCGGCGGCCGCCTCGAGCTCCTCGGAAGCGAGCGCCACGCCTTTGTTCACCACCTCGCGCGCCGCGAGTTGCATCACGCTGCCCACGCCGAGCAGCGAGCGCGAGCCGCCGCTCGGATTGCCGGTCAGGAAAAGGTCGCGCTGGGCGGTCTGCAGCCGGATGCTGTCGATCGGCACCCCGAGCACGCCGGCCACGATCTGTGCGTAGACGGTCTCGTGCCCCTGGCCGTGCGAGTGCGAAGTGGCGTTCAGCGTGATGCGCGCCGCATCGTCCCAGCGCACGCGCACTTGGTCCTGCGGCGCGAAGCCGCCCGCGCCGCTCGCCTCGATATACGTCGCGATGCCACGCCCGCGCAGCCGACCGCGCGCGGCCGATGCCGCGCGGCGCGCCGCGAACCCGCCCCAGTCCGCCGCCTGCAGCGCGTGATCGAGAACCGCCTCGAAGTCGCCGCAGTCGTATTCGAAACCGGTCACGATACGGTACGGAAACGCGTGCCTGGGAACGAAGTTGGCGCGCCGGAATTCGGCCGGATCCCGGCCGAGCTCGTGCGCCGCCTGGTCGATCAGGCGCTCGATCGCATAGGAGCTGACGGGCCTTCCGGCGCCGCGGTACGCCGCCGTGGGCAGCGTGTTGGTCATGACCAGGCGCGCAGCGACCGAGACCGCCTGCACGTCGTACACGCCGCTCGCGCAGTTCACCAGGTTCACGGTGTTGACGAAGGCGCCGGTGAACGCGAGGTAGGCGCCCACGTTGCAGACGAACTCGAAACGCATGCCGATGATGCGGCCCGAGGCGTCCAGCGCCAGCTCGCCGCGCTGTACGATGTCGCGCGCCTGCTCGTCGGCGAGGAACATTTCCGAGCGGGTTCCCACCCATTTCACCGGTCGGCCAAGATTCTTCGCGGCGAGCAGCGCGACGCAGTACTCGGGATACGCGTTGAAGCGCACGCCGAAACCGCCGCCGACCTCCTCGGCGATGACGCGGATCCTGTCGGGCGGCACGTCCAGCGCCGGCGCGAGCTGCGCCCGCATGCCGGAAGCGCCCTGGATGCAGCCGTACAGCGCGTAGGTCTGGTCGCCGGGGTCGAAGGCCGCGACGCAGCCGCGCGGCTCCATCGGATTGCCGACCACCCGCGTGTGGTACGAGGTGAGGCGCACGACGCGCGCGGCGCGCGCGAACGCCGCGTTCGCCGCGGCCTCGTCCCCGCCGACGAAATCGAGCACCAGGTTACCGGGCACCGACTCGTGCAGCCGCGGTGCGCCCGGGGCGAGCGCCTGGAGTGCGTCGGTCACCACCGGCAGGTCGCGGTACTCGACGACGATCGACTCGGCCGCGTCCTGCGCCTGTGCTTCGCTTTCGGCGACGACCAGTGCGAGCGGCTCGCCGACGTAGCGCACACGCCCCTGGGCGAGCGCGGGGCGGTGGGGCTTGAGCAGCTCCGCCCCGCCGCGACCCTTCATCGGTGCCGCCGCGGGCAGCGATTTGAGCCCGGCAGCGGCCACATCCTCCCCGGTCAGCACCGCGACGACGCCGGGCATGGCGAGCGCCGCAGCCGCGTCGATCGAGACGATCTCGGCATGCGCCCGGTCCGAGCGCAGGAAGTGACCGTGGGCCTGTCCCGGCAGGTTCCAGTCGGAGACGTAGCGGCCGCGCCCGGTGAGCATGCGCGCGTCCTCCAGCCGCCCTTTGAGCGTGGTATGCATGGTGGCTAGGGTAGCGTCGGCGGCGGCGCGCAAGCGCCGCGCGATGCGTGCATTCTACGTGCCGTCGGCCGCCCTCAGTTCTGGGACAGTCCGATCAGGATGCTGCAAGGCGCGTGATCGAGCAGCGACGCGCCGACCGAGCCCTTCCACCAGCGCGCGGCGAACGAGGTGTTCTGGTTGTGACCGATCACGATCAGGTCGGCGCCCAGCTCCTTCGCCATGCGGCAGATCTCCTCCACCGGCTCGCCGACCGCCAGGTGTCCGGCGGCGTTGAAGCCGCGCGTGCGCAGCGTCTGAATGCCTTCTTCGAGCACCGCCTGGGTGCGCTTCTTCTCCTCCTCGAGCAGCTCCTCGGGAACGAAACCCTCGGTGAGAAACAGGCTCGGCGGCATGCTGGCCACCGCGAGCAGGTGAGTGTCGGCCTTCAGAAAGTTGGCCAGCTCGGCGCACTCAAGCAGCGCGCGCCTGCCATCCTGCGAGCCGTTGTAGGCGAGAAGGATCTTGCGATACTTCATGATGCTCCTCCTTGCAGGTCATGCGGTAAGCGCGCTCGCGGGCGGCGCCTTCGGCGGCCGCGCATGGGGGCCGCGTCTTGCGCAACTGTGGCGCGACGCGTTGTGCGCGTCGATTATAGCCCGTACCCGGAGCGCCGGTTCCGCCGACGCCCCGCGCGACAGGTCCGGCGGTTTCACAACTGCGTCGCGGAGGGCGTGCACGCCCGGATAGAATTGTTTCTTTTCGGAACCCGCCATGCTCGATACCTCCCGCAGCGATCTGGTCGCCGGCGTGGCCGGCAGCGGCACCATGGGACGCGGGATCGTGCAGGTGCTCGCCCAGTGCGGCGTGCGCACGCTGGTCTTCGACGCCCAACCCGGCGCGGCGCACAAGGCGAAGGAATCCATCGCGCAGGCATTCTCCAGGCTGGCGGACAAGGGGCGCCTGCAGCCCTCCGAGGTCGAGGCGGCGCTCTCGCGCATCGAGGTCGTCAACGCGCTCGCCGCCCTCGCACCCTGCCACCTCGTGATCGAAGCGATCGTGGAGCAGCTCGATGCGAAGCAGGCGCTGCTGCGCACGCTCGAAGGCATCGTCGGCGAGGGCTGCATACTGGCCTCGAACACCTCGTCGCTCTCGGTGACGGCGATGGCAGCGGCGTGCGGCAAGCCGAACCGCGTCGCGGGCTTTCACTTTTTCAATCCGGTGCCGGTGATGAAGGTGGTCGAGGTCGTGGCGGGCGAGCTGACCGAGCCGTGGGTCACCGAGGCGCTCGCCGCGCTCGTGCGCCGCTTCGGGCACGCGCCCGTGAATTGCAAGGACACGCCCGGCTTCATCGTCAACCACGCGGGCCGCGGCTACATACCCGAGTCGCTGCGCGCGCTGATGGAGGGCGTGGCCGACTTCGCGAGCATCGACAGGATCCTGGTCGACGCGGCGGGCTTCAGGCTGGGGCCATTCGGCCTCATGGACCTGGTCGGGCTCGACGTGGGCCACGGCGTCATGAAATCGATGTACGCGCAGTATTTCGAAGAGCCGAAGTACCGCCCCTCCTACCAGCTCGAGCCGCGCGTCGCCGCCGGCCTGCTCGGCCGCAAGACCGGGCGCGGCTGGTACGTATACGGCAAGGACGGCGCGGCCGAGAAAGTCCCGGAGCAACCGGTGCCCGCGACCAGGGCGACCGTCGCCTGGGCGCCGCCCGATGCGCCGGCGCTGAAGGAGCTGCTCTCCAGGCTCGGGGCCAAGGTCGAAGCCGGTGCACGGCCGACGGCGCAGGCGGTGTGCTTCGTCGCCCCGTTGGGCAAGGATGCGACCACCAGCGTGCTCGAGCTCGGACTTGATCCGACGCGCAGCGTCGCAATCGATCCGTTGTTCGGCTTCGCCAAGCGCCGCACGCTGATGACCACGCCGGTGACGAGCGCCGAAGCGCGCGACGCCGCGCACGGCCTGCTCGCCGCCGACGGCGTGCCCGTGTCGGTGATCAGGGACTCCGCCGGCTTCGTCGCGCAGCGCGTGGTGGCGCACGTCGTCAATATCGGCTGCGACATCGTGCAGCAGAGAATCGCCAGCCCGGAGGACCTCGATCGCGCGGTGATGCTCGGCCTGGGCTACCCCAAGGGCCCGCTCGGCATGGGCGACGCGCTCGGCGCGGCGCGGATCCTCGCCGTGCTCGAGGCGATGCATGATTTCTACAAGGACCCGCGCTACCGCCCAAGCCCGTGGCTGACCCGCCGCGCGAGGCTCGGCGTTTCCCTTCTCACTCCGGAGTAACCATCATGCTCGACGCGTACATCTATGACGGGCTGCGCTCCCCCATCGGCCGCTACGCCGGCAAGCTCGCTTCGGTCCGCCCCGACGACCTGGCCGGCGAAGTGATCCGCGAAGTTGTGGCGCGCAACAAAATCGACCCGGCCGAAATCTCCGACGTGGTGATGGGCTGCGTCACGCAGGCGGGCGAGGATTGCCGCAACGTGGCGCGCTTTTCGGCGCTGCTCGCCGGGTTGCCGCCGACCACGCCCGGCGTGACCGTGAACCGGCTGTGCGCGAGCGGCCTGCAGGCGGTCACGGACGCCGCGCGCGCCATCACCTGCGGCGAGGGCGAGCTGTACTTGGCGGGCGGCGTGGAGAGCATGACGCGCTCGCCCTACGTCATCGCGAAGGCCGACTCGCCCTACAGCCGCGACGTGAAGATGTACGACACGACGATCGGCGCGCGCTTCACCAACCCGCGCTTCACCAGGCAGTACGGCGACCATTCGATGCCGCAGACCGCGGACAATCTCGCCGCGGAGCTCGACATCAGCCGCGCGCAGTCCGACGAGTTCGCACTCGGCTCGCAGCACAAGTACGCCCAGGCCGAGGCCGAGGGCTTCTACAAGGGCGAGATCCATCCGCTCGCCCTGCCCTCGAAGAAGAAGGACGCCGCGCCCGCCGTGGTGGACCTGGACGAGCATCCGCGCCGCGACTCGAGCATCGAGTCGCTCGCCAGGCTCAAGCCCCTGTTCGAAGGCGGCGTGGTGACCGCGGGCAACGCCTCGGGAGTGAACGACGGCGCCGCGGCGCTGGTGGTGGCGAGCCGCGCTTGGGGCGAGAAGCACGGCCGCAAGCCGATGGCCAGAATCCTGTCGGCGGCATCGGCGGGCGTGGAGCCGCGCATCATGGGCGTCGGCCCGGCCTACGCGATCCCGCGCGCGCTCGGGCGCGCCAGGCTTTCGCTCAAGGACATGGACGTCATCGAGATCAACGAGGCGTTCGCCACCCAGGTGCTCGGCTGCCTGAAGCTGATGCAGGTCGATTTCGCCGATCCGCGCGTCAACCCGAACGGCGGCGCGATCGCCATCGGCCATCCGCTGGGCTGCTCCGGGGCGCGCCTCGCGCTCACCGTGGCGCGCGAGCTGCAGGCGAGCGGCGCGCGCTACGGCGCGGTGTCGCTGTGCATCGGGGTAGGGCAAGGGCTGGCGGTCATCCTCGAGCGCGTGCAATAAGTTTGATCTACCTCAATCCGCGCACCGGCGCCGCGCTTTAAAAAGTCCGTTTCGGAGGACTGCTCATGAACGCTCCAGAAAAGCCCAGGGCCAAGGCCTCGTTCGTCTGGGACGATCCCCTGCTGCTCGCCCAGCAGTTGAGCGAGGACGAGCGCATGGTGCGCGACGCCGCCCACGCCTACTGCAGCGAAAAACTCGCGCCGCGCATTCTCGAGGCCTTTCGCCACGAGAAGACCGACGCGGCGATCTTCCGCGAAATGGGCGAGCTCGGACTGCTGGGCCCGACCATCCCGGCACAGTACGGCGGCCCCGAGCTCAACTACGTGTGCTACGGGTTGATCGCGCGCGAGGTCGAGCGCGTCGACTCGGGCTACCGCTCGATGATGAGCGTGCAGAGCTCGCTGGTCATGGTGCCGATCAATGAGTTCGGCACGGCGGCGCAGAAGCAGAAGTACCTGCCCAGGCTCGCCAGCGGCGAGTGGATCGGCTGCTTCGGCCTGACCGAGCCGAACCACGGCTCCGACCCCGGCTCGATGGCCACGCGGGCGAAGAAGGTGAAGGGCGGCTACAGCCTGAGCGGGTCCAAGACGTGGATCTCCAACTCGCCGATCGCCGACATATTCGTCGTCTGGGCGAAAGAGGTGGACGAGGCCGGCAACGTCGGGCCGATCCGCGGCTTCATTCTGGAAAAGGGCATCCAGGGCCTGTCGGCCCCCGCGATCCACGGCAAGGTGGGGCTGCGTGCCTCGATCACCGGCGAGATCGTGATGGACAACGTGTTCTGCCCCGAGGAGAACGCGTTCCCTGAGGTGCGCGGGCTTAAGGGCCCGTTCACCTGCCTGAACTCGGCGCGCTACGGCATCGCCTGGGGGGCGCTCGGCGCCGCCGAGTTCTGCTGGCATGCGGCGCGCCAGTACGTGCTCGACCGCAAGCAGTTCGGCCGCCCGCTCGCGGCCAACCAGCTGATCCAGAAGAAGCTCGCCGACATGCAGACCGAGATCACGCTCGGCCTGCAGGGCTGCCTGCGCCTAGGACGCATGAAGGACTCGGGCACGGCCGCGGCCGAGATCACCTCGATGATGAAGCGCAATTCCTGCGGCAAGGCGCTCGATGTCGCCCGCACCGCGCGCGACATGCTCGGCGGCAACGGCATCTCCGACGAGTTCGGCGTCATCCGCCACCTCGTCAACCTCGAAGTGGTCAACACCTACGAGGGCACGCACGACATCCACGCCCTCATCCTGGGACGCGCGCAGACCGGGATTCAGGCGTTCAACTGAAGGCGCGCGGCGGCGCCGCTACGCGCGCAAGGCGGCCACTGCGGCGGGCGCGCCGAGCAGCGCCTCTTTCAGGTCCTCGAGCCGGTAGGGCTTGGCGATGAACGCATCCATGCCGCTCGCCACGGCGCGCTCGCGGTCCTGAGCCATGACGCTCGCGGTCAGCGCGACGATGTAGCTGCGCGGGCGACCGCTCCCCTGCTCGTGGGCGCGGATGCGCCGCGCCGCTTCGTAGCCGTCGATACCGCGCAGGACGCAGTCCATCATGATCGCGTCGTAGGCTCGTGCCTGAACCGTGCGCAGCGCCTCCTCGCCGCTGTCCACGACGTCGACTTCGTCGACCAGCGTCCTGAGCAGCGAGGTCGCGACCAGGGCGTTGAGCGGATCGTCTTCCACCAGGAGAAGCTTGATCGGCAATCTGCCTCCGGCCTCGAGCGGCGCGCGCAGCCGCGCGGCGCCGGCCCCCGTCGCCGCGTGCTCGAATGCCGCGGTAAAGGTGAAGGTCGAACCTTGCCCGAGCTCGCTGCGCACCGAGATCGTTCCGCCCATGAGACGGACCAGCCGGCGGGAGATCGCCAGCCCGAGTCCCGCTCCGCCGAAACGGCGCGCCGCGCCGGCGTCGACCTGGAAGAACGGCTCGAACGCGCTCGCGACCGCACCCTTGCCCATGCCGATCCCGGTGTCGCTCACCGTGAAGCGCAGCACGATGCGGCCATTGGGCGCCGGCGCTGGAAACGGGTCGACCGACAGCTCAACGCTGCCTGTGGGCGTGAACTTGACCGCGTTGTCGCACAGGTTGAGCAGCACCTGGCGCAGATGCAGCTCATCGCCGCGCACCCGCTCGGGCACATCCTCGGCCACCCGCACGGTGAACGCGAGGCCCTTGCTCTCCGCCTCCTCGCGCAGGTGCCTGCGCACGCCCTCCACCGTTTCGCGCAAGTCGAAGTCGACGCGCTCAAGCCGCAGGCGACCCGCGTCGATGCTCGACAGGTCGAGAAGATGGTTCACCAGCGAGAGCAGCGCCTGTCCGGCCCGCTCGATCAGGCCGACGCTCTCGCGCTGCTCCGCGCCGAGCGCCGAGAGCTCGAGCAACTGCGCCACGCCGAGCACTACCGTCAACGGCGTGCGCAGCTCGTGGCTCATGTTGGCGATGAACTCCGATTTCGCGCGATTGGCGGCGTCCGAAGCCTCCTTCGCACGCTGCAGCTGATCGATCAGCCGCTCGCGCTGGGTCTGCGCGGTCAGCAGCGTGACGGTGGCGCTTTGCGAGCGCACTCCCATCATCCCCATGGCAAGCGCGTACAGCGCACAGCCCACCGCCAGCTCGGCGTGGTACGGCGCATCCGAGACCAGCCCGAGGTAGGCCACGAAGCTGCCGAGAAAGACGGCCACCAGACCGATCTGACCGGCCGCGAAATAGCGGTTGGCGAGCGCGCTTAGCAGCGGGATGCCGACGAGGATGGCCCCGGCGACGATTTGCAGCAGGCCCTGCTGCAGCGTCGCGAGCCACACCGGTACCCACGCCCACAGCAGCCCCGCGACCACGGCCATCGCGTTGAAGCGAAACGCCCAGATCCTGGCGCGGACCATGCGATTGGAGTCCGCGCGACAGGCGAGCGCCAGCCAGGTGCTGATCACCGCGTAGCCGATCTGCAGGGCGAGCCACGCCAGCAACTCGTCGGCCGGAACCAGGTGCCGCAGCGCCCAGCCCAGTCCCAGCGCGGCGACCGCGACCAGGAACGCCATCGGCGGGATCTCGTCGCGCGCGCCGCAGACGCGCAGGTGGAACACCTCCGCCGCGAGCGAGGGCGCGACGGCAACTCCCTGCGAGCCGGGACGGGCGGCGACGCCGCCCCCGCTAGCGGAAAGTACGCCCTGCGAGGCTAACGCTTCAGTCATAAAGGTGCCGCGCTCGGCCCCTCGTGTCAGGTGCGGGCACGGCCATCCTCTTTGTATCTGATTCCCGGTGCGCGATTTGTAAAGTATTGCAAGGAATGGCCATCTCGTCCGCCTGCGGGGGTCTGCACCGGGCCCACGGCGCCAAAACCCGGCGTTTACGGACTGGGCACATCCGGCGCGGGACTCGCGACCTGCAGCGCACCGGGCAGCACCCGGAATACGGCCGGCAACTGGCCAAGCAGCTCGCCGTCGGCTTCCACCAGGACCGGTTCCGGGCCGCCGCTGGCCGAGATGGTGGTGCCGGCGCCAAAGCTGACCTCTGGGTGGTCGCGCGGCAAGCCACGCCTGAGCGCCGGGGCGCGCCACAGGATTTCCAGGCGCGATACCCGCCGCATCCATGCCAGCTCGAGCCGTCCGTCGTCCAGCCGCGCCCAGGGAAACGGCCGCATCCCGCCCCCGAAGTACTCGCCGTTGGCCACTATGACATTGGTGCTGGCCCCGGCGCCCAACTTCGCTCCGTCGATGCTCACTTCGGCCCAGGTATAGCGCATCCGCGCGACGGCCCAGGCGATGGCGAGCTGATAAGCCAGCGCACGACCCGGCAGGCGCGCAAGCCTGCGCGCCCGCGTCACGACATCGCCGCCCAGCCCGGCCTCGGCGACGTTGACGAAGCGGCGCGTGAGCAGACCGCCTGCCCGCCCCGCGCAGCTGCATTCGCCGACGTCGATCGTGCGCAGCGCGTCGCCGAGCGCCACGTCGAGCGCCGGCTCAAGCCGGCGCGGGAGGCGCAAAGAGCGCGCAAAGTCGTTGCCGGTACCGCACGGCAGGCAGCCGAGCTCGATGCGCGTTTCCGCGATCGCGTTGACGGCGCAATGCACCGTGCCGTCGCCACCCGCGACGATCAGGCGTCCCGGCTCGTCGCGAGGCAATTGCTCGATGCAGCGCAGCAGATCGTCGGGTGTCGCCGTACGGACGAGCTCGGCACCGGGGGCGCGCGCGCGCAACCGCTCTGCGATGCGCCGCGCAACGCCTTCGCCTACCGTGGAAGCATTGACGACGAGAAGGACGTTCACGGACCGGATCGCGGCTGGCCGGGCCGCTTGGCTCTCGGTGGCGACGCTAGCGAACCAGCGTCACGGGGACCTGCACGAGGTGCACCACGCGATGCGCGATCGAACCGAGCAGCAGCTCGCCGACCGCGCCCATCCCGCGGCTGCCGATGATCACTTCGTCCACCTTCTCCGCCTCGGTGAACTTGGCGATGGTGGGCGCGATCTCGCCCTCGCGCAGATGCGCCGAATACGCCACCTTCGCCCTGTCCAGCAGCACCGTGGCCGACGCGAGCACGCGCTCGCAGGCCTGGCGGCGGATCTTCTCGGCCTCCTCGCGCATCACGTAGACGCGCATCTCCTCGTAGCTCACCGGAGCCTCCACGTGCAGGACCAGCAGTTCCGCCGGCGCCTCGCGCACGCGCCCGATGGCGTATCGCACCGCGTTCAGCGAATGCTCCGAGCCGTCGACCGGCACCAGCAGCTTCTTGTTCACGCTCGCCTCCCCGTGCGCAATCGTAGCACCGGACGCCACGCTGCGATTGCCCGGCGGCGCGGCGCGGCGGGATAATGCCTCGGTGCTCGCTGTCCCACGCCTGCTGTTGTGTGTCGCCGCGCTCGGCGTCGCGGTGCCGGCCGCAGCGCGGCCGTCGGATGCGGCGAACGGCGTGTTCCTGGTCGCGAAGCCGGGCCTACCGGACCCCAACTTCCGGCACAGCGTCGTGCTCGTCACGCACGGCCCGGACGACAGCACGCTCGGCGTCATCCTCAACCGGCCCACGCGCCTGAAGCTGTCGCAGCTTCTTCCACGGGGGATTTCGGCCAGCAACTACCACGACCGCGTGTTTTTCGGAGGGCCGGTGATGCTGCAGGCCATCGTCGCTTTGTTCCACGCGCGTTCCACCCCGCCCGCGCCGGCGCTCCACATCCTGAAGGACCTGTACCTCACCACGCAGCGCGAGGCGCTGCGTGCGCTGCTCGCCGACAAGGGCGGGCGTTACCGCATTTATCTGGGGTTCTCGAGCTGGGCGCCGGGCCAGCTGCAGGACGAACTCGGCCACCACGGCTGGTACATGCTGCCCGCCGACGAAGCGACCGTGTTCCGCGGCGATACACGTGGCCTGTGGAAGGAGCTGGTGGAGCGGGCGAACGCCGAGCAGGTCCACCTGACGCGGTAAGGACGCAGCCGCGCAAAGGGTGTTACTACGCATCTGACCAATTCCCCGCTGTGCCAATACGTTAGCGACGCAGCGTCCCCACCAAACGCATGTTATGGGGAACCGCTCGACGAGCTGGCGCCGGAGCTCGCGCAGGCCCTGCGCTCGGGCGGGCGACGAAACGCACTCGGTGCTCGCATTCGAGGCGGCTGTCGGTCCGCAGCAGCGGATAACGGCCAATAAGCGGGAACTCATAGAGCTCCGAGGTTCTGTGTCTTGTGGCGTCGGGAAGTTGCCTACAAAACTGACGCAGCTCACCATACGACCTAGAAACGAGGGATATGAACGCCTCAACTCGGGCGTCACAGTACTTTTCTCTCAGCAGATGCAGCCACCCTACATTTAGCGTTCGCTGAACGCTAACAATCGCGCCATACATGGCAAAACTGAGGTCGACAAAGTCCAGCACATCTAGCGAAGTCTTTTGCATGAAAAGTCGTCGCAACGGGTGGCCTGTTGACAGCGCCGCCAATATCGCGGCCTCGCGGACAAATCCAGGGGAGACGTCCTTTTGGAAACGGACCTGACTTTGAATGATGTGACGAAAGAAGAGCTTTTGTGGAAGACCTTCTGCGACAAAATTGATTCGCTCTGGAAAATCATGCAGCCGTTGTCTCAGGTCGTGGTACCGCGCGTCGCTGATAGGCCTACCCGTGCGGTCCGAAGCCATTGCGTCTTGAAGAACCCATTTGACAAGAAGAAGTACATGCCAAGGATATCGCCGCAGGTCCTGAACTTTGTCTGGAACGTCTTGCTGCAACAGCGCCCTCGACCTTTCCACGATGGAGCGCGGTGCAAAACGGCGCCACCTTCCAGCACAAGATGCGCGAAGGCATGGTGCGCGGTTACAACGTCGGGCTCTTGAGCGGCGACCTCGAGATGAATGGCGCTCACCAGTCTGGCCACCGCGCCGCGGAAAAACGCGGCAAGCCCCAGGTCTCCAAGCCCTTTGACGCCTCGACCTCCGAGGCTGAGCTCGACGAAGCCATGCTCACCGACTCGGGCCGCAAGAAGGCTAAGAAGAAGCCCGAAGGCGCTATCGACCCAGAGTACAACCGGCGCCTGCCCAAGGACCGGCGCATCCTGCTTGCGGTGATGCGGCGCGCAGACGAAAAGGGCAAAGGCGGCTTCGGCACGCGCGTGGCCGTGGGCCTTGCGGAGAACTCCGAGGTGCTGAAGTCCGTGCTCGAGCGCTTTGTCGCCGCGCCCGAGAGCGCGCTCAACACGGACACGTCACCGGCCTATGGCGAAGTCGGAAGGTCCTTTCGCGAGCACCGGGCCGTCGAGCACGCGAAAGAAGTCGTCGGACCCAACGGCGAGAACAACAACCAGGTGGGGTCCTTCAACTGGCGCATGGACCGCGCCGAAGGCGGCATTCACTTGAACATCGAGCCCAAGTACATCTGGGACTACGCCTGCGAGATGGCGCTCCGGCATGACACGCGGCGGTTATCTAACGGCGCGCAGCTGAAGTTCGCGTTCGCCACCACCCTGAGCGTGGGCCGGTCGGTGTTCTGGACCGGATTCACCCATGGACGACATCGTGATGTGGAACTGCTATAGCCGGCGCCGATACCGGCGAGGGCAAGTGGCCCGAGGAAGGGTATGAGTCCGGTGTCGCAGGAGAATGAGAGGCCGCCTCGTTAGTCCTGCGGTACAGCTTAGAAGAGCGAGCTTTGAAGACATCCGGGCTCCTACAAACGTAGTCGCTATGAGGTGTAATAACATAGTAAAAGTACATCGAATAACATAGTAGACACAATCTTAAAAACATAGTAAAAGTACACACAATAACATAGTGGAGTACAAGTCTTTTGCTTTTTCCTTTCAAGGTGTTATATAGATGAAGCAGAAACTAGCGGCCGCCCTGAGAGAGCTGAAAAAGCTTCAAGATAGGCACAACGGAGTCGTTGAATCCGGGGACCTTTCCGCGCAGCATCGCAGGCTTCTCGTTGACACCGGATTTCTTCGACTCGTAATGAAGGGCTGGTACGTTTGCGCCAACCCTCAGGACAGTGACGCTGAGAGCACAGCGTGGTACGCCGGCTATTGGGCGTTCCTGTCGGGTTATCTCGGAAAGAGGTTTGGCAAGCGCTACTGTCTAAACCCAGAGGCTTCTCTGCTTCTCCAAACGGGAAACACCGTAGTACCACGTCAAGTTGTCGTGGTCACTAAGGAAGGCGGTACCAGCGTTTTGAAGCTGCCCTCGGAAATGTCCCTGCTTCTATACGAAGACGAAAACAGGGTGCCTAAGAACAGGGTGGAAGTTGGGGGCTTGCAGGTGTACCCGGTACCGGAAGCTCTCGCGCTGGTTCCAGCGACCTTTTTCCGCAACCATCCAAGAGACGCGCAAATCGCCCTTAGTCTCGTGCGAGACGCTTCGGAGCTACTCAGCGTGCTTCTGACCCCCTCATCTCAGCCTGCGGTAGTGGGCCGACTTGTGGGTGCGTTGCGCTTCGTCGAGCGTTCTGACGAAGCCGACCGGATTGTCAACACAATGAAAAGCGTCCATCTGCAAGTACGCGAAACTAATCCATTCGCTATCGAAGCGCCCTCCATTTCGACATCGCGTGAGCGCTCCCCCTACGTCCTTCGCCTTGATGCAATGTGGCACGACTGGCGTGAGGAAATCATCAGGGTGTTCCCTGCAGAGCCAGGTCTTGCGGTGGACGCAAAAAAGTATCTGGCGCAGGTGCAAGAGCGTTATACGGCGGACGCCTATAATTCGCTGTCCATCGAAGGCTATCAGGTTACCGAAGAGCTTATCGAGCGGGTCGCTACGGGCGGGTGGGACCCCGACCAGAATCCGGAGGACAAGAAAGACCGTGATGCGTTAGCCGCCCGCGGTTATTACGAGAGCTTCAAGCTGGTTAAAGAGAGCCTGCGCAAAGTGTTGGCCAGGAAGAATGCCGGAGAGACCGTACAAAAGGACCATCACGACTGGTATGCGGCGCTATTCAGTCCGGCCGTCACAGCCGGTATTGTTACCAAAAGCCAGCTGGCCGGATACCGCACAGGACCTGTCTATATTCGCAATTCCATGCACACGCCGCTACCGCGTGTGGCGCTGCTAGACGCGATGGAGAAGCTCTTGTCACTCTTGACAACGGAGCCAAACGCTGCGGTAAGAGCTGTTCTCGGCCATCATCTATTTGTCTTTATTCATCCCTATTTTGACGGTAACGGAAGGCTTGCGCGCTTCTTGCTGAACGTAATGCTCGCCTCCGGCGGTTACCCTTGGACCGTTGTGCGCATGAAACGCCGGCGCGCTTACATGAGCGCCCTGGAGGACGCAAGCGTGAGAGAACGCATTGAGTCCCTCGCCAATTTCATCGCCGAGGAAATGCAAGCGCGGAGTTGACCTCAGAGGGGCCAATTGAGATAAGGCGCCACCTCCCCACCTTCGTCCCCGGGCTCGCCTCGCTCGTGTGTTCCGCCTCGCCCTCGCGCGCCAGCCTCCTCAACTGGGCGCGCACGGAGTTGTGCACCCACTCCTCGCACGCAGCAGCCATCGTAAAGTCGAGCCCCAGCTCGGCCTGCAGCCGCACGGCAATCTCGGTGGTCGTGAGCTCCTGCGGGTGAGCCTCCCGCAGGTACTTCAGAATCGCCTCCCGCAGCGCGCCGCGCTTGCCGTACCGCCCAGCCCACGCGCGTAGCGGCGGTATTTGTGTGGGGTCCAACCTCGGGTCGAACCTGCAGATGAGGGCATCGGCCGCGGCGAGCTCAAAGCGCGCCTTCTCGTGCGCCTGAGCGACATCCCCCTGCAGGCGCTCAAGCCGCAGAACATCGCCCGCGGCACGCGCCCGGGTCTCGGCCAGGCCCTTTAGGTAGGACGGGGTCTTTCTCACGAAGGCAGGTCGTCCTCGTCCTCGATGACCACGGCGTCGTCGGGGATGGCGGTGGCCTGGCTGGTGGCCACGCCGGCGGCTCGAGAAGCCTGGACGGTGAGCTCATCGAGTGTGAGCGCGGCTTGGGCTTCCCAGCGCCATTTGCTGGGCGCGAAATTCTGGCCAGGAGTGGTCAGGCGCTCTATACACCCTTCACGTTGAAGGCGTAGGAGCTGCGTGGGCCCTGAATTGCTCCACCACCTGTCTCGCGCCTTCTTCGTATGGAATTGCAGCGCAAACGCGTCGATAAGTACCCGACAGAGCTCGGGCCCGCTCACTTCGGCCGGCGCTCGGCTGTGGAGGTACTCAAGCATGGCTGTCTTCAAGGCGCCACGTTGGCCGTGGTGTCCCTGCCAGCCGTGGATAGGGCGGATGTTCTCAGGGTCGACGTAGGAATAGTGCTTGCGGATGAGGTGGTCGCATCCGGCGAGCTCGGCTTGGGCGCGTAGCAGTTTGGCATTGGCGTGGTCGACGAGCTTTTGGCGCGTTGCGACCTTGGCCGCGAGCCCGGCGCGCGTCTCCGCGAGGCCTTTCAGAAAGGAGGGTGTTCTTGCCACGTCGAGCATCTCCACGAGAGTACTCGACGTAAAGCGAGCATCCGGCTGCGGTAGAGCACGCAAATGTGCTCTAAGGCGCTGCTTTTACATCTCGTTGGTCAGATGCGTAGTAACACTCGCGCCAAAAGGAAAGCCCCGCAAGAGCGGGGCGGTGGGACCGGAACACCGGGCGTACCGCAAGTGCGGCACTCGTAGGATGGTGGCGTACCTCCCGCTGCGAAGCCCGCGGTCACGCCGCGTCCTTCAGCACGGCGCATGAGTCTCGCGCGGTATCCCGAAACTCGCCCGGAATCCCGCACGGAGCGCGGTCAGGTAACCCGACCGCGGTTGCGCGCTCCAGTTCTCAAACTAGCACGCGGCGCAGCATCCCGCGCCGGCCGCGCTTCGCGCCTTACGCCGCCGCCTTCGCCTGCGCCTTCTCGAAGGCCATCCGGCCGCCGCGAAAGTCGGCGACGATGATGTCCTTCGGCGCGAAGCGCCCCTCCAGGATCGCCTTGGAGAGGGGATTCTCGATTTCGGACTGGATGGCGCGCTTGAGCGGGCGCGCGCCGTACACCGGGTCGAAGCCAACCTTGGCCAGCTCAGCCACCGCGGCGTCCGAGACCTCGAAGCCATAATCCATCCTCGCCAAGCGCGCTTTCAGGATGCCGAGCTGGATACGCGCGATGGCCGCGATCTGCGCGTCGCCGAGGGCGTGGAATACCACCACCTCGTCGATGCGGTTGATGAACTCGGGGCGGAAGTGCGTCTTCACCTCGCCCATGACCGCGACCTTGACCACACCGTAGTCGCTGCCCGCCATCTGCTGAATCATCTGCGAGCCCAAGTTCGAGGTCATAACGATGACCGTGTTCTTGAAATCCACCGTGCGTCCCTGTCCGTCGGTGAGACGCCCGTCGTCGAGCACCTGCAGCAGCACGTTGAACACGTCCGGGTGCGCCTTCTCGATCTCGTCGAACAGGATCACCGCGTAGGGCTTGCGCCGCACCGCTTCCGTGAGGGTGCCGCCCTCCTCGTAGCCGACGTATCCGGGCGGCGCGCCGATCAGCCGCGCCACCGAGTGCTTTTCCATGAACTCCGACATGTCGATGCGCACGAGGTGCTCTTCCGAATCGAATAGGAACGCCGCGAGCGCCTTGCACAGCTCGGTCTTGCCCACGCCCGTAGGTCCGAGGAACAGGAACGAGCCGTAAGGCCGGTTCGGATCCGACAGCCCCGAGCGCGAGCGGCGGATGGCGTCCGACACCAGCCGCACGGCCTCGTCCTGACCGACCACGCGCTCGTGCAGCTTGTCCTCCATCCTGAGCAGCTTGTCGCGCTCGCCCTGCATCATCTTCGCCACCGGGATGCCGGTCGCGCGCGACACCACCTCGGCGATCTCCTCGGCGCCGACCTGCGTGCGCACCAGCCTCGCCTTCGGCGCCTTGGTCTCGCCGGCCTCCGGTGCGATCTCGGCTTTCTTGAGCTGCGCCTCGAGCGGCGGGATCTTGCCGTACTGGATCTCGCTCATCGTTTGCCAGTCACCCTTGCGGCGCGCCTCTTCCATCGCGAGCTTGAGCTTTTCCAGCTCCTCCTTGATGTGCTGGCTGCCGGCGACCTGCGCCTTCTCCGCCTTCCACACTTCCTCGAGGTCGGAATAGTCCTTCTGCAGCTTGACGATCTCCTGCTCGATCAGGCCGAGGCGCTTTCGCGAGGCCTCGTCCTTTTCCTTCTTCACCGCCTCGCGCTCGATGCGCAGCTGGATCAGGCGCCGCTCGAGCTTGTCCATCGACTCGGGCTTGGAGTCGATCTCCATCTTGATGCGCGCCGCCGCCTCGTCGATCAGATCTATCGCCTTGTCCGGGAGGAAGCGGTCGGTGATGTAGCGCTGCGAGAGCTCCGCCGCGGCGACGATCGCGGGATCGGTGATCTCGACGCCGTGGTGCAGCTCGTACTTCTCCTGCAGGCCGCGCAGGATAGCGATGGTTGCCTCCACGCTCGGCTCGCCGACCAGCACTTTCTGGAAGCGCCGCTCGAGCGCCGCGTCCTTCTCGATGTACTTGCGGTACTCGTCCAGGGTCGTCGCGCCCACGCAGTGCAGCTCCCCGCGCGCAAGCGCGGGCTTAAGCATGTTGCCGGCGTCGATCGCGCCCTCGGCCTTGCCGGCGCCGACCATGGTGTGCAGCTCGTCGATGAACACGATGGTGCTGCCCTCGTCCTGCGCCAGCTCCTTGAGCACCGCCTTCAGGCGCTCCTCGAACTCGCCGCGATACTTGGCGCCGGCGAGCAGCGCCGCCATGTCGAGCACCAGCACGCGCTTGTTCTTGAGCGTCTCCGGCACCTCGCCGTTGACGATGCGCTGCGCCAGGCCCTCGACAATCGCGGTCTTGCCCACGCCGGGCTCGCCAATCAGCACCGGGTTGTTCTTGGTGCGCCGCTGCAGGATCTGGATCACGCGCCGGATCTCGTCGTCGCGCCCGATCACCGGATCGAGCTTGCCGGCGCGCGCGCGCTCGGTGAGGTCGAGCGTGTACTTCGCCAGCGCCTGGCGCTGCGCCTCGTCCGCCTGGCCCGAGACGCTCGCTCCGCCGCGCACCAGCTCGATCGCTTTTTCCAGCGCGGCGCGCGTCACGCCCGCCTGCTTGAGCAGCTTGCCGGTCTCGCCCTTGTCGGCCACCGCGGCGAGCAGGAACATCTCCGAAGCGATGAACTGGTCGCCGCGCTTTTGCGCTTCCTTGTCGGCGACGTTGAGCAGCGCCGTCAGCTCGCGCGAGACGTGCACTTCGCCCGCCGCGCCCTCGACCTTGGGCAGCCGCGCGAGCGCCTGCTGCAGGCCGGCTTTGAGCCCACCCGGATTGCCTCCGGCGCGCTGCACGAGCGAGGCGGCGCCGCCGTCCTCCTGGACGAGCAGCGTGAGCAGCAGGTGCTGCGGCTCGATGTACTGCTGATCCTGGCCGACCGCGAGGCTCTGGGCCTCGGCCAGGGCCTCCTGCAGCTTGGTGGTGAACTTTTCGAAGCGCATCGCCTTGATCCTTATGGGAAAGCTGGAACGAAGGTGGGGTCGGATGAGCGGGATTCAAGCACGACCGGCTCGCGCGCGCGCTGATCCAGGTCAAACCGGCTGTGCGGCCGCTTGCCTCTCTCGCGCGCGCCCCTATATAACGATGATCGGCAGAGGTACCCGTGGAAAAGCACGCCCGAATCAACATCGCCTATTTCCTGTTTGCCATGCTGATGGTGATGTTCGTCCAGCAATGGTGGACGCAGGCGCAGCAGACCGAGGCCGTGCCCTACAGCCAGTTCGAGCAGATGCTCGCGGACCACAAGTTCGACAAAGTCTTCGTCAGCGACCAGCGCATCATGGGGCAGCTCAAGTCCCCCCAGGGCGCGAAGACGACGATCGTGGCCAACATCGTCGCGCCCGAGCTCGCGCAGAGCCTGTCGAAATACGGCGTCACCTACACGCGCATCTACGAGAGCACTTGGCTGAAGGACCTCATGTCCTGGATCCTCCCGGCCCTGGTGTTCTTCGGCCTGTGGTACTTCCTCATCCGCCGGATGGCTTCCCAGCAGGGCGGACTCGGCGGCTTCATGAGCATCGGCAAGAGCCGCGCCAAGGTCTACGTGGAGCGCCAGACCGGGGTGACCTTCGACGACGTCGCGGGCGTCGACGAGGCCAAGGCCGAGCTGCAGGAGGTGGTCGAGTTCCTGAAGGACCCGCAGCGCTACGGGCGCCTGGGCGCGCGCGTGCCAAAGGGCGTGCTGCTGGTCGGCCCGCCCGGCACCGGCAAGACGCTGCTCGCGCGCGCGGTGGCGGGCGAGGCCGGTGTGCCGTTCTTCTCCATTTCCGGCTCCGAGTTCGTAGAGATGTTCGTCGGCGTGGGCGCGGCGCGCGTGCGCGATCTGTTCGAGCAGGCACGGCAGAAGGCGCCGGCAATCATCTTCATCGACGAGCTCGATGCGCTCGGCCGCGCGCGCGGCACCGGCATGCTCGGCGGCCACGAGGAGAAGGAGCAGACGCTCAACCAGCTGCTCTCGGAGCTCGACGGCTTCGACCCGGGCACCGGCCTGGTGCTGCTCGCGGCCACCAACCGCCCGGAAATTCTCGACCCCGCGCTGCTGCGCGCCGGACGTTTCGACCGCCAGGTACTGGTCGACCGACCGGACAAGAAAGGCAGGCTGCAAATCCTGGCCGTGCACGTGAAGAAGATCCAGCTCGCTGCGGGCGTAGAGCTGGAGCAAGTCGCCGCGCTCACCCCGGGCTTCTCCGGCGCCGAACTCGCCAACCTCGTGAACGAGGCGGCGCTCATGGCCACGCGCCGCGGCGCGGACTCGGTGACGCTCGCGGACTTCACCCAGGCGGTGGAGCGCATCGTCGCCGGCCTGGAGAAGAAGAGCCGCGTGCTCAACGAAACCGAACGGCGCACCGTCGCCTACCACGAGATGGGCCATGCGCTGGTGGCGATGTCGGTGCCGGGCTCCGACCCGGTGCACAAGATCTCGATCATTCCGCGCGGCATCGGCGCGCTCGGCTACACCATCCAGCGGCCCACCGAGGACCGCTTCCTGATGACGCACGCGGAGCTCGAGAACAAGATGACCGTGCTGCTCGGCGGGCGCGCCGCCGAAAACGTCGTGTTCGGGCACCTGTCCACGGGCGCCGCCGACGACCTCGCGAAGGTCACCGACATCGCGCGCAGCATGGCGATGCGTTACGGCATGGTGGAGAAGCTCGGCTGCGTCTCTTTCGACGAGGAGCGCCCCAACCTCCTGGGCGTTCCGGTCGCGCAGCAGCGGGAATACAGCGAGGGCACCGCGCGCGAGATCGATATCGCGGTGCGCGACATCGTGAAGTACGCCTTCGACCGCGCGCTCGTGATCCTGCAGCGCGAGCGCGCCACGCTCGAGCGCGGCGCGAAGCTGCTGCTCGAGAAGGAGACCCTCGTCGAGACCGAGCTCACGGAGCTGAAAGCCGCGCTGACTCCGCTTGCGCAGCCGGTCGCCACCTCCGCAGCCGCGATCTGAACGCGGCCGTCAGGCGCAGAAGGCGCGCGAACGGGCCCGGCGCGCCGCGCGCTCAACAAGCCGCGACGAGGTGCACGTGCCCGGGCGCGATCGCGACCTGCGCGAGCTCGCCAGCGTTCAGCCCGTCGAGGGCGGGATCATGCTTGGGCACGAAGGCGACCAGCGGCTGCTCCCCGGCCCGCAACCGAACGCGCACGTACGGGCCGTGGTCCAGAAGCGCCTCGACTCTCGCCGCGAAGCGATTGGCTCCGCCGTTCGCGGCCGCAGGCGCCAGTAGACGCACGTTCTCCGGGCGAGCGCAGGCGAATACCTCGGCGCCCGGGCCTTCGCGCCCGGCCGGCGCACGCAGCGCAAGGCGACCGCACTCGACCAGCGCGAGTCCGCCCTCGAGCGAGATGACTCGCCCGCGGAGCATCATCTCCATGCCGACGAATTCGGCCACGAACGCGCTCGCGGGCTGCTGGAACACCTCGTCGGGCCGGCCTTGCTGGAGCAGTTGTCCGCGATGCATGACTGCGAGCCGGTCGGCGAGCGTCAGCGCCTCCACCCGATCGTGGGTCACGTAGATCATGGGCACGCCCGTGTCGGCGAGTAGGTCGCGCAGATCGTCGTGCAGCTGATCGCGCGCGCGCGCGTCCAGAGCCGACGAGGGCTCATCGAGCAGAAGCAGCGCCGGATCGGTCGCGAACGCGCGCGCGAGCGCCACGCGCTGCTTCTCGCCTCCGCTCAGGAAATAAGGCAGCCGATCGCGCAGCGCCGCGATTCCGAAGCGCCGCAGAAGCTCCTCCACCCGCGCCTCAGCGGCGGAGCCGAAGCGCACATTCTCGACGACGCTGAGGTGGGGAAACAGCGCGAAGTCCTGGAACATGAATCCGATGCGGCGGCGCTCGGGCGCGAGCGCGGTGATGTCGCGCCCGGCCAGGGCCACGCGGCCCGAGGCGATGCGCCGGAAGCCGGCGATCGCCTCCAGCAGCACGCTCTTGCCCGCGCCGTTGGGCCCGAGGATGACCAGGCACTCGCCGCGCTCGATGCGCAGGTCGATCCCGGCGAGGGCGATGCCTTCAAGCCGCAGACCGAGGCCGTCGACCTGCAGTGCGGGGCTCATCGCCCGGCCTCGGAGCGCAGATTGCGTCCGGTCGCCAGATAGCGCAGGCCGATGAACAACCCCAGGGCGATCACGAGCACCAGCAGCGCCATGCCGGCGGCCTCGCGCAATCCGAAGCGCAGGAACAGCTCGTAGATCTTGATCGGCGCGGTCATGGGGTAGTAGGCGAGGATGATCACCGCGCCGACCTCGCTGATCGCACGTGCGAAGGTGAGCGTGACGCCGGTCAGCAGACTGCGCCAGGCCAGCGGCAGGGTGACCCGCACGAGCACTTTCCAGGGCCCCGCGCCCAAGGTGCGGGCGACTTTCTCCAGTCTGGGGTCGATCGCCTCGAAGCCGATGCGCGCCGCGTTCACCGCGAACGGCGCGCTGACAAACAGCATCGCGACCACGATGCCCGCGAGCGTGCCCCAGAAGCGCAGCCCGAAAGCCGATTCGAGCGCCTCGCCGAACACCCCGCGCCGGCCGTAGATGGCGAGCAGCGCGATTCCCGCTACGGTGTGCGGCACCGCGAGCGGGATGTCGATGACGGCCTCCACCACGCGCTTGCCGGGAAAGCTGCCGTGCGCCATCACGTAGGCGAGCGGAAAGCCGAGCGCTGCGGCAATGAGCGCGGTCAGCCCGGCCGCACCGAGGCTCAGCGCCACGGCGGCGCGCACCTCCTGCATCGCCGCGACCCGAATCATGTTCGCCGGCGACTCCAGAGCCGCCAACGCGATCAGCGGCGCGACGATCGATACCAGCAACAGCCCGCCGCAGCACCAGAACACCAGAAACATCAGCCGCGCCCGTCCCGGGCTCACCGGGCCGGAGCGCGGCAGGGCGGACGCCTCGGCCGCCGCACTCATGCCTAGCCCTCGCCGTGCCAGGGTTTGACCAACTTCTGCAGCTGTGCGGGCATCTTTTCGCGGCCGACCGCCGGGGGCGTCTGGAACGTGCCGAAGCCGTGCCGATCGAGGATCTTGCGGCCCTCGGGACCGAGAACGAAGGCGGCGTACTCCACGGCCAGATCCTTGTGCTCGGCGTTGTCCGGAACGGTCAGCGCGTACACGATGGGCTTGCCGGTGAGCGTTCCGCTCTCGGTGTGCGCCACGCCGGTCTTGTAGAACCCGGCTTCGCGCGGGTCGCTCAGGTCGATCTTCGTCGGAAGCTTCAGGTACTTCAGATGGTGCTGCAGCGCGTCCGAACGGTAGATCGCAAGGTAATCGATCTGGCCCAGTTGCAGCGCCGAGATGAGCGAGGTTTCGGTGTCGCGCATGTTGCTGCGCGGCGCGTTGGCGAGCACCTTCTCCTCGAGCTTCGGGTCTTTGTAGTAGCGGTTGGCAAGGTTCAGCATCTGCACGGTCTGGTAGCCGGAGGGATCGGTATCGGGATCCGAGCGGCCGATCTCGACCCCGTGCTTGGGCAGGATGCGGTACCAGTTCCGGCTGTTGATCTCGCGCGCGTACTTGCTCTTCGCGGTATAGACGAAGGTGATCGCGTTGCTCGCAAAGCCCGCGTACCACTCGGTGTAGCGCTGCGCGCCGCCTTCCCCGAACAGGTACTTGGGGATCACGCTGTAGTCGGCAGAGGCGTACAGGTCTCCGTTCTGATGCAGCTCGGTGATCATCTTCACCATCTTGACGCTGCCGCCGAACTCCGGCTGGACTACCACTCCGGGATGCAGCTTCTCGAACGCGCGGTCGATCTCGCGGAACGGCACCGCGAGCGTGCCCGCGGCGAATACGGTGAGCTCGACCTTGCCGGCGGCGCGGGCACCGGGCGCGGCGCTCGCGAGCACGGCGAGGCTGATGGCGCCGAGCAGCGCGTGCAACAAGGGTCTGTGTTTCATCGGATCTCCTTTTGATTGTTGGTGAATGGTCGATGGGTTCGTCGCAGAAAGATCAGCGCACGCGTGCGAGCACGCGCCCGCTGTCCCCGAGGTCGTAGCCGGCCAGTCCTGTCGCGGCACGCCGCAGAGCCCGGGCGCCGAGCGCCCGGTGCAGCGGCTCGGCTGCGACCGAATCGAAGAACCGGCGGCGCACCGCCAGGTCGTAGCGCTCGCGCGCGAGCGGCAGGAACTCGAGCCCGCGGGCCTCGGCCACGGCGCGCAGCCCCGGGCCGACGTCGGCCGCGCCGCTGCGCACCGCGTCGGCGACTGCGGCATGGCTGGGCAGCTCGTCGTCCCAGCCGCGCAGCGCGTGCGCGTCGATGCCCGCCGCCCGCAGCTCGAGCAGCAGCAACAGCCGCGTACCGGCCGCCGGCTGGCGGTTGATCAAGCGCACGCCGGGGCGCGCGAGATCGGCCAACCGCCGGATACGCCGGGGGTTGCCGGGGGGCAGCAGCAAGCCGGTATCGCGCCATGCCAAATTGATCAGCAGCACGTCATCCTCTGGCAACAGGCGGCGGATGAACGGCGCGTTGTACTCGTGCGTATCGGGGTCACGCAGATGCACCGCTGCAACGTCGGTGTCGCCGCGGCTCAGCGCCCACAGGCCGCCGTAGCTGCCGCGCGTTTCGAGCACCAGCCCCGCCGCCTCGCTCAGCCGCGCGAGCAGCGGATCGTCGCTGCCGACGATAGGCGCTGCCGCGGCATCGTTGCGCCTGCGGCCGGCCGGAGCGCAGGCCTCCAGCGCTGCGGCAGCGGCCTCGGCGCGGCGCCACGCCGCTTCGGCCAGCACGGCCGGGCCCGCTGCGCCGCCGGCGCTCGCTCGCTCGTGGGCTTCGCGCCGTGCCGAGCCCTCGGCGGCAAGCGCTTCGCGCAGGCGCGTGCGCAGCGCCGCGGTCAACTTCCCGGCGCCGTACGCGAGGTGCAACTTGACGAGAATTTCCTCCGCGGCCGTGCTCGGCGCGTGCAGCCACGCCTCGAATGCCCGGGCCCCTGCCGCGCTCAGCGTGTAGCGCTTGCGCACCGGGCCATTCGCGCTGCGCTCCTCGCGCACGCGTGCCGCGCCCGATTGCGCGGCGCGCGCCAGCGTGCGATAGAGCTGGGCGTAGTCCAAGCGCCAGAACGGCGCCAGCTCGCGGTCGATCTGCGCCTTGAGCTGATAGCCGTAGCGCGCACCGGGGGCGAGCAGCCCGAGTACGGCGGGCAGCGGATTCATGGGAAGGGAAGCGCCGCTATATTCATTGCATATAGCATACCGCAGGGCGCGCGGGGGCGCTCATGGCCGCCCGCCGCGGGGCGAAGCCTGTGCCGGAGGAGCAAACCCTCGCCGGGGCCGAACGCGGGGAACCGCAGGCAGCGCCGGAGCCGGACCGACCCGCTAGCCTTCCCCGTCGAGCTGCCCGAACTCGGCCGGCGCCTTGGCGTAGAAAAGGTGCACGCGCTCCTGCTTCAGCGTTTCGAGCAGCCTGTCGGCCTCGGCGTCGCTCAGCAGGAACTCGACCTCGACCGTGAGCTCGCCAGCCAGCTCGAAGAATTGCTGCTCGTGCAGCACGCCGTGCCGGCCGAAGCCCGCGATCGCGCGGAACGCAGACCCGCCGTGAATCCCCGCCTTCTTGGCCTGCTCAAGCAACCACTCGTAGAGCAGGATGCCGTGGTGCTTGCGGCTTTCCTGCACGTAGAAGCGCACATATGTCCCTCGCATGTCGTCCTCCCAGGGCTCAGTGTCGAAGCAGCAGCCGCATCGTCGCGATGCCGGCAAAGGTAAGCGCGATCGAGCCTGCAACGTGGGCGGCAATGTGCAGCGCCGCCCAACCGAACTGCTGACGCGCGAGCAGGGTCGTCGCCTCGGCCGAAAAGGTCGAGAACGTCGTCAGGCCGCCCAGGAACCCCGTCGCGATCAATAGTCGCACTTCGGGGGACAGCGCCTGCAGCGCGCTGAACAGGCCCAGCGCGATCCCCATCAGATAGCCGCCCAGCATGTTGGCGGCAAAGGTGCCGAGCGGAAGAGTGGGGAATACGGGATTAAGCAGAATGCCCAAGCCCCAGCGCAGCCAAGCGCCGACCGCGGCGCCCGCGCCGACGGCCAAAAAGCCGAGAAAGGTCACTTTGGAACCTCCGACAGTTGTTGTTCCGCCTTCGGGAACGCGTCGGAGGGAGGCTGGAAATACCTACGCTTGCGCGCCCATCCGGCGGTTCACGTAGGCATCATCAGCCTTGCGGCGGTTTTTGTTACGGGAGGAATGCCATCTCCCTACGGCGCCGACTTTACCCGAGCTTCTTTGGCTGCGCAAACCCGGGCTGCCAGCGCTCGGCCGCCCGCTCGTCGCCCGCGCGCGCCTCGACCCAGCGCGCCCCCTCAGGGGTCTGCTCCTTCTTCCAGAACGGCGCGCGCGTCTTGAGGTAGTCCATGATGAATTCGCAGGCCGCGAACGCGTCGCCGCGATGTCCGCTGGCGACCGCCACCAGCACGATCTGGTCGCCGGGGCGCAGCTCGCCGACGCGGTGAATGACGGTGCAGTCGATGACCTCCCAGCGGCCCCGCGCCTCCTCCACGATCGCGGCAATGGCTTTTTCGGTCATGCCGGGATAATGCTCGAGCGTCATGGCGCCAACCGCCGCGCCGTCGTTCAGGTCGCGCACCAGGCCGACGAAGCTCGCCAACGCGCCGACCTTGGGGTTACCGCGCGCCAGCGCGCGCGCTTCCGCGCCGCCGTCGAAGTCCTCGCGCTGCACCGCGATCCTCACCTCAGCCTCCGGTCACCGGCGGAAAGAACGCCACCTCGTCGCCGCCGCGCAGCGGCGCGCTCGGCTTGGCCATGTCCTGGTTGATCGCCATGCGCACCAGCTTGCCCTCGGCGAGCGCCGCCTGCCACGCTCCGCCGCGGCCCACGAGGTGCGAGCGCAGCGCGCCGAGCGTGCCGACGCCCTGCGGCAACTCGATCTCCTCGCCCCCGGTGCCGAGCTGCTCGCGCAGCGCGGCGAAGAACAGCAGCGTCACCTTCATCCGAGCAGCTCCGCGTAAGGCACGAAGCGCACCCGGTCGCCTTTGCGGATCGGGTGGTTCGGCGGATTGTCCACCAGCCCGTCGGCCCAGGCGGTCGAAGTGAGGACCGCCGAATCCTGCGTCGGGTAGAGGTCCAAGGTGCCCGCCTGATTCCATTTTACGCGTAGAAATTCGCGCCGCGGATCCGGATCGCTCCAGTCAAAGTCCGCGCGCACCTCCAGCGCGCGCGGCTCCACCGCCGCCACCCCCTGCGTGCGCAGCAGGAACGGCCGCACGAACACGAGGAAAGTGACGAAGCTCGACACCGGGTTGCCGGGCAGTCCGATGAAGGCCGTCTCGCGCGCGGCCTCTCCCCCGCACACCCGACCGAAGGCGAGCGGCCGGCCCGGCTTCATGGCGATCTTCCACATCAGCAGCGAGCCTTCGGCCTCGACGGCGGGCTTGACGAAGTCGGCCTCGCCCACCGACACGCCACCCGAGGTGACGATGAGGTCGTTTTCGGCCGCCGCGCGCCGCAGCACGCTACGCGTCGCCTCCAGGCTGTCTGGCACGATACCGTAGTCGCGCACCTCGCAGCCCAGGCCGCGCGCGAGCCCGTTCAGCGTGAAGCGGTTGGAGTTGTAGATGCGCCCCGGCGGCAGCGGATCGCCCGGCATCACCAGCTCGTCTCCGGTGAAGAACAGCCCCACGCGCACGCGCCGATATGCGGGCAGCCTGGCGATGCCGATCGACGCGGCCAGGCCCGTATCCTGCGGCCGCAGCCGGATGCCGGCCGCAAGGATGTCGTCTCCGGCGCGGATGTCGCTGCCGCGGCGCCGGATCCATTCCTCGGGCCGCGGCACCTTCTTCACGATCACGCGATCGCCCTCGGCCGCGCAAAATTCCTGCATCACGATCGCATCCGCGCCAGGCGGCAGCGGCGCACCGGTGAAGATGCGCGCCGCAGTGCCGGGCTCGAGCGCGCCGCCGATCTCGCCGGCCTGGATGCGCTGCGCGACGCGCAGCCGCGTCTCCGGCGCCTTGACGTCGGCCGCCCGCACCGCGTAGCCGTCCATCGCGCTGTTGTCCATCGGCGGCACGTCCATCTGCGAGCGCTGCGCGCGCGCCAGCACCCGGCCGCTCGCCTCGAGCGTGGGGACCTCATCGATCTCGGCCACCGGGCTCGCGCCCGCGAGCAGCACCGCGAGCGCCTCGTCGACCGAAAGCAGTCCCTTGTTCATGCGAGTCCCACCTGTCCCAATATGTAGGCGGCGATGCCGTCGGCGTCGTTGAGATCGAGCCGCGGCAGAGCGGTCTCGACTTCGGCGTCGCTCGCCAGCGCCACGATGTGCGGGTCGTTCGGATGCAGCAGCGCCTCGCCGGTCTCGGCGCGCCAGATCTCGAGCTTCGGGATGGGCGCGAACTTGAAGCCCTCCACGAGCAGCAGGTCGCAGGTCGAGAGGTGCTTGACCTGCTCCTCGAACGAGGGCTCGGGTCCGCCGCGCAGCTCGTGCATCAGCACCCAGCGACGCGACGAGGTCACCAGCACCTCTGTCGCGCCGGCATGCCGGTGCCGGTACGAGTCCTTGCCCGGCTGGTCCACGTCGAAAGTGTGGTGGGCGTGCTTGATCAGCGAGACCCGCAGCCCCTTGCGCACAAAGCGCGGGACGAGCTGCTCGATCAGCGTGGTCTTGCCGCTGCCGGAATAGCCTGCGAAGCCGAAAATCTTCATGAACGACGCGCCGCCGGGTGCGCGGAGCGCACATTCTAGCCGGATGCGGCGCGGCTCGCCGCGCCGCTTGGCAGCACCGCCGCCTGCCGCTAACCTGCCGGATTTCCGCGTACCCGGCCGCTACCATGAACTTTCGCGCCCGCAAGCTCCGCTCGCTGCGTTGCGTCCTGTTTGCTCTCGTGGCGCTTGCGCCCGCGGTGGCGCACGCGCAGGACCTGCTCGTGTTCGCCGCAGCGAGCCTGAGGAACGCGCTCGACGGCGTGATCGCAGCCTACGCTGCGCACGGCGGCGCCAAGGTCACCGTCTCCTACGCGGCGAGCTCGGCGCTTGCCATGCAGATCGAAGCCGGCGCGCCGGCGCAGCTGTTCATTTCCGCCGACCTGAAGTGGATGGACTACCTGGAGCAGCACCATTTCATCCAGGTCGACAGCCGCCGCAACCTGGTGGGCAACCGTCTGGTCCTGATCGCGCCGGCCCCGGCAAAGCCGAGCGTGCGGATCGAGCCGGGTTTCCCTCTGCGCGAACTGCTGCATGGCGGGCGCCTCGCCCTGGCCGATCCGGGCAGCGTGCCGGCCGGGCTGTACGCCAAGGCGGCGCTCGAGAAGCTGGGCGTGTGGGACAGCGTCAAGGATCGCATCGCGGCGGCCGAAAACGTGCGCTTCGCGCTCGCCTTTGTCGCGCGCGGCGAAGCGCCCCTCGGGATCGTCTACGCAAGCGACGCGCTCGCCGAGCCGCGCGTGCGGGTCGTCGCGACGTTTCCGGCCGACAGCCATCCGCCGATCATCTATCCGGTCGCGCTCACGACCGCCTCCGGCTGGAGGAGGGCGCGGCCTCTCGAGGACTTCCTCGGCTCCCCGGAAGCGGGCACGATCTTCAGGCGCTGGGGCTTCGCCCCGCTAAACTAGGCGCGTGTTGGCCTTCACCCCCAGCGAGCTGCAGGCGCTCGAGCTCAGTCTGAAAGTCGCGTTCTGGGCGATGCTCGGCAGCCTGCCGCTCGCGCTCGGCCTGGCGTGGTTTCTGTCGCGCGCCGCCGTCCCGGGCAAGATCCTGCTCGACGCCACCGTGCACCTCCCGCTCGTTCTTCCGCCGGTGGTGGTGGGTTACCTGCTGCTCCTCGGGTTCGGCCGCCGTGGGCCCATCGGCGCCTTCCTCGAGCACAGCCTGGGGATCGTGTTCGCCTTCCGCTGGACCGGCGCGGCGCTCGCCTCGGCGGTGATGGGCCTGCCGCTCATGGTGCGCGCGATGCGCCAGTCTTTCGACGCGGTGGATCGCGGTCTCGAGGCAGCCGCTACCACTCTCGGTGCGAGCCGCGTCTGGGTGTTCGCAAGCGTAACGCTGCCGCTCGTGCTGCCCGGCGTCCTCACCGGCATGCTGCTCGGCTTCGCGCGCAGCCTGGGCGAGTTCGGCGCCACGATCACGTTCGTGTCGAACATCCCCGGCGAGACGCAGACCCTGCCACTGGCGATCTACGCCTTCACCCAGGTCCCCGGCGGCGAGGCCGCCGCTGCGCGCCTGTGCATACTCGCCATCGCGCTGTCGTTCGCCGCGCTGATCGCCTCCGAGCTTCTGTTGCGGCGCGCGCAGCGAGCGGTGTCCGGACATGCGGATCGAGGTTGAGGTCGACAAGCGCCTGGGCGCGTTCCGCGTCGCCGCGCGCTTCGCGAGCGACGCGGGCGTGACCGCGCTGTTCGGGCGCTCCGGCTCGGGCAAGACGACGCTGCTCAACCTGATCGCCGGCCTCGTGCGCCCCGATCGCGGGCGCATCAGCGTCGACGGCACAGCCTTCTACGATAGCGCCCGGGGCGTGGACATCCCTGCGCACCGGCGACGCATCGGCTACGTGTTCCAGGAGGGACGCCTGCTGCCGCACCTCCCGGTGCGGCAGAACCTGCTCTATGGCCGGTTCTTCACCCCGGAGGCGGAGCGCTACGAGTCGCTCGAGCGCGTGCTGGCGCTGCTTGACATCGGCCACCTGCTCGAGCGGCGCCCGCACCACCTCTCCGGCGGGGAAAAGCAGCGCGTCGCGATCGGGCGCGCGCTGCTCGCCAGCCCGCGCATCCTGCTGCTCGACGAGCCGCTCGCCGCGCTCGACAGCGCGCGCAAGAGCGAGATCCTCTACTACATCGAGCGGCTGCGCG